>MAAC01009939.1_pt1 | contig 107000 bp, 86 predicted proteins | sample 1115981 | NCBI WGS metagenome assembly MAAC01 (sample SAMN04961126, study PRJNA320927) | seawater metagenome | isolation source: sample BD02T64 sea water enriched with oil for 64 days | place: USA:Gulf of Mexico | collected 2013-07-27 | reverse complement strand
TGTTGGAAGTCGAAGGTTTTGTATTCTGAGTCAAAATATTTACAGGCATTGAAAGATAGAAAATCACCACTTATTGCAAATATTTAGTTGACTGAATGCCTCAGGGCGTGAAGCTGCCGCTAGTCTTTCATCTCTAAACGCTAACTTTTGCCATTACTGACCTCCATCAGAGACTAAAAATCCACCTCAAAAGGACGGCTTAGTATCTGAAAGAAGACGTCATTAGCCTACCCTTAATGAATTTTTAATAATAAAATTATCATTGCACAATCCCATCATAGTGGTTTAAATTTCATTAATAAAAGTGGTAACAAGGTTAAATTCGCCACAAGGGCAACCACCATTGAAAATCCAGTTAATAAACCAAAATAAATTGACGGATTAAAGTTTGAGAATACAAAAATAGCAAAGCCTAAGGTAATAGTGATTGAGGTGTAAAACATTGCTCTGCCAATGCTAGAGTGAGAGTTTAACATAGCAATTTCGTAGTTGTGACAGTGTGCATACTCCACTTTAAAACGATGAACATAATGAATGGAGTCGTCTACGGCAATACCTACACAAATGGCGGCTATTGTTATCGTCATAATGTCTAATGGAATACTTAACCACCCCATTAATCCAAGCACCATCACAGCAGCGACCAAATTAGGTATTAGCGCAATGATAGATAATTTTATGTTGCGATATAACATTAGAAACATCAGCAAAATACAAAAGAAGACCGTCCCTAACGTATATATTTGAGAGTTAAATAAGCTCTGTAACATATTATTATATAAGACTAACATCCCAGAAAACTTAATTTGTTCCGGTGACAAATCAAAGTTGTCAATTAACCCTTGCTTGATGTTGTTTAGTAACTCCGTGCGTTTAAGTGATTTATCACTTTCAAATACACGGATACTAAAACGAATTTGATCACCATCTTCAGAGATATATGGGGCAATGATCACAGACTTTACAGACTCAGGAAGCTTGTTGTAAATTATTGATAATGTGAAGTTATCTGTTTTTGTTTTTGGTTCTATTTGATTTATTAATGCCATACCAGAGGCTATTGACAACACCTTACCTAATTGAGGAATACTTTCTAAATACTGGTGATAACTAGCCACTTCATCCAGCATCGTAGGATTAAACCAATAACCATTACTTACTTTGGGGATCTGTTCATCTTCTTCTTCCAACAAATCTGCTTCATCGATATCAAATTCAGCTAACATTTCGGCACTTAATATATCATCTTCACTTGTTGTAACTGACAATTCAACTGGTGCGTTAATGATGATATCTAACGGAGTAGTGCCACCTAATTCTTTATCTATTAATGCCATACCTTGATATATTTCAGTATTTTTTTTGAAGTAATCAATGAATCGATTCTCTACTGTTAACAATGAAGTACCGATAATACATAACACAACAATGACCAAATAAGTTATTGATATAAAAATCTTATAAGGTAATAAACGATTAGCTATGAATAATACAAAACGTTTAGTTAAGTTTTGTTGATTAACAGGCTTTCCCACTGGGAGTAACATTAACATTGAGGGAAAAAGGGTGAACGCCATAATAAAAGAGAGTGCCACACTAATAGTCATCATCCAACCAAAGTCGATCACCGGACGAATGCCACTTACAACTAATGAAAAAAAGGCAACAATAGTGGTGATAGCGGTAAATAAACAGGGGATGAATTTGTTCTTTAATGTGGCGTTCACTAGCGTTAACTGGGGGGCATAAGGGTTTTGCCAATGGAGTTCTTGATAGCGAACGACTAAATGAATAGTTAACGACAATGTTAAGATCAAAATCAGCGATAGAAAGTTAGACGAAACGACCGTTACAGGCCAGTTTAAAAATGCCAATAACCCCACCATAACTGCTCCGGTCATAAAGCAGGTAATTAAGGGTAATACTACCCATTTCAGTCGGGAAAAAGCGATTGCTAATATAACGATGATAAATAATAAGACCACAAAACCCAAAGTCGTTAAATCGTGATGGATAAAAGCAATAGAGTCCGCAGTGATCATAGGTACACCACCTAAATGTAACTTTCCATATGGACTAAATTTACTCATCACCTGACGAACGTTTTCAATCAGAACAGCTTGCTGATGCTGGTTTTTAGCAATATAACGAGCCAATTTTCTATTTTTACTTGCTAAGTCTTTTCGTAGTTTAAACGACAGAGGTTGTGCCTTAAGTAATAATTTAAGTTCATTTCTGTCTAATTTTAGTGTGTGATATATTTCATCTTGCTTTAAATAAATTAACAAAGCCGTGGTTTTACTGTCAGTGCTGATCAACAAATTACGATAAATAGGACTGGACAATAATTCCATTTTTGCAAGTTGTTTTTCGGTACGAGCACTTAATAAGGTTGGCGTTTCTTGTTGTAATCTATCCGCAGAAATTGCTGGGCTATTAATTAATGGCACAGTTAATATGCTAGTAATTGCCTCAATACCAGGAACCTTTTTAATGTCTTCTGACAGCTGTTGTAACTGTTTTAAGGTTTCATCGGTGAATAAATATTTACGAGGACTAAAGGTCATAATGAGAAAATCATCAGATCCATATTGTTTTTTTATTTCTCGATAAAACCGAAGGTCGGCATCGTTTTCAAGCACCAAAGTATCACTAGATGCATCTAATCTAAAGTTTGGTATTTGAAATAGAAACAGCAAGCTCACTATTACAACAACCAAACAGACTAATTTAGGCTGTGAGAGAATGTAGTGTTTATATAAATTTGAAAAGTTGCCCAGCATCGCAGAGTCAAAATTATTTTTTTATGTTAATTTTAGTATGGTCTAGTTTTGTTGTTCTGGATATTTTTCTTTTAGGGATAGACAGATGCGTCATAGTTAAAATAAAGTAATCTATGTGTAGTTGTTCAACAAAGTAGACCATCCTAATAGATTTTAGGTTGTTATTAAAATGTCAGCTTATAGCGAGCAGTTGACCTTAAAAGTAAGCCGTAGCTAATGTATTCTATGCGCATGAAGTTAATATTAATTATTTGATGATGAATGACCGCTGTGGTGGCATTTTTGCCAGTCAGATTATCCGATTAATTGGTAATGTTTATAGTAAAACAATGCATATTTATATCTGTGGGGAACGTCAGCTATCGTATCGTTAGCGAACAATCAGCTAAGAGACTTTTTCTTCTGACTGATAATTCTCACTCCAAATGTTGATGATTTTATCACTTAACAGCGGAGCGCTTTAATATGTTCTTGTCGTACGGTATTTTTTGCGCATCTGAAAGAATTACTCGCATTTCTATCAGATGTTCATACCTCAGACGCATGATCTGTGTTTTTGCAGCCATAAGTTCATCAATCTTGGCATGAACGTTTTCAAGTTTAACATCGCCACGGATGGTCATTTCATTGAGTTCTTTAAGTGCCTTCATTTCTTCTGCTTTAAAGGAACCCTGATCAATATGCAGTTTATGATGCATTTTATCTATAGCGTTTTTTTGGGATACATTCGGATCCGTAATTTGATCGGCCAGCAGAGACGTACTGAGAAGGCTGAACATAATGCCGAGTGAAAATAACCAAGATACAGATCTATTACTGTACAAACTCATAAGTTTCTCCATGTGAAATCATATACATATTAGTCAATATCTAGATTAACACTCACCGCGTCTCTTGGCTAACAGTCTAAAAACCGTCCGCTCTCGTATCTTTGTTAACATAGAACCAGTGAGAATTAGAGCATTTTTCAGTTAGCCAAAATCTGACATAATAAATGTCTATCCGGCCCCATATTGTGCCAATCTCAGCTTGTACGGTTTGTAATGTTCTAATGAAACTGGAACTATTACCTCTTAGAACTAAACGTTACCGTGAACACATTTTGTAAATGCCTCTATACTCGTTTTTAGTGAATCTTTACGCCATATAAAGGATGTGACAGAGTGTTGCCATTTTGGTGTCATTGGGTGAACTTTAAGGCTATTAGCGAAGGGGTAATTGTCCAATAGCGCAAGTGGAACAATGCCTACGCCCATACCCGCTGCCACGCAACTGAGTAGGGTGTGGTAGGAATTTATTTCAACCGCTTTTATAACATCTCTATCCTGCTTTAGCCAATCGGTAAGGCGAGTGCGATACGCGCAGTTAGTACTAAACCCCATGATAGTAGTGTCATGTTTTAAATCTTGCGGGCTTTTAATCAGTTTGTGTCCTAAATCGGATACAATCGTTAATGTTTCTTTAAAAATAGGTGTTATCACTAAACGGCTGTCTTTTTTAGGATCAGCAACAAGAGCCATATCTAGTTCACCTGCTAATACTAGTTGTATCAAATCGCCTGTTGGAGCTGTTTTAATTTCCAGCTCAACTTCTGGGTATTCGCGATGAAAACTCACTAAAGGTTCAACTAAACGGGTAGCAGCTACAGCTTCCATGGAGCCAATCTTTAATTTTCCTTTTGGACGGTTATCTTCTAATTCATTGAGAGTTTCCTGAGCTAATGACAATAACTTCTTAGCATTAGGGAGTAACTGTTCACCAGTTGAAGATATTCTGAGACGGTTATTTTCTCTTATAAAAAGTGACTTGCCCAGCTCTTGTTCGAGTTTTTTAATACGCGCGGTGACATTAGATGGCACTCGGTTGAGAAAAGTTGCAGCGCGGGTGATACCACCATTTTCAACAACTTCAACAAAGACTTTTAAATCGGATAATTCCATATTGACCTCGGTACTGTAATCAATGGTAAGTAATCTTATTCACAAAAAATGAATCATTCATTCATTATAATTCACTATTAATGAATGGTAAAGTGATTTAATGTTACACCATTAAGCAATGAGAGAGACAACCAATGGGCAACACACAAAAAGGATACTGCTATGCCTTAGCAGCCGCACTTATCTGGACGGGGTTTATTTTGATATCTCGTCTAGGTGGTATTAGTGAGTTAGGCGCACCTGATGTTATCGCTATTCGTTACATCACATGTTCAGCCATAGTTTTGCCTATTTGGTGGTTTAAATATCGCTTTAATTTATTGGATGCTAAATTAATTTTTTGTGGTCTTATTGGAGGTTTAGCCTATGCATTATGTACCTTTCAAGGCTTTCAATTGGTTCCTGCATCGCATGCTGCGGTGTTATTACCGGGACTAATGCCATTATTCATCATGGTGTTCGCATTTTTAATTAATGGTGAGCGTAATTCAGTAGAAAAGTGGTTTGGGATAGGCGTAATTACTCTGGGGATATTTACCTTGTTTTGGCCAATGTTAAACAACCCACAGGAACTATCAATTGGACATCTTTATTTAGTGGCTGGTGCTTTGTGTTGGGCTGTGTTTTCAGTTTTGATTAAGCGTTGGGGGATCAGTCCTTGGCAGGCAACGGTGAGTTTGGCTGTTATTACTTGTGTATTGTACGTACCTTTTTATATAGCTTTTTTGCCTAAAAAACTTTCTATGGCAATCTTGCCAGATATTGCATTACAAGCTTTTTATCAAGGATTTATGGCTACCATTGTTCAGATGATTTTTTATGTTAGAGCGATTCAGCTCATTGGCCCATCGTCTATGGGCGCGATGATGGCTATAGTCCCTTTGTTATCTGGTATATTGGCGCTATTTATTTTTAATGAAGTCGCAACGCTGGAACTAATCAGTGGGTTGACCTTAGTGAGTACGGGCGCATGGTTGGCTCATAAAAAATGGTTTAAAACGTCAAGTTCCAACATTAATGCCACATTGTCTTAAAACAGGAGAACAATATGCCTTACGTTAATATTAAAATTACTGATGAACAAGTAACTCCGCAACAGAAAGCGGCTCTTATCAAAGGTGCCACACAATTATTAGTCGATGTGTTAGATAAAAATCCAGCGACTACGGTGGTAGTGATTGATGAAGTGAATACAGACAATTGGGGAGTAGGTGGGCAAGTAGTGACAGAAATTAGACGTACTACAATCTAATAGAAGTGCATTATTGGGTAATTAGTGCTTTAAAAATCTAATGTCTGTGTCGGTTCACTTGTCGATAGATAAGCCAAGGCTAACGTCTATATTCGTATCTACAAAATTCAGTAAGCCTAAAAATGAACAGCAACAAACGGTGCAAACAATAGAAACAAGTCGAGTTTATTTATCTCGTAGTATTACGTCTTTAAGCAACCACCTACGTGCCATGCTATACGAGTACGGCATTGTAAGTGCGAGAGGCGTTAAAGCATTGTGAGTTCAACCGATCAACGCAGAATCAATTCCAGAATGTTTACTATCAATCGTTAACCAACTATGGATGACATATTTACATTTAAAACAAGAATTAGCCCAATTAATAAAAACAAAAAAAGCACTTATTCGTCAACTACAACCTTGCAAAAAACTAATGGATCTAGAAGGTGTTGCTGAAGTGTGTGCAGGCATGTTGTATTGATCGATTGGTGATGAAAAAAAGTTCAAGAATGGTCGAGAAGCATCAGCATTTATTGGATTAACGCCGAAACAACACAGCTCAGGTGGTAAAGTGTTCATGACTGGCATTGATAGAGCCGGTGGAATTAGGGAACTGAGATCAGCTTTATACCAAGGTGCTCTTTCTTATATTTGCCGATTACCGGAAGAACCCAAAACAGCAAAACAAGCATGGTTGATAAGGCTGGTTCAGCGAGCGGTTATTAAGCGATCCTGCATTGCTTTAGCCAATAAAACAGTTAGGATCGCTTGGGCAATGTTACGGTATGAAAATAAATATGTACAACAGGCATTATTAACAATGTAGACAATTGAAGTTATATTGGGGACGTTAGTGTAATAGGTTTAACTCCTAGCTTAGTCACACTCATATTGTTATAGCTAAAGTTCATTTAAACTTGCCCTAACATCGGCAATGGTGATAAATAGTTTACTTTCATTGTCTTCAAAGGCGGTAAAACCATATTTTTCATAAAAATGCTTTGAGCCATCTTTTGCCTCGACAATAATTACTGGAAAAGCGACACTATCACTGGCGCTAAGTAATTTGGCAAGTGCGTCAATTAATAACCATTCACCAAAACCTTGACCTTTGTACCTTTTATCAACACCCAAACGCGCAATTAACCCTCCAGAAGTGGAGGACTGATGTTTTTTTTGCAGCTTTGTTGGTAAGCACTGTAATTCAATAGGTGTCATGGTGAGGGTGTAGAAACCAATTACCTGTGAATTGTTGATTGTATCTTCGAGAACAAATGTTCTAGTGTTATCCTTTTTTGCTTGCTGGCTTGCCATTGCTTTAAAATAGTGATTTAAGGCTGTAATTTCACAGTTAAAATTATTTCTATCATGCTTAGCTTTATCTAACAGAACAGTTTTCATTATTGTGTTTTACTTTGATAGCGAGAGGCTGCCATTTTTAATTTAGCGTTAGTTGTTACTGGCTTGTCTAAAGCTTCCATTAGCATAATAGAATCATGTTGACTGAGTTTAAGAATTTGCTCTCGCTCAATAACTTGTTTGGCTTTTTCTACTGCTGCACTTAAAACGAACGAGTTTATACTGGACATCCCAGCTAATGCAGTAGCCTTACTTAGCAAGTATTGAGTATCAATATCAACTCTAGCAGTGATTCTGGGTAATGTGGCAGCCATAATTTTTTCCTTTACTTTTTTTTATGTGTCAAAATGACACATACACATTATGGTTCATTAATTTTGAATAGGCAAGTGTTGTGTCATTGTGGCACATGAAGTTCTATAAAAAAATTATAGTCAGAATTATCGGACTAACTCGGAAACGGGCACATAGTGAGATAGACTTTATATGTACATTTCTCACTTTATAAATTGTTCTGTTCTAATGATATGGTGTTAGTTTCGATCTTAACTCATCAGTAAGTATTAATAAGGATATGGTAATATTGTTTTTTGTTGGAGCTAAGTAAATAATACGAGCTTACCACTTACATATAAAATTCCAACTAGGATCAATATGCCTAGCAATAAAAGCTTATGCCCTTAGAATTACCAGCTTAATATAGTTTGGAAACCTATAAAGTCGGTCTAAATATCAATTAAAAATCTCGTTTATTAATATGACTTTAAAGTATGCTGATGTTCTATAATACATTAGAGCCTAGTTATGCTGAAATTAATTTAAGTGTCTGTATTTTAGTCTGTATTTTGTTTTTTATAACCTATATTAATTTTATCCTTCCTTTTTAATAACAAATAATAAGTAAATTTTATGAATGTGATATTCTTATTTCTCATGCTACTAGTGAGTTTTTGTTGTTTGTCATTGAACTGATTCAGACGTACAGTTTTTGCACACATAAAATATTTTAAAAACGATAAAACATGTTACAACAAGATAAGAGAGAATATGATGCATAAAAACAGCCGTTTTATACATAGCATAAGCCAAACGTCACTTGCAGTAGCTTCTGCATTGGGATTATTTATAAGTCCATTAGTAAGTGCTCAGGCAGAAGCAAACAGTAACGAAGTAAAAAACGAAAGAGAAGTTGAAGTGATCATGGTCACTTCGCGTAAACGAGGCAATGAATCTATTCAAGATATCGGCGGAAGTATCCAAGCGGTTACTGGCGATAAATTAGCCTCTAAAGCGGCGTTAGGTTTTGACGATTATATGCGCTCTGTCCCGGGGCTAAGTGCCAATAATTCCGGTAGTGGGCAAACACAAATTACTATGCGTGGCGCAGCATCAACCCGTTTAAATCATGCAAACCCTAATGTTCCTGCTACAGCGAGTATATATTTTGATGAAACTAATGTAACTACTTCAGGCTTTAACCCTGATGGCAGCTTAATCGATGTTTCTCGCGTTGAAGTTTTACGTGGTCCACAAGGTACATTATTTGGTGCTAGTTCTATGACGGGAGCTATTCGCGTTATTTTCAATGAACCCAATTTAGATGAAACTGTTGTAAAAGGACGTTTTTCAACTTATTCCACCAAAGGTGGTAGTTTGAGTACTAATGGCGATTTAACGTTAAATCTGCCAATTACTGACAACTTTGCTGTTAGAGCAAGTGGCTACAGCGCATACAAAGGCGGGTATATTGATAATGTATACCCAAGCACAGGCATTGATGAAGATATTAATGACGATAGTATACAAGGTGGCAGACTTAAAGCGTTATGGGAAGTCAATGATAGCTTAACTTTACGTGGCTCAGTGTCATATCAAGAAACGCATTCTAATGGTAGACCAGATGAGCAACAAATAGATGATCCAAATGCAGGCATAGGTTTGCAATCTGTTGATAGGGGTCTCAGTAATAGTAGTCTTTTATTGCCTGGTGAATCAATAGAGCAATTTAACGTAACAGAAGAGTTACAAGTATCAAAAATTGTTGCTGAAACGTTTGACGACAAATATATGTTAACAACATTTCAGTTTGAACAAGAATTTGATAATTTAAATTTGACGGGTATCACCTCATATTTTGATCGAGAGTTTGAAAATACATTAGATGATACCTACCGAACACGTGATTGGATTAATGTTGGTAATGAAAGTTGGTTTGGTCAAGGAGTTGGATTAATTAATGTTGGTAGTGATCCTACAGATACTGACCAAGCTGTACCAGTAAGTTCTTCTCCATTTAATAACGATACTAAACAAGAGCGTTTTTCACAAGAATTACGCCTATCGTCAGACTTTGACGGTAGCTTTAACTTTATTGTCGGTATTTACTATGAAGATGATAGTAGAGCTTTCGAACAAAATATTATCGTTCCTGGATTAGATGCATGGGTAAGCGAAATTGCAGGTCCTGCATTCTTTGGCTCAGACGATCCGTTTATCTATGGGCAATCGCTGGCGAATAACTGGTTTGAAGGTAGATATAAATTCGACACAAAACAGTTATCTTTATTTGGCGAAGCATCGTTCGAATTTGGTGATTTAGAATTAATATTAGGTGGTCGTTATTACGATTACACACAAGATGCTGATATTTTGTTTGCTGGCTATATTGAATTTGCCGTAGGTGGTGATAGATTAGTTGATACCATAGAGGAATCGGGGTTTAGTCCAAAGGTTGAGTTGGTCTATAAAGCAACAGAGGATTTAACGTTATACACCAGTGTTTCCGAAGGGTTTCGTTTAGGCAGTGTTCAGCAATTCATCAGTCCTAGTTGTGAAGGTGATCTACGAGGTATAGGCGCTTTAGGTGCTGATCAGGGAGTAGAGGATATTCCAACCACTATCGATAGCGATACCTTGATAAATTATGAAGTGGGCTTTAAATCGACTTTTAATGAGGGTAGTACGCGTGTAAATGTTGCCGCTTATCAAATAGATTGGAGTGATGCTCGCTCTCAAGTATTTCTTGGTTGTGGTTGGATTTTAGAAGGAAACTTTTTTGATATTGAAAGTAAAGGCGTTGAGCTAAATACTGATACAAGTTTAACTGATGATTTAGATATATCATTAAATGTTGGTTGGAATAATGCCGAAATTTCTTCTGTTAAAGCCGGTGCTGAGTCATTAGGTTCAGTTGGAGATCCAACTCCAATGGCACCTGAATGGAATATCAGTGTAGGCTTTGATTATTACATTGAGAATGTATTTAAAGACTACTCAGGGTTTATTCGTGGTGATGCCTCTTACACCAGTGAACAATATTCAAGTTTGGGTTCAGGTCTTGAAGCGGCAACTTTAGGTAAAGTTTCGCGAATTGAAATCCCAAGTAGTACGGTTGTTAACTTATTTACAGGTATTAGCCAAGAAAATTGGGAGCTTAGCTTCTTTATACGTAACCTAACGGATGAGCGTATTATCACGGGTGTCGATGTTGATAAACGAAGCCCTGCGGTATTTTCTCGCGCAAGACCACGTAATATAGGAGTGTCGTTGAAATTTGAATTTTAATGAGCAGTCTGTTTCGTGAATAAAATCGATAGTTATAATAATGGCAAGACTGAATAGTTAAGCTTACTTCATAACACCTTAAGATCCGATATCAATAATATTGATATCGGATCTTTTCTTATGCGGTTAATTATATTGTAGGTTCTGGGTTAGAAAGAGCTATTTCTTGTTTCAACCATTGTCTGAAAATAGCTATATTGGCATGTTCAGCTTGGCCAGTACGATTGACCAACCAATAAGATTGTGTGCCCACCAATTCTGTTTCCATTAACTGTACTAGGTAACCAGATGCTAATTCATGGGTGATCATGTTTTTATCTGCCATTGTAACCCCTAAGTTAAACATGGCTGATCTCACCGCAAGGTTTAGTGTGTCAAATTCGATACTATGACTATCTGATATATTATCTATGTTGGCTGCCATTAACCAATGCTTCCATGTTTGAAAGCGTTTTTTATCTTTTAATATGTATAAAATAGTCACTCCATCTAAGCTATGTTTTAAACTGGGGTTTGATGCCAGCAGTGTCGGTGAACAAACCGGAATATGGCATTCTTGTAATAACATTTCAGATTCTAAATCATCCCATTGGCCATCTCCAAAGCGAATAGCGCAATGCAGCTCACTGCTACTTGATAGGGTATCTTTACTCTTAGTGGTAATGGTTAAGTCTAAGTCGGGGTATTGGAGTTTTAATTTGCTCAAGCGTGGTATAAGCCATCGGTGGGCAAAGGTTGGAGGTACATTGATAGTCAGCTTATTTAAAGTCTGTTGCTCTTTAATACCGCGCAATACAAAATCAATTTGATCGAATGACTGACGTAAGACAGGCAATAATAATCGCCCCGCTTCGGTCAAAACTAATTGGTGATGTTTTCGTTCTAATAGCTGTTTACCTAATAAATCTTCCAATAGTTTTACTTGCCTGCTAACCGCACTTTGGGTGACATTTAATTGTTCACCAGCTTGAGTAAAGCTTCCGGTTTGTCCTGCTGATTCGAACGCTTTTAAAGAATTAAGTGGCGGTAATTTACGTTTCATAGCTCATGTTTTATCATGTTGAATAATAGGTATACCATGCCTTTTTTTACTGCTTAGTGCAACTTGGAGATGGATTTTTACTAAAAATACCGAACTATGCTTGGTGAAGCTGGCCAAGGATGAGTTTTTCTCACGGTTGATGTGCTTTTATATCATTTGTCGACGCTTATACTATCTATTAATCTAATAACATCACAATTTATAACAACATGGCTTTAACATTATGAGTGGTTTGAATTTTAAACAGTGGCAGCAACGAGCAACCGAATTAGTATTACCTAACCAAGCCTTTATTAACGGAGAATTTTGTCCGTCAATAAGTGGTGAAACATTTACCCGGGTTAACCCCGCTACGGGTCAAGATCTTGTTGATATTGCCAGTTGTGATATTAATGACGTCAATGTTGCAGTTAAAGCGGCAAGAGTTAGCTTTGAAAGTGGTATTTGGTCGAGTAAGACACCACAAGAACGTAAAACCATCATGTTAAAATGGTCAGCATTAATTAAGGATAATCTACAAGAAATCGCCTTGTTAGAAACGCTGGATACCGGCAAGCCTATTGCTGAGACTATGCGCGTAGATGTGTCGGCCTGTGCTGATTCCATTGCATGGTATGCAGAAGCTGTTGATAAAATTTATGACCAAGTAGCCCCTAACGGTGAAAATGCGCTTGTAACCATTAGTCGTGAGCCTGTTGGCGTGGTTGGTGTGGTAGTTCCATGGAATTATCCCCTTATTATAGCGTCATGGAAATTAGGCCCAGCCATTGCCGCAGGAAACTCTGTTGTGATAAAACCGGCTGAGCAATCTACTATGGGAATGTTAAAGATAGCTGAATTAGGGTATCAAGCAGGTTTACCTGCAGGTGTTTTAAATGTTGTTACCGGGTTAGGACAAACAGCTGGAAAAGCAATAGGTTTACACAATGATATTGATGCCGTTGCGTTTACTGGGTCAACAGAAGTAGGCAAGCTGTTTTTAAAATATTCAGCTGAGTCAAATATGAAGCTTATTGGCTTAGAATGTGGTGGTAAAAGCCCGCATATTGTTACTAAGAATTGTAAAGATTTAGATCAAGCCGCAATGTATGTTGCTTATGGTATTTGGTACAACCAAGGTGAAACGTGTAATGCCGGTTCTAGGTTGATTGTCGATAAAGAAATTAAAACTGAACTATTGGAAAAAGTTATCGAATGGTCGCATAAGTTGCAGCCGGGTGACCCTTTGGACCCGAATACCACCATGGGATCTTTAATTGGTCAGCAACATATGGAAATGGTTTTAGGGTATGTGGATACGGGCGTTAGTGAGGGAGCAAATATTTTAATTGGTGGCCATGCCGTTCGCCAAGAAAGTGGAGGTTTTTTCGTACCACCAACCATTTTAGATAATGTGACCAATGATATGGTTGTAGCTCAAGAAGAGATATTTGGACCCGTGTTAGTGGTGATTGATTGTGATGGATTAGATGATGCCATCTCTATCGCCAATGATAGTCAATACGGTTTAGCCGCCGCAGTATGGACCGATAAACTCAATGAAGGTCACAAAGCCGCTAAAAGATTACGAGCAGGTACTGTATGGGTTAACTGTTTTGATTTAACGTCTATTAATGCTCCATTTGGCGGTTATAAACAGTCAGGTATGGGACGTGATAAATCACTACATGCCTTTGATAAATACACCGAACTTAAAACTACATGGATTGACTTGAGTTAATATTATGACAACGATAAACATAGCAAAAGTACCGCCAGTCATCTTAGGTGATGGTGTATTATCAGAACTACCGACACAAATCGCACAATGGCCAGTAAAAAGTGTATTACTTGTTTCAGATGAAGGATTAGCATCAACAGGTTTGGTTGATAAAATTCGTTTACTGATTGAAGAAAACTTACCCGTAGAAGTATTTTTAGCCCCCTCTGGTGAACCTCATGTAAGCACTGTTGATGCCGGTGCTAGCAAAATAAGACTAATGGACACACCTTTAGTTGTGGGAGTAGGAGGAGGAACAGCACTCGATATTGCTAAATTAATAGCAGGCTTAGCGGTATCAGAAGAGTCTATTAAACACTATTTATTGTGTGCAAATCCGTGGCAGGGTAGTGTGCCTAAAATTATGATACCAACCACTTCAGGCACTGGTGCAGAAGTTACCCGGACGTGTGTTTTATCTGACAAAAATAACAATAAGTCTTGGGCTTGGGGAGATGAGTTATCGCCTGAACTGGTCATGCTCGATCCCCAAGCCAGCAAATCGCTGCCAGCGTTGATAACCGCAGCAACCGGGCTAGATGCTTTAGTGCATGCTATCGAAGCTGCGACTAGCCAAGCAAATAATGTTATCAGCTCAGCTAACGCATTGCAGGCAATTAAACTTGTTAATCAAAATTTGAAAGATTGTATTGATAGCCCTCTAAACTTGGAGGCGAGATTAAATATGCAACAAGCTGCTTATTTAGCAGGGGTTGCTATTGATAACTGCGGTACAGGTATGGCACATAACATTGGTCATGCGTTGGGTTCCTTATACCATATACCACACGGTATCGCGGTTACTGTAGGTTTAGTTGCTAGCTTGTCTTGGAGCTTAGAAACTGAAACCAATGCTTACCAAAATGTTGCGGCTACGTTGAAATGTAACGTTACTGAATTACCTGAAGTGTTAAATAGCTTGCTGATTGAAGTGAATTTCAGCCAATGTTTAGAGCGTTATCAAAATATTGTTATTGATGCGGAACAACTTTGTCTATGCATGAAAAGTACAGAAAACATCCCTATGGCGAATAACAATAGCCGTGTTCCACAAGTGGATGATTGGTCAATGTTAGCACAAGCAACTAAAAACACTTTCAAAGGGTTATTGCCATAATCAGTATGCCATAACGAATTTTACTTTAATTTTAGAGCTCGGTTAATAGCCATCAATGTTGTTAATCGAGTTTACTGACAGAGTTATCAAATATGAAAATTACCAACATAGAAATTAGCCATCACCAATTAGATTTAGATCCGCCGTTTCCTGCTTCTTGGGATACACAGCCTCGTCGTAAGTTTCCTGCAACCATAGTTCGTGTTTATGATGATGAAGGCAATGTCGGAATTGGCTCAGGCGATGTTATGTATGGTTTTGACGATTATGTAAATCTTTTTATTGGTGAAAATCCTTTAGACTTGGTTAGACACAATGCAGTACTTGAAAACGTTAGTTTTCATGCGGGACGTCCTTGGCCACTTGATGTGGCGTTATGGGACTTAGCCGGAAAAATAAAGCAACAGCCAACATGGAAAATGATGGGTGGTTTGGATAATAAAATCCTAGCCTACGCTTCTAGTGGTGTTCATCGTACGCCTGAACAAATGGCTGATATGGCAAAAACGTTAGTTGAAAAGGGCTATCCAGCGTTAAAAATTCGATTTGGTCGCACTACATTAGCTGACGACTTTGAAGTGTTAGCAACAGTGCGAAAAGCGGTAGGAGATAAATTAACCTTAATGGTTGATTGTAATCAAGGGTGGCGCATGCCTTGGGATATTCAAAAACCTTGGTGTCTCGAACAAGCTTATGAAGTATCACAAGAATTGGAAAAATTTAATGTTTATTGGATGGAAGAGCCATTGTATCGTGGCGACTATAACGGTATGTCTGCCTTACATGAACGGGTTAATTTAAAATTAGCGGGTGGTGAAATGACCCGTGAAAGTTATGAGTTTCATACGTTAATTGAACGAGAGTGTTTAGATATTATTCAACCCGACGTTGTGTGCAGTATCGGTATGGAAGGACTAAGACAATTAGGTCATTACGCCAAAGAACGAGGCGTTATTTTTACGCCGCATACTTGGGGTAATGGCATCGGTCTATTAGCCAATTGTCATTTAACCGCAGGTAGTGTTGGCGCTCCCTTTATTGAATTTCCACTTGATCCACCTGAGTGGAGCATTGAACGTCGAGATTTTATGTTACAGACTCCTGTTGATGTAGATGAAAATGGTTGGATTCATTTATCAGACGAACCTGGATTAGGCATAGTACTTGATGAAGAAAAACTCGCATCAACTAAAAGCAAACAAGCGACTTATCAGTAAAATAACTTGTGCTATTTTATTGATAAGTGCATTAATCACAAATAACAGACTAAAAGCGGGCAATGATGGCGATAAATCAAGCAAGACCGATGTTCGAAAAAAATCGAAAACAAAGGTTCACTTTTAATGTAAAACACGGCGTATTTTGGCCGCCATTTTTATTATTATTAGCGGCGGTTGTTTTTAGCTTTGTCAATTTAAATCAATATATGCACATTGCCTCGCAGATTAATGACTGGATTTTGTCTAAATTTGCTTGGCTCTTTAGTTTGTCGAGCTTTTGTTTATTGTTATCACTAATCGGTGCTTACTTTTCACCTTTAGGTAAAATACGTATTGGTGGTGTTGACGCAAAACCTTTATTGACCAAATGGCAATGGTTTTCAATTACTTTGTGTACTACGGTTGCAACCGGTATTTTGTTTTGGGGCACGGCAGAGCCGATGTATCACCTTTATCAACCGCCAGAATCTTTAGGTATTGTCCCTCAAAGTACTGAAGCCATTAAATTTACGATGGCAACTATGTTTATGCACTGGTCGTTTACTCCCTATGCCATATATTGTTTGCCCGCGTTGGTTTTTGCATTAGTTTTTTATAACTTGCAATTGCCTTTTTCTATTGGCTCTACATTAAGTCCTATTTTTGGTCGCTGGGTACAAGGAAAAAAAGGTCAAGTAATTGATGCTATAGCTTTATTCGCTTTAGTTGCAGGCATGGCTTCGTCTTTAGGTACTGGGATTTTAGTGCTAAGTGGTGGTGTAGAGTCGGTCTTTGGACTACCGAATAATAAAGCTGTCATGGCGATTATTGCGATTGCTATTGTTGCGACCTTTATTGCCTCAGCGGTGAGTGGTTTGCAAAAAGGTATTGCCCGGTTATCAAATCTTAATGCTAAGGTATTCATTCTTTGTTGCGTCTTTGTATTTATATTTGGACCTACTCGTTATATTTTATCTATTGGTTTTGACGGTATTATTGATTATTTGAGCAACTTCTTTGCTCGGAGTTTTAATGTCTATACCGGACCAGAAGATAACTGGCCCAAACTTTGGACGGTGTTTTATTGGGCCAATTGGTATGCATGGGCACCTATTACCGCTTTATTTTTAGGGAGAATATCGCGAGGTTACACTGTTCGTCAGTTTATTATAGTTAATTTAGTATTACCCGCTACAAGTGCCATTGTTTGGATGGCTACCTTTTCAGGTACAGCCATGCGCTTAGATCATCTTACGCAAGGTAGTTTACATCAAGCAATGCAAGATAAAGGTGTTGAAGCCGTTATTTTTGGCTTGTTTGATAATTTGCCTTTAGCAGGAGTCACGACCGCAGTTTTCATTGGTATTACTTTTATTTCATATGTCACCGCTGCTGATTCGAATACAGACGCAATGAGTAATTTATGTGCTGTTGACCCAAGTAAAAACACGAGCAAATCCGAGGTGAATCCAAACGATGAAAATAGTCACCTTGAAGCTAAAGCAGCCAAATCTAAAATGTTACTTAAGTTTGTTTGGGGAATTTCTATTGGTGTCATCGCTTGGGTTATGGTGAGCTATGCCAGTATTGATGGTATCAAAATGATGTCTAATTTAGGTGGTTTACCCGCAATGCTTATTATCATAGGTACAAATTTGGCGTTGATTAAACTTATTTATAAAGTTTCTAAAGGGGATACTCTGGAACCAGTTAATAAGCAGATTAAGCGATAAAAAATGTTATCTTAGATGATGATATCAAAGTCACTTAGTTACGGGTTTATCGCATTTTTAACATTTCCTTTCTTAATCATGAAACTATCTAGGTAGCAGTATGCAGCAGCCAAAAACTAGAATTGAACAAGACGCTATTGGGTCATTAGCGGTACCTGCTCAAGCACTTTTTGGGGTACAAACCCAACGCGCAGTAGATTTATACCCTTTATGTGGTGAAAAACCGTTATCGGCATATCCCGAATTAATTATTGGGTTATTACAAGTCAAAAAGACTGCTGCAAAAACCAATATAGCAACTGCCGAGTTAGATTTTAAAATAGGTCAAGCCATACTAGATGCCATTGATGCGCTACTTGCAGATATTCCAAAAAATGAATTTCCTGTGCATTCTTTCCATGGTGGAGGTGGCATCTCCAGTAACATGAATGTTAATGAAGTTATTGCCAATTTGGCTAATAGAATGGCGTTCAACCAACCATTAGGTTGTTATAGCCCTGTTCATCCTAATGACCATGTAAACCTGAATAACTCAACCAGTGATGCGCTATCTACAGCGTGTCATTTAGCAATAATAAATAAATGGCAAGGGTTTTCAACGGTATTAACTCAGCTCTCAACGACTTTTGTCGAACAAGGACAAAAGTGGCAACACGTTTACAAAATTTCTCGTACTTGTTTACAAGATGCGGTAGAAATTACCTTTGATGACTTTTTTAGCGGTTATGCTTCCTTAATTAATCGGAATATCCAGCGTATATCGATGGATATAACTGAATTATATAAAGTCAATTTAGGGGGGAATATTATTGGCCGTAAAGGCGACTGCTCAGCAATGTTTTTAGCACAAAGCATGAGTATGCTCAATCAGGTGATGAGCACTGAGCATTTTGCTCACAGTGAAAATTTTTTTGACAGTTCGCAAAATCACGATGACATTATCGCCGTTGCCAGTAGACTCGAATTATTATCAAGGGGATTGATCAAAATATCGAAAGACTTCAGGTTAATGTGCTCTGGACCTGAAACGGGGTTTGGCGAAATAATGTTACCCGCAGTACAACCCGGCTCTTCTGCTATGCCAGGAAAAATGAATCCAACCATACCTGAGTTTCTCATTCAATCTTGTATGCAAGCCATAGGGCGATGTAATTCTGTGCAGATGACCCAAGACCACGGGGAGTTAGATTATAACGCTTGGCAATCTATTGTTATTATTAACCTACTTGACGCGATGAACTGTATTGAAAATGGCATCAATGTTTTTACCACTCACTGCTTATCCCACGTAGAACCTAATGTAGAACGAAATCAAAGCAACATAAACACCCTCATTCCTACCTTAATTAAGCTGAAAAATTTGAAAGGTTACTCTTTTGCCTCTCAAATCTATAAAGAATCTAATGGCGACTTAAAACTCATACGTGAACAGGTTAAATTGGCAGAGTAAGCCATTAATATGATTGTGATATGAGTTTTACGTATGGTTGATGTGCAGTAATGTCAATTGTGAATTGAACTTAAGCTCCTTATGATTACCGTGTTTAAAAGCGCATTGTTACCTGTAGTTTGTCGCACGTTTTTAAACACACTTTAAAAGTAGGGTGCTTAAATAAAAACCCTTTTTTACCTCATTTCCGGTGAGAGAAATTAATAGGCTTTCTCAACCATAAATCATAAAAAACGATAGGAACACCTATGGACTTCATGAAGAATATACCGCTGGCTTGGGCATCAAAATGGTTAGAGAAGCCTAAAAATCAGTACATTAATGGTGAATGGGTAGCAGGTGCTAGTAGTGATAACTGGACTGTTAAAAATCCAGCCAATGGTCAAGAACTTTGTCATTTTTCTATTGCTGACCAACAACAAGTTGAACAGGCTGCTATCGTGGCTAACCAATGTAATGAAAATAAATTATGGTCTACGGTCAATCGTACTCAGCGAGCGAATATGCTCCGAGGCATAGCAACATTAATTCGCGAGCATACTGAAAAACTGGCGGTATTAGAGACCCTGGCCAACGGTAAACTTTATAATGAGTCTATGATTGATGATATTCCTACTTGTGCTGATATTTTTGATTACTACGCCGGTTGGACTGATAAATACTACGGTGAAACCTCGCCTGTTGAAGACGGCTTTTTAAACTATACCCTGAAAGAGCCCGTTGGTGTTTGTGGTTTAATTGCCCCTTGGAACTTTCCTCTTTATCAGGCTAGCTTGAAAATTGCACCAGCTTTGGCTATGGGCAATACAGTCATTATAAAACCGTCTGAATTTACCCCCTTAACGGCGCTTTATTTAATGGAGCTTATTGACGAGCATTTAGATTTTCCTAGAGGGACAATCAATTTATTGTTAACTGATGGCAATATGGCTAATCAATTAACCTTAAGTGATAACGTACACAAAATATCCTTTACTGGCAGTACTAACGTTGGTCGGAAAATAGTGAAAAACTCAGGTGACTCTAACCTCAAAGCCACTACATTAGAGCTAGGCGGAAAATCTCCTTGTATCTTCTTTGAAGATACTCCTAACCTTGATGCGGCAATTGATCGTGCATTTAATGTCATGTTCTCTCATAAAGGCGAAAAATGTTCAGAGCCTACTCGCTTTTTAATTCACGATAGTATTTATGATTACGTTTTGAATGTGCTAATAGAAAAAGCGGAAGCGGTAAAATGTGGGAACCCTTTTGAAGAGGGCATAACTCAAGGTGCGCAATGTAATGAAGCACAGTTTAATAAAATTATGGAATACATTGAAATAGGTAAAACAGAAGCAGAACTTGTCGCTGGTGGTAAAGCTGATACTGATGGTGATAATGCGAATGGATACTTTATTCGGCCAACTATTTTTTCTAATGTTTCACAAAACACACGTATTGCTCAAGAAGAAATTTTTGGTCCCATTTTATGTTGTACTCGATTCACAACAACTGAAGAAGCGGTTGCAATGGCAAACGATACCATTTATGGCTTAGCAGCAGGAATTTATACCAGTGATGTTAGTCGTGCCCATCGTGTTGCAGAGCAAATTGATGCCGGAATGTTCTTCATCAATCGATATGGTTGTTATGGCTTAAGTAGTCCTTTTGGTGGTTTTAAACAAAGCGGCTCGGGCAAAGAAATGGCAATTCACTCTTTGTCCTCATACACCAAAACAAAATGTATTTGGGTTTATTTTGGCGACCAGTAATAAATACCAAGATTGTTAACCATTTAAATTTAATTGTAATTTAAGCGCTGCTTAATCGTCCATTAAACGATAGCGTTTCTTTTGCAAATACAATACTAAGCAGTATTGATACATAAGGAAAAACTATGCAATACGTAAATTTAGGTAATTCAGGGCTTAAAGTTTCTCGCCTATGTGTTGGCACCATGAATATGGGATCAAAAGAATGGAAACCTTGGATTTTCAACGAAGCTGAAAGTGAGCCTATTATTCGCTATGCGTTGGATATGGGAGTCAATTTTATCGATTTAGCTGACTTTTATTCGATAGGTGCTGGTGAAGAAGTTGTATGTAATGTTTTACGTCGAATAGGACGACGTGAAGATTTAGTGATTACCACTAAAGTGGGTTACGCTATGAGTGATGATATTAATGCTCAAGGTCATTCCCGTAAACATATATTCAATAGTATTGATGCATCATTAAAGCGTATGGGTATGGATTATGTTGATATTTATATGTTGCATTATTTTGATACGCAAACACCAGTTGAAGAAACAATGGCTGCGCTAAATGACATAGTACGTTCAGGAAAAGCACGCTATATTGGTGTTTCAACCATGAATACTTGGCAACTGGCAAAAATCCTTCAAGTATGTGATAAAAATGGTTTTGTCAGACCAATTAATATGCAATTGCAACTAAACTGTGCTTACCGAGAAGAAGAGCGTGAAATGTTGCCGTTTTGTCAAGATCAAGGTATTGGAGTGTCTGTGTTTAGCCCATTAGCACGTGGTGTTTTAACCAGTGACTTGCAGTCAACTCGTAATAAAACAGACTTTTTCACGCAAGAAATGTATAACGATCAAGCTTCTAAAGATATTGCTCATTCGGTTGCTAAAGTGGCAAATGCGCGTGGGTGTGCTCCTGCTCAAATAGCACAAGCTTGGGTGTTGCAAAAATCAGAAGTATCTTCAATGTTAGTCGGTGCCGATACAACTGCTCAGTTTGACAGTGCATTATCTGCACTTGATACTCTGTTAACGAATGATGAAATTTATGAACTTGAACGTAATTATACCCCTTGTGATTTAATAAATGATTATACCTCAGGTAAAAGAATACCACGTATGGCACGACCAGAAATTGTAGGAGAGTATAAGTAAATTTTTTTTGAGCGCTTGCTTACATAATGTTTTTTGATTTAGTAGCACTGGAATTCTATTGCCAGTGCTTTTTATTTTATCGATTCGTTATTTGAACTTTTGTATCTCGGTCTGCAGGCGTTTTCGCCACAGAGTTTATAGTCTAAAAAACTTTCATCCCATAAGTTTCTATGGCGCTTGGGGGCACAAAGCGAGACAGGAACCATTGATTTTTTAGTTGTAGGATGTGGTTAGCCAAAGGCGTAACCCATCAATTTCACCCCAATGATTTCACCTCAATGATAATTCATTCACTAAAATTCAAATCATCAATATTTAAACCATCCTCCCAATTGTGAACATAAATTTTTTAATCTACATAGCGATGAAGTTTCGAAAATGGCCAACCAATAAGCGCTTTAACGTAACAATGCTTTAATGGGGTAATGTGAATATAATCTATGTGCCACCGTTAATGATAGCTCGACGATAATTTGTCATTTAACATTCCTTTGTTTTATCTCTGTTCTGTGGTGTTGATGGGTTACGCCTGTGGCTAACCCATCCTGTCATAAACATTAGAATAAGGTCTAAAAATGTTTTTCTAACTAGTGGGGCACTTTACGCCTTAGAATTTTTGATTTGAGTTCACTTTCCACAAAGAAGATATTTATCTGGACGTTAAAAAGTATTTCTTATAATAAAAAAATGATTAGTTAGCGCATATAAAAACCATAGATATTTTATTTGTGTAGTAAGCAATAATTAATCAAAAGTTGCTGAATATTTTGCTTTTGTGAAATGATGACATCACCGATAATCCTGACGCTATTTTCTTCTTCTTTTATTCGGTATAGAAGTCTAAAATCATCTGCTGTGAACTCTCTAAATGTACGGACACCAAGCTCTAACAAAGGTTGAGATATCGGCGCTGCGGTTGAAGTAAAACTAACTAGACTTTCAAATCGTTCGATGAAATCCTCAACACGAATAATAACCTGTTCTTCACTTGAATAAGGACTTAAGTGATCGATAAGGTCATTCAAAAGATTGTTAAAAGTTTCAGTGTATTCTATCCGAACTTCATTGTTTATCATTTTTTGCCCTTTAAATTCGAACGACGGTTGACCAAACGTTGTTTGAGTTCAGAGCTAGATGTCACACGTCCGTTATTCGTATCGTCAACAGAGAAAGATGCCAGCTTCAATAAAGCAATAGCTTCATCTCGACGCATTCTATCGGCATAAGATTCGATAATATAGGCTGGTGTACCATTCTGGGTAATTGTCATTGGCTCTTCTAGAGGAAGATTAGCCGCATTTTTTTTCAGGTAACTGATAGTTTCTACTCGCATAATAATATCCATTATAGCCTCATTTTTAATAGTCTAAATATAGTCTATATTTGAGCCTTTCGCAACTAAGGGTCACTAACACATAACGGAAACAGAGCTAAATTTATATAGCTGATTTAATCATATAGATTTAGTTTTCTATGGCACTCTGGGGCACATAGCGCCATAGAGTTTTTGTTTTACTACTATAGATCAATTTAGGGATTAGTCAGCTTTAAAACTTGTTGATTCTCTTTTAACAAGGCTGGGAATATGCTTACAGCTCTCGTCACCACTGCTTGTTGGTCGTTTTCCTGTTAACTCAAGTCCTATGTTGGCGGCTTGCATTGCCATATCTTCAATAGGGTAATTTAGCGTAGTCAATTTTGGTCTTGAATATCTTGAAAGCAAAACATCATCAAAGCCGAGTACTGAAATATCAGATGGCACTTTAAAACCATTATCTTCTAAAGTAGATATTGCACCAATTGCCATGGCGTCGTTATAAACAAACAATGCAGAAAAACGCTTTCCTGAGGCCAGTAGTTTTTGAGTGGCCATTTCCCCGCCTTGCAGGGTAGGCTCGCCATATTCAATCAGGCTTTCTTCAATACAGGTACCGGCCAATTCAAGTTCGTTTTGAAAGCCTTGCAGGCGCAGTAGTGGGTCGTCTATTTGATGTTTACTGGAAATACAGGCAAAGCTTTGATGATTTAAGGCTAATAAATGACGTGCGGCGATTTTACCGCCCTCAAGGTTATCTAGCCAAACACAACGCTGTGCTATTGCTTCAATATAGCGATCAATGAGTACTAAGCCTGGGACTTTATTGGCCAATTCAATTAAGGCTTCATCGGATAGTTTTTTGCTATGCACCACCATCACATCACATCGCCTTTCAATTAATAAATTGATGGCCTGCATTTCTGTTTCTGCACTCACCAAGCCCGTACTTAATAACAATTGCCTATTTTTTTTCCGGGCTACTTGCTCAACACCATGAGCTAATGAGGCAAAAAAGGGGTCGATTAGATCAGGAATGACAACACCTAAGGTCGTACTTTTTTGCGTGACTAAAGCACGCGCATTGGCATTCGGGGTGTAGTTTAAGTCTTTCACCACCTTTAATACATTTTCAATGGTCTTTTTACTGACTTTTGGACCATTGTTTAATACGCGAGAAACGGATGCCACTGAAACGCCAGCGAGTCGAGCTACGTCTTTTATTGTTGCCATAAGGTAATTGTTTACATCGTTGTGTTTAGTTAAATACCCACTGAATATACACTACTTAACGGTAAATCATCAAGAACTCCCATATTTAAATTAGCACTTGCACACTCAAGGGTAAACGTTTACCCTTAATTTTAAGTTTTCAATAATGCACCTTAAAAATATTATGACTATCGAATTTGACCCAACGGAACATCCACATAGAAGATATAATCCACTAATTGATGAGTGGGTATTGGTTTCTCCTCACCGAGCAAAGCGACCTTGGCAAGGGCAGGTAGAAAAGCTTGATGAACAGCAAAAGCCAGCCTATGACAAAGAGTGTTTTTTATGTGCCGGTAATACTCGCATCAATGGTGAAGTTAACGATGATTATAAAGATACTTTTGTTTTTACTAATGATTTTGCCGCGATAAAACAAGATACTCCTATCGTGAGCAGTGATGACCCACTTTTTAAAATGGCCACAGAGCAAGGTGAGAGTCGTGTTATCTGTTTTTCACCGGATCACAGTAAAACCTTGCCAGAGCTTTCGGTAGAGGAAATTTCTCGTATTGTTGATACTTGGCAAAATCAATGTGAAGAATTAGGGCAAAGCTTTACCAGTGTGCAGGTCTTTGAAAATAAAGGCAGTATTATGGGCTGTTCTAATCCGCATCCCCATGGACAAATTTGGGCGCAACAGCAATTGCCGACCTTGGTAATGAAAAAGCAAAATGCCCAGCAGGCTTACTTTAAGCAATATGGCAGCAATTTATTACAAGACTATGTAAATAGAGAAGTAGAAAATAAAGAACGCATTGTGGTGATAAATGATGATTGGCTGGTAGTGGTACCTTATTGGGCTGCATGGCCGTTTGAAACTTTACTACTACCACGCTTTGCCGTGTCACGTATAACTGAGCTGAATGCAGCGCAAAAGTTATCGCTCGCTGATATTCTTAAACAAATCACCATCAAGTATGACAATTTATTTGAGTGTTCTTTCCCTTATTCTATGGGCTGGCACGGTGCACCTTTTGATGGTCAACAACATGATGAATGGACTTTGCATGCCAGCTTCTTCCCACCGTTATTAAGATCGGCCACGGTGCGTAAATTTATGGTCGGTTATGAAATGATGGCTGAAGCGCAACGAGATTTAACCGCAGAGCAAGCAGCAAAAAGGCTAAGTGACTTATCTGACATTCATTATAAGGAGCAAACTCATGCCTAAACATGTAACTCAGCAAATGCCAGAGCAAAAAGAACTTGCCCTGCAATTATTCGAACAACAATTTAAATGCTCAGCGGAGCTAGTTTGTCATGCCCCTGGGCGAGTCAATTTAATTGGTGACCATACCGATTACAACGACGGTTTTGTCCTGCCCGCAGCGATTAATTACGGTACTACTATTGCTGCGTCTATGCGTGACGATAAGGTTGTTAAAGTATATGCCCATGACTGTGACCAACAAACTAATGAATTTAGCTTGAGTGAGATAGTGTTTGATCAGCAGATGATGTGGAGTAATTATGTTAAAGGTACATTACAAGCATTAATGAAAAAGCACCCTGAAATTAAAGGCGCGAACTTAGTGGTTACCGGAAATGTGCCACAAGGTGCCGGTTTGAGTTCTTCTGCCAGTTTTGAGATTGCTATTTTAAAAGCCTTCGCTCAGCTTTATCAATTAGATTTAGATGGTGTTAATGCCGCGCTTATTGGCCAGCAAGCCGAGAATGATTTTGTTGGTTGTAACTGCGGCATTATGGATCAACTTATCTCATCCATGGGGCAGCAAGGTCATGCCATGCTACTTGATTGCAAAGACTTATCTTTTGAAGACGCGCCTATTCCTGATGAATTAGCAATTTTCATTGTTAATTCCAATGTAAAACGTGGCTTGGTTGATAGTGCCTATAATTTACGACGTCAGCAATGTGAAGCAGTAGCGAAACATTTTGGTGTTTCGGCTCTACGCGAAATTACCATCGAACAGCTTAATGCCGAACAAGATAAAATTGAGCCAGAATTGTTCAAACGTGCCCGTCACGTTGTTAGTGAAAATACTCGTGCCGTAAATACCTTAAAGGCGTTAAAAGCCAATGATATGGCAAGAGTCAGTGCCGAGATGAAGGCGTCTCATATTTCTTTGCGTGATGACTTCGAAGTCACTGCCAAGGAAATGGATGGCTTGGTTGAAATGATTGATAGTGTCTTGGGTACAAAAGGCGGCGTTCGCATGACCGGTGGTGGTTTTGGTGGTTGTGTGGTTGCCTTAGTACCAACGGCTTTGGTCGAACAGGTAAAAGATGTTGTTAACAGCAACTATGAGAAGGAATTTGGTTTAAAGCCTAGTATTTATCACTGCACTGCAAGCCAAGGGGCGTTTAGATAATTGAGTAAATAGTGAATTGAATAAATTTAAATAAAATAAACCACTGGTTCAAATAAAAAATTATAACTGAAAGTAATAGGGGATAAGTATGGAATTTGCAAATAAATTAGGGACGTTAGACAGTACGATTTTTATTGTCTACGTAGTAGGTCTCTTGATCCTTGCCTTGTGGATTTCTCGTAATGAGAAAGAGGAAGGGGCTAATACCGAAGATTATTTTTTAGCGAGTAAATCATTACCTTGGTGGGCCATTGGTGCCTCTTTAATTGCCGCAAATATCTCTGCAGAGCAAATTATTGGTATGTCTGGCTCGGGTTATGCCATGGGGTTAGCGATTGCTTCTTATGAGTGGATGGCGGCTATTACCTTGGTTTTGGTAGGTAAATATATGTTGCCTATCTTCTTGGAAAACAAAATTTTCACCATGCCACAATATCTTGAGAAAAGGTTTGATACTAGGGTGAAAATTACCTTATCCATTTTTTGGTTGGCGGTATACACCTTTGTTAACTTAACCGCAGTATTATGGTTGGGCGGTATGGCGATTGAAACCGTTGCTGGTGTCGATTGGATGTTCGGTATGATCTTCTTAGCCGTTTTCTCAGTGGCATACTCATTATATGGTGGCCTAAAAGCAGTTGCTTTTACCGATATATTGCAAGTGGTGTTGTTAGTTTTTGGCGGTTTGTTACTGAGCTATTTAGCCTTAGATGCCGTTGCTGATGGTCAAGGGGTGTTAGTTGGCTTTGGTATTCTTACCGAACAAATGCCTGAGCACTTTGACATGATCTTAAGCCCTGAAAATGAATATTATATGAGCCTGCCTGGTATCTCGGTGTTAATTGGTGGTTTGTGGATTATGAATTTTAGTTATTGGGGTTTTAACCAATATATTATTCAGCGTGCCTTGGCCGCAAAAGATCTTAAAGAAGCGCAAAAAGGTATCGCTTTTGCTGCTTACCTTAAGTTGTTAATGCCAGTTATTGTGGTATTACCAGGCATTGCCGCCGTTATTCTTTATCCAACATTAACTAGCCCCGATCAAGCCTATCCGTCAATGATGGCTTTAATGCCTGCTGGCATTAAAGGTTTAATTTTTGCTGCCTTAGTCGCTGCCATTGTGTCATCACTGGCGTCTATGACCAATAGTATCTCGACCATTTTCACTATGGATATTTATACGCGCTATAAGCCGAATGAAAGCCAACGTCATTATGTACATATTGGCCGTATCGCTGCCTTAGTTTCTTTATGTATCGCCTTAATCGTTGCTCAGCCATTATTGGGTGAGTTCGATCAAGCGTTCCAATTTATTCAAGAATTTACTGGCTTCTTTACTCCGGGCATAGTGGTGATATTTTCTATGGGGATGTTTTGGAAAAGAGCTACCTCAATGGGCGCACTATCAGCAGCCTTAGGCTCGGCAGTATTTTCAATAGGGCTTAAGTTTGTTTGGCCTGAGCTACCGTTTATGGACCGCGTTGGCTTAGTATTCTTACTGTGTTTAGCGCTTTGTTATGTAGTCTCTATGCTTGGTAAATCGCCTACGACAGATAACAGTGTTGATTTATCACAAGTGAGCTTTAAAACTAAGAAATCGTTTAATGTCGCCGCCATTGGTGTGGTGCTTATTCTGACTGCTTTATATGCCACTTGGTGGTAAACAAAACGGTAAGAAAAATAATCATCTAAACAGTAAGTAAAGGTCAAATAGTTATCTATTGACCTTTCATTTTTTTGAAGGGCAAAACATGCAAGTATTAGTCACTGGTGGAGCAGGGTATATCGGCTCTCATACAGTTTTATCGTTATTAGAAAATAATTATGACGTTATCGTTTATGATAATTTAGCTAACTCGAGTATTGTGTCCATTGACCGAGTTGAAAAGCTAACAGGAAAGTCAGTTGAGTTTGTTGAAGGAGATATCTGCGACAAAGAAAAATTAAGCCAGATATTTATACAATCTGATATTGATGCGGTTATTCACTTTGCCGCACTTAAAGCGGTTGGTGAATCGGCAGAAATACCGCTAAGTTACTATCAAAATAATGTCCATGGCACCGTTTGTTTACTTGAAGTTATGCAGCAACATAAGGTTCATAATTTCATTTTTAGTTCATCAGCCACGGTTTATGGCGAAGAAAATGACGTGCCCTATGTAGAAACAATGAAGTTAGGTACGCCTTCTAGTCCTTATGGTGCTAGCAAAGTCATGGTCGAGCGTGTACTGGCTGATTTAGCTCTTTCGGATAGTAAGTTTAGAGGCGTATCTTTACGTTATTTCAACCCCATTGGTGCCCATGAAAGCGGTGGAATAGGGGAAGACCCCAAAGGTATTCCTAATAACCTGTTACCTTATGTTGCCCAAGTTGCGGTGGGTAAGCGTGACAAACTCAGTATCTTTGGTGATGATTATCCCACTAAAGATGGTAGCTGTGAACGTGATTATTTACACGTGATGGATTTAGCTCAGGGCCATGTAGCGGCGTTAGATTGGTTAAATCGTCACAGTGACTTTAGTGGTGTTGAAGCCTTTAATTTAGGTACAGGTAATGGGGTTTCAGTGTTTGCTATTGTTAATGCCTTCGAGAAAGCCATTAACAATAAAATTCCCTTTGAAGTCTCACCAAGAAGAGCGGGCGATCTGCCTGCTTTTTGGGCCAATGCTAGCAAAGCTAATAAAGAGCTGAATTGGCAAGCCAATCGAAGCCTAGAGCAGATGATGGCAGATACTTGGCGCTGGCAATCAAACAATCCAAATGGTTTTTAGTTTAATGACTCACTTGGTAACAGAGCTGGAAACAGCAGCAGAAATAGAATTGGCAACTACTTTAGAAACGATAATACTGACCAATGACTATGGCATGTCAGTTGAAATCATCAACTTTGGTGCCAGAATCAAATCGATCAAGTTTCCTGTCAATGCTAAACCAACTGAAATGATACTTGGTTATGGCTCGGCACAAGAGTACTTAACTGATGAATTCTATTTAGGGGCAACGTGTGGCCGGGTGTGTAATCGAATTGCCGGTGGTAAGTTTGAGCTCGCCGGTCGTCAATATCAATTACCTTTAAATGATGGTGAGAATTGTTTACATGGCGGCCCTGGTAATTTCTCTTTGCGCTTTTGGCAGATAGATAAAGAAACCGTCACCGATTCTTCGGTAACCTTATTCCTTGTTTCCCCGAATGGCGATCAAGGCTTTCCAGGAAACCTTGAGTTGGCTGTTACTTATCAATTAAGTGCAGACAATAAACTAAGCATACAATATTTGGCCAACACTGACTTAGCGACACCGGTTAATTTGACCAACCATGCTTATTTTAATTTGGGTGAGCAAGACTGCCAATCTTTATATTTACAAATAATGTCTTCGGCATATCTTGAAACTAGCGCAGCTAATATACCTACGGGTAACATTATTTCGGTAGCAGAAACAGATTATAACTTTAGAGAGCCTGTTTCTATCGGCTATCGACAACAGCACACTAATGATGAATCGCTCAAAACAAAGCATGGTTATGATCACTGCTTTGTTTTGGATAATACGCCGTTCGGGCAGCCTAAAGCAATTCTTACCTCACTAAAAAATCAAATTAGCTTGTCTGTATATACCGACCAAGCAGCAATACAACTTTATACTGGCTTCTACTTAAGTGACGAGTTTAGCTCCTATCAAGGTGTTTGCTTGGAGGCACAAAATTATACCGATGCCGATAACAACAAGCATTTTCTCAGTAATACCTTGCACCCAAACCAACAGTATCAGCGACAAATTATTTACAAATTTGAGTCGATAACTTAGCTGTTATTTGTCTAACTTAAGCAAACTTGCGTCTAATGTAAACGAACCAAGCGCTGTGTTAACAGCATTCACTTGACCATAAAATAGAGTAGATAAAATACCATGACAATACATCAGCATGCCGGTAAACCATCAAGGCCAGAAGATCATATTAATATTGGTCGCTTAGTCAGTGATTATTATGTGCAAATACCAGATGTAAGTATCAAAGAGCAAAGGGTTTGTTTTGGTACATCAGGTCACCGTGGTACGTCTATTAAACTTAGCTTTAATGAGCATCATATTCTTGCTATTTGTCAGGCTGTTGTAGAATACCGACAGGTACAAGGATATGAAGGGCCCTTATTTTTAGGTAAGGATACTCATGCTTTATCTGAGCCTGCTTTCGCTAGTGCACTATCGGTATTAATTGCTAATAATGTGCAAGTCATTATACAAGGCGATGATGGTTTTACCCCTACGCCAGTGATCTCACGTTTGATTATTAATCATAATAAAGAAAATAACGAACAAGCCGATGGACTCATTATTACTCCATCACATAATCCGCCCGCAGATGGCGGGATTAAATATAATCCCCCTCATGGTGGGCCAGCAGCAGATAACGTTAGCAAAGTTATAGAGCAATGTGCCAATGATATATTAGCGAATAATCTAAAGGGTGTTCGTACTTTACCTTTTGCCGAGGCTTTTAAATCATCACAACTTAAAAAACAAGATTTTGCTGAACTTTATGTCAATCAATTGGATAAAGTGATTGATTTGAAAGCCATAGCAAAGTCAGGCGTAACCATTGGTGTCGATCCTCTCGGGGGCTCAGGTATTCACTATTGGCCAGTGATCGCAGAAAAGTATGGACTTAACATTGAAATAGTAAACCCAATTATTGATGCCGCTTTTGCTTTTATGCCCCTTGATAAAGATGGAAAAATTCGCATGGACTGTTCCTCTCCTTATTCAATGTCGGGTTTGATTAAACTAAAAGATAATTTTGATATTGCCATTGGCAATGATCCTGATTTTGACCGCCATGGTATTGTCACGAGAAATGGCGGACTAATGAACCCGAATCATTATTTGGCGGTAGCGATTCATTATTTAATGACACACCGACAGTGGTCTGATGATGCTAATATCGGTAAAACATTAGTCTCTTCGTCATTGATAGATAGGGTAGCCGACGAGCTTAAAAAGCCATTATGTGAAGTGCCTGTAGGCTTTAAATGGTTTGTAGAAGGCCTTAAAAATAGCGAATTTTCCTTTGCTGGTGAAGAGAGCGCTGGTGCTAGTTTTTTATGTAGAGATGGCTCTTGTTGGACAACGGATAAAGATGGTTTTGTTTTAGGGCTGTTAGCGGCAGAAATTTTAGCCCCCACAGGAAAAGAGCCTCATAGCATTATTTATCGCTGGCGAAGCGTTTAGGCGAGCCGTATTATGCTCGTGTGGAGGCTACTGCCAATGCCGCGCAAAAAATGTCTTAGCTAATTTAATCCCAAGCGATTTAAGCATTAATAGCTTAGCGGGAGAAAATATTGAGCAAGTACTTAGTCATGCGCCAGGCAATGATGCAGCAATAGGCGGCCTTAAAGTTACCACCTAAAATGGCTGGTTTGCAGCTCGTCCGTCGGGTACTGAAGAAATTTATAAAATTTATGCGGAGAGCTTTATTGGCCAAAAGCATCTAGCGCTGATTATTGAAGAAGCACAAGCCATTGTTAGGCTTTATTTAAGTCGAAGGGCTTGTAAGTTTAGTGATTGTATTTTTTACATATATACCCAAGCCACCTCAAGATGCAGGATTCAGCTGGAATTAGAAACGTCTTTAGACAAAGCATAGATTGAAGAGAATAGGTTACTCCCTTCATCGAAATCAATAACGTAGCATAAAGTGTTTTTAAACCTGCCTTACGGGGATGTCTGAGCAAATCATGATCGTCGTTACATCTCTATTTTAAGGGAACAACTCTTAATAAAAAGGTGTGCCTTGATCTTGAACCGCCCAAGCATCCTGAAACTCGCATCTTGAGGTGGTTTGGGTATAAGACTTTTATTACTTTAGGTCGAGTGATTTTTTGTTAATCACTTCAGCATAACTCTATTTCCTATCTTTTGGCTAAAGGCTGAAAAACCTCAATGCAAGTGCTGACATGGATGTAGGCACTTGGTTGAGATCTGCAATTATTAACTCGTTTCATCATGAGATAAATATTATTTTCTTAAGATAATCCTCTGATTGCGTACAAAGATAACCTCTTACTATTAGTAATCTCAAGCTGAAGTTAACCATTTCAAAAAATGTCATCGTATCATTACACTGCTCAATTATATAAAAATTAATCACTCAGTATGCTTCTGCAAGTAAATGGCTAGTTCAAGTAACATGCAGATCAGTTTGGATAAAATCATAAAAATTAACGAATGATAATATGTCTGCTTGTATGATAACATATAACATGATATCGTCTATTTAATTGATCAGCTTATAACAACAGTAGAGTTCACTATGAGTAACAATCCAAATACAGAATTATTTTCACTGAAAGGCAAAACGGCATTAGTCACTGGTGCCAGTCGTGGGTTAGGGCAGGCCTTGGCAATAGGTCTAGCACAGGCGGGGGCGACTGTAGTTTGTTCTAGTTCAGCCGTTGGTGGCACCAAGAAAACTCGTGAAAAGATCGAGCTATGCGGGCAATTAGCGTTCGAGGTAGCTGCAGACTTATCAGATGCGAACTCAGTGATAGCCATGGCGGAAATGGCTGAAAGTTTTACTGGAACAATCGATGTTTTGGTCAATGCTGGTGGCACCATTGCCCGCTCTCCTGCAGTTGACTTTCCATTTGAGGATTGGCAACAAGTCATTAATGTCAACTTGAATGCAACGTTTTTACTCTGTCAGCAAATCGGCAAGAGCATGTTAATACGTGGTGAAGGTAAAATCATCAATATAGCTTCAATGCTGTCTTATACTGGCGGAATCACTGTACCAGCCTACACCGCGAGCAAACATGGTGTCGTCGGGGTAACCAAGGCATTAGCGAATGAATGGGCAAATAAAAATGTACAAATAAATGCTATAGCACCCGGTTATTTTAAAACTGATAACACGCAGGCGTTGCAAGATGATCCTATTCGTAATGCTGAAATTGAGAAGCGAATTCCGGCCAGTACTTGGGGAGAGCCAGAGCAGTTAATAGGAGCCGCGGTGTTTTTAGCCAGCGCAGCTAGTGATTATGTTAACGGCCATGTACTTGCCGTAGATGGTGGCTGGTTAGCCAGATAAGCCAAAGTGAAAATTAATTCAAAATATTTTAAAGGTGAGTAAACATGACAATAAATTATAAAACCCGTTATGCCGTAGGGCAAAATGAAGCGAAGAAATTTGATACCGATGAAATCAGAGACGCATTTCTACTTGCTGATTTATTTGCCGATAACCAAATTAACTTAACTTATACTCACTATGACCGCTATATTGTTGGTGGCGCGGTGCCCGTTGATTCGATATTGACGTTAGACAGCATTGATCCGTTAAAAGCACCAAACTTTTTAGACCGACGTGAGTTAGGTATTATCAATATTGGCAACACTGGTATTGTTGAGGTTGATGGACAGATTTACACGCTGGAAAATAAAGAAGCGCTTTATGTTGGCGCCGGCAGTAAAAAAGTGACTTTTGCCAGTGAAAATCGAGATCAACCTGCTATATTTTATTTAAATTCAGCGCCAGCACATTGCGCTTACCCAACCAAAAAAGTTAACCGTGAAAATGCCAAGGTACTTGAACTTGGTTCGCAGGAAACTTGTAACGAACGTACTATTTATCAGTTGATAATCAATGGTGTGGTGGAAACGTGTCAGCTACAAATGGGCTTAACCATGTTAAAACCCGGCAGCGTTTGGAATACCATGCCAGCTCATCAACATGACCGTCGCATTGAAGCGTATTTATATTTTGATGTCCCTGAAGAGCAAGCAGTATGTCACTTTATGGGGGAGCCTAAAGAAACACGCCATATTTGGGTGGCAAATCAGCAAGCGATAATATCACCAGCTTGGTCTATTCATAGTGGCTCGGGTACGTCAAATTATTCATTTATTTGGGGAATGGCGGGTGAGAATTTAGATTATGATGATATGGATAAATATAGCCCTACTGAATTAAGATAATGAACACTGTAATGCCGTGGTAAAACACGGCATTTTATTTCGTCCATATATTTAAGGTTTATTGATTTAATATCAACAGTGAATACCTTACATTGTTCATTATGCTGTGAAACCGATGTTTATGAGCGATGTTTATGAGCGATGATTTAACCATAGGAAGTACAGGTGATGTCTTTAATAAATAAACTGGTATTTTCGCTGTGTCTACTCACGTTAGTTGGTTGTGGTGGTGAAAACGACAAAACCGTGTTACGAGTAGGACACACATTAGATACCAAACACGCAGTGCATCAGTCTTTATTACACATGGCAGCACAGCTTGAGCAATATTCGGCTGGTAACTTAACCTTAAAATTGTACCCTAATGGCCAGCTTGGCTCTGAACGGGAAATGGTTGAGCTGTTACAAATAGGTAGCCTTGCCATGACTAAAGTATCGGCGGCTGCCTTGGAAAGCTTCGTCGCTGATATGAAAGTGTTTAGCTTACCTTATATCTTTCGCAGTAGAGAACATCGCTGGCAGGTACTGCAAAGCGATATTGGCGAAGATATCTTAGCATCACTTGAACAAGCACATCTTCGTGGGTTAGGTTACTTTGACGCAGGAAGTCGCAGTTTTTATACCTGTGATGAAATGGTGCATACGCCAGCAGACGTGGTAGGCAAAAAAATTCGGGTGATGAATAGCCAAACTGCAGTAAAAATGATCTCAGCTTTTGGCGGCGCTGCCACACCAATTTCTTGGGGCGAGCTATATGCCGCATTACAGCAAGGTGTGGTTGACGGTGCCGAAAATAATCCACCCAGCTATTACCTATCGCGTCACTATGAAATTTGTCCTTATTACTCTTTAAATGAGCATACCTCGGTACCCGATGTCGTGGTGAGTTCTAAGCATGTGTTTGACTCATTAAGCTCACAACAGCGACAGTGGCTGAAACAAGCCATGAATGATGCGGTACAGTTACAGAAGTCATTATGGTTAGCGGCGGAAAATGAAGCATTAGTCGCAGTGAAAGCAGCTGGGGTTGAAGTGATTTATCCCGATAAAGCGCCATTTTTTACTGCCGTATCGCCATTTCATCAGTCGTTCAAAAATACCTTGGTAGGTAACTATCTTGAACGCATATCTGCCAGCAAAGAAAAAACAGGTGCAAGCGATGAATAATATAATTTCAGCAATCGACAAGGTATTGAAAATCAGTTTAATTGTAATGCTCAGCGCAATCATTTTGGCGGTGCTGTGGCAAGTGCTATCGCGTTATCTTTTACAATCGCCAAGTTCTGGCTCAGAAGAAATAGCCCGCTTTTTATTAATTTGGATTTCCTTACTTGGCGGGGTTTATAGTTATCGGATGAAAATGCATTTAGGACTCGATGTCTTGGTAAAAAAAATGCCGCCAAAGCAAGAATGGGCAAGCCAAATATTGTGTCATTTGTTGGTGCTGGCATTTTCAATGTCGGTATTGGTCGTTGGCGGCTTTAATTTAGTGTTACTGACCTTTAATCCTGTGCAAATCTCAGCCGCTTTAGGCATACATATGGGCTATGTCTACATGGTATTACCATTATCCGGTATATTAATGAGTTTTTCAGCGCTAAATGAATTACTGACAACATGGCAGCAAAGAGTCCCAACGACGGAGGTTAACTAATGGAAATTAGTGCATTAATATTAATAGCTACGTTTTTTGTATTGTTGGCATTAAACGTACCCATTTCTTATAGTATCGGCATCGCCACATTGGCGACTATGCTTTATAGCATCGACTTTATGCCAGCGATAACCACGGTTGCTCAGCGTATGGCGGGGGGCTTAAATAGCTTTGCTTTATTAGCCATTCCTTTTTTTGTACTCTCAGGAATTATTATGGGCCAGGGCGGCATAGCAAGACGGTTGATTGAGTGCGCAATGGCGCTAATAGGCATGTTACCCGGTGGTTTAGCATTAGTGAACGTGCTTTCGTGTACCTTGTTCGGCGGTATCTCTGGTTCTGCCGTGGCAGCGACCAGCGCTATTGGCAGTTTTATGATCCCTGAGATGGAAAAAAAAGGTTATGATCGTAACTTTTCTGCTGCCGTTACCGCTACTTCGGCAACGACTGGCATGATCATTCCACCCAGTAACATCCTCATTATTTATGCAATTGCTAGCGGTGGTGTTTCTATTTCGGCATTATTTATCGCGGGCTATTTTCCGGGTTTATTAGTGGCATTAGCCTTAATGCTAGTCTGTGTGCTTTATGCAAAAAAACATAATTTCCCTACAGAGCCAGTATTACCCTTAAAAACCATATTGACCAAAGTCGCCGCCGCCATCCCTAGTTTGCTATTAATTATCATCGTTATCGGTGGTATTGTTGGCGGTATATTTACTGCTACCGAAGCTGGTGTCATTGCCGTGCTTTATTCAATGTTTTTATCCATTGTCTTATATAAAGAAGTAAGTATTAAGCAACTTCCCGATATTTTGTTAAAAGCGGTGGGCATTACTGCCATTGTTATGTTTTTAATTGCCACCTCATCAGCAATGTCATGGGTACTATCGTATGAGAATATTCCTCAGGCGATCACTGATACCATGCTGACATTGAGTAATAATCCGTTATTAATTTTACTGATCATTAATGTGATATTGCTTGTTGTTGGTGCCTTTATGGATATGACTCCGGCAGTATTAATCTTTACGCCAATCTTCTTGCCAGTAGCAGAAAGCATCGGTGTATCACCGATTCATTTTGGCATTATGATGGTGCTAAATCTTTCTATTGGTTTATGCTCACCGCCAGTTGGTTCGGTTTTATTTGTCAGTTGTTCTATAGCAAAAACTTCTATTGAAAAGATCATTAGACCTATGTTGCCACTCTACTTTGCCATGTTGGTCGCCTTATTGTTGGTAACCTTCATACCTGCCATTAGCGAATTCTTACCACGTCAACTAGGATTAATGAAATAGTTAGGGATGAGATAAAACGGGTAGGTCTTTGATGCTGAATTATTATCAAGATGTAAAACAAGTAAAGCCGTTAACCGCTGTCACCAAGAGAATCATTAACGGTATTACAATCGTTATGATTCTTCTCGCTTTTAATGTTTTTAGTCAAGGTATCAGTAAAAAAGCTATTATTGTCAGTAGCTATCATCAAAAGTTTGAAGTACAGAGAAATATGCTGCAAGCATTGCAAGACAATTTGGCTGAATCTATAACAATAACTACTCTGTACTTAGATAGCAAAAGAACTAAAGGTAAAGCGCTAGAATTAAAAGCTGACAAATTACTTCAGCAAATTACCGCCGCTTCAGTAGATATTGTTTTTCTGTGTGATGATAATGCGGTCAAGTTTTTAGCAGAAAAATTGTTAAGACTATCACTGAATGTAGTTGTCTTAGGTATCAATGAAAACCCCCGATATTACGTAGATTCCGCCTTATTTTCTAAATTTAAAGGTGTATTAGAAAGGCCATTATATTTAAGAGCCATTACTGAGCTATTGCCATTTTATCCCTTATCAACAAAAGTAACTGTCCTTATGGATGACACGGTGACATCCAAGGTTGTTCATGCAAAGTTATTTGGTCGTAAGGAAAGTATTAAACATGGTAATATCACTGTAAATTATAAAAAAATCACCGACATTCAAGCACTAAAGGCTTTTGTTGACGCGAAGAATAATGAAGTTAACCATGAGCTGTTTGTAACAACTCTATTTAAAGTTATTGATAGAAATATTAATGAAGTCGTCGCTAGTGATGATATTTTAAGATGGTTAAGTCGTCATTATCAAAAGCCCATTTATAGTTTTTGGAAAACTAACGTCAAGGAGCACTTTTTTTTAGCTGCTTATGGCTCTTCTGAAGAATCTCAAGGTAGTAAAGCTGCAGAAATTGGTAAAGAAATTTTATTTGGTAAAAGAAATATAAGTACTTTTTCTACACCAAGAAAAGACCTTTTCTTCGTCAGTGAAAAACAACTTACTAAGCATAATCTTAATGTACCGAATGAAATTAAATCAAAAGAATTTATTACTTTTAAATGAAATAGTAAAGGGCAGGGTTGATGTAGACTGAATAATAAAGAAGGTTAATTGTATTATTCAGTCAAAGCGTATGTAGATTTACACTACTTTTTTTAAGCGCTTAGCAATTTTTATATGACGCTCACGACTGTTGCCAAGGTGTTTTCGGATGGCTAATTTAGCCGCTTCAACATCTTTCTCTTCAATCGCCTTCGCTATGTAATAATGTTCCTGTTGGATCAAGGCTAAGTAGTTACTTGGTTGATAATAGCGTTCGTTATTGGTCACTATCTCTCTCGATGGGATCACGCCTGAGCCAATATACTCAATAAAACGAGAAAAGTACGGGTTACCCGACGCATCTGCGATGGCTAAATGGAATAAAAAGTCTTCTTTGACAGCATCGTTACCGGCTTCGATTTGTTTATCGAATTGTTCTAAACATTTCCAGATTGCCTTCAGCTGTTTTGCGCTGCGATTGCTTGCCGCCATAATTGTCATTTCTACTTCAACCGCAATGCGTAGTTCTAATATTTTAATTGCATCTTCAACAGAGTTGAATTCTTCTTGTTCAATTTCGAAGCTCTTTTTTGGCATTGTGTTAGAAACAAAAACTCCTACACCCTGGCGACTGATTATCAAACCTTCAGCTTTTAAGGCTGCTATAGCTTCGCGTACTACACTGCGACTTACCCCAGCTTGTTCTTCAATAATTTTAGCAGCGGGTAACTTGCTGCCTGGTTGCATATTGCCACCAATAATTTGTTCTCGTAGCGATTCCACAAGCTCATTGGTTAGGCTACGCGAATTTTGAAGTTGGCCAACGGTAAATTGCCTTTCGGTCATGATGAATCCCTTTATTTCCATTTAGAGCTGATATCTTATAACCATACTACTACAAAAGAATGCCTATCGCTATTACAATATAATAGATTGAAATATATTAACAAAAGGTTAAAAAATTACTTTTTTACAATGCCTATTTCCTGGCTAAAAAATCAGCTCAAGCATAGATTAAATGGCTGGATAATAGACTAGCATCTTGCCAGCCTCTCTTGTATGATATCTTACATGTGAATGTGGTTTAACTATTAAGTTTAAAGGTGAAGTTTTATGGCTAATATTGTTGTAATGGGAGAGTGCATGGTTGAATTTTCACCAACCTCCCAGGGGTATTATAAGAATGGTTTTGCTGGTGATGTATATAACACCGCTGTTTATGTAAAGCGCTTATTAGCGGATAAAGCTGATGTTGCAATCTTGACAGCTGTAGGGAATGACAATCTTAGCACCAGAATGATCAACGCTTTTGAAGATGAAAAAATTAATACCGTTCTTATACAGCAAATAGCAGATAAAGTGCCCGGTGCTTACCTTATTGACATTTCGTCGACAGGTGAGCGTAGTTTCTCCTATTGGCGTGATAATTCTGCGGCTAAATCAACCATGTCGGTGTTGGATAAGAAACTACAAGAGCAGATAGTCAGCAATACAGATGTTTTTTATTTTAGTGGTATATCATTAGCCATATTGAATAATTCGGATAGGGAGTTGTTATGGCAAATGTTGTTAGCGTTAAAGAGTGCCGGAAAGCAGATAGTATTTGATTCAAATTACCGTGAAAAGCTATGGTTATGCAAAAGTGAAGCAGTCGAGGAGTTTGAAAAAGCCTTTGCTATGAGTGATGTTGTTTTCGCAGGTATGGAAGATTTAGATTTATTGTTAGGTTTTAAACAAACAGAGGAAATAAGCAGTTATTTAGCCTCATTTTCTATCGATGAACTCATCATTAAAAATGGCGAAGTAAATCTCTTGTGTATTTCCAGTCAACAATGTCAATGGGTGGACATTGTTGCCGTTGATGACGTTGTTGATACTACTGCAGCGGGTGACTCTTTTAATGCAGGTTACTTATCTGCGAGGGATAATGGCTTAAGTGTTCTTGACGCGGCAAAATTTGCATGTCGTATTGCTGGTTTTGTTATTCAGCAACGAGGAGCAATCGTAGATAAAGAACTATTTTTCGCATTTAAGCACATTGAACTGCCCGGTATTACTTAACGGGCCTTGTGGTTGCTGTGAGTATTTTGGCTCCTTGTCGAGAAAGGTTTATTCGCTCGCATACCTATGTTGAATTGTTCGCTGTAACCACTAAGCTTTATCGATGTTTGAGCTACATCAACTTTTTCGGCAAGTTTAAGAGTTTCTTCTTTAAATTCATTTAAATAATGATTACGTGTTTTATCATATTTCATCACAGTGAGTATAGTTTACTCACTTAATGAGGTGACCAAAACTATGGGGGTACTTAAGCCTAATCAGTCTTAAGTTAATAGGTATACGGTATTAATACATATACTCGTATACCTTTATCAATAATCGTTATGGTGAGTACTACTCCTTAGATAGCTTATACACCTCACTGCCAGTAAGTAGGTAGGCTCCTACGGCATAAATTTGTGAGTCTTCTTTGGATACATTGTCAGGTGCTTCACCTATTTGTTGTACCCAACCCAGCTTACCATCGGGTTGCACGGCATCAACTAATGCTGTCCATGCTTTGTTGACCACTGGCAGGAAAGTATTTTTGTCTAAAATACCTTGATTAATACCGGAAGCAAAAGCAAAGGCCATTAATGCGGTGCCACTTGTTTCTTTAAATGGTTTTGATTCAGGCGCCAAAACTGATGGACGCCATAAACCATCGCTCTGTTGTGCGCCAGCTAAACGCGTCATCATTTTTTGAAAGATATCTTCATAATTTGCCCGCTTGTTATGATCTTTTGGTAAGTTTTCTAAAATGCGTGCGAGACCTGCTGCAACCCAACCGACTCCTCTAGCCCAAATGACCTTTTCACCATTTTTTTCTCGTTTTTCAAAAAATTTAGAGTCACGAAAGAAAAGATGATCTTCTTTATCCCATAAAAAATCAACCGTTGCCCAAAACTCTTTATCGGCAAAGTCTAAATAACGTTGATCACCGGTTTGCTTCGCTAGATTTATCCATACCGGAGGGCCCATAAATAAAGCGTCAGCCCAGCACCAGCGATTTTTACAAGGCACTATCGGGAATTTTCTACCGCCAAATTTGTCATCAATTTCATGTAAACTTGAGTCCGATTTTTGCACGACATGTTCATAATTTAAAGATACTGTTGATGGAGTTTGCATGATCATTTCAAAAATGACTTTTAACGGCACTAGCATCTCAGGTTCTTGATATTTTTTATAAAGATCTAAATAGAGTTGGCCAATAGCATAATCATCAGCGTTATAAATTCGGGGAGAAAATAAGTATTTACCCTGCTTTGCAATATCATATTGCAATTGGTAGTAGCTACTGTCACCTTTTGAGTCTGCTAATTCAGACCAACGAGACATACCTACATGATAGGCCGCATAAACCCATCCTTGGGGGTGACTATCGCTGTCGGTTGGTGACATATATGCACCTTCATCATACCCTTCGAATAGATAGGTATTTTTGTTAAAGCGCGTTAATTGCCAGTCGGCAACTTTTTTCATCGCATTGTAAACATCAACCTTTTTAAACTCTGCAGAGATTGGCATATATTTTTTTGCTTCAGTCATATCTGCTGAAGCTTGAGAACATAAAAATACTAAGGTTAAGCATGTTATTTTCATTATGTTTTTTAATGGAAAACGTAAATTCATTAGTGAGTCTCACATGAGTTAGGTTGAGTAGGGTAGGTTATCATTTTTGGAAATTTCTTCTCTGTAACCACAGAATGATCTATGGAAGTTAACCAACACCCAAGCTCCTTTTTTAGCAGATTACTATTTTCATTGGGTATATCTTTAAATGTTAATGACGTTAATTGATAGGGATCTTGCTGGTTATCATATAAGGCAATTAACGCACCGTTCTTATTTATCGCATAAGTGTATTGGTGCGTTCTAACACCTAACTCACCAATTTTTCCAATATAGAGGCTAGATGTAGGTCGAGCTACTTTTGTATTGTTGGGATCAATTAAAATAGATGAATAATCAACACCATCAACTTCAGTTGGTATTTCATTACTTATATCAAGTAAGCCTAAAACTGTTGGCATAATATCCGGTACACTTATGAGTAAGTTATCGACTCTATGCGACAACTTGTTGGGATACGTTACTATAAATGGAATTGAAAGAGATTCTTCGTAAATGTCATTTTTATGCATTTTTCCGTGACTTCCCATCATTTCACCATGATCAGCGGTAAATAATATAAGTGTATTCTCCGTTAACCCTTGCTCCTGAAGTGTTTTTACCACTCTGCCTATCTCTCTATCAATTAGCGTAATCATAGAGAAATAAAATTTTGCATATTTTTTAGCTGTTTCTTTATCAACATTGGGTCTATTCAATATCTTGTCTATATCAACATCTTTGTAGTATGTATTGTAAATTTCTTCGTCGGTATCATTAATACTGTCATAAGGATTATGCGGAGGATCCATCGCCCATAACATACTAAATGGTTTTGAACTATCACGTTGACCTCTTGAGTTTTCTATATATTCTATAATTTGATCTGCTTGAGATACCGTTGAATAGATACCATTTCTATAAGCTTCGCCATCTTTCTTTCCATCAATAGCCGTTGGATCACTTGAGTAAATTACGGGGTTTTTGTGATTATGGCTAACATTTTGGTACCAATATTCAATGCTATGCCGGCTTTTTCCGGGGGGAATGTAAGTATCGTAGTCTGTATCTTTTATAAAATGACCGCCTGGCGATTTGTCAGTGCCTTTATAATTTCCATTTTCATCAAATAAAGGCTTATTAACATGCCAATGACCTTTACCGAACAAAGACGTGTTATATCCTGATTGGAAAAGAACATCAGTTATCGCCTCTATGTCTAATTTTAGGCCTATATCTCTATCCTTACGCGTGTTATTACTTACACCATTTTTATTTGGATATATTCCTGACATTAACATCCCTCTAAAAGGGCTACAAAGAGGATAATTTGAAATGGCGTTGTTAAATATTACGCCACGTGCGGCAAGTTCATCAATATTAGGAGTGAAAACAGGATCACTCACACCATTCAATTGGTTTTTAAATTCGGGTTTACTCCAAAAACCCATAGCAGAGCGACGCATCTGGTCTGCTACAATAATAATGACATTATCTTTTTTTTGTATAATAGGGCTAGATTCATTAGCACTAACATCGCCAATGCTTAGATAAATTAATAATAGTAATATAGATGCTATGTTAATAGCTGATGACTTTATTATGAACACTGATCATATCCTCACGGGTATATGCAAAATTAAATTAATGGTTATGTGTCTGTTAATTGCTTTAAACATTAAAAATAGACATCTGTTTTCATGAGTCTATTGAATTTATTAAAATAAAAACTATGACTGATGTGACGGCTTTTAAAATTACCGATTGCTATAACGGCTATCTTAATCCTAAACATAAGTATAAAAGATTGAAAAAAGGGCTAGTAAATACCAGCCCTTAATAAGCGTAATGTAAAACACATTACTTTAACACTTGGAAAGTATTGTTTAGAACGTAGCTCTTACACCAAGAGAGAAGCGTGCGCCTGTATCTTGTAAAGATAAGAAACGTGATTCATAAGTGCTATATTTTCTTGTATCTTCATCGGTAATATTCACGCCTTCGGCAAATACCGTGAAGTTCTCATGAAAATCATAGCTCACAGAGGCATCAAACTGGCCATAAGCCTCAGTTTGCACTGGCTGACCACCACGAGAACAAGTTGCACAGTTAACATAATCACTACGCCAATTATAAGCTAAACGCGCTTGTAATGGACCTTGCTCGTAATAAGTTATTAGGTTAAATGAATCTTTTGATAATCCAGCTAAAGTGAAAGACAAGTTTTCTTGACCTGGCTCAAAAGCAGCATCACTGTCGATATAGGTATAGTTAAATTGAACACCGAACCCACTATCGAAGTTATGTAAAACAGCAAACTCTAAACCTTGTGCAGTAGAAGACTCACTGTTAAATGGTTTAGTACTTTCAAAGTCTAAATCTACATCACCATTTGCTTCGCCGTCAACAATACTAGGAACAGACAATGTTTCGGTACGTGATTGATCTATAATCCAATTGTCGATATCTTTATGAAAAATGGTTGCTCCAACATAACTATCATCGCTGTAATACCACTCTAAAGCTATATCAATGTTAGTTGAGGTATAAGGCTTTAGTGCAACATTCTTACCACTAATGGTGCCATTAAAATCAATAGCGCCATTTACATCGTAAATACCTGTGCCGTTATAATTAACGGTAGGTCTTAAGTCACCTAATTGAGGGCGAGTTAAGGTTTCAGAGAAAGCAAAACGAGCAACAAGATCATCAGATATGTCGAATTTCAGGTTTAAGCTAGGTAACAATTTATCGTAGCTTGCAGCGCTGCTAATGGCTTCGCCAGAGGCTTTACTAAGACTGGCGTTACCTGTTGCTGTATCAAGGACAATAGCATTTAAAATATTACCGTTACCAAATGACTCAGTATCTGTTTCAATGTAACGTAAACCTAAGTTACCTGACCAGCCTTCACCGGCTATATCTGCTTCGATATAAAACGCAACGGTTTCTTCCGTTACCGCCCATGATTTACCAGCATGGTGTTGAGGAGTAAATGCCCCTAGTGAGCTTTCGTAACCCTCAGTACCTGCTAATGCTTGAGCTTTGTCTAATTTTGTTACTGCAGCTGCTACTGCTGCATCGGCAGCAACTTGTGCTTCTGCTTCCGTTGCATATTTAGGGTCGCCATTTGCGAAGTTATTCATGATCTGTTCGCCAAAACCAGCTGTTTGCGCATAAATCTCATCAGAATGGAAAAAATCAACTAAATTTTGAGGGTCATAACCATACCAGCTATTTACAAAACCGCCGTCTAAAAATCCGCCTGTAGGCGTAACATCGTACATGATGCTAGCAGGTGCATTGTAATGGAAACCACTATAAGCTTTGACTACGCCACCCCAGTTTGTTTCTCCGTTATTCGCTACTTTTTCACGATCGGAATAATAGAAACCTGTTTTGATGCTTTCTACTACACCGAAGTATTCAACATCCCAAGTAGCATCTATTCGCGCTTCAGTGATATCGTCGTCAAAATCTTTGCTAAAAAATTGTACATTGTTGTTATAATACGAGTCTGTAGTGCCTGCAAAATCATCATCAGAGCTATTCCATGTGAATGAGTCGCCACTTAATGCAAAATGTGTTGGTACTTGTGTAGGGTTAGATAGACCTACTTTAGCATTGTTGCCTGAGCGTGCTTCAGCAGTAGATGTTTGTAAATCAAAAACAAAACTTAAGTCATCAGTTGCTTGCCATTCAGCATTCAAACCAATCATAGTCGTTTCAACATCACGGTTTTCTGAAACGAAGGTTGCACCATTCCATTGGCCGGTGCCTAGTTTACTACCGTTATCCCATAATTGATAAACACCTTGAGAAACAAGTGGCTTAGGTACACGAGTAAAAGAATCTACCGTGCCATTACCATTAATATTGGCGTTATATAGTGGGTTAGAAAACCAGCGTGCTAATTGGGTTTGACTATCGTCCACGGTTAATTTTGAATAAAGAATGTCGGAGGTAATTAATAACTCATCACTCGCTGCCCATTGACCCACTAACGTTGCACCAACACGTTCACGGTCTTGAATCTTATAATTTTGAACGGCATTCTGTGGACGCAAGACTTTCTCACTAGTTGGGGCGTCGGTGTATGGGTCGCTACCTTCTATAACATAATCAGAACGATAACCACTACTAATAGCTGCTTCATCGATACGTGCTTTACGCTCTTGGTAGGAAAATGAAGCTAAAACACCAAAGGTATCATTGAAATTCTGGCTTACTAAACCAGAAAAAACAGGGTTAGTTTCTTCTGATAATGTGTCGTAAACTGCTTTAACATTTCCTGCCGCCTTAAAACCGTCATAATTTAGTGGTTTTGCCGTTTTAATACTAACTAAGCCACCAATACTACCTTCTATTTTTGATGCTTGTGATGTTTTATATACATCGGCACCACTGATTAGTTCAGAAGCGAGCATATCAAATGAAAATGAACGACCACCATCGTCAGTAGGTACAGTACGTTCGTTAAGTAATACTGTATTGAACTGTGGACCAAAACCACGAATAGAAATTTTAGTGCCTTCGCCTGCAGCGCGGTCAATTGTTACACCAGTAACACGTTGTAATGATTCAGCAACGTTTTGATCTGGGAATTTACCTAAGTCTTCAGCTGCGATTCCGTCAACTATTGAACTATCAAAACGCTTGTTGTTTAATGCAGAAACTAAACTACCTTTGATACCTGTTACTGATATTACTTCAATTTCTTCAGTATCTAGTTCTTCGGCCATTACTACATTAGGAATGCTTAACGGTGCTAGTATTGCGAAAATGGCACTAGATAATTTATTTCTTTTAAAAAAGTTATTTCTATTCAATTGAGTTTGCACTTTACTTTCTCCCCTATGCTTATTTTAATAAGCTTTTTAGACATTTTCATGTTGTATGATTAAATATCACTAAGACAAAAGATATCAGAGGTCATGTTATCATACAAGTGAATTTGTTGTATTTTTGAACATTTTTTTAAACAAGCTAATTAAAGTGATATTTATCAGTGTTTTGAGTTGTTTATTGATGGATGTAAAAGTGTTATCTGTAGGGGGTCTCTCAAGATATTGACTCAATATATTCACTGAAGGCATTGTGTTTATTACGAACATAGCCCTTGTTAGCTTGGTAACAAGGGCTATGTTTAAATGATAATATTAAAGTGCGGTCCAAATTCCTGGCATGTCAAAAAACCAATCTTGCCATTCAAGTCTAAGTTCAGTAACTTTTTCTGGGTGTGTATGGAGTAAATTGTTTTGCTCAGCCGGGTCGTTTTTTAAGTTGAATAAAAATTTAACTAGCTTTTTACTGCCATCGGCTTGTTTCAATTTTGCGGTCATCCATTTCCAATCTCCTTTAATATGTGCTCGGCCTGAATGATATTTGAAAAATATAGATTTATGTGGTGTGCCAGCATTAGCATCGCTTAAATAAGGTAATAGATTTGTTCCATCGATAGTTGGTGTATTTTCTATTGTTTTGGCGTTCGCAGCAGCTAATAACGTTGGTAATAAATCGAGTGATATCACGGTTTCATCATAATGACTATTTGCTTTGATGTGCCCAGGCCATTTTATGAGAATTGGCACCCTAATTCCGCCTTCAAATGTTGACCCTTTATAACCACGTAATGGAGCGTTGATTGATGCATTTTTAGTTGCACCGCCATTGTCATTCAAAAAAATAACCAGAGTGTTTTCACTTAATTTGAGTTGGTCTAATTTATCGATAATTCTTCCGACGTTATCATCTAAAGAGCCTGTCATAGCTATAAGCTTTCTTCTTTTAGGATCGACAATACTTTGGGGGACTTCTGTTAAACGATGAGCTTGTGCATCCATGGGGGTATGAACGGCAGTATATGAAACATAAGCAAAAAAAGGTTGTGTCTTATTTCGTTCAATGAAGTCAATAGTTTCATCGGTTAATAAATCTGTAACATAGCCTACTGATTCTGTCAGCAACTCACCATTTCTTTGTAACACTTTATACTTGTCAGTAGGCTTTTTAACTGCTTGTTTAAAATAGTCGCGCGAACCAGCTAATAAACCATAAAAATGATCGAAACCTCTATTATTAGGATGATAGACATCTTTATAACCCAAGTGCCATTTTCCTATTGCTGCGGTTCGATAACCTAAGGCTTTAAAATGGTCACCCATAGTTTTTTCGCTTTGGGCTATTCCTCTGCCAAGGTCGTTTTTAGTTGTTAGGTTTCTTTCAAAGCTGAATCGTTGCTGATAACGGCCCGTTAGTAACCCTGCGCGTGATGGCGCACATACTGGAGCAGACACATAACCTTTAGTCAATGTTACACCTGACTTCGCAATAGCATCAATATTAGGCGTTTTCATTGTTTTGCTACCTTGAAAAGCAAAATCTGCAAAGCCTGCATCATCAGATATGATTAATACGATATTAGGTGGAGTGCCCAGTTCAGCATGCGCGGGGGGTAGGGAGAATATTAAAGTTAGGAGTGAGGTGCTCAATATCATTTTGATACTAAGTAGGAATTGTATATTCATCTTATTGTGTTCCAATTTTCGAATAATTATATTTATTGCTTCGATAAGTGCATTACAGGAAAGCTGTTAATCCATCTGCTTTTTAACGTCACAATAGAATTTCAGGATAAAGTCATGTTATATGATGTGATGTTATCTTACAACGGTGTAGGGGTAGCTGTTCAATTATTTTTTTGCTGTAGTGATATCTTAAAAGCGCGATGATATTGTTTTCAGCATTTCCGCGTTCTTCTGTGGCAGTCAGTCAGCTAGTGGCGTGTAAAAAACTACCGAGCAGGTCATGCTTTTACAGTGTGAATGCAAGGAGGTGAGCTTAAGTTAATGAGTGATGTGGTGTGTGTATTATGTTCTGTACTATTGAAAGGACGGAATAAAGGGGTTGGCTTGGCGTTTTTTAGCTGCATAGCGAAAATAAGGGGTGTTGTACTTTATTCATTGTTGCAAGTAACCCCCTGCGCTACGACAAAAAGCATTTAATTCGAAGGAAATTCAAGCATGAACGTTCAACAACCCCTAATATCTATTTCTGTTCTTTTTTATTAAAATTTGATAGATATGTGTACCAGTTCTCTGGGGTTTTAAATTCTCCCGCTCGCTGCCAGCCATAACCCGCAGAATATTCAAATTTCCCTTGTTCATTCGTATGTGAAATTAACCAAACATGACTTTTATCTTTTTTGGCAGATTTTTGTTCAATAATGTCATCAACTAAGGTTGGATCAACAAGAGCACCAGTTCCTAGGTAATGTTCAGAAAACTTCTCCCAAGTAGCAATCAAGCCTTTACTTAGGTTTCTATGCACTTTAGCCACGCTATCATGGGTTGATAATCCTATAGCAATGCTGAGATTTTTTGCTGGTTTTCCATTCAGAAGGAACCTTGACTCAACTTGATATAACTGTGAACCCAGCGTCAGACTTATTAATTTAGTTTCTTGAATTAACCCTAAACTTGTTTGCCATGCATAATCCAGTTCGAATGATGTTTTATTCGTTTCATTTTCAATAATACGCCATGCTTTAAATTTTCCCGCAGGAAAAGCTTTGCCGTCTATCCATATAGCCGTGCCACCACAACCTCGAGTTGCACCGACATGATAAGGATCATAGCCCTCTCCCCAATCGGTATGGTAACTAATACCTTTGGTATGAGCTTCATACCATTTATCAATAATTGAGTAATTAACACGCTTCAGCCAACAGTCGACACCACTTACTGGTCCTGAAGAATTGGAAGATGGACCATACATTCTAAAGGCGACTTTATCATTTTCCCAAGCAAAATCATCCTCACGCTCAGGAATAAATTTACTGTAAACTTTAACAACAGGCTCTTTGATCTGACTTTGCACTGTACAACCCGCAAGGAAAATCGTTGCACAGTTAATTACAGCTATTATTATTATTTTTTTCATATGAGCCTCATTCATTATTTATTTTCTAAGTCGAATTGTCGTAAAGTAAGTGGGTTATTGCCGTGGTAAGTGATTGATTTTCAATACTTGCCAGTCATTTAAAAGGGAGGTGAACCACACAGGTGTTTTACCTAAGCGGTGCTTTAATTGAGATTCAAATAATGACGATGGCTTAACAGGTACATTAAGGCTACCTAGGTATGATAAATTTTGCAGATTAACATGGGTGGCACTACCTTGGTAGCCTACGATAACTGGATTAACGGCAGTCAAAAATCCGTATTTATTCTGATCATCTTTTGGGAGCTGCCAGAAATCGAGGGTATCAATGTTATCTCGACTAATAACACCACCAGTTTGTTTAAAATTCCAAATAATTAGTCCTTCAAGGTGATTAGGTAAGTTTTTATAATTACCTCCCCAGCCGCCAAAACCGTTAGAGGTTATTGAATCAAAAAGGGTATGGCGAGGAAAGAGCGCATGGGCATCAATACCACGTGATGTTGGACTGTTGAATCTCCAAATAACATTGCCTACAGATAAATGAGAAGCACCAGGCCCATGCCATTGCCCTTGTTCAGTATTATCTATGTTTAAGCCGATAAGATTACGGGTCCCAAAAGTAACGCTAAAACTGGAATGGCCACCATTGCCTTCAATAGTATTTAATAATACGCTATTTGCTAAACCACCTTCAACGCTGGCCGCATTTGAAACATTAACAAAATGATTATTTTTAATCCATGAATGTTTGGTTCGGATCAACTTGACTGCTGTATAGCCAGAATCGTGAATATAGTTTTTATGATGAGAAAATTGCTCGATAAAATTACCGGTAAAATTAATATTCTCCATACCAACATTACTGATAGACGGAACTGTTCCTATTTTCCAGCCATAGCTTGCTTTTATGTTAGTTAAGGTTGGTTGTTCAAAGTAAAGACGGTTTCCTATGATTTCTTTTATCTGATGATTCTCAGCCACCATCACACCTTTAGTGTTAATTCTTTCCCAAATTTCTCTTGTCGGCTTTTGGTGGAGAAATTCATCATTTGCTGCGATATTTTCCATTTCAATAGTGACCATATCGCCTACTTGAATGTCGCTGATATCGGCTACCGTGACATATTTACTCTTTAATGGTGAATCTTCAGTAATAGTGGTTATTGACAAATATTGTCGTTTGTTACTATTTGACGTTAATAGTCGGCTGTATTTCGGTTGAAAAGTGATCATAGCAGGCACTGTCCATTTTTTTTTCGGATCAGCTGGCGCTAAATGATACTTCATAAATAGCTCAGTAGGCTGTTGACTATGATTATTGCCACGAAGAATGATATTTGACTGTGAAATAATCAAACCTTGTTGACGGCCGGGCTGTTCATTGATCAAAAAGCGACCGGCAGGAAACTGAATAATTCCACCTCCAGCTTTTTGTGCTGCATTAATGGTGTCTTGAATGGCCTTTCTGTCTTCAATCTTATCGTTTGGCATAGCACCATAATCGGTAACAGAAAAAATCGATAAAGCTAACGAAGGTATATCTTTGTTAGAGAAATTTACGCCAGCATTAGAAAAATCAGGAAACAAAGATTTATTAATGTCACCTGTGATGTATTGCAGCCAGGCTTCATTCATTTGCTTGCTTGGGGTATTAGAATCCCCTGCATTTTGAATTGATTTAGCATTAGGGTTAACGCAAGAAAGTAGAGATAAAATCCCTAGTAATAAAAGAATATTTTTCATATTTAAACGATCACCCAAAAAAATGAATAGTTATGAGTTAAATGATAACTTTCCACAAACATTAACTCATTTTAAATATCATTGCATGATATGAGATATCATACAAGTAGTAAGGGGTAAATTATCATCATTGTTACCTCTATTGTAGTTCGGCTACCCTCATCATTTGTTTTCTATAAGTCGAATAGAGCTAGCAGCACCTGGTTTGGAAAACTTCTTTTAAATACAACTTATCAGTAGTATGCTTATATGAAGACTTACAAGTGGTAGGGCGGAATAACAATTCAATTTGATATGTTTTCGCGAATACAAGATGTGCTTGATGGCATATGGGAAATAAGTCTTATTTATTTTATTATGTACGAGAGGATCAAAGATGAAACAAATAAAAGTATTGTTAGCTTGTTTAACTATTACGTTAACAGCCTGTATTAGTGAGGTGGACTCAATTAATAATAATGATCAAGTGAGTAAAAACAAAAGAGACAAGCCTAACATTGTCATTTTTTACATTGACGATTTGGGTTACGGAGATGTTTCAAGTTATGGTGCAACCAGTGTAAATACACCTAATATTGATGCCTTGGCAAATGAAGGTGTTCAGTTCACTGACGCCCACAGTACGGCTGCAACTTGTACTCCGTCTAGATATTCTTTATTAACAGGTGAGCATGGCTTTCGAAGTAATGCCGCTATTTTACCTGGAGATGCCCCTGCATTGATTCGTCCAGGAAAAGCCACCTTGCCAGCCTTATTAAAAAAATCCGGTTATACCACGGGTGTTGTTGGTAAATGGCATTTAGGCTTGGGTGATGGTTATGTAAATTGGAATAAAGCGGTAAAACCGGGGCCTTTAGAGATTGGTTTTGATTATAGTTTTTTGTTACCTGCTACAGGTGACAGGGTGCCTACCGTATATTTAGAAAATCATCATGTGGTTAGTTTGGATCTAGCTGATCCTATTACCGTGAGTTATAGTGAAAAAGTGGGTGATCGCCCAACAGGCATTGAGCACCCTGAGTTGTTAAAATTCACCGCTGATGAACAGCACAGCCAAACCATTGTAAATGGTGTTAGCCGAATTGGTAGCATGAGTGGTGGAGAAAGCGCTTTATGGATTGATGAAGAATTTCCTGATGTTTTTACGCATAAAGCAATCAACTTCATTCGTGATAACAAGCAAAAGCCGTTTTTTTTGTTTCATTCTTTTCATGATATTCATGTACCACGAGTACCAAACCCTAGATTCAAAGGGAAAACAGCAATGGGACCTAGGGGAGACGCTATTGTGCAAATGGATTGGATGGTTGGCCAAGTACTAAAAGAGTTAAACAATTTAGGGCTGAGTGAGAACACCATTGTTATTTTTACGAGCGATAATGGTCCTGTTTTAGATGACGGCTACGATGATATGGCCGTAGAAATGTTAGGTAATCACAAACCGGCAGGTCCTTTCAAAGGTGGTAAATACAGTGCTTTTGAAGGTGGTACACGTGTGCCAATGATAGTCTCTTGGCGAGGAAAAACTAAGCAGCTAGTTAGTGATGCTTTGATTTCACAAGTCGATATATATGCTTCAATAGCGAGCTTGTTGGAAATCGAGCTAGCTAATGATGAAGCGATTGATAGCCAAAATTTGATGCCTGTATGGTTAGGTGAAAAAACCACTGCAAGAGAGTATCTGTTTGAAGAATCGGTAGGCACATTATCGCTAAGAAAAAATAACTGGAAATATATTGTTCCGATTCCGAAAGATAAAATATTACCTTTATGGTTAGTAAATAAAGATATTGAAATGGGCTTTTCAAAGCAACCACAGCTATTTAACCTTTCTATCGATCAAGGCGAAAAAAACAATGTCGCGAACAATCACCCAAAACTCGTAAAAGAACTGCAAAATAAAGTTGATGAATTTGTCGCTAAAGGGTTTAGACAACGAAATTTTTAAACTAACTATATTATTCGCTGCCTATCTGTAGGCAGCGTTTTTTGTTTGCCCAGCGAAGCTGGCAAACCCGACAGACTGAAAGAAGCATTATCACCCCTACTAAGGGGATGATAATCCGAATGGCAAGGGCGTCACTGGCTAACTGTGGGGTCTGAAGGAAGCCATATTAATCGTGAGGGGGAATGTGTAGTCTCGTCTCCCTCGATAATTGCTCCTATATTATTCTTATTCCTACATCCCTGTAGGAATAAGAAAATACTGCACAACAAAGAATAAAATTATTTTGCCTAGGGGCGGTTTAAAAATAACCTCTAAAGTAAATTAGATTTAATTTTATCTTTGTACCTTATCTAGGGTATCATTGAATACAATCTTAATTGGGTATGCATAACTATAATCTGGCTTATTTCCCATATTAATTTCCATTGCTTTTTGAGTTTGTTTCCATGTAAGATTTTCATCACTTCCAACAAGTGTTACAGACTTGACATTTTCAAGATTAATTTTTTCACGACCTAGCAGTTCAATTTGTAAATTTTCCTCTGGCCATCCAAGTACAGTAGCGTATAAAGTCTTATTATCTTTACTTCGAGTAAAGCGCACATCTTTTCCAGAGAAATGAACTTGATCTCCGTGCATACCTTCTTTGATATTTGTAGGGCCTTCACCAAATTCATAATATGGTCGAGTTGCGTATATCGCTTCACCATTAATCTTTAACCAATCTCCGATATCACGAATTGTTTTTTGAACGCCTTTAGGAATTGAACCGTCAGCTTTGGGACCAAAGTTAAGTAACAGAACACCATTTTTACTGACAATATCGGCTAATAAATCAATGACCTCATTAGCCGACTTATATTCTTCATCGGCGGCATAAGACCAACTTCTTTTGCCTAAAGACGAATCATTCTGCCATGTATAACGTCCGATATCTTTAAGGCCACCACGTTCTACGTCCAACACCGCAGAACCATCAGGTAGTTTATATTCTTTATAGTTTACAACTACACCTGGATCACCAAACTTACCTTTATTCCACTCAATAGCTTTGTTGTAATAATGAGAAACAAAATCTATTCTATCTTGTTTTGTAAATGGTTTTCCGTGCCAGCCCCAATCAAACCAATATAAATCGGGTTCATATTTTTCTGCTAATTCTATAGTGCGCTCCCACCACCTTTGAACACGTCCTTCGGCATCTTGACCTTGTTCATATAGTCCGTGATTAGTTGGATCTTTGGCATCAAAGCCATTAACATGATTATAATTGAAGAATGTCCCGTTCCAAGCAGAATGATTTGAAACACCAAATTTCATTTTACGTGATTTAATAGCACGTTTCATCTCCGCCACAAAATCACGTTTTGGTCCCATGTCAACACTGTTCCACGGGTTTACATCAGAATCATATAAGGCAAAGTTATCATGATGCATTCCCATCATAGTAAAGAACTTGGCACCCCCTTCTTGAAATAAATCAGCCCATTCATCAGCGTTGAACTTTTCAGCCTTCCACATAGGGATGAAGTCTTTATAGCCAAACTTTGAAGGGTCGCCGTACGTTTTTTTATGATGTTCTGCTGTTTTCAATCCTCGTTTTTCAAAACCTGGGCCCATTTTGTTTCCAGAACCGTCATCAATGTTATACATCCAACGTCCATACCATTCAGCAGCATGATCCCCTTGATATGCTGGAACAGAATAAACGCCCCAATGAACCCAGTAGCCAATCTTGGCATCTTGGTACCATTCAGGGGCTACATAATTAACAATAGACTCGGCATTTGGAGAATAAGTTGATTTTGTATCTTGCGCGCTTATTGCTTTACTTTGTAAGTAAGGCTCATTATTAGAAGTGCACCCTAGTATAAGTGCAGATGTACAAGCTAGTGTTAATAATTTTAATTTCATTGAATTTCCCCTTTTTTGCTAATTTTTCGATATTAATAAGTAAATTTATAAATTAACCCTGCGGTTTATATATCATTTATCTATTTCATATGTAAATTTGGCGTGTCAACCTCATGTAGTTATTAGGAGGTTATCTGTTGTAGATTACAGGCTGTCTAAGATGTTTTGCATGAAAATCGAAAATAGTGACTTATAATTTTCACAATAACATTCCTTCTTGTATCAAAATAACTAAAGTATATCGGCCAGTACACAAAATGTGATACCGGTTTGTAATAAAAGGTAGATGCAATGATAACTTTTGTAACTACCTTTTTAACAAAATATAATTATTTAGAAAGTCGCACGTACGCCAAATTCAAAACGTTTAGAATATTGTTCATAATAAGTAGCATATCGATTATCAACCGTATATGTGAGCTGTTCTTCATCAGTTAAATTAAATGCATCTAAATACATTGATACATAATCATTAATTTCATAACTAGCACTAAAATCAACAAAAGCTTGCGCTTCTGTAACTCTTGGTAAACCACGAGAACAAACAGTACATTCAACATAATCACTTCGATAACTATAGTTCAAACGGATACTGTATGGTCCATCTTCATAAAAACCTGATATATTATAAGTAGTATCAGAAATCCCTTCAAAGTCACTTTTGACCTGAACACCATCAATCACTGATTTTGCCTTACTATCTACGTATGTGTAATTAACAAGCAAACCTAAACCATTCTCGAATAGCTGTTGCGCGGCCAATTCTAAGCCGTTGATTTCTGCAGTTCCACCATTAATAGGACCTTGAACAATAACTTGCTCCCCTAAAACAGTGTCTGAAAAGTTACCTATAATCACATGGTTTTTAATATCTTTTATAAAGACAGCAGCTGAGGCTGAGGTACCCTCAGTGCCATACCATTCAAGAGATAAATCGTATGATGTCGCTTCTGTGGGTTGAAGATCAGGATTTCCTTTTAATTCTTTACGAAAAGGAGGCACTGAAATATGCCACGCAACATCAACCCCCATTTGACTTATATTAGGTCGAGTAATAGTTTGTGATGCCGCAGCACGGATGATCAGATCGTCCTGAATTTCATAACTAAAGTTAGCAGATGGTAAGAAATAGTCATATTCCTGTTTAAAGTCAACAGGCCTTTCTTCTGAAAATGTCCCCTCTGCATTAGTACTGTTAGGAATTCTCGTTAGAGTTAACAACTCTTGTGAGTGACCGCGAGATACTGTTTCAGTATTAATGTAACGAACACCTACATTACCAGACCAATTATCGCCCGATAAATTAGCTTGCAAATAAGTACCATAAGTATCTTCTTCAACTTCGCTAGATTCACGGTTACGTAAAACGCCTTTAACGGTACTATCAAAATGCTCTTGACCTCTTGCTAAAATCATGGCTTCACGAAGAAGATCTACATCTAAAGCATGCCAATTGTCAATATTACCTGCTTTATAGCCCCCTTCAGGAAAAGGAACACGTGCATCAACACCCTGATCGGCAATTATGTCTCTAAAACCACAATAACCACAACCATTGACGGGTCTAAAAAAGTCTTTATCTTTTAATCGATTAGACATAAAAAAGCCAAATTCTAAATTAGTATCAAAAGTACTAGTATCTAAAATATAATCAAAATCTAGCTTGTAAGATGAGGCAGTATCTTTGGTTTGATCACCTCGAAAAACCGTAAAATGTAAACCTAAGTCTTCATATGGTACATCTAAACAGCTTGAACCGTCACTGTCTAAAGTACAGGTAACTTCGGGAATGATACCTTTGGTTAAATCGTAGTATGTATCTCCAGCAAATCTCAACCCAGTTACAGTGAATGCTTCTGTACCAGGGTTGGCACGATCAGCTTCAGAATAAGCTACATCAAATTCAGCCTTCAGATTATCATTAATTTGCCATTTCGTATTCCAACCAAGCATCCAGGTTTCAGCTTGACGGTTTTTAGTATCATTACCTACTTCTAATGGCAAGTCTCTGAACTTAGCTTGTGTAACTACACCCGTCACATCACCGTCACCCGTTGGTATTGCACTAAAACTATCAAACTTAGTATCAGCACCAAAGCCATCTAACAATGAAAATTTATCTCCACCACCTGCAGTGTAAAAATTAATATTATAGGAATAGGCATTTTCTGGCGTTTTATAATCTGAATAAAAAGCATCAACTTTGGTTTCTATATCATCATTAATACGATATTCAAACCCTGCGACAAGACCTAAACGCTCTCGTTCACCTAATTTAATTTGATAAGATGGAATACCTGGAAAAATAAGACGACCGTCTCCTAAATCACCTGCACTTTCATTACCCGCATTTAAATTTTGGAAGGTATCAGCACGGTAATTTCTACTGTAATAACTAGCACCTAGAAAGATCCCCATGGTATCGTCATTGAATGTATGACTATATACACCAGACACGTTTGGCGTGGTATCACCTGTAGAGTCATCATAATATCCACCTACATTAGCGGAAATATGAGTTCCAGGTTTCGATAAAGGGCTCATGGTTTTTAATTCAACTTGACCACCTATACTTCCTTCTAGGTTTTTGGCCATTGATGACTTGTATACTTCTGCTGAACTAATTGCTTCAGATGGCATTACATCAAAACTAAAGTTTCTCCCGTTTGTATCTGTAGCAATCACTCGCCCATTTAATGTTGCTAAGTTAAACTTAGAGCTCAATCCTCGTACAGAAACAAACTGTCCTTCTCCACCAGTACTTCTGCCAACTTGAATACCTGTAATACGACCTAATGAATCAGCGATATTGGCATCTGGAAATTTTCCAATATCTTCTGCATTTATAGCATCTGAAATAGTAGAGTTACTGCGTTTTAATTCTAATGACTTAACAAGACTGCTTCTTATACCTGTCACTTCGATAACTTCAATTTTATCTTCTACTGCTTGATTAGTTTGAGCATAGGCATTACTACCAGCACTGACCAACGATGCAATAATGGCACTCGCTAATGTAGTTTTTTTAAACATATTATTTCCCGTACTTTTATTTGTTTTACTTATGACCAGCTGACCTTTGGTGTTTATTGCTCCCGTTAATGCGGTGTTTTCTAAAAGCCTTGTTAACGCGACTACGGCTGTATACTTTCCAACTAACCTATTGGTTAATTGCCCTTCTACGTCCTTAAAACGAAAGATAGAGTCAAGATCAGCTTGTTCAGCAAACACTGTTAATGATTTCTCTGCGGTCATTTTTTGTATATCAAAACGAAGCATTTGTTTTGGTTTAGTTTCAGCGTAAGCGGCACTATTCCAAAACATGATAAACAAAGCCCACAGAGTAATAAAATACATAAAGGTTTTGATGATCTTCTTATTCATCGACTTAACACCGATGAACTTATTTGACGATTGCACATGTAAAATCAGCCACCTTTTTTTCAAAATAAAAACCTTAAATAAAAATAAAGATAAATAACAACAACTTAATAGCAATTATGATTTTATTGCTGTTTCTATGCTATGCTTACTACCTATAAAATGCAAAACCTTGTCTCGTGGCGGTAAATGAAACATTCATGACGAATTTCATTTATTACGCAATAAGGAATAAATAACAATTATTTTATGGCTGATTTTGTTAAGCCATTCGTTTAATAGTTAACACGACAATAGTTTTCATCGCAAAGGACTTTTATGAATTTTTTTGACAAAAAAACGCCTTCAAAAAATACCAAAGTGCCTTTTTATGATGATGTGCTTTCCTATAGAAAGGCACTGTTAAAAATCGTTGGAAAAATAGCCCCTTCGACTGAAGTAGAAGACATAGTGCAAGATGCTTATGTGAAAATCCTGCAAATAAATAACAACAACAAGCCCATTAGTTATCCTAAAACGCTTTTATATCAAATAGCAAAAAACTTAGCTCTCGACTATAATAAAAAATCTGAAGTAAGGCTCGCGGATAGTGCGGTTAATGAACAAGATTATGGCGTAAGCGAGCATGGTGGTACTTTTCAACAAATACTGACTGATTATGAATTTAGTAACTTCTGCGAAGCCGTAAGGCATTTACCTTTGCAATGTCGAAAAGTGTTTGTTATGCGAAAGGTTTACGGTTTTACACAAAAAGAAATAGCAAAAGAGCTCAATTTAAGTCAATACACCGTTGAAAACCACACGGCGATTGGCATGCGTAAATGTAGTGATTATTTAGAAAGACAGCTTAATAAAAAGCAGCGAAAAATAATGCACGATGCAACTGGATTAAAATCGTGGAGTAAAAAAAATGGATGATAATATAGTACAACTAACCGATAGCAATAAAATGAAAGAGCAAGGCGCTTTATGGTTAGCGAGACTTGACCGCGGTTTGTCGGCTGAAGAAGAGGTCCTACTCAAGGCTTGGCTCGCTCAGTCTCAAGAAAACCGTACGTATTTTGTTGCACTCGCAAAAAAGTGGGACCAACTGTCGATATTATCTGGGCTAGCAGAGGTTATTCCTTATGAACGAAAAAGTGTCACGATTCCGTTTCTACGATACGCTAAAGCGGCCTCTTTTGCATTAGTGTTCTTGCTTGGCTCATTCTTATTTGTTGGACTAGACACGTTTTCAGATAACAATACCTTGCTAACGACTAAGGCTGACTTTAGCCATCGTTATCAAACCTCAATTGGTGAAAAATCGGTTATTCGGCTACCTGACTCCTCCGTATTAACACTCAATACGGATAGTTTGGTTACTGTTCATTTTACCGCGATGACCAGAAAGCTAATCCTTGAAAAGGGTGAAGCACATATCAAAGTAGCGCATAACAAAAAACGTAAACTCATTTTCTCGGCGGGCGATAAGTCGTTTATTGCTATCGGCACCGCGTTTAATTTGCAATATGATACCGCATTGGCTGTTGAGTTAATTGTTACTGAAGGTAAAGTGGCTATTGCCGATACTGAGTTGAATGATTTTACTGAAAAAGTAGAGACCTTATTTACCAATCCTATCAATAAAGAAATCTTATTAGTGAATGCTGGTGAGCGCGTGGTGATTATGCCTAAAGATAGTACACAGAACAAGACTATAACAAAAGAAAATATCACCAAAAAAATCAATAAAACGCTGGCTTGGCATAAAGGAAAACTTATTTTCAAAGGTGAAACCTTAGAAGAAGTTATTAAAGAAATGTCGCGTTATTCTAATATCGATATTGAAGTAAAAGGTGCGCACCTCAAAAACACGAGAATTGGTGGTCGTTTTAAAACCGGCGATATTGAGGGACTGTTAGATGTACTTAATGAGCAATTTAACATTAAAGCGAACAAAATTGGGCGTTCGCGTATTCAGCTAACACAAGTAAAACCTACATAAACGTAATATGTAGATATTAGATGTAATTAAGCTGCCAATTATAAACTGAACTAATACAAATGAAGAGATCGTTCGACCCTGTAACAGATTCTGTTTCTTTGCGGCTGCCAACACCTTCCTGCGACTTGCTAGTAAAGCCCCATCAAGCCCTTGATGTCGCTCAGATGGTGTAAAAAACTTGATTCGGCTATGTTTATGCTCATCGTTGTACCAATTAACTAAGTTATCTACCCACTCTCTTGCAACCTCTAAACTATCAAAGCCGTGCGATGGCCAGTTAGGCCGATATTTCAACGTTCTAAAAAGCGACTCTGAAAACGGGTTATCATTACTTACTCTAGGCCGATTATAAGATGGCGTTATTCCTAGCTCTTCCATTTTTGCTTTTAACGTCACTGACTTCATCGGCGCACTATCTGAATGGAGAACCAAAGGTTGATTAAATTCAGTCATAGCGTACGTTTTAAATATTTCGGCATATCATTACAGTATTCGCCCCTTGGCTCTAACTCGTTAAGGGGGCGATTCCGCCTTAGAGTTTATAGTCCAAAAAAAACTACTGTCCCGTAAGTTTCTATGGCGGTTCGGGGCACTTAACTCCATAGATTTTATGGAAACTTAGTTCGTATTGAGGAGTCAAACTAATAGCAATACAGTGATACTTTTTCTAATGAATGCTATTTAAACGAGATCAAGAAAGTCTTTAATATAGTTAATCGAATTCACAAGCACAGGAAGAATAAATAAGCGCTCCAAAATTCATTATTCAATTGCGTTTTAAAGTATAGCTAGAATAGAGGAGGAGCTGACTTTAGTTTTATCTATAAATTAAAATAGATATTTATGAAGTTTCCACTAGTGCGACTATAAAACCACTTTATCCTGCCACATTGTTAAACCATCTCAATGGTATACTAATTTTTTGATTTTTATTTTAGACTGCAATTAAGTTAAGTAAGTGTGGCAGTAAAGACCATACTTCCTTTAGTTAGTTTTCAGTCGCCTAATTCCTAGGTAAACGGTCGAAATTAAACGGTAAATACGAATATGATGGTGTGTATGAGATATTGGAATATTATCTGTGTTGTATTACTTATCAGTGCATGTACTCATAGCAATTGGCGTACGGCTAGCAGAGAACCCGCTGGCATTTCTACTGCGCCAAGTGAAGATAGTCGAGCCATCATTGAATTCTATGCTGCTGACGCTTTTAGCTGGCGCGGTTGGTTTGCTGTTCATCCTTGGATAGCAATTAAGGAGGATAAAGCGACTAAATATAGAGTTTATGAGGTTACAGGCTGGCAAGTAAAACAAGGATTACCCGCAATAAGGCAATATCAAACTCTGACACCGGATAGATACTGGTATGGTTCAAAACCTGAATTATTACTTTCTATTAAAGGTGATAAAGCCTCGAAGCTTATTCCCAAAATTCAGGCAGCAATAGCCCTTTATCCTTGGGTAAATGAATATAGTGTTTTTCCAGGCCCTAATAGTAATACTTTTGTGGCTTGGATAGGTATTCAAGTACCAGAGCTTGGATTAGAGCTACCATTCAATGCTATTGGAAGTGGCTATGCTGATTGATTTTTCTGATTTTATGAACTTTCGAATACTTTCTTAATAAAATAGCTTGTTTGGCCAAAGTTTCTATCTCAGTTTGGGGCACATACCGCCATAGAAATTATGATTAAATAGGCGGTCACTGACCGAATGTTAATGACTATAATGAGCTTGCAGAAGATATAGACTTCACTTCTAAATTGTATAACCCTATCGATTGGTAACTCAGCGCCCAAAGCGGTCATTCATAATTTGCTATATAGTATTTATCGAAACAACGAGATTATTTTGAAAAGGGATTTAAACAGATTCTAAACGAAAGTGATAAAATTGATTCTGTGATTATTACGTTAGATCGTATAGTTTCGAGACTTAATGACCTACTTGAATATTATTAAAAGAGGGTATATGGTTAAGGGTGTTGAGGATATGTGCGTTTTCGCATTGTTTCATCATCAAAACCTGAGATTCCAACTCGGGTTTTTTTGTGCCTAATTTTCTACTTATTATATTCATTGAAACTACGTAGTGGCTAAGTAATTCAGATGACTAATTTATAGTTCCTACCAAGCTATGGGTGCATTGTGCCTTATAATATCTTTACTGATACCTTTAAAAGTGTAGCGAGATTAACTCTATCACTACACTTTAAGATCTGGATATTTTTTACAATAATTTTAGTAAATAAAAATAGCGTGAATGGTTTGCCAGTTATAGCACCATTCGTTGTTGTTACGTAACCAAAACGCATAAGTCTGGTGGTAGGGTATTCAATAGGCATCTTAATTTCCATTGAACTAGTTATATTAAGCTAAATACGCGAAGAGAATATAATAATATACTTATGGTTAATGCGCTAACGAGCGTGCTCATAGCTATGGTATTGGACGCTAACTTATGATTACCACCAATCACTTTTACCATAACAAAACTGGCTGCGGCAGTAGGACTTGCAAACATAAGTGCAAGGCAGGAAATTTCTATATTCTTAAAACCTAATAACCAAGCGAATAAAGTAACGGTAAAGGGAAGTATGATAAGTTTAGTGGCAACAATATAACTAGAAAGCACACTAGACTTTCGTATCGCCGATAAAGATAGACTACCACCAATGGTGATAAGAGCGAGCGGTAAAGTCATTTTGCTAAGGTATCTGCCTGTTTCATTTAAAACTACGGGTAGCCGCCAGTCAAAATATAGAAAGATAAAGGCTAAGGCAATTGCCAAAATTAACGGATTCTTAGCAATATCGAGTACTAGCTGATCCCAGCGTAATTTTTCATTTTCGTGCAGGCTGCGGGTTAACGCATAAATAGATAAAATATTATAAATAGGTGTTACTACTGCAATGATTAATGCACCTATCGTTAGCCCAGCTTCACCAAAGGCATTGGTGCATAAAGCGAGCCCAATAATGGCAAGGTTACTGCGAAATGCACTTTGCACTGCCACTCCTTTATCTTCAGGGGAGTTAGTGAATAGAGGAGCTATCCACCAAAAGATTAAGAAGCTGAGAATGGCCGCACATGCCGAAAAAAGAGCGAGGCTAGATTGTGCTATTAAATTTACTTGGCTATTGATTATCGCCAGAAACAATAAGATGGGGAGGCAAATATTGAAGACCAGCTTGGAGGCTATGCCAATAAAATTGTCATTAATTCGCTGAGTACGCTTTAAGTATAAGCCTAAAAAAAGAATAAGGAAGACGGGCGCGGTAACTGAAAAAGTAAACTGTAAAGCTGATAAGTAAGTTGAATTCATTAGATGACAACATATAATATTAATTTAATAGCCAATACACTTACGTTGATCACCTATCTGTATTACATAATAGTTTACATTATTTATCGTAAATAGAAACTGACCTTGTTGTTTAGCAATATCCAGTAAGCCAGTATCACCAGTTAAGTAATGGCCATAGTGAGGAAGAAGTGACGTTTAATTTAAAAAATTCATAAATGCTCTTATTAAGATTGTGTGTTGTTTAAAAGCACAGCAGTGTGTGAATTTTTCGCACATAACTTATCTACAATATGATTAATTTCGCCAAGGCGCAACGCTGTTAAGCTGCCAACTAATTGAGCTGTTAATTGAGTATTATTTTTGAATACTTGTCCGAAAATAGAGTCGATACTTAAAAAGGCTGTTACCACGTCATGTACATCTTCGCTAAGTAATTGAGGCATGTTGGCAAAATGGCTGGCCATTGGATCATTAATTTCCTCCTTTGCTTTTAATGCACGACAAATAAATTCAAACCAGCAAGCCAAGGATAAAGAGAGCAACTTAGTAGAGCGTCCTAGGGCTAAATTATCTTCAATAGTAGGCAAAATTCTCATTTGTATCTTTTGCGAACCATCAAAAGCAATTTGAGCCAATAAATGACGAATGGAAGGGTTTAAAAAGCGCTGAATGATTTCATTACTATAGGCTTTTACATCTAATTCTTTTGGTGGTATAAATGAGCCAATAATTTCGTCGCTAGCTAGCTTGGTAATAAATTGATAAAAACCTTGGTCGCTAGTGACATCAAATACTGTTTCAAAACCGGCTAACGAGCCTGCGTAGGCTAAGGTTGAATGCAAGCAGTTCAGTAATCGTAGTTTTGCTTTTTCAAAACCTTCTACGTCATCAGTAAAAATAACGCCGACATTTTCCCAATCAGGGCGCTCGCCTTGCCAGTTATTTTCGATAACCCATTGAGTAAACTCTTCCCTTTGTATTGGCCAGTTGTCTTGTAAATTAATGGCTTTTGATACGGACTCAATGGTATAGCTTTCAGTTTTAGGGGTAATACTATCAACCATGGCATTTGGAAAGGCGACATTTTTATCTATCCATGATTGCAGGCTGGTATCAAATTGTCCTGCATAATCTAAAACAGCGCGGCGCAGTTTGTCACCATTGCCAGAAACGTTATCACAGCTGAGGACATTATAGGCACTAATACCGTTTAGTTTTCTTTGTTTAAGTGATTCCACGATAAAGCCAATGGCGCTGGAAGGGGTTGTTGGCTTTGCTAAATCATGCTTAATATCCTTATGATTTAAATCTAAGGAGCCGTCTGAGGCTAAGCAGTAGCCTTTTTCGGTAATGGTCAAGGTAATAAGTTTTGTGCTTGCTGCGGACATACGAGCGATCACGTCATCGCTTTGCTCGCTGGCGACTAAAATTTCCTTTATTGCACCTATAACTTGATAGCTAACTTTTTTATCCAAAACTGCTAACGTATATAAATTATCTTGCTCGGCTAAAATATCTCGTGCGGTGGCACTGCGCAATGACACGCCACAAATACCCCAGTTGCCACCGGATAAATTCATGGCATTTTCGGTATAAACAGCCTGATGAGCTCGATGAAAAGCACCAGGGCCAAGATGAACAATACCAATGTCGGTGTTTTCTCTATCGTATTTTGGTGTTGAAATTTTTTGATTATTGGCTATTTGGGATAAATCTAGTTTTTTTAGAGGTAAGTGCATTCTGCTCTCTTGTCTGATTTACTTTTATTGTTTTGTGTGGGGGAAGGGGAGGTTATACCAAATGAAATATAAAAAATAATAAGTCATTAACTAGTGCTGTGACCAATTAATGACTTAGTAGAGTTTTTACTTTAAGCGTCTCTATCAAAATAGGAATAGTGACTTACCCCCAGTAAAAAACCGAGGGTAGTCTGCCATCTATGATGGCATTCCTAGTTCGATAATTTGCTAATTATTCCTAGAAGCGGTAGCTAGCGCCAATAGTAACCCTTCTGTCTGGAAGACCAACGAAACATAGCAGTGCATTATCACTAACACAATATTGCTCAATACGCTCTTCCGTTAAGTTTACTGCTTCAATACCAATATTTAACTTATCAGTAACATTATAATTTACACTCGCATTAAGCTGGCCTCTAGCTGCTGTAACAACAGGGAAGCTGAGCGTACTACTACCACTGGTATTAGCACCGCCACCGAAATCGTTTGTACGGAAAGCATCACGCCATGTGTAACGCATACGAGCCGATAAACCAAATTTCTCATAGTATAAAGTAAAGTTGTAAGCAGTTTCAGAGAAATCAAGTAAACCTCGATCTATACAAAGCTCACCAAGAACAGTTAAGCCACGACCTGAAGTACAATCTTCAACTGAGCCACCTGAAAAGTCTTGAATGGTGAAATTGGTAACAACACCAAAGCCTGATGCCCAGCCTAGATCTTCTTCAAAGCTTGAAAGATCATATTGGAAAGCAAACTCAAAGCCTGTTTGTGTTGTAGTTTTTGGATCATTACCAGGTCGAGTGAAGTCAACACAAAGGCCCGTTGTATTTGGGTCACCTAATACATTTGGTACAACGTCTGGATTGTAGATACCACCGCCTGGACAGCTTGGATCTGTTTCACGGAGGAAACCACCTGAGCCATCAGGAGTCACTAGCGCGCCCTCGAAATCTTGACCAAATATGTTGGTGCGCTTTTTCTGAAAGTAGCCAACACTTGCAACCGCTGCTTCAGCAAAATACCATTCCAATGAAAGATCAAGTGAAGTTACTTCTTCAGGTTCTAAACCAGGATTACCTAAAGAAACAGAAGTGTTTTCGCTACTATCAAACCTAAATGATGAAGCTAGATTATTGAAACCAGGGCGTCGAATGTCGTCGCCATAACCAAATCGAAGCACTACATCATCAGTTAAATCGGCAACTATGTTCAAACGAGGAAGTAAGAAGTCATAACTACCACTTGTTGTGGCTAATGCTCTGCTGCCATTTGCGTCTTCAGGGCTATAACCGATTGAATCAATCGATGTATCTATATAACGCACACCTATGTTACCGCGTATCATTTCCCACTCAAAATTCGCTTGTAAGTAAAGGGCATGGGTTTGTTCTTCAACATTATAATATGCATTCTGATCAGACTGCAGATTTAGAATATCTGGGCTATCGGGATCATGCTCAATAACAGCATTTTGTAGTATATCTATCACGCCATCAGGGTCAGAAAAAGCACGATCAGGGTCGATAAGAAGGAAGTTACTTACGAATAAGCTTCTGCCATCGCCATCACCATAGTTGTCAGGGCCTTTAACCAATAGCTCTTCAAAAAGTAGGCCGTTAGGACTATCTGCCATTCTGCTGAAGCCGCCAATATTATCTCTAATTCTATTATATTCACTTGACGATTGGTTGTAGCGATAGCCGAAATCAACCGAGGTGACAATACCGTCATCTAAGAAATAGGTAAAATCTGTGCGGAAACCGTCTTCTTGGTTATCCTGTGTATCGCGTCCAACTTGCACTTGATCTAAAACAACATTGGCTGGGTTAGTTAAGTCTGCAACTGAAGGTGCAAATGGTGAATCAAAATTAATACCAAATGCTAATGAACCACCAGATAAGTCATATTTAAATGGCACACAGTTATCGTTACTCGTCGCGTCAAGAGGACAATTAGGGTTAATAAAGTTTACTGTCGTACTTATATTCGGGCTAGACGTTTCAGATCTTGACGATGATACTTCAAAAGATGCTTGAAGGTTATCACCTTGCCATTCACCACCAAAGACAAATACGTTATTATCGGTAACTCGAGAGCTGGTATCACTGGAGAAACGCAAATTTGGATCGTCATCATCATTAGCTAGATCTGGCTCAAGCACACCAATAAGTGCCGCTTGATAGCTGTCTAGGCCATAACCATAATTGATTGTTTCAAACGCCGTAGGTTGACTACCTGCTAGGTTTCTTAACGTGCTAACGCCTGATGCTTGAATTCTATATGAGTCTTGACTACGCTCTTGTGAATTAACAATGGCATCTACATGAAACTTCAAATCGTCGTTAGGTGCCCATTCAAATGTGGACGCAAGGTTGGTGGTTTCATAATCAAAATTTTCTTGCTCTTGAACAAGAAACTGAATACCCTGAAATTGACTGCCATCATCTCTAGTAACGAGGTTATCGCGATCGGTACGAGGACGAAATGAAACAGATTCTTGCTCGGTGTAACTGCCACTTATTACAAAACCGAATTTACCTGAATCAGTTTCCCAATTATCACCATAAGCACCTGATAACCTGGGTGTCATGCTTTCAGTACTCAGGCTGCTTTGTTCGCCTTGTACACGAATAGAGCCTAACATTTCTGTCAATTCTAGAGGGCGGATAGTTTTTAGATTGATAGTACCACCAATGGAGCCTTCTACCGTTTTAGCTTCTGGTGATTTTGTTACTTCAATACCTGCAATAATCGACGCATTAACATCTTCAAAATCAATACCGTTACGACCTGAGCCTGAGCCAACGGTGGCCACACCATTAATTTCTACACGGTTTGCATTTGAACCACGAATTTGTACGCCGTTACCAACACCTGCTCTTCTGGTAATTTGAACCCCGGTAATATTTTCAAGTACTTCTGCTAAGTTTTGATCTGGTAATTTACCAATATCAATAGCATCAATAACTTCAACTAGGTTGGTCGTATCACGTTTTGCTGCAAGTGCACTGGTAAGAGAAGCTCGCATGCCTGTGACTTCTATAACTTCAACCTCTTCTTCTACTGGTGCAGCTTCAACTTCTTGTGCATGTAGCGACGATGCAAAATTCAGCGAAGTAGCTGATAACACTGCTAAAGTTATTTTAGATAATTTTTGTCTCATAGTTTTCCCCTGTGTAGTTATTCTGAGATTTATTTTATAAACATCTCAAAAGCTACATCTTTAATTAATGAAAGTTTCCCGATCAAAATTACCAACTACTAACAAGATAAAATACACATATACTCATAAATAATTAGCATAGTGATAGTTACAATAAAAATCAAAAAGGTCAACCTTTTTGGTAATGTGTATTGGTGTAATAAATTAAGATCTAACTTACCAATATACTGTTTTGTGATTACCGGTAACTTGCTTTTGTTGTGTACTTTACTCTTAAGTTGTTGAGTATCTTTGTTTAATTCTTTCTGTTTGGTTCGGTATTGTTATAGTTTGTTTTATTTCAATATAATATAAGTATGTTGTGTTTATAGATTATAACGGTCTAACAAACCAAAGAAAACATGCCTACGGTTAACCAGTGATGCAAATTGGTTGACAGGTGTCGGTGGTGCCAGTTACGATAAAATACAGTATAGAAAGCTCTATCTTCTGACGTGTTATATCTTCTCATAGGTGTTTATTAGAGGGTAATGCGTAATTCTCTGGTCATCCTAACTGCTGGTAACAACTAAAATGAATAACATTAAGACGCTTTTTAAATCGCTACTGCCTGGAATATTTTTATTTGGCTTTACCGTCGGTACTGGCAGCGTTACAGCCATGGCAAAGGCTGGAGCAGATTATGGAATGTCGTTACTATGGACTATCTTTATTTCTTGTGCCATTACCTATTTTTTAATCCAATTATTTGGCAAGTTTACTCTGGTGACAGGCTTAACTGCACTACAATCATTTAGGAAGCATATCCATCCGGCAGTTGCCATCTTATTTATTGTCTCGCTCACTACCCAAGTATGCGGAAGTGTTATTGGGGTAATGGGAATTTTAGCCGATGTTTGTTATGAATGGTCCAAGAATTTTATTGACGGTGGTTTATCACCACTGTATTTCGCCTTCTTTTTCATTGCCTTTGTCTATGTTATTTTTCTTATTGGTAAGACAGAAGTTTTTGAAAAAATATTGGCTATTTTTGTCGCGATTATGTCGGTATGCTTTTTGATTAATTTCATTATCTTGATGCCTCCAGCAATGGATATTTTAAACGGTATGGTCCCTAATGTACCCGACACGGGGGCTGATAAAAATTCGTTTTTGGTGATCGCATCTATGGTAGGTACCACTGTTTTTTCTGGGCTATTTATATTACGGACTATCTTGGTAAAGGAAGCTGGTTGGACAATGGCCGACATGAAGACTCAAAATAGAGATGCGTTGTTTTCAGCCTTTCTGATGTTTATTGTTAGTACCTCGATCATGGCGGCTGCCGCAGGCTCTTTGTACATTGAAAGAATCACCTTGGTAAACGTTACGCAAATGATAAATTTATTGGAGCCCTTGGCAGGCGCATCTGCCGTGGCCATATTTACTATTGGACTGATAGCCGCGGGAGTATCATCCCAGTTTCCCAACGTGGCATTACTACCATGGCTTTTGGACGACTTTCATCAACGAAAGCCTAACCTTAAGAGACCTAGCTATCGAATTATCGCCTTAGTGATATCTTCATTAGGGTTAATCGTGCCTATTTTCCATGCCAAGCCCATTGCCATAATGATTGGCTCTCAAGCTTTTGGTGCCTTGCTCTTACCTGCGACTGTGGCGTGTATCTTCTTTGTCGGTAATAAAGTAACACTAATGGGCGAACATAAATTTCAAAAGATGACCAATGTTATTTTATCGATGATATTCGTCTTTGCCTTGGTTATGAGTTACATGAGCTTCAATGGCATTATGACTACATTACAGGCCCTTTAGCAGCTCAGTATAAACAAGTAAAAATACGGACTAATTATGAACTACACAAACAAACTTGTACGCTTTACCCCAAATCGCGTGTGGCGTAGCTATACAGGCGGTAAAATCCTTGACCAATTGGAGCAAAAATCGGTTCCAGAAGATACTCACTTTCCTGAAGATTGGATAGGCTCTACCACACAGGCCGTTAACCCAGACAGAAAAGCTATTGTTGAAGGTATTTCTCACGCAATTATCGGTGATGAAGTTATTCGCTTTGATGAACTGATTGCGTTAGATCCGGGCTACTTTCTGGGTGAGCAACACTGCAGGGCATTTGAATTTAATCCGATGCTGTTGGTGAAATTTTTAGATTCTTCTGTGCGCTTACACTTTCAGGCTCATCCGTCTGCTGAGTTTGCTCGTGAACACCTCAACAGTAATCACGGTAAAGCTGAAGGTTATTATATTCTAGATGTTCGTGAAGGCATTAATGATCCTTACGTTTATGTCGGCTTTCAATATCCTCCATCACGTAGTGCGTTTAAAGAAATGATAGCAACGCAAAATATTAGTGCGATAGAAGCCTGTTTTGAGAAAATTCCGGTTAAAGCCGGTGATTGTTTATTTATACCTGGTGGCTCGCCCCATGCCATTGGTGAAGGGATTTTGATGGTTGAAATTATGGAGCCTTCTGACTGGGCTGTGCGATTTGAATTCTCTAAGTCTGGTTATACCATGCCAGAAGAAGCACGCTTCATGAAGCGTGATCTCGATTTTTGTATGGATGTATTTGATTTTACGAAACTATCTGTACCTGAAGCGGTTGAAAAGTTTTTTCAATCACCAAAAGTTGAGCGATATTACGGCGATAACTCATTTCAAGAAACTTTAATAGATGAAAATATTACCGATAAGTTCAGGGTAAAAAAGTCGACTATATCAGGCACTGTTAAGAAGACAGAGCAAGACTTTTATATCGGTATTGTTGTCAACGGTGAGTGTAATATTAAGATTGGAAAAGAAGCCGTTCAGCTTAAGAAGTTCGATCGATTTTTCTGCCCGGCAGGCGTTGATGTAGCGACGATAAGTACAGAATCAGCTGTTGAAATTCTTGAATGTTATCCACCTACAGTAAATAAATGCAAATCTAGTAATAACAACAAAGCGGAGGTTTAAAATGCGTGAAGCTTGGAGATGGTTTGGCCCTAATGATCCAATATCAATTGCCGATATTCGACAAACAGGAGCTACAGATATTGTTAGTGCTTTGCACTCAGTTCCTAGCGGTGAAGTATGGCCTATAGAGCAAATTAAGCTCCATAAAGAGTTAATTGAAAATGATAATAATAGTCAATCTTCACTCGTTTGGTCTGTTGTAGAAAGTATTCCTGTGCATGAAGATATTAAGTTAGGCCGTGAAAATAATCAGCGCTATGTTGATGCTTGGATCCTCTCAATGGAAAATCTAGCAAAATCAGGTATTAAAACAATTTGCTACAACTTTATGCCAGTAATTGACTGGACTCGTACCGATTTAAAATTTCAACTACCCAATGGTGGTTATGCACTTAGGTTTGACCAACAAAAGTTTGCTGCTTTTGATTTGTTTATTTTACAACGTGAAAATGCGGAGGCTGATTATTCTAATGAAGAATTAACGCAAGCAAAAGTAATATTCTCAGCCATGTCTGAAGGTGAACGAACGTTATTAACTAAAAATATTATCGCAGGTTTACCGGGAAAAATGACCGATGCTTACTCAATCGAAAACTTTCGAAGTATGTTGGCAAGCTACAAAGGCATCACTAAAGATATATTAAGAAAGAATTTATTCTCTTTTTTATCACTAGTTTTACCTAAAGCGGAACAATTAGGCGTTAAGTTAGCAATCCATCCGGATGATCCACCAAGGGATATGCTAGGTTTACCCCGCATTATTTGTACATCTGAAGATTTAGAACTTTTGTTCTCTGCACTACCAAGTGCGGCTAACGGCATTACTTTATGTGCAGGAACCTACGGTAGTCGTCCAGATAATAATTTACCTGTAATGGCTAAAAAATATGGCTCACGTATTCATTTTGCTCACTTACGTGGTGTTAGTAGAGATGAAGATGAACAACGCTCATTTTATGAAGCTGAACATCTATCAAGTGATGTTGATATGGTAGGAGTGATCTCTGCCCTATTAAAGGAAGAAAAAAGTCGTGTTGAAAGACAAAATAATCATGAGATTTTTATTAGACCTGATCATGGTCATCAAATTTTAGATGACATTAATAAGCAGGGAAATCCAGGGTATTCTTGTATTGGTCGTTTGAAAGGTTTAGCGGAAATCAGAGGTGTTATTAAGGCACTAAGTAGCATTAATTAAATTTGTAAGCCGCATCTTGAAGTTATTTAACAAAGGTTTAATACTGCTTTTTTATCAGTGTATTGAAGTAGCCAACTCTATATAACTCTATCATTGTTGTTTATATTTCTATATTTGATTTACTGTGGGTGTACCAAATTGTATTACCAATGTGTTTTAATTGGTTGACAGCTTGGTTGTGTTTGGTTAGTATTTGTTTATTCCGAATCGTTTGAAGTGTTAACGATGCGGTTAGTCCATCTAGCAAATTGAAATGTCAATTTGCTATTTTGAGAACCATAGAAGTACAGTTATCTGGCTCTATGATTTACATGGAAGGTTATTACCAAAAATATTATTTGGTTTAACACTGGCAAGTGTTTAGTTTTTATATTGCTAAAGGCTTAACAAATTAGAACCGATACCTTTGAGGAGATATTAAAATCTCTATTTGAATGGTATTTCACTCTCAGATAAACATATACCAATATATTTAGGAGTTAGATATGACAAAACCTATTATAGGCTTCATCGGCCTTGGCCTGATGGGCGGAAACATGGTTGAAAACTTACAAACACGTGGCTTTCAAGTTAATGTTATGGATCTTAATAAAGACGCTGTTGCGAGAGTTATTGCTCGCGGTAATGCTACTGAAGTTTCTTCAGGTAAAGAGCTAGCTGAAAAGAGTGACATCGTAATGCTAGCCCTTACTACTTCAAAAGTAGTTGAATTAGTTATTTATGCAGAAGATGGTATCTTAGCTGGTATGACGGAAGGCAAAACATTAATTGACTTCGGTACTTCTATCCCTGCTTCTACTCGTAAGATCGGTGCTGACCTTGCTAAGAAAGGCGCTGGCATGATCGATGCTCCTTTAGGTCGTACTCCTGCACACGCCAAAGATGGTTTATTAAATATCATGGCTGCTGGTGATATTGATACGTTCAACAAAGTTAAACCTGTTCTTGACGAGCAAGGCGAAAACGTATTTCACCTTGGTGAACTTGGTGCAGGTCACACAACTAAGTTAATCAATAACTTCATTGGTATGACTACGGTTACTGCTATGTCTCAAGCATTTGCAGTTGCAAAAGCTGCTGGTGTAGATGGCCAACAATTATTTGACATCATGTCTGCAGGCCCATCTAACTCACCATTCATGCAGTTCACTAAGTTCTATGCTGTAGACGGCGAAGAAAAATTAGGCTTCTCTGTTGCTAACGCCAACAAAGATCTTGGTTACTTCAACCAAATGGTTGCAGACCTAGGTGGCGAATCTCTAATCGCTCAAGGTACTTCTACTAACTTACAAGCTGCTGTTGATGCAGGCCTTGGTCAAAACGACGTTCCAGTAATTTTTGACTACTTCAATACTAAATTAGCGAAGTAATATCTATTCAACCTTACTATGGTGTTAAGACTGCCAAAGCAGTAATACTGTAGTAAGGTTTATTTCGTTAATATGGGGTCGTAGTTTACTTCACTTGGCATAGCTTCATTTCTTATGTGTTTATCTAGCACCCCGGTAATAATTCTCCCCTGATACAACAGTATATACTCGTAGGGTTTTAATTTACTACGCTCGAATTTATAGAAGAGAAATATAGCATGACACAATTTAAACAATTATTAATATTAACCACATTGCTCTTTAGTTTATTCTTTTCACAGCTAACACTAGCCAAAGAAAAATACCAAATAGATACCGATAAAATATTGGTGACCATAGTATTAAAGCATCAACAAGATAAAAGTCTAACAGAGCTACAAGATAAGATGGATGAAACGAGGTTTTGGCAATCATTTCCACCTGAAGGTATGGAAATAGAGTCTTGGTATGTAGCGATGGGATTAGGCCAAGTGATCACGTTAAAAATTCACCCGAAAGATTTACGCCGATTAAACTTAGCGGTAGAAAAATCCGCTTGGGGAGCATTTAAAACTGAGTTCTATCCAACCTACGAATTTAGAGACATAGCAAAATCAATTAAAATGAAAAAAATTGCCGCTGAACAAAGTAGCAAAATAAAACAGTGACAATACCGACACAGAAGAGAAGGTCAGCTCTGTGACGCTTTTATACCAAGTCCATTAAGTTATTTCCCACTCAGCGAGAATTAAAAGGCTTAGAGGCAAGGCAATGATTGAAGAGAATGGTTATTCCCTTATCAAAATCAATAACGCAGCATGTAAGCCTTTTAAACTCGCCCTTGGGAGCTTGTCAGAAAAGCAATAACTGCACAAATTTGTTAGATATAGAATGACTATACCAGCATGAATTTTATTTGTTATAACTTCTCTGACATAGCTCTGAGGTGGGAATAAATTTAATGGAATTGGTATTACTCGTTATTAATCAAGGAGCATATTTTAGAGTACTTGAGCTATTCCAATATTAAGCTACAGCAAAAAGCCTCTCATTTGAGAGGCTTTTTTGGCTTTGAAATAATGTAACTATAAAGGTTGTAGCTTAGTTTTCTACAGAGTGGGGGATTGAATAAAGCCCTCGTTTTTCGTTGTTTTTTCGTCTGATTTCTTCTAAAGACCTAGATTCTATTGCGTCAAATAAAGCGTTTATTAACCTATTGAAGTGATTATGCATAGCATTTCTTGCTTGTGTAGCATCACCTGACTTTAAAGCAACATAGATAGCTTTATGTTCGGCAAGCGTCATTGAAATATCTTTACTACAAACACTATCATAGTCTCTAATTATTTCAGGGGTCGAAGAACGTAATTTCCAAAGGTTTTCTGCAGACAATGCCATAGCACTGTTTCGGGTAGCATTGGCTATAATTTGATGGAATTCTTTATCTGCTGCGGCAATAAAGTGGCTGTTTTCCATATCAACTAAGGTTTGATGTAAGCGGGCCAACTCATCTTCGGTAATCGTTGTTGCGGCAATTGCTGCCACTTCTCCTTCAATTAAAGCACGAGCTTGTGTTACTTCAAAAGCATTAATTTTTTTCTGTGAACCTAACTGGTTAACCGGTTTTAGAACATAAACCCCTGAACCTGTCTTAACTTCAATTTTTTCACGAACTTCCAAAGCTATTATAGCTTCGCGTACTGTAGGTCTACTAACATTAAACGTTTCAGCTAATTCTCGCTCTGGTGGTAAGCGACTACCAGGAGAGTACATTCCAGAATCAATTAAAGTTTCAATTTTCTCTACAATACTCCAAAACAGTCTACGGTTGCCGCTCATATTATTCCCTCTAGCTCGTATACAAACAAATTATAATTACTATTAATGATATAACTTTATCTCTGCTATAGCAAAACTATTCAGATAGTGAATGTTTGTTGTTTCATTTTTTGGTATGCATTTTGGTCTGTTCATAAAGCGTGATGATGAATTGGATGTATTACCAATTTAATTAGTATTGGTAATATTAAGTGGTTGACAATTTGTTCTGGTGTTGGTTAAATATACTTTACTGTTATTTCGGGATTATAAAAGTCCTATTTAAAGCATGTAAGAGAATCGACATTGGTTATTTTAGAACTATCTACCACCAGAGTAGATAGACCTAATTTTATTAAAACAGGGTAAAGAGATATTCATGTACTCAATTAAAACTATAAAAAGCATCAAAGTGATAACATTATCGGTGTTTGCTTTATTATTATCTGGTCAAGTTACGGCAAAAGATTGGCTAGTTAATACACCTACTACCTATAAAGTGGCACTTAAAAAAGTAAAGGCGGGTGACAACATAGTTTTAGCTAATGGCACATGGAATAATTTTGAAATTCTATTTAAAGGAGAAGGGACTAAGCAAAAACCGATAACACTAAAGGCACAAACAAAAGGAAAAGTTTTCCTTACGGGTCAGTCAAATTTAAGATTGTCAGGAGAATATTTAGCTGTTTCTGGACTTGTTTTTAAAGATGGCTATACACCTAGTAGTGAAGTTATTTCATTTAGAGCCAATAAAAAAGAATTGGCCTTTCACTCAAGAGTCACCGAAGTTGTTATTGATAACTATAGTAACCCTGACCGTTTTGAATCGGATTACTGGGTTGGTATTTATGGTAAATACAATCGATTTGATCATAATCATTTAGTGGGTAAGCGCAATAAAGGCGTAACCGTTGCAGTACGTTTAACGACTAAAGAGAGCCAACAAAATCACCATAGAATTGATCATAACTATTTTGGCCCTCGACCTATGTTTGGTTCAAATGGTGGAGAAACATTACGTATTGGTACAAGTCATCATTCATTGACTGATTCTTTAACAGTAGTTGAGCATAATTACTTTGACCGTTGTAACGGAGAAGTTGAAATAATATCAATAAAATCCGGTAAAAACCGTATTGCCAATAATACCTTTTATGAATCTCGTGGCACATTAACTCTTCGTCATGGTAACGGTAATATTGTTGAAAATAATGTGTTTTTGGGTAACGGTGTTGACCATACCGGTGGTATACGGGTAATTAACCGCGATCAAATTATACGAAATAATTACCTTGAAGGTCTAACCGGATATCGCTTTGGTAGTGGCTTAACAATAATGAACGGGGTTCCAAACTCTCCTATTAACCGATATCACCAGGTGGTTAATGCACAAATTGAAAATAACACCTTAATTAACGTTGACCATGTTCATTTTGCTGCAGGTAGTGATGCAGAACGTTCTGCAGCACCGATAAACAGCCAAGTGAAAAACAATATTATTTTTAACAAAAATAATAAAGCACCGTTCTCTGTATTTGATGATATCAGCGGTATTAAGTTTTCTGGAAATATCTCTAATAAATTAAACAACAGCAAAATTGAATCTGGTATTACAGAAAGTAACATTTCATTGGTTCGCGGTGAAAATGGCTTACTTTACCCTGTATCTGATTTGACTAAAGGTGGTGTAACAAAAGGTATTGGCGCTGCACGAAACTTAAAGCCAACACAAAAAAATCAAACAGGTCCTAGCTGGTATAAAAAAGTTGAACCCGAGGTCGCTTTTAATTCAGGACAATCAATCCTAGTGGAGGCTTCGGGTGATGCGTTATTTAACGCGATACAAAAAGCTAATGAAGGTGATGTGCTAGTACTCGAAGACGGTATCTACGAAGTTGAAAAAATAGTCAGCTTAAAGAAAACCTTATCGATTCAAGCTAAAAATAAGCAACAAGTAACCCTTAATTTTGGTCGTTCGACATTATTCGAAATTAAAAATGGCGGCAGCCTAAGCTTAGACGGTTTAATTATTACCGGTGACAGTAGCCCTGATTATTCAGGTAATACCGTGATTAGAACGGCTAAATGGGGCATGTTTAAAAATTACCGGTTTATCCTCAAAAATAGTGTTATTAAAAACCTTGATGTGAACCATTCGTTTCATGTTTTCGACTCAGGCAATAGAGCATTCGCACAAGTAATTGATGTCGAAAATAATCGCTTTGATAATATTACTGGCGATATCTTTAGGTTAAATAAAGAAACCGATGATCTAGGTATCTATAACGCTGAATACGTAAATATTAAAAACAATACTTTTACTAATGTAGCGGGCGCTATTGTGCACTTGTATCGTGGTGGTTCAGATGAAAGTACCTTTGGTCCTCATTTATTATTTACCAACAATACCGCCAACAACGTAGGCAACGGCAAGCGTAATAAAAGTAAAACAGTATTAGCTTTACACGGCGTACAAGTGACCAATATTGATAGCAATACCTTTAACAACACAGCATTAATAAAGATTGAGCATACAGTAGGTGAACCAATAACACGTATCACTAATAATAGTTTAGTTAAAACTGACACACCTTTAGTTGTTGAACTACGAGCAAAAGGCGCTCATACCGCCATTATTCGCGATAATCACATAGAGCAATAAGTACCTTAATATGAATAGATTAATAGACAATAAAACCATTTTACCCTTATCTTCAACTAAAGGTTATTCAAGTACATTAGTAATAACTATTTTATGTGTAGTTACCTTTTTGCTCAGGACTGCTTATGTGATGGCAAATTCACATCCTAACTTGGTTATTAATCAAGGTGATGTAGTAGCGATGAAGGAAGCCATTAAACAAGAAGGTCGCTTTAAAGATGCTTACCTGGCAAAAAAAGCTTTAGTAGATACACAAATTAATCAAGCTATTACGGTGCCACTGCCAAAAGATGGTGGTGGTGGTTATACCCATGAACGCCATAAGAAAAACTACAAACTTATGTTTGATGCAGGTGTTATTTATCAATTAACCGGAGATAAAAACTATGCGGACTATGTCCGTGACATGCTACTTGCCTATGCAGATCTTTACCCAACGTTACCTTTACATCCAAAAAGAAAAATGGGTAAACAAAATCCAGGGAAATTATTTTGGCAAAGCTTGAATGAAGCGATGTGGCTGGTATATACGAGTCAAGCTTATGATCTGGTTTTAGCGTCATTAAGTGCACAAGAAAAAGTAACAATTGAAAAAGGCTTATTTCGCCCTATCGTTAAGTTTTTATCAGTCGACTCTCCTGAAACATTCAATAAAGTACATAATCACGGCACATGGACAACTGCTGCGGTAGGCATGACAGGTTATGTACTTGGCGAGCAAGAGTGGGTAGAACAAGCACTTTATGGTTTAGATAAAACAGGTAAAGGGGGATTTTTAAGGCAGTTAGATGAGCTGTTCTCTCCACAAGGATATTACAACGAAGGTCCTTATTATCAACGCTTTGCGTTATTGCCATTTATTACCTTTGCTAAGGCAATTCAAAGCAATCAACCGGAACGTAACATTTTCGAATACCGTGATGGCATTGTTCTTAAGGCTATTGATACCACCATACAGTTAAGTTACAACAAGTTGTTCTTCCCTATCAATGATGCCATTAAGTCTAAGGGTACAGATACCATAGAACTAGTTAACGGTGTGACTATCGCTTATGGTTTAACCAAAAATGCTGGTTTATTAAGTGTGGCTCAATCACAAGATCAAATTTTATTAACCGGTGATGGTTTAAAAGTAGCACAAGCATTAGATAACAAACTTGAGCAAGCTTATCATTTTGAGTCTGTCACTTTTGGCGATGGAAATGACGGTAAACAAGGTGCATTGGTAATAATGCGACAAAATGTCGATGGTGATCAGGCAGTTCTGTTTAAGCCGGCTGCTCAAGGTCTAGGGCACGGTCACTTTGATAAGTTAACTTGGCAGTTTTACGATAGAGGTGAAGAAATTGTTTCTGACTATGGTGCTGCTAGATTTCTAAATGTTGAAGCAAAGTTCGGTGGTCGCTATTTGCCTGAGAATAAAACCTGGGCAAAACAAACTATTGCGCATAATACTGTGGTGGTTGATGAAAAAAGTCATTTCAATGCCAATGTAAAAACGGGTAATGCTAATTACCCTGAGTTATTGTTTTTTGAGAAAAGTGACAATGTAACTATTAGCTCAGCTCGTATTGATACGGCTTATGATGATGTTGAATTAATACGTACTATGGCATTGATAGAAATTCCTGAGCTTAATCAATCATTGGTAGTGGATGTGTTCGATGTAAAGTCGAATAGCAAACACCAATACGATTTACCAACACACTATAAAGGCCATTTAATTAGTACTAACTTTAAGCTAGATACTAACTTAACAAGCTTACCTGTGTTAGGTAAAAATAATGGCTACCAGCATTTATGGTTAAAATCGCAAGCTCAACCTAAAGCAGGTTTGTCTCAAATCACTTGGTTAAATAAAAACGGTAGGTTTTATACTAGCTCTTCAATTATGGATGGTGATTCATTAATAATGTTCACGCAGATTGGTGCTAACGATCCTTTATTTAACTTGCGCAATGAAAATGCCTTTATCAGTCGTAAAACACACGTTAAAAACCATACTTTTGTTAATGTGTTAGAACCTCACGGTGAATACAATCCATCAAAAGAATTTACCATTGATGCAACCAGTAAATTACAACGATTAGCACACACGAAAGATAAAAACATTGAGTTAGTTGCGCTTAGTTTTTTGGATGATAAACATTATTTATTAGCCTATAACTCAGCTCAAAACATTAACACAAATCAACTAAATAAATTTTCATTTAATGGCTCAAAATATCAATTTAATGGCCGTTTTACATTTTTCGAAATTAAAAAGTAGAGGTCCATAATGAGTCAAAGCGATAATTTTTTATCTGGTAATGAAACAGAAATAGAAGACATCGGCGGCGGTTTAAAACGTCAAATGCTAGGCTATAATCACGAGTTGATGGCCGTGAAAATTTGGTTTGCCGAGGGTGCTATTGGTTACAACCATGCCCACCGTCACTCTCAAGTAACTTATGTTGTTGAAGGTGAGTTTCACTTTAACATTGATGGCGTAACGACAATAATGAAGCCAGGTGATAGCTGTTTGATTCCACCATGGGCAGACCATGGTGCTACATGCCCAACGGGCGGTATATTAATTGATACCTTTAGCCCTCCGCGTGCAGATTTCTTACCACCGGGCGCATTCGATAATATTGATATCGAAAAGCTTAATCGCAAGCCAACGGAGAAAAAATAATGCAATTAAAAGGATTACGCTGGTGGGTGATTGCTTTAATCGCACTCGCTACAGTTATTAATTATATTGATCGTTCCGCGCTTGCCGTACTTTGGCCTGATATAGTTGAGGATTTATTCCCTGATGAATCAGCTTTAGAGCGTAAACAAATCTATGCCAATATATCCATGGTTTTCATCTTATCTTATGCCTTTGGTCAAGCTATATTCGGCAAAATATTTGACTGGTTAGGTACACGGGTAGGTTTTGTTCTTTCTATTGGTGTTTGGTCTCTAGCTACTGCCGCACACGCATTTGCACAAGGCGTACTTAGCTTTAGTATTTTCCGTGCGATATTAGGGGTAGCAGAGGCTGGAAACTGGCCTGGTGCAGCCAAAAGTAACGCTGACTGGTTCCCAACTAAAGAACGTGCTTTGGCGCAAGGTATCTTTAATTCAGGCGCTGCTATCGGTGGCATAATAGCCATTCCGTTAATTGCTTATATGACCGTTTACTTTGACTGGAAAATGGTGTTTGTAGTGATAGGTTTAGTCGGTTTGTTATGGCTTATTCCTTGGATTATATTGGTGAAAGCGCCACCTAAGTCTCACCCTTGGATTACTGACGAAGAGCGTAAATATATACTAACCGGTCAAAGAAGTACTGACGTTGAAGAAGTATCTGATGGAGACGAATATAACCCATCAACAGGTGAGTTACTTTCTCGTAAGCAAAGCTGGGGGGTAATTATAGCTTCTGCAGCTATTGACCCTATTTGGTGGTTATTTGTTTTTTGGATCCCTATTTACCTTAACGAAGTATATGCAATGGACGTTAAAGCTATTGGTATCTACGGTTGGGTGCCATACGTAGGTGCTATGTTCGGCGCTTGGTTTGGTGGTCTTCTGGCGCAAAATCGGTTAAAAGCTGGTTGGAATGTCGATAAAGCACGTAAACTGACGATTACTCTAGGTTGTTTGATTATGTTACCAGCACTTTTAGCAATGGCGAACCCTGGTGGACCAACTACTGCGGTAATGATCATGGCTGTTATATTATTTGGTTTCCAAACAGCTATTGGTAATGTGCAAACACTGCCTAGTGATTTATATGGTAAAAAGGCTGTAGGCACACTTGCCGGCTTCTCAGGGATGGCAGCGAAATTAGGCGCTTTAGCCTTAACATCTTTAGTGCCTATTCTAACAGCTGACGGTAACTACACCCCAGCATTTGTTATTGGTGCATCATTAGCTGTTATTGCGATGGCCGCGGTTTGGTTTCTTATTCCAAAAATTGAGCCACTAAAACCGAAAACAATCGATTCAGCTGAAACTAGCCAACCAATACAAGATAAAGGTTAATGCAATGAAAAAAATATTCCTATTTGGCGAATGTATGATTGAATTGATGACTACTTCACAAGGCAAGTCATCAAACATATTGAAGCAGTCATTTGCCGGAGATGTTTTTAATACTGCCGTATATCTTAAGCGCACTTTTGTTGAACTAGAAGTGAACTTAGTGACGGCTGTCGGTAAAGATAATTTTAGCTTGGATATGATCCAATATTTTAAAAATGAAAATATTGGCACTGACTTGGTGTTTCAATCAGACTCCAAAATACCAGGTTTATATTCTATTCAGCTTGATGATAAAGGTGAACGTAGCTTCACCTACTGGCGCAGCGATTCCGCGGCACGTCAAGTGATGCAACATATTGACGAAGATGCAATAAGCGTACTATCTAAAGGGGATATGTTTTTCTTCTCCGGTATCTCTTTAGCAGTTATTGAACCTACCGCGAGAAATAGCTTCTGGGCAATGATAGAAAAGCTAAAAGCCGCAGGCGTAACTATTGTTTTTGACCCAAACTATCGTGCTCGTATGTGGGCTACCCAAGCGCAAGCGAAAGACCAGTTTGAACAAGCATTTAGTTATGCAGATACCCTTTTACCCGGTGTTGATGATTTCGAGCAATTATACTCTTTAACAAGCTCTGAAGACGTTTATGATTTTTGTAAACAATATCAATTCGACGAATTAGTCATTAAAAATGGTGAGGCTGGTATCTACTGCTATGCAGATGAGCAAGCGTATCACTTTCCAATTACCCCGGTAGAAAATGTTGTTGATACAACGTCAGCGGGTGATTCCTTTAATGGGGTTTATCTTGGTGCTCGAGTTGAAGGACATAATATTTCTTCGGCAATATCGTTAGCATCAAAGGCTGCGGGGTTTGTTATTCAACACTATGGTGCCATTGTAGACAGTGAAGTTTTCTCTGCTTTTATCAAACAGCAGAGATAAATTTTTTTAATTATATTTATACCAATTGAAGTAATGAGTTGATTAATTAATTACTTCAATTGCTCGTACTACCTCTATCAAGGAAAGAACATGAACTCATTTTCTAGTTTAATGGGCACGCAAACCTTGCTACCCATTATTCAAGCAAACACTGTAATCGAAGGCGTTGAAATAGCAAAAGCTATGGCTGCTGCCGGTATTCACTTAGTAGAAGTGGTACTTAGAACCGAAGCATCTCTTGATCTTATCAAAGCATTAAAAAAAGAATTACCTGAGTTAAAAGTTGGCGCCGGTACTGTTATCGATGCCAATATTTTAAAACAAGCAATTGACGCGGGCAGTGACTTTATTATCACGCCGACTATCTCTGCTCAATTGTTAACTGACTTAGCTGATTGCTCTGTACCGGTATTACCCGGTGTATCGAATGCGGCAGACATTTTATTAGCCCGTGAGTTTGGCTATAGTGAAATGAAATTATTCCCTGCGTCACTATCTGGCGGAGCACCTTTTTTAAAGGCCATGGGTTCAGTGTTTAGCGGTATCTCTTTTTGCCCTACTGGTGGTATCAAGCAAAGCAACCAGTATGAGTTTTTATCTCTGTCAAATGTATTCGCTGTTGGTGGTACCTGGATGGCACAACCTAACTGGGTTGAATCGGGCCAATGGTCTAAGATCACCGATGCCTGTAGAGAAGCTTTGAGTACTGATTAAAATGAAACATTTATCCGAATTAGTTAATAGCGGCTTTGTCAGTGGTGAAGATATTAGTGTGCTGTTTAATTATGCCAAAGAAAACCAATTTGCGCTTCCGGCTGTTAATGTTGTTGGGACAAATTCCGTCAATGCCGCTCTAGAAGCTGCAAAGGACATTAATTCACCTATTATTATTCAGTTGTCTTTTTCAGGCGCAACGTTCTTCATTGGTAAGGGGGTTAATTTATCAACTATGGATGCAGCCATTCAAGGTGGCGTTATTGCTGCTAAGTATATTAAGAGTGTTGCTAAACTATATGATATTCCTGTTGTTATTCACACTGATCACGCATCAAAGAAGTTATTACCCTGGATCGATGGTTTATTAGCAGAAGGTGAAAAGTACTTTGAGCAAACTGGTGAACCATTATTTAGTTCACATATGATAGACTTATCAGAAGAGACGTTAGAAGAAAATATCGCAATTTCTGCGCGTTATCTAAAGCAGATGTCAATAATAGGCATGACTTTAGAAATTGAGCTAGGTTGTACTGGCGGCGAAGAAGATGGCGTTGATAATACTAATATCGATAATTCCAAGCTGTATACACAACCTGAAGATGTTGCTTACGCTTATGAAAAATTAAGCGCTGTCAGTAAACACTTTATTATTGCTGCATCTTTTGGCAATGTTCATGGGGTTTATAAATCAGGGTATGTGACATTAACACCAATGATTTTAAAAAAATCTCAAGCCCATGTAGCTGAAAAATATGCATTAGCTCACCATCCGTTAAATTTTGTTTTTCATGGTGGCTCAGGATCTGATATAGGTGATATTAAAGAAGCAATTTCCTATGGCACTATTAAGATGAATATTGATACGGATACCCAATGGGCTTGTTGGCAAGGAGTTCATCAATATTATCAAAAAAAGGCCAAGTATTTACAAAGTCAAATTGGTAACCCTAAAGGAGAAGAGCTTCCTAATAAAAAATTCTATGATCCTAGAGTTTGGCTACGTAAAGCGGAAGAAAGCATGACTGAAAGGCTACAAAAATGTTTTACTGATTTGAATTGCAGAAATCGGTATTTGTAGTACTATTTTGATCTATTTTAATTATTTCTAGTTGGTAAGGTATTGTTATGCAGTATAAATATATTAAGTCTAAAGAAAACAAATCTATTGCATTAGTCGCTCATGATAACATGAAGCAGGATCTTATCGAATGGTGCCAAACCTATAAGACAAAACTCTCTTCTCATCAGCTTTATGCTACAGGAACTACAGGCCGTTTATTAACAGAACAAACGAAGTTAACTATTACCAAATTAATCAGTGGTCCCTTGGGAGGGGATCAACAAATAGGGGCATTAATCACCGAGAAAAAGATCGATATGCTGATATTTTTTTGGGACCCTTTAGAAGCTCAGCCACATGATCCCGATGTTAAAGCTTTATTACGCCTTGCTGCTGTCTGGAACATTCCTGTCGCGAGTAATCTTGCTAGTGCAGAGTTTTTAATTAATTCTAGCTTATTTGATCAAGGCTATGAGCGAAAAGTGCCGGACTATGCTCATTATCTTTCACAAAGAGCAAAATAATGGATATTTATAGTCTATATTAATTAACAAGCGCCAAAAAGTAAGAGATATAGATTGTTCATTAAATTAAGATGCATTTTTGTTTTCTTGTGTTTACTGCATAGTAATTCTGCATTAGCGATTGATATCATAAAAATCAACTCAGGCCAGTCGAAATCAGATATACGTTCTCTCTACAAAATGGAGATAATTAACCAAGCTTTAACCTTAACTGAACCAGATTTTGGTGCCTTTGAAATAAGAAGACAAGGGCCTCCGACTACCATTGATAGAGCTATTTTAGAAGTGGTTTCGGGTGAATCGATTAATACTTTTATTGCCCTTACTACTCAACAATGGGAAGACAACACCCTCGCTATACGTATACCTATTAGGCGAGGAATTCTAAATTATCGTTTGCTAGTGATTAATAAAGATAGCCAATCTAATTTTACTAATATTTCAAGTGTCAATGACTTAAAAAAGCTAAAGGCGGGTGTTCGTATTGGTTGGGCTACGACAAAAGTGTTAGCGCAGAATGAATTTAATCTACATATTTCCAGTTCTTATGAAGGACTGTTTTATATGCTGCAAAGTAATCGTATTGATTATATACCAAGAGGAATCAATGAAATTTATGACGAAATAACTTTACATAAAGATCAATTAAATAATTTAGATATTGAACCTAATATTGCGCTTTATATTCCCGCGCCAACCTATATATTCGTTTCACCTACCGAGCCTATAATTGCTAAACGTTTAACGGAAGGGCTAGAATTAATGGTAAGAAATGGCATGTTAAAAAAGTTATTTAATAAGTATTATAAAGATAAATTAAAGAAAGCTAACCTTTCCCAACGAACCATATTTCCAGTAAAATACAATATTCTCCCTAAGTTAACTCCTTTGGACAGGAAAGAGCTTTGGTTTGAATTTGATGTTAATGAATGAAAAATAAAAATGGCCCAGTCAAATGCCAAAAGTAGTCTTTACTGAATTAAGTACTAAAAGTTATAACCATTATGACTATTTGGGAGGTAAAACACTCATCTGTACATCGATTTTTTAATCTATCTTGTGTGATAATATTTATTTTTATATCTCTATGATGGGGGGTCGCAGCATATAAAAACCAAACAGCTTTTATTTGTGTAGTAAGCAATAATTAATCAAAAGTTGTTGTATATCTTGCTTTGGTGAAATGATTACATCACCGATAACCCTGACGCTATTTTCTTCTTCTTTTATTCGGTATAGAAGTCTGAATCATCTGCTGTTAACTCTCTCAACGTACGGACACCAAGCTCTAACAGAGGTTGAAATATCGGCGCAGCGGTTGAAGTAAAACTGACTATGCTTTTAATTTGCGCTACAACGCCCACAGCGCCTTTACTCCAAGTCGCTCGATACTCAGTCCAGCCTGAATAAATATCCGTTAAGGTTAAGCTCCAGATGAAGTCACCGGCAAGACTATTACCACAATGAGCAACCGTATCGGCTTCCATAAAATCTGGTTCGGTTATATCCCATGTACTTGTTCGAATAGGTATTTGATTCTTGAGTAGTGTGCCCGGTTTTGTACCAGATAATCCTTTTTTTCCATGTTTTACTCTAATAGGTTTCAAAACACGGTCAATTGAAGCAGCACTAATATTTAATAATGATTGATAAATATCATCAGCTAATTCGCCATAATGTTCTTTATAAAACGGTATCCACAAGGGAATAACGGCTTTCAATCGTTTAGAGCACATTTGGTCAGAGGCAAACCAAATACGTTTAAGTGAGGTAATAAACTTCACTGAATCATAAAGAGGTTTTCGACCTGTTCTTTTCTTAAGTGGGAAGTTTTTTTTCCTATTAAGCAACCTGATAGCGTATTTACGGTTGTAATGGCAAACATTACAGAACTCATCCAGAATAAATTTTTTATCAAGTTTATTTGCTTTTAAATTACGTCGTTTGATTGCTATTAAATAGCTTTTGCGTTCACTTAGACTCATATTGCAGCTCCCGAAAGTTCGGTTACATTAATTATGAGTCAACGATAGTTTTTAGGACTGACCTTGAAACTGCCAGGGTTACATTTAACGTGAGTCAATTCGGTAGGCGCTATTCTTGAACTAAAATAAATCAGTCTATTTCGACTAATCTACAATTAGGTTTCTGATATAAAAAATTGCTAACTAGTGATTCTACTCTAGGAAAATCACTAATATTACGAGAGCAAAACTTAATTAAACCTAAAATCAAGCAAATGAAAACCTATTTGATTAGAACAGGTTTTTATATTTCGGTGTTATTGTTTAGTGTTTTTGTGCACTACCTGTCACTAAGCGCATAAACGTTACTTGAGTATAATCACCATTTGCTTTATCGGTAGCCCAATCACCTGTGCCAGGGCAGGCAGGGTACCTAAAGCTTGGATCATCTTTCGTGCTACATTGGTTGTATGCACCAGCTTTAAAGTGGTTTCCTTCACCAGTATAACCTTTAGGGTAGTCGAGCTCATCAACTTTTCCGTACGCATCAATATTATTAGTTAAATTAATTTCGTAATTAACTGTACCGTGGCGAGCAGTAGTGAAGGTTAAGTACATGGTGTTTTCATATACATTCACTTCATAACTAAAGGCTTCATTAAGCGCAATACCTTGCTCACCAGGATTGTTCATGTCGAGCCATGGCTTCCCCCAAACTGGGTAGCTTATATCAATTCTATCAGGATTATTCTTCTCTAGATTACGTTCATAGTTCCAAAAAACAGAACCATATTCATGATTTGGAAATTTTTTATAATAAATTTTTAATGGTTCATTACCCCAGCCATAACCTTCGCCTTCCTCTCTCCGCGCTTTATCTTGCACAGCATGAACTTGCCCAACAACAACCGAAAAAGCGGTAGGTTTTTCTGAATATTTTGCACGTTTTGAAACATGATTTACTTTAAGGCTTGCCTGTAAATTACCTCCTACTTGAGAAAATTCGTTGGCACGTCGATTTGATTTAAGTGCAAAGTTATTCGAAAATGCTCTTGATTTAACCTTTTCACCACCAAGCATGTGGTGTAATTCACTGCGGGTATTAGTTGAATTAACAGAGGTAATGGCTTTATTTGGCGCAGCAAACACCATATTACCTTCAGCATCTAAATAAAAAAAATCAGGATGTTGGTATGTTTGTATGGCTTTAACGCCGATTTCATCAACTATACCGTCATTATCAGTATCCGTAGGGGTATTAATTTTCCATTGACTAAGATCAAACTTTTCTGCTGGTGCTGGTAATGTTAAAGCTTGTTTGCTGACATCATCCATCGTGCCGCAGCCTTGCAGGGCCATTGCACTTAGCACTATGATATTACAAGGAACTAGAATTTTTTTTAAGTTCATAATTTACACTCAATTAGTTGTCGCATATTGTCGCGAATTCGTCATTACAGTGTTATAACTGCTAATGAATTATTTAAAGTTAGTACGTTGCGCTATAAGTTAGTTGAAACTGAAGTATTAGGGTTTTCAAATAACCGTTGTGAAATATCACTGACTATTTCATCTGGAGTTGACTGTACATCGATTATCCACCCATAGTCTGGTAATTCAAGTGTATCCAGCTGAGAATCTAATAGTCGTGGATCAAAATAATGTCCTTTTCGAGAGTTCAGTCGCTCAGTAAGCAGCGATGTTGAGCCGTGAAGGATAATCCAGCGTATATCGTTTTTGCATTGCGACGCCAGTATTTGTCGATAAGACTCCTTTAATGCCGAACAGGCAAGTACGGCTCCGCCATTGCTTTCCCACAATACCAATTCAGCTGAGAGTGACTCGAGCCACGGCTGCCGATCTTCATCATTTAGTGCAACGCCACTTTGCATTTTTTGCACATTTGTCTCGGGATGAAAGTCATCAGCATCAAAAAAAGGGAGTTTCATCTCCTCTGCTAATACCTGACCTATCGTTGATTTTCCCGTGCCAGAAACACCACAAACGATTAGAATCATCTGCATTTACTCCTTTATTAGCCGATTAATGCAAGGATGCCGTTATACGAAATAATTACAGAAAACAAAAATGCCATACCCAATACAAAATTAAGTAAATATCCCGCTGCATGTTTACCCATTAATTCTTTCTTATTGATCATTAAAATGATCCCGGTAATTACCAGAGGAAGTACAAATACATTAAAGACTTGAGTTAGCAATTGTCCCTTAACCGGATTAAAACCAAATACAGGAATAGTAAGCGCAAAAATAGCGGCGATACCCGTAATGACTCTAAACTGTGTAGATTGTGTATCGAGCTTACCTGAGCGGTAATCTTCTATTAATAGTGGTGCAATTAACATACAAGGAAATACAGAAGATAAACCCGCAGCAAGTGTACCGAAAAAGAATACGCTTAGAGCCGCTTTACCTGCTATTGGCTCTAAGGCACCAACCATGTCTACAACAGCGGTTACTTTTATGCCATCGTGAAATAAAGCACCTGCTGCTACCGCCATTACTGCACCGCTAATAATAAACACTAATACTGCTGCTACAATCGCATCTTTCTTTTGTTGAGCTTGGTCTTCAATGGTCCAGCCCTTTCCCTGAATAAATAACGGTCTAGAAAGAAAAGTCGCTGCTGCCATGGTCGTTCCTACAAAGGCTGCAACCATCATTTTTCCGCCTTCTACATCAGGAATAATAGGTATCAATCCTCTAACAACCTCAACGGGTAATGGATGGACAACAAACAGTGATAATATGAAAGATATGCCCATACAAGAAACGAAAATCACGAGGATTTTTTCAAATAATGAATATTTTCCAATAAGTAATATTGCGTACATAATGCTAATTACAGTAACTGCAATCGCGACAATAATGCCGTATTTATGCGGAATCACCGAAGGAAAATACATGGCGATCATTTCAAAAAGAATATTAGCTGAAATACCCAATATACCTGCTAATGAATTCCATTGACCAAAAGACACCCCGATGATGATCATTATAGCCATCGGTTTACCGAATTTAAGGTGTTTCTTGAAGCTATAAAGTGCAGTTTCACCTGTAACTAATGCAAAATTACCGTAAGCATAAATAAGCACGCCCGAAAATAGGCAGCTTAACATTAACACCCACAACAATTGCATTCCAAAAGTACTACCTGCTACTATCATAGCAGTGACACTGCCCGTACCTATGGTATAGCCAATAGCTAAAAAGGCTGGCCCAAAACTCAAAATAGTTTTAATTAATGTTGACACATTTAATTCCCCGAAAAATAAACTGAAATATTATCAATTGTAGGCTGCACCAAGTGGTCAGCCTATTATAAGTATGTATACTGAAAAGTGATCTCTAGTAGTTAGAAACCGATTTCTTCTGCCATTTTTACCACTCCGACAGTGAGGATGATATTGGCGAAACGACGCTGCTCACCAGTCTGTATAATTAAGGTCGTAGCGGGCTCTCTAATTTTGTCGTAGAAAGCCCAGCGCTCCATCGCATCCAACGTGACATCGCCAAGTAAATTTTTATATGCATCATGAATATCAGCATTTGCTTCAGCTGGTTTCTCCATCACTGTTGCCCCTTGAATAGGGCATACTTCAAGTATCCCTTCAAGCACAGTTAATGCGTCCAATAACCCAGGGCGGAAGTTTAGGTGTACTGTAGTAGAATTTGGACCATTCATGGCACCTACCGGTAAATTACCGTCAGCAATCACAACTTGTGCAAAATGACCTGAACGGGCAAGGGCTTCCATAATTGTTGGGTGTATTACCGCTGTTTTGAGCATAGTTTTCTCTTTGTTATAATGACTACTTAAAAAGTAGCACCCAAATATTGCAACTTTTTTCGTTGTTCAACAACCAATTACATGTTGTAGACACCACCGTTGATATCGAGTGTAGCGCCAGTAATAAAGCCGTCGTACTCTGATGCTAGATATTCAACCGCGCGTGCTACGTCATCCGCGTTACCTGCTTGTTGGATAGGAATGCCTTTAATGGTTTCATCCGCTGACGCTTTTGTTGTATGCGTATTATGAAATGAAGTGCCAAGAATAAGACCTGGAGACACAGCATTAACTCGAGTGCCCTGAGGACCTAATTCTGCAGAGAGCGCGCGCGTAAACGTAAGAATAGCGCCTTTGCTGGTGGAATATGCTAGGGAACCTGGGTGCCCACCTTTACGACCAGCGAGCGAAGCTAAATTAACAATACTGCTTTTTTCATGTTTAGCTAAATGAGGGGCTGCGGCTCGCGTTATAAACATCATAGAGGTAAGGTTTATGTCCATTACCTTATGCCAAAACTCTGCTTCCATTTCGTTCAACATTTTTCGAGCAACAAGAGAGCCGGCGTTGTTGATAAGAATGTGTAAACCACCTAACGTTTCAACTGTTTGTTCTACTAGGGCATTGGCATCAGCTTCATTTGTTAAATCACCACTAATCGCAACCGCCTTTTGTCCTTTACTGGTTGCATATTCGATTAATTCGTTTGCTGTTTTAGCACTGGAAAAATAGTGGATAGCAACGTTTGCACCGCTATCAATTAAGTGTTTGGTAATCGCTTCGCCGATTCCTTGAGCGCCAGCGGTAATAAGAATATTTTTTCCAGTTAATTTTGTGTTCATGTAAATCCTAAATAAATGTGTAGTAATATTGGGCTGTTAATAATTGAAGATTCAGCATAGCGTCGGCAGATGGAGGGTATGCCCTCTATCTATGCTTTCCTGCTACCCACCTAATCGAGCAGCAGGAAAATATAGAAGATCAACTTAATACTTAACTGCTTATTACTTGTAAATGATGTTTCGGCTTTCATATCCGGTATTATTCGTCCGAATTTTTCCACTATCCTTCAGTACGATATCCTTGATTACCGTAATAGGACCGCCGTTGGTTAGGAAAAGCTCCAGTGGCGCACTGTTATTCCAAGTTGTATTGGAAATATTCAATTTCTGTACGCCATGAAAATACATGGAAGCGCCAGATCTATGTGTTGGACCTTTGCCTACATTTGTTAATGTATTGTCTTTCACCGTAACAATAGGTCCAAAGGTACTTTCATCTGTACCGCCTCGATAAACCGTAGCAACCTCTTCTTTAATGTCAGTAAAGGTGTTACCAGAAATGACTAAGTTTTCAACGCTGTAAACACCTAGGTCATCTACTTCCCTATTTAATTGAAGGATGGCACCAGTAATATTGCTAAATTCTGAATCCATAATTTCAATGGTGTCAGCGAAAGTACCGGCATTGGCCTTAAAGAAGTAAAAATAACCATTCACATCAAGGTCTGTCACTTTTACATTACGTACTGACAAGTTGTAATTGATGTTCATTGAAGTGCTACTGGTACTAATGATGCTATTACCCTTGTAATCTGGTGATTCAGCACCGTCAAACCAAATGTTTTCAACTGCTAGCGCACCACCATTTTCAATGTTTATAAAGTTAGGCTTTTGCGAGCGAATGACAGGTTTTTTACCTTTTTCAGCCATGATAGTGATGGGATGATGGACTTCAGCAAACTTAGTCAATAAGTATTCGCCGCCGTTTTTAAGTACCAGAACGTCACCAGGCTTACTGGCATCAAGAGCAGCTAGAAGTGTGTTAATTCCTGCTTTCACCGCGATGGTCTCACCGCTATTGAATGCAACAATAGCTTCATTTTTAGGATAGAAGTTAGTGCCGGCTTCTTCTTTGGTGACAGGTAATTTAACTTCACCGAAACCAATTTTATCAAGGAGCGCTTGAGAAGGAGATTTCAGTCCATGCTTGTTTACTGTTACAGAATATGGTGTGCTAGCAAAACCGCTTTTAATCGGTGTACTGGCTTCTTCGTTTAGATAGTTGCCTTTAAAGTTAATACCAGACATATCGTCATACAGTGTGAATGGCTTAAGATTCGACTTACCTAAGATGATATTTCCTTTAAATTCAGACGTGGTAGGTGGCGCTGAACGTTCTTCATCCGCCCCTGCGCCGAGCTCTATGTAATCACTGTCAATCACGATATTGTTGTTCATCGCTGAGTCGATTACCGGATCGTATCGATTAGGAGTAGAGTTTGGAACTCCATTCATAATAACCAGCGCACCGCGCAATCTTTTGCCTGTTAGGCCGTACATGTAGTTATTACTTACCGACTGACTTTCGTTAATAATTCGAATACCGCCAGTATTGGGCTTGCGATTACCCAGAAAATAGTTTCCCTCAACCTTAGTGAAGTGGCCATGGCGCATAGTAAGCGTGCCCTGGGTTTCGAAAAATACATTGTTAATTAGGGAATTGCCGCTCGACTTATTCGAAATAATTTCGTGTTCGCCATTGGTGCGGTCAAAGTAATTATATTGCGCTATTGTGTTTGAGTACTCTCGAGAAAAGTGACTAGTACCAATGCGTAAAGTTTCACCGCCATTAGAACCGAGTATTTGTCTTGGACCAAAGTAGTTGTATTCAATGACATGATTATTCTTGCGGCTAGCTTCAGTATTCATTCTGACAGCCAAGGTAACACCGCGGTTTCTTTTGTTGATCAAGGTGTTGTGATCAAAACGGTTATTTTTACCATACATGGCAACCCAAAGGTCTGACATTGGACGATCGATAGTACTAAAGTTGTCGATAACAGTATTCGTTACTCTCGAATTGTTAGCTAAGTCATCATTGGAAGTCCTGAAAGAAATCACTTCGCCTGTTGGCGTGTAGCCGTCTTTAAAAACTAGGCCAGAGATTACAATGTGTTCCCCTGAAAAAGCTAAATTTGAACGACCCGTGATAATAACTTTACCGGGTGTCTGTGCTTTTAATTCGATGAGTTTTGTTGGTGAACCTTTCGCTTTAAAAACTAGCTCTACGTCTTTCCACGTTCCGTTTGCGAGTACAATATCATCACCCGGCTGCAAAGACTCCACTGCTTTATTAAACTGCTCAAGTGTCTTCACCAATTTGGCGTTACTTATTTGGGAAAAAGAAAAAATCGCTATAAATAAAACAAATGGATAAAAGTGTGATGTAACGTCTTTCAGCATATTTTTTATACTCATGAATTTAAGTTTCTATCTCTAAAAGGAATGTTTTGCATGTACTTAAACGTTATTTTGTTATAGTTACGTGCGATTGTTTTTACAAGATGATTAATTTCACTATTTGTAGAACTCTATAAATAGTGAAATTAATCATAGTTAAAATACGAATAAACTGAGCCTATATTTTTATAGGCTCAATTTAGAATTAAGAATTAAAACTTAGCACGTATACCCACGGTATAACGACGATCTGCTTCACTGTATTTCCAGTTACTACCAAGCTCAGTCACTTGGCGAATTGGTTCACCCGTTAAGTTAACCGCATTGGCAACAAGCGTGATATTTTCGTTAACGTCGTAACTTGCAGAGACATCCAATTGACCACGAGCATCGCGGTAGTTGTTACCTAATGTAGGGTCAAAGTAAGCAGCGTCGGGGTCTGTAAGATTATAAACACCTGTTGCTAACGCGCCTACCGGACGTACACGCTTCTCGTTTTGAGTATCTAAGTACTTGTCACGCCAGTTGTACGCAACACGAACTTGATAACCTTCGTGCTCCCAGTAAATTTGGGCATTGAAGGTGTTCTTAGAAATATCCAGTAATGGGTTACCATCTGGTTGCTCACTGTCTGCATAAGTGTAGTTTGTACTCACACCTAGACCAGACCAAGCGCCAGGTAAATCGCTAAACTGTTGTTGATAAGCTAACTCTAAACCGACTATTTTACCATCACCGCCGTTTACATCAGTATCAATTACAATACCCGTTAGACCTGCATCTCTTTGACCTTCTACATAAGCAAGATCTTGACTGCTTGACGCATAGTTAACATTTTCTTGGCTAACACCAGCAGAATCGAGAAGACAGACGTTTACATATTCTGTAACGTTTTGTCCGGCAACTGTTTCTGAATCAGCTAAACAAGAGCTACTAGTAGTAGTGAATGACTCAACATCTTTGTAGAATATTGCGGCAGATACCATTCCACCTTCACCAAAATAGTGTTCGGCTGAAAGGTCATACTGCGTAACACGGTAAGGGTCTAATTGGTAAGAACCTTGTGTACCTGTTACTAGCGAGTTATCAACGTTTAGTGCAGGGCTTAATTCACCAAACTCAGCACGGCGCATCACTTTTGCTGCGGCAAAACGTAAGATAGTGTCATCAGCAAGCGTATAGGTAACATTAAGGCTTGGTAAAAAGTCTGCGTAATCATGATCGGCAGATTCATCATAAATACTAGAGGTTAAATCTGTAGAAACGTAACGTGCACCGACGATTGCAGTTACTTCATCAAAATCCAAATGAAACTGTGTGTATATTGCTTGGGTTTTTTCTTCTATTTTCGCGTACGAACCCGTGTTGCGAACCATGTTATCTTCAAGGGTACCCGTTAATTCGTGACTACTGCCATCAAGCATTTGAGCAATTCTGTCGTAAGTACCATTGATGTCATAAGCTAATAATGCTGCGTCATAAACAAAATAATCAGTTAATGCGTTATTACCTGAAATACCACTTTGTTCAAATGAGTTATCATGGTTAATAGCTTTAAAGCCACCATACATGGCATCAAAGTCGCTTACCCATGTAGGAGTGATTACGCCGCCATAAGAAACACTTTTTTGAAGGTTTTTAAGCTCACTGCCATTGTTTCTAAGATCGTGTCGGTCTAACTCATATTCACGGTCAGTAGTACGAACACCAGCCTTAATTGACGAAATAAAATCTAAACTACCAAAAGGTTCAGAATATTCTACATCAAAACGGATGGCCGTTTCTTCATTATCCTCCGCGTACCTTTGATGAGTAAATTGACGAATAGCCATATTATTAGGGTCTAAAAGTGCATCTTCATCTGAGAATGCAAGACCTGGCACAGAGTCACCATCTCCGGTCATGGTGATGGTGAATAAATGTTCGGTAATTGTTCCGTCTGCATCATACTGGTCGCGAGAGATAGGGCGTAAATTAAATTCTGATTTTGTACGCAAAGCTTCAGATTTAGCGTATGAAATTTCACCCGATACTCTTATTTGATCCGTTAACTGGAATTCACCGCCAAGCGCATTTGATATAGACTCATTAGTCGTGAATTCAGACCATGATTTAGGCTGAACAAAAACACTACCTGAACCAAAGTTGTTAAGTTGACCTTGAGCATCGCCATAGGCGTTATCAAGCACTAAATCGCTATAGTCTTTACTGTCGTTTAGTATAGAATATGCTTCTTGACCACCGTCAAGTTCAGTCGCATTGATATCTAAATAAATAAAACCATCTGAATCTTTAGGGGCCCACTGTAATGATAGACCGTATGCAGTACGTTCACGTTGTTCAGTTTTTTGCTCTACTGTATTTTGACTTCTAACTAAATAATTGCCGCCTGCGTTATTCGCTTGATCACTATTACCGTCGCCATCTAAATCAAGTTCAGTAGGAGTGACAAGGTTAAGGAATTCATCACGACGTAATTCACGGTCTTGGTAAGCTAGCACTACTGATGCGCCAAATGTACCTGAATCACCTAAGTCCCAATTGGTACCAGCTGCTGCACTGAACTTAGGAGCCCAATTTTCAGTTTTATCTGCATACTCTCCATCTAACGATATAGCAACTAGTGGCTCATCCAACTCTAATGGGCGAACAGTTGTCATATTGATAGTGCCACCTAACGCACCTTCAATCATCGAAGCTGTTGGAGACTTAATAACTTCAACTGTTTTTAAGAAGCTTGATGGGAAGTCGTCTAAGCTAATACCACCACGACCACTACCTGAAGTAGAGCGACCGTTTAACTCAACACGGTTTTGAGAAATACCACGAATGGTAACAGACTCACCCACACCGAAATCAGTACTGATTGAAACACCGGTAATACGTTGCAATGCTTCTGCGATGTTATTGTCAGGCAGCTTACCTATATCTTCAGCAACGATGGCGTCTACGATACGATCATCGAAGCGTTTTTGACGAGCTGATTCCGCTATACTGCCAGCAATACCTGTAACTTGAATGACCTCTATATCATCTGGAGCGGTACTCTGGGTTTCTTCTGCTGCGTATGTCGGCAGTGTTAACACTGCCGTTAACGCTGCACCAAATATCATTCTGTTGCTGTTTGTTTTTTTAGACTTATTAAATACAGAACTAATTTTGTTTAGTTTCATTGTAATTCCCCTTGATTAGTATTTTTCCTGTGATTTTTATTTACGTATAGCAGGTAAAATACTGGTTTAGTTTTAATATAATTGTGAATATATACCGTGCGATATATCAATACATGTTTTGATATATTAGATCTATTTATAATATACCTAACTTTAAATAGCAATTATTTATTACCAATTTACGATAAAATACATTACCGTGTCGATAAGAATGGTAGTCCAAAATAAAACATCTGTCATTACCAATGTTGGTTTGGGCAGAATATTCATAGAATATATCTGTTTAACTGTTTGTTATAGTCACTGTAGAGACACTAAATAACTTAAAACACTCATATAAGCGGTATTTAGCGATTTAAAATAATAACTAATTATCATTAAGCTACCCCGGGCGCCTTAGAGATAGAGTAATAATATTTATCCTTTATTCCTTTTCACTATTCAATCAATAGAACTATTGGCTCATTGGTTAACCAATTATCAACAAGTAAAGCAAGTATAAAAATAAAACACGATGATAATTACCCCAGTTAATCCCATTACTGGGCCAGTTGAAAAATGTTTTTCTATCGTTTGACTAATATAAATGAATGGCTTTTTACTCTACGGTTATTCTTAATTTAGGTTAATATAAGGTTTTGTTATAAATTGCTTTCACTTGCAAACATACTAATATAAAGATATAAAGAGGATCATTTCTCCTCTTAAGTTATAAGAACACCTGTTATTTAATGAATAAAATTGATTTTGAGATTAAAAGTATCGATGACATAATAAATGCTTCTTGTGTTACAAAAGAGGGCAGTTTGGTAGATCAAATTTACCTAGTTTTGCGTGAAAACATCATTAACCTTTCTTTACCGCCTGAAATGGCTTTAGTGGAAAAAGAAATAGCAGCTATTTTTAAAATCAGTAAAACACCTGTGCGAGAAGCATTAATACGTTTAGTAAACGACCGACTGGTCAATATAGTACCCAAAAGTGGTAGTTATGTTACATCCATCAGCTTGGAACGATATTTAGAAGCGTGCTTTATTAGAGTAACTTTAGAAAGTGGATGCGTTAAACGCCTTGCAGAACAAGGTATTAGTTTATCTCAACAAGTAAAATTAAAATCACTGATCATCGAAGAACAGCAAATAAGGGAAAATAAACCTACCGATAATAATGAACTAGGTCATCCACCTGGTTTTGAAATTAATGAATTATTTCATCGCACATTATTTGAATATGCAGGCATTTTAGGTGCATGGCACTTACTCGATAGTTCTAAAGCTGAAATGGAAAGGGTTTGGCACTTAGAAAAAAAGATAGGGGTTAGAAGGTCTTGTGATGCTATTTCTGAACATTATAATGTTGTAGAAGCGATAATAAACCGAGATCCAATAGCTGCTGTAGAAGCAATGGCTGACCATATTGGTGACGTTGATGGTGAAATGGATATTATTTCTAACAACCCTCAGTTAATTCGATCAATGGAAGAATTCAACTTGTTGATTAGTGAACAACGAAAGCGCCGAAATGCCAAACTTTTTGTTTGAAATCGAGATGTTTTTAGCCTATATCTCAAATAAGTGAAAAACACACCCTGATTCTAAATATTAAGAATTTTGTTTAATTGTCATGGAGATACTGTTGTTTCGGGAGTTGTTTTACCTGATTTAAGATATAGTCCTATATTCTAAATAAAGAATTATGGAAACAACTTGTATTAGGAAGACAATTATCCTTTAAAGGAATGGTATCGTTTAAAGTAGCCTCAACGGTTATCTTTAGTTAATATTTTACGAAAGTCAGTTAAGTCTTGCTCTGACTTAATACCTTTGACTGCTTGTTTAGCAAATGCTTCTAGTTCTTTCTTGTTCATAGTCTACCTATCCTAAACCCTAGTTGGGTGTTAATGATAGGCAGTCACACAGATTTTATTACAGGGTCTTCAACTGTTCTCTTGTTATCCTATACGTATTACATACGCTTCTTTGTTCACTCAGTTTTAATTCGATAACTATCAGATTTTATATCTAGTTTGCTGAAATCATTTCTTATTTGACATTTTTAAAGGTTTGATTAAGAAACTCATCTATATTCTTATATTGATAATCGTTAAGTTGTCATCAACTCCAATCTTGGTAACTGTTATAATTCGCATTGGTAAGTTATAATGTTGTTTTTATTTTACATTGGTTATGCGGTTTGGTTTATAATAATGTCTTTATTGGTCAGGGTGTTGTCGGGAGGGCTTCCCAAACTTACCTACCAACTTAAGTTCCAGGAACCTCTATATCAATGAAAGAATTACAATTTAACAAATCAACCGATCTTTACAATTTGATTTTAGGTGGTTTGATTGCACTGACTTCAGAACAACAAATAGGCAAGGTTACTTATCGATCTGTCAGCGAAAATATATTTTTAGGGAAATGGCTGAAAAGAGCCAAGAAGCAAAAACGCTATCCAAGAAGTTTATCAATTGATATTGATAGACTTCTTGAGTTATACGCGACTAGAAACCGAAGTGGAGACTTAGCTGCTTTGTTTTATCATGTTTTTAGCGAATTTCAGTTACTCAAAAGTATGTCAAAAGATTTCGAGTCAAAGCCAAAGAAACGTTTTGATAAGGCAATGAACGAACTTATTAAAGAGAATTGGCATACTTCATTGCCAATAATGCATGATCGACAAACAGGTAAACCTTATAGACCTAAAAATGAGAAAGAAATTTTTACCACAAAATGGTATTGGGATAACGCTTTTGATGCACAACAAGAGTTAACAAAGCAAGTAAGTATTTTTGTTGTTTCACCTCCTCAAGATGTCATTGATTGCTTGTATCACCATGGGTTTATTCTTGTTAAAGGGCTAACAAGTGTAGATGAGCATGGTAGGTGCTTTTTTCAATATAAAATTTTTCCAGAAAACAAGTATTTTGGTGAAGCGGCTATTCCAACCAAATATCAACATAGACCTATCAGATAGATCTGCTGAAAAATCTATTGAGGTTTCAGGTAGGGCACTATGAAATTATAATGATGCTTATTATGGCCTTGTTTTCTTTTAAATCATATTCTGTAGATATTGTTATGTTGCAAAGTCAGCAAATGTCTGAAAATAAAGCAGCACATAACACGGAAGTAATACGGCGCGTTTTAGAAATAACCGAGCCAGAATATGGCCCATTCAAATTGGAAATAGTTAACCTAACAATGAGTTCAGCCAGGATGCTTAAAGCGTTAGCGAGTGGGAAATTAATTAATGCCGCAATAGTGCCTGCTAGTCATATATGGGACAAGCATAATATTGCCATTCGGGTTCCCGTCAGGCAAGGATTATTGAGTTATCGATTATTACTTGTCAATAAGGCTGATCTGCCAAAGTTTGAAAAAATAAATTGTCTTAAAGAGTTAAATCATTATACCGCAGGCTTACACAAAGGCTGGTTGACTACAGAAATATTTAAATTGAATGGTTTAAAAGTAACGACAACTGAGTATTTTGAAGGTCTATTTTAATGTTAAATAGACATCGATTTGATTATATACCTAGGGGCGTGTATGAAATTTATGATGAATTGAATTCACGGCAGGCAATGTTGAAAGATATCGTCGTCGAGCCAACTATCGTGTTACATATTCCAACATCTTCTTATGTCTACGTTTCTCTAACAGAGCCTCTATTAGCTAAACTAATAGAGTCAGGTGTACATAAATTGTTAGCCAGTGGTGAGTTAAAAGAAATATTGAATAAATATTATGCAAATGATATTAAACGTGCAAATTTGAGTGAGAGAAAAATTTTTGAAATTGAAAACCCTTACTATAACCCTAAAGATAAATTGAATTATAATAATTTATTGTATGCGGACTAAAAAAATGAACACTAGATAATACCAATTGGACTAATTAATTGATCAACCCAGACTGAGACTGTGCGTAGATTTCTGGCAATCTATTTCTGTCAATTTTGCTAGTTTTTTATTCAATGGCTGAGTGTTTTTTCAATCTCCACAGGATCTTCAATTCACGCGATGACCTTAACCACACTGCCACATTGATCTGGTTGGCTTTATGATAAAAGACAGTTCTTTTATCATAAAGCCGGTTGTATTTTCAGACCACTCTACGAGTAATTTAAAACCTAGAGCATTGTTAGAACACTCCATTATTCTAGCTTTTTTTGCTCTTTGTTACGTAAACATGCGCAGTCTAGTTTTTCTTTACTTACATCAATACCAATAAAATAGGGCATGTCATTAATCTCCTCGTTGGATTCATGATATCCTCCCAAGACTTCCCTTGTGAATGCAGACTCACTGTTGATGCAGGGTCTAAGGTAAGGGCCTTATCTCAGGGACTAGCTCTTGCTTTGTATTCGTTTATGAGCTTAGGAGTACCTGCGACATCGAAAGCAAAGCGGGAAACATTAACTGTGTTTTGAGCTTGTTATTCGTATGACGCCGACACATGATCTGAACTAGTTAAGTATGGCTTAATTCAGGACTGAAAGACTATATTGGGCTTTGATACATAATGGTAGGCTAAACTACTAGACTATTTTCAAGAAGTAATAACTACAATTATTGAATCTTAAAGGCAGGTTAGTGCTATGAGTTCAATTGGTGAATGATGATGGTGGATCTATCTCGTTAAGGGGGCGTTAGCGCCATAGAGTATATATTCTAAAAGTGATTTTCTTTAGCTCATACTCCCATTGATATGGGATATTTTTTTATGAAACATTACGCCGTTCGCGACTTTAAAATTTCGTGATTAAGGTTGAAAAAGGCATGTTCTAACTTTATATAGTAATCGCCAAAAAACATTATAAAGCGATTTAGAACATGCCATTAGAAGAGTTTATCATCTGGGTTTATTGTTGGGTAGATGAAAATAACATTGAAATATTAGGTGAAACTAACATTAGAAAACGCGGGTTTGAACCCGCTTTAAGCGACATTGAGGTTATCACCATGGAAATTGTTGGTGAATTTATTTCATTCGATACCGATAAAGGGATCTGGAAGTACTTCAAAACACATTGGCAATCATGGTTTCCTAAGCTTTCTTCACGGTCAAGTTTTGCTAAGCAAGCCGCTAATTTATGGCATATAAAGCAGCTACTTCAAGCACGATTGAGTAGTAGGTATAAGGAAAATTCTGTTTGTCATATTGTCGATGGTTTTCCAATAACTACGGCGCATTTCAAACGAGCAAAGAAGAGTCAAAACTTTAAAGGGGAAGCTGGCTATGGATATTGCGCGAGTAAATCGGAAACCTATTACGGTTTCAAAGGACACTTACTTGTTGATAGCCAAGGAAACATCACTAGCTTCACCTTTACTAAAGCAGCAGGTAGCGAAAGAGAGGCGGTTTGGGAATTAACCAAAGGTATACTTCAACGCTATTGTTAGGCGATAAAGGTTATTTGTCAGCGTCGTTAAAGAAAGATTTACGCGATGAACAAAACATTACATTGGAAACACCCGTTCGGCATAATATGACTGACCCGTTGCAGAAAGCAGAGCGTACTTTTCTCAATAAAACGCGTCGGTTAGTTGAAACAGTTATAGGTCAATTAACGGGACAATTTAATATGAATAAAGTGTGGGCTAGAAAAAGTTGGACGTTGGTAGGCCGATTCAGTCGGAAAATGCTAGCTCATGGGTTAGGTATGCTTGCTAACGTTAAGCTAAATAATAAGCCGCTACAACTTGAGCATGTGATATGTGTTTAAGTCGCGCACGGCGTGAAACATTTCAAAAATAAATGTTTCATAAAAAATATTAATGTGGTTAATATTATTTAGGCAACGGCACCAAATGTGTTAAAGGCTATCACTATGATCGTCTTTATGTTCGATGCATAACTCTCTTAGATCTTGTAGATAGCTAATGAGATCATATAAATTAATTTCATCATCCTGATTCTCAATTTCTATTTGAGCAGCAAATTTCAATTCATCATTGGACGAGTTACTCATGACAAGTTCCTCTCCAAAATGACTGAAAGCAACTTCGCCATTTTTTTTATTTACGAATGTACTATTGTTAGCATAATACTCATAAATATCTTCTACATCCCAAATTTTAGTATCATCGATATCAACATTAAACATAGATAATTCTTCTAATGCATTTTTTGCTTCCGATGTAAAAGATGCCATAGTTTCAAAACCTTCGAATTTATAGCCGATAGTTATTTGAGCAACTAAAGGCACAATTTTGTCCAATAAAGTTCTATATGATTGCTCAGTCACAAGTCTACCTAACTGAATTTTAGATCTGTTTTTGTAAAACTCGTCAAAAGTAGAACTGTTATGGTTGTCATCTGATCCCTCAATCGGCATACTGATAAAGCCATCTTCAAAATCGATGCTCACATATAAATAGCAGCCGAGACACGCCGAAACAGGAAAAGCAGTGTTGAAATTTTGGTAAGCAGAATCTGCACCATGTTTCTCCATTATTACTGATGTACTATCGATTGCGGTATAAATTGTTTTTATAGCTTCTTTCATAAATATTCCTCTAAAATATTAAAATGGTTAGGCGTCTTGATGGACTTCTATGGTTATTTTACACAGTCGTCAGACAATGGATCCTAGGTTAGCCGTCTTTTTGGGGTGGTTAACCTAGGGTCGTTAAAACGATAGGTTGAATTAATACAGGCTAGATCTTCTGATAGCTGTAAATATTAAAAAACACATCGGCTTAAAACCTTTATAATTAAGGGGTTCAAGCTGGTTTCTAACTTGAATGGATTAGGCGTTCTTTATTAAGTACCTAAAAGTAGTGCTAGTTTCCAACTTCTTTTGTTTTTAAGTTTTTCATAAGTCATTGAAAAATATAGAAGCCGAGTTTCCATCTAGATCTGTCGTGATCAGTTGTTGGTGACTGTTAATAAAGATTGTGACTGTTTTAATGAAGTTTGTGACCGTAATTAAGATTGTGACTAATTGATGGGTACAATACTTAGAGTTAGCATATTTCAATAATTATATTTAAAGGCGAATCAGAGATGATTCGCCTTTTTTGTACTTAATATAGTGTTTTCATATATTCAGCGGATACCTTGTCAAACATATATGTGTGACAAGCAATTAATATTTGTAGTGGCTGAGTAATATTGGCCACAATTTTATAGCTTCTGAGGCATATATGGACTCCATCTGTTTTACAATGATTAATTGACATAAACATATAAGATGCGTGCGTATATACGGCTTTTTATTGAGAGAGCTACCCTCTAGCCTTAGATGTTTGCGCACCTATTATCCTTTTCGGTCAGACAGTCGTTAATGACTTCCGCCATAGACAGGTTTTAATAGGTTGGTCTTACCGTTCATGCTGCATCATTGTTGTAAAAATGGGTAAAGCTATTCATTTTATTTTTGAACTTCTGAATCAAATGTTTTTACGTTTTACTATTCTATTACTAATAATTGCTGCTGATATTTAGTTTCATACCTTAACATTGCCCACGCAGTTCTGACCGTTTAATTTGCTAACGCAATATATGTTCGCTTAATGCCGACTCGCTTTACTAATTGAATTAGCCAGGCTTGTTTAACTGTTTTCGTCTTATCAGGCAAATGAGTTACTATTGATATAGCCCCTTGATATAACGCACATCTTAACTCTTTTACACCACCATGTTTAATAATACCTGCTCGTTGAACTAACTTTATGAGCCATGCTTGTTTTGCAGTTATAGGCTCTTCTGGTAGCCGACAAATATAAGAAAGAGCACCTTGATATAAAGCTGACCTTAGTTCCTTA
>MAAC01018151.1_pt1 | contig 107402 bp, 88 predicted proteins | sample 1115981 | NCBI WGS metagenome assembly MAAC01 (sample SAMN04961126, study PRJNA320927) | seawater metagenome | isolation source: sample BD02T64 sea water enriched with oil for 64 days | place: USA:Gulf of Mexico | collected 2013-07-27 | reverse complement strand
GGTGTAATAATGGCTATATGGTCTTCTGAAGGGTCCGCGGGTGAATTGACCATTAAGATCCAGGGACGATTTGATTTCAGTGCTCACCAGGAATTTCGCGATGCCTATGAGAAAACGTCCGATGATCCAAAGGGGTACGTGGTAGATATGAAAGAAACCACTTACTTGGATAGTTCTGCGTTGGGTATGCTTTTGCTGCTAAGAGATCATGCTGGCGGCGATAACTCGAATATTGAGATTATCAATTGCAACCCTGATGTTAAAAAGATCCTTACCATTTCTAATTTCGAACAGTTGTTCGCAATTAAGTAATCCAACAATCGGCCCACGCTTTAATGCATTGAGATAAAATTGATGTGATTAGGGTGTGGGGATGTGCGTAATGGACAAAAAATCAGAGAAAGAATTGGTAGAAGCAGTCGACGAAACACTTAGAATATTAATTGCGGATGATAATGATTCTGACCGCTTAATACTCAAAACCATTGTTCGTAAAGAAGGCCATACTGTATATACAGCATGTGATGGTCAAGAAGCGATCGATGCGTTTAAAGAACAGTCTCCTGATCTTATTTTGCTCGATGCCTTAATGCCTAATGTTGACGGGTTTGAAGCTGCAAGAGTAATTACAGCGTTGGCGGGAGACAATTTAGTACCCATCATATTTCTAACCTCTCTCAAAGATGCTGCTTCGTTGGCCGACTGTCTTGCTGCAGGTGGACACGACTTCTTAAGCAAACCCTATAATCGAATCATACTGAAGGCAAAAATACAGGCATTTGCTCGTATGCGCCGTTTGCATGAAACGGTGCAAGATCAGCGCGATAAAATCATTAAACATCACGACCACCTGATTCATGAGCAGGAAGTGGCAAAAGTAGTGTTTGATAACATTGCTCACTCCGGCTGTGTGGATGCCCCTAATATTAAACATTTGTTGTCGCCTATGGCGGTGTTTAATGGTGATTTGGTGTTGGCCGCGAGAAAACCAAATGGTGGCATGTTTGTCTTCTTGGGTGATTTTACGGGACATGGTTTACCTGCCGCTATTGGTGCTATGCCGGTATCTGAGATATTTTATGGGATGGCTCAAAAGGGCTTCTCATTACAAGATATCCTGCGTGAAATTAACAATAAACTTAAACGGATATTGCCGGTCGGCGTGTTCTGTTGTACGTGTTTAGTTGACTTTAGTTTTCGAAATGAAACTGCGGAATTTTGGTTGGGTGGCTTACCGGATGTTTTTGTCTATCGTAAAGATGGAACATTAGAAAATTTTGGCTCTCAAAATCTTCCGTTAGGCGTCCTTGGTGGTGATAAATTTAGTACCGAGACGCGCGTTATTCCGATGACCAAAGGTGATCGCTTCTACATGTGGTCTGACGGTATCTTTGAAGAGGTGAACGAGAAAGATGAAATGTTCGCTGAAGAAGGGGTTAGACAAGCCTTTGAAGATAACAAAGACCCTGAAAAATTCTTTGACGAATTAATTGAAGCGGTTGCAGAGTATACCAATCATGCGGAACAAGATGATGACCATACAATCGTCGAAGCCAGTATGGTTGCAGAAGAAGATTTGGGTGAATATTTCAGTGAACGCGATTCTCGAAGTTTAATTGGAGGCCCCCCTGACTGGGCAATGAGTTATGAGTTAAGACCGTTAACGCTTAAAGAGTTTAATCCGCTGCCCCTGTTAACGCATTTGTTAATGGAAGTGCCTGGATTACGCCCTCATAGCGGGAAAATATATACGATACTCGCGGAGTTGTATTCTAATGCACTTGAGCATGGGGTGTTGGGCCTTAAATCTGAGCTGAAAGCGTCTCCAACGGGGTTCGCTGAGTACTATGGTCAGCGGGTATCTCGTTTGGATGAATTGGACGTCGGGTCGGTGACTTTTCACCTAGACCATAAACCTTGGGAGAATGGCGGCCGCCTTACTATTCGAGTTCAGGATACGGGGCCAGGGTTTGATCACGGTGATAAAGACGATAACCATAAAACTGCAGGATATAGTGGCCGCGGAATTCCGCTGATTAATACGATGTGTGAGTCTGTTCGGTATCTAGGTAATGGTAATCAAGTTGAAGTGGTTTTTGTGTGGAGCTTTGATGGTTAGTCAGCTTTGGGTCTAGGTTTCGGTTAGCTTTAAGTTAGATATGCGCGTGTAAACCAAAAAATTAAGGTATTAGATATGTCAGGTAATCCCGAAGACCATTTTGATATGGAGTCATTAGAAGATCTGAAAGACATTATGGAAGAAGATTTTCAGATGTTACTGGATACTTTTATTGCTGACTCTGAGGCAAAGGTTGAAGAAATTGGTAACGTTATCTCGGGAGGAGATGCAGAAGCGCTGAGGCAGGTTGCCCATAGTATTAAGGGCAGCTCTGGTAACGTGTGCGCGACGTCGTTATCAGAAATAGCTCGTCAGTTAGAAGCTATGGGCAAGGATGGTGACATTTCTGGTGCCCCAGAAGTGTATGAAGCATTAAAGGTTGAGTTTGCGGTTACCAAAGATATCTTGTTAAATAAAATTTGATGGTGACATTGTTTTGTGATTTTTACATTATATGCCGCCATCTATGCCGATATGTCACCTTTCCTTATTTGTTGTCTTTTTTTACATTCGGTATACTGCTCGTTTTAGGTGGCGGGTTATATATAATATGCAGTCCTTATTTATAGGGTTATTAACGTCAGTGTTAATGTTGCTAAATACGATCATTGGAATGATTCCTTTGACGTTGATGGCTTTACTTAAAGCTCTTGTTCCTTTACCGGTATTTCGTAAGCATTGTTCCGCAGTCATTGTGTGGATTGCAGAAAATTGGGCTGAAATGTGTAAACGGATCTTTGCATTTACAACACCTACTCGCTGGGATATTCGAGGTTTGGAGGGGCTTGATTCGAATAAGTCTTACATGATTATCAGTAATCACCAATCATGGGTGGACATACCAGCACTTATCCAAACCTTTAACAAAAAAATACCCTATTTTAAATTTTTCTTAAAGAAGGAATTAGTTTGGGTGCCATTACTAGGGCTTGCTTGGTGGGCTTTGGATTACCCTTTTATGAAACGGTATTCGAAAGCATATTTAAAAAAACACCCTCATCGAAAAGGGGTTGATTTTGAAATCACAAAAGCATCTTGTGAAAAATTCAAAGATATCCCAGTATCATTGATGAATTTTTTGGAAGGTACCCGTTTTACTGAAGAGAAAAGTCATCGCCAATCTTCGCCTTATCGTCATTTGCTTCGTCCTAAGTCAGGTGGAATCGCATTTGCGATGCAGATTATGGGTCAACAGGTGAGGAATGTTTTGGATGTCACTGTTGTCTATCCGAAAGGAGAGGTTCCCGGCTTTTGGTCATTGCTAAGCGGCCAGGTGTCGACAGTGATTGTCGATGTTCGGCAACTGGAGTTAGATGAGTATTTATTGGAAGGAAATTACGAAGGGGATCTTGAGTTTAGAAAGCGGTTTCATCGCTGGGTTGCCGCTTTGTGGCAACAAAAAGATGATAATATCGACCGCTTGAGGCAGGAACTTCCATCACACTAGGTGTTATCTTTCCTTTGGGTCGGGGGGTACGTCAAAATCTTTGACAGCTTTTAGTATTGATCGAATACTGAACTGCCCGGCAAACTTACCATTTTCTATTACAGGTAGACGCCGTCTTTTGCCATCGAGCAAACGCTTTGCCACTTCCAGGATATCAGCGTCAGCACTAATGGTTTCTACATTTCTCGTCATGTATTGCTCAACCGTTCCGTTGACTTCGCCATAATAACTTCCGTCAAGAATGGCTTTGAGGCAGTCGAATTCAGAAAGTACGCCGACAACGTCGTTTTTATCGTTAACTACGGTGCCCCCTGAAACCTTATGGGTAAGCAGTTCATGAATTGCTTGGAATATATTGGTATCTGGTGAAAATGTAACTGGCTTGCGGGACATATAGTCTCTGCCGTTTACAGACTGAAGCATGACCCCTCCTTGCATATGTTAGATGAACACTAAAACTATAGCAGCAAGTCCCAATATGGCACCGGCAATACCAAAGTATTTTGAAGTGGCTGTTGAGCTGGCGATGTCATTCTTGAACTGTTCCATTAATTCAGTTTTAAGGCTTAGCAATTCTTCTTGTGCCACATCTTGGGCAATCGCTCGACTAACATCTTCAGCGGATGATTTTGCTGTTTCTCCTGATGTGTGTGCGGCGGTGAACTGAGCAATGTTTTTAACTTCTTCAATTAATGCAGGGCTTGGCTTTTGTGCCTGAATAACGGCATCTTTGTGTGTTTCTAGTCGGTTGTCGAGTGTCGCTAAAACGGCGTCGCTTACTTCTGTGAAGCGCTCTTCAAACAATTCGTTAGCAACCTCTTTACTCACTTTTTGGGTGAGGCTGCTGACATCAGACTCAATTGTTCGGCTTACATCGGCTTTGAGGGTTTCCCTTGTGGATATCATCATGCCGTCAATGTGATCTTTGACGTGGTTGGCGACGGTCTTTTCTAAATTTTTTCGTACACTTTCAAGCTGAGCATCGACGATCTTTTTTACTATGCCTTCAACAGCACGCTGATTGAATCCACTAGAAGACTGCGAAGTGCTAGAGTCTTGGGATGTATTCTGATTTGTTTTGGGTATGAGCTGGTTAAGAACGGCAGTTAGTGTTGCAGAAGGGGCAGGTTTGGGCAAAATAGCAACAGCGCCGGTGGCCATTGCTTGCTCGGCGTATTCGGTACCTTCTTTGGAGGTGCACATAATGACGGGGATGGATTTTGTGTTTGGATTGGCTTTGATTGCTTTAGTGGCTTCAAAGCCATCCATTCCAGGCATTAAATGATCCATAAAAATAACGTCGGGTTTATGGCTCTCCAGATAATTTAGCGCATCTCCAGCAGATTCAGCAAAGTCGCATTTTACGCCTTGTTTTTGTAGGAGTTTTTTAAGGGAGAATCGGGCGGACTTTGAATCATCTACAACTAAGGCGTGTTTTATTTCCATGGCTCTATGTATTTTTCTCAATGTACTGTACGTTAAATAAGGCCGGGACATCAAAAGGCCAGAATCTCTTGATAAGTATATGCTAAGTATCAGGATTTTATATGAGATACGTTAAATTAAACTGAGTTCAAAATACAGTGTTAAAAATACAATAAGATTTGGGGCTGATCTTATTGTTTTACTTATAAAGGTATAGGGTTTGGCTTATAGGGAGATAAAGTATGCGCAAAGTGTAATAAGGATGCCAAGATAAAAACTAGGAGACAGAACCATGTTACTAGCAGCGTTAAATATGGCTTGTGGAGATAGACTTGCTTGTAGTTTCTGGAGGAAACTAAGGCTTTTCGTGTTAGTCACGTGAGACTGCAGCTCGGGAAGCTGGGATTTAAATTCCCCCAATAATTGTTGGTTGTGATGATGGTTGTCATCCCTAAGATCTTGGCTCATGACGTCGAGCTTTGCAGTCATGTGGTTACGCAACTCAATATTGAGCTGATGTATCTTGGAATCGGTAATGGTGTGAATTAGGGGGAGAATCTCTCTGTTTTTTTGCGGCAAAGAAGGGCGCAGGCTCTGCTGCTGTTGTAGTTGTTCTTTTAGCCGGTCTTGTGATTCAGCTAATTTGTTTTCTACTAACATTTCAATATCGCTATATAGGCGATCCAAACGTTGATTAAATCGTTGGTTAAGCGTTTCTTGCTGATTGTTGTGCAGCGTGAAGAGGTTTGTTAGTACTGAGAAGAGTTTTTCTGTGGATACTGGCTTTGATACAATCCCAATGGCCCCATGTTCTTTGGCATTTTCAAAGTAACCTTCCTCGTCATTTGAGGTATACATCACAACAGGGATAGAGGCAGTTTTTGGGTTCGAGGTAATTGCTTTGGTGGCTTCTAATCCGTCCATTCCTGGCATGGTGTGATCCATAAATATAAGGTCGGGGGAATGGTTTTGTAGAAAACTGAGTGCTTCTGAACCTGAGCAAGACAAATGTACTTGTATGCCACTTTTTTCTAACAGTCGCTTTAGTACTACTCTGGCTGACGCAGAATCGTCAACAATAAGGGTTTGTAGTGTGCTCATAGTGGCCATTTATTATCGTTATTGTTATTAATCCATTATGTGTAGTATTGGTATTTATGCAAGTTTAATGTCACGTTTTAGGTTTTTAACCTAACACACTGATTAAATTGCACTATCGTCCGGTTAAATGCTGGTCAAAAATAATGAGAGAGTAGCTTATGGCGGTATTATCTAATTTTTCAGTGGGAGGCTTTTGCGATGCGAAGTTTTTGCGGGTGCAGCAGCAGTTTGAGGAAAACATGCGCTCCGGTGGCGAGCTAGGTTCAGCCGTTGCAATTGTTCAGCATGGTAAGTTAGTGGTTGATTTGTGGGCTGGTCATAGCGACAAAAAGTCCACAATTCCATGGGAGGAAAATTCTATTGTTAATGTCTTCTCTTCTACAAAAGGTGTTGCAGCTCTCTGTGTTCAGCATGCATTGGATGCAGGATTGTTGGATCTAGAGAAAAAAGTGACCTATTTTTGGCCGGAGTTTGGGCAAAAGGGAAAGCGGGACACGACTTTTTCATGGTTGTTAAGTCATCGCTCAGGAGTTCCTGCACTTAGAGACCCTGTTCCAGACAATGCTTTGTTTGACTGGGGTTACATGACAGCGCGGTTTGCTGATGAGCGCCCGTGGTGGGAGCCAGGGCTTGGTCACGGGTATCACATGGTATCAGGTGGTTGGATGATAGGTGAAGTGTTTAAGCGTGCTTTAGGCTGTAGTATTAATGAGTATCTACAGGCAGAGATTGTTTCGAAGCTTGGCGTTGATTTTTATATAGGGGTGCCTGACGACGCAATGTCTCGAGTTGCTCAATTGAAATCATCGGCTAGTGTGCCAGAAGGCGGACGAATATTTCTGTTTGATAAGATTGCGGCGGATAGAGAGGGTGTTCTTGCCAAAGCATTAATGAATCCTCAGAGTTTGATGACAAGCTCAAACCGCGATGAGTGGAAACAGATGGAGTTACCGTCGGCGACGGGCCATAGTAATGCTCGTGGATTGGCGACATTATATGGTACGGCCGTTGGAGGCGAGGCTTTTTTATCTGAAGAAGCAATACAGCGCTGTGGCGATGTCGCAAGTGAGGGGCTGGATAATGTTTTGGATATACCTACACGCTTTGGCCCAGGTTTTTTGTTGCAGCAGCGAGATAATCCAGAAACAGCTTTTGGCCTAGGGCAGCGTGCCTTTGGACACCCGGGATCGGGAGGGTCTCTTGGGTTTGCAGATCCTGAGAGAGAGATTGGGTTCGGTTATGTTATGAATCAAATGGGCCCATACTTGATGGTGGATCCACGGGCAAGATCGTTGGTCGAGGCGATGTATGAATCACTTGAGGTTTGAAAGGTAGTGTAAATTGGTAACCCTGTGTTGGTTACGTGTACCAAATAAGAAGTTGTAGTGTTATACCTGCAAAGCTTCCCACTAACAGCGCCATAGGGAATAAAACAGGTATTTGTATTTTTTTGATCTGTTTTATTAATATGGCGGATGGCTCGGTTTTAATATTGTATTTACTTGAAGGTGATTGTGTCGTTGTACTTTGAGTTATGTATGCTTCTATGCGTCGGCTTTGTGCTTCATTAAAACGAGTGTCATTAAGCGCCTCTGAACATGCTTTTTTTATATTTTTGGTGAGTTGATGTTTGACGGCGGCATAGCCACTTGGCCCAATGGTGAGTTGAGTAAAGGTACGAAGAGAGGCTTGTTCAATGATTGGGGCTGCATGTTTTTTTATCAAATTATAAGTGTGCTTATCATTGTTCCCTGTCAGTAATGTGTTAACGATAGAGGTCGGTGATAAGGCGTTTGTGGCGAGTATATTTGATATGTTAGCGGTGTGTAGTTTTGCTTTGATAAGGTTGCTCTGGCCGAGCCATGTGGACGTTATTGCAATTACACAAAACCCCCCGATCAACAAAGCCCAATGAGGGGCGATAAGCCAAGCCGCCAATAGCCCTAAGCCTAGTATGTAACCAATTAACAATCCTCTAAGAGGATGTTTTTGTATTTCGTCAATGTAGGCTTGTTTTACTATCCATCCAATTGACATGTCATCAGAAGTGAGGTTTTTTACAATGATTCGCTCAGGCTTGATAAGTCTATCAATGCTGTCGCCAATGTCCTCTACCAGGTTATCAATAGTACGAGGGAGTAGTTTATGGGCACGAGCGTAAAAGCGATTTTTTACAGTGATGGGTAGGTTTTCCCAAAAAATATCGTGATTCGTTTCCATAGCATCATCAATAATGCTGTCGAGGCGAGGTCGTATACTTTGAACAATATGTTTGACCATTTTTTCTGGCCCCATATGTTCGTATAATTGAGTGCTTGATAGGCGTCCGCTAAGCAATTGATGATAAAAGAGTTGGGTAAAATGTTTCTGCTTAAGCTGAATGAGGCCCCAATGGCTTGTTGAGTTAACCCCGTAGGTCAATAAACAACTAAGCGTATTCGTCACCCAGCCAATTACCGCCCCTAAAAGAGGAATGCATAGGATAAGTAGCCATTGACTGGATGGCAGGTGCTCAAACATAGGAAGCAAGGCATCCTTGTTTTGATGTTGTTGAGAAAGGCATCATGCTCGTTCTGTTATTCCCTTTATCGCCAGAAACCATACTTCGTAGCTAAGTAACGCATTCTACTGAATATTTAAGGATAATTGTATCGGGAATGAAGGATTTTACATTGAATGAGGTGTGCGGGTGAGGGGCGCAGAGGGTTTGTTATTATTGGCCCTCTGTGTTCTGGCTTGTGTGTGATGTGTTTTATGTTCTAAATAGTGCCTGCAAACATAAAGAATAGTTGTGCAAAACCGGCTGCAAGGCCTAAGGCTCCCCCAACAGTAATCAAAATCCATTCGTCCTCTTGGAAGGCGGGGCGTAATAAATCTTGAAATTCTTCAGAGGACATTGCTTGCATGCGTTCTCTAAACATTTTCTCAATAACAACGCCGCGTTCTTTAATAAATGTAGGGTCTTCAAAGGACTCAAGTGACATTTCGATAGTTTTGGCTTCAATAGTGCGTTTAAGGTCAACAAACCCCTCCGGCCCTACGGTTAGCTGAGCTACGGTTTTTACAATGCCGCCATCGATGAGTGGTCGAAGGTGTTTTTTGATAAGGGACTTGGTGCGATCCGATTTGTCTCCTCGAAAGATCTCGGCCATTACGCTACCTACGGTAAGTACTTCAGAGGTGATGATTCGGCAAAACACTTCGGCTACAGCATTTTGACGGCTGAGAAACAACCCTTGAATTTTAAAACCGAAGATATAAATAGGGTTTAGAGGTTGAAATATTAGGCGTAAGGCTAACCAGTTGGTCGCAAGACCTACAAATAGACCAAAAGCAGGGAGTAACCAACTTTGCTCGGCCATGTACCAGGCAAACATTTGTATTATTCCAAACAGAAAGCCGAATACGAGACCAGAGTTAATAATAAACTTAAACTCAGCTTCACCGCACTCTTGGAAGACGCGATTCATCATCGCTTTATCTTCTGTCAATTCTTTGATGATTAATGCTTTTGGGTCAATAAGATCTTCTATGTTGGCTTGAAGGTCTTCCATCAAATTATCCATAATTTGAGGGAGCTGTTTTCTGGCCCGAGTATATATACGGCTTTTGACTAGGTTGGGTAAGTTCTCCCATAAAATGGCGTTTTTCTCACTCATTATGTCATCGGTGAACTCCTCTATACGGGCATCGGCAACCTTAATAACATGATGAGCGATAGCATCAGGTTCGAATTCCTGAAAGATTTCTTGGATGGTGCTGATTTTGGCCAGAGTATTATCAACGACAATACCCGCCATTTTCTCGCCTTTGGCGGGGATGATGCCTTGCCAGCCGAAGAAGGGAGGGTATCCGAATGGTTTGACGGGGTAAAATGTCATTTGGATTGCTACCCAGTTCGTCCCCCAACCAACAATGGCGGCTATAAATGGGATAAATGCATATTTTAAAAAATCAGGATGGTTGTAAAATCCAACAAAAAATTCCGACATTATTATTGCCTAATTCCTTTATACCTACCTAAGGCTCCGTTTTTGGAGTAAGGTTCGAACGAGTGACTATACAGGGTGGCTAGTATACCCGTCAAAATAGGAAAGTTACGTACTTTTTGTTATTCTCCCTGATTAATTGTGTTGGTAGAATGTTATCGAGAGTTTTTCTAGGCACTTATAGTTGGTGTTGGTTGGGGTAGTTGGTAGTGGGGGCAAGATGTCGGCAGAAAATAATGAATCGATAGGCCAGATGCTGGTTGTTGAGTTGTTGGAAGCAGCTGTTAACCAAGCGCTTTCTTATGACCCCGCAGTGATCGCGCGTTTACGGGTTTATTCAGGCCGCGTTATTCGTGTTAAAACCCATGACCCGGATTTTTCGTTTTACTTATCCTTCTGTGATGACGGTATCCAGTTATTTGCCGATCATGAAGGACCAATTGATGCGCGTTTAAAAATGAGTTCTTGGATGTTTGCTCGCCATGTGTTGGGAGTTTCCGCTGTAGATGGTGTCGAGTCGGCTGAGGCTGAAGAGAAGGTCAAAGTCAGCGGGGATACGGAATTATTGGCTGAGTTGTTGGATATTTTATCCGAATACAGTGTTTGGGCATTACTACGTAAGATTATTCAATATTGGTTACCTGAGTTTGAAAGTTTTGAAGATGTTCTGAGGGCGTTAAGGGAGCATGAACCAGCTTGGATGAGTCGTATCGAACATTTACCTCAACTGGTTAATGAAACGCTGGTGATGTTGAAAGAGCAAAATCGTGCGCAGCAAAAGCAATCTGATGAAATCAACCGAATACGCATGATGTTAGAGTCAGATCGTAGAGCGAATCAACTTAGTACTGTAATTGGTTTTATTTTGATCATTGTGGCGTTTTTGACTCACAACGGTTACCTCGAAATGTTAGCGGTTAATGATATGTCGCTTGATACGATGATTGTGTTAACCGTTGCCGTTGTGTTATTGGTGCCTCGGTTGCGTGGTAGTGCTCGATGGCGAGGGATAAGGAATAACAGGAAGGATAGAGAAAAGGTTTAGGTAAGATTAGTCGTCGGCATTAGTATCTCTTCGTCTCGTGCGTCGGCTAAGAAGAGGTTTTAATGTATCCCCTACAATATCTGCGCCTGTTTTGGCCATGGTACGCGTAGTTTCACGGATCACTTCTCGAGAGGGCAGTGATGCAACGCCTTCTCTAACACCATCCTTAACACCTTTTTTTACACGCTCCTCCATAACAGGGCCGATTTCCTCTTTGAAACGGTCTAAATAGCGTTGTGCATTTTGCTCTGCATGTTCTCGAAGTATTCGCCGGATTAAAAAATAGCCCAGGCTGATAGTGAACATGCTAGAGAGTAATGCAGTAATAATAATGGTGAAGATTTGATTCATGCAATGTAGCTCGTGGTGTTCGGTTGATAAGGGGCATCGTGAGCACTATTCTTTTAACTGTTTTGTTGCCTGCTCAAGGGCGCGAGTTAATGACTCTATCTTAGCATTTAAATCATTTAAGTCAGATCGGGTGCTAATACCTAACCGGCTTAGAGCAGAGGATACACGTAAATCAAAAGCTTTCTCAATTCTATCCATGGTTTGATTGGCCTTAGATTTTAGATCGCTAAGGCGAGTGTCTGGGGTGGATTTGCCTGATTTCTCTTTTTTAGCGTCATTTTTACTTTCTACTAATTTGCCTTTTGCCAGTAAACTTTCGTATGTTTTCGCACCTTCAGATTCTACGGTAGAATAAGCCCCTAGGCCTGCCAGCCAAATATTGTGGGAATTACGTTTGATTTCATCTGAAGTGCTCATTATTTACTCCTTATGGGGTGTTTGATTTGGTTAAAGAACTAACCTCCTAAGTTATTGATATATTGACATGAGGTCAACCGGGAAGGGTATACTGAGCAGATAATAGTTGCGTTATTGTGTGCGTCAGGAGAGTAATATGCTGAACAATGATTCGTTCTACGCCTCAGAGTATAGTCGTGAGGAATTATTAACCAAAATAATATCGGTTTTGCCGTTGCTAAAAAGTAAGCAAGGTACAAGATTGGTATCAACGGTATTACAGTTATTTTATTTGGCTAAATCAACGGATGTACCCTTATGGGTTAAAGGTACCGTGATTGCTGCGTTGGGTTATTTTATCCTGGTGCCTGATGCAATACCAGATGTGACGCCTATCGTTGGTTTTGTTGATGACCTTGGTGTTTTGGCGACAGCGCTTGCAGCGGTAGCCCCCTATATCTCTCCAGCAATAAAGAAAAGAGTTGAAGAGACGCTAGTTTCCCTTAAACTGCGAACTCGTTCAAAAACAACTAATGTACCTAATAATGTAACGTAAAGCGGGGAATGCTAGATGCGAAGAGTTGTCTTTAATCAAAAAGGCGGAGTAGGTAAGTCCAGTATTGCGACAAATCTGGCAGCGATAAGTGCTGATAGAGGGTTGCGAACTCTAATCATTGATTTGGATCCGCAGTGTAATACCACGCAGTACTTGCTTGGCACAGGTACTGACACCGCTGACAATGATATCGGTGTATTCTTTGCACAAACGTTATCCTTTCGTGGTCGAAACCGCCGTAAGTTAAAAGACTTTGTTCTTTCTACACCGTTTGAAAATCTAGATGTTATTGCGGCGAACCCTGAGCTTGGGGATATCATGGCGCAATTGGAATCTAAACATAAGATTTATAAGCTTCGAGACGGTATTGCGTCATTGCAAGGTTATGATGCGATTTACATTGACACTCCGCCAGCGTTTAATTTTTACTCCATGTCCGCATTAATAGCAGCTGATGCTTGCTTAATCCCATTTGATTGCGATGCATTTTCACGTCAAGCGTTATATACACTGATGGATAATATTGATGAAACGCGTTCAGATCATAATGAAGACCTAGATGTAGAAGGTATTGTTGTTAACCAATATCAGTCGCAGGCCAGCTTGCCTCAGCGTATTATTCAAGAGTTAAGGGATGAGAATCTTCCTGTTATAGAAGCGTTTCTTTCAAGTTCTATAAAAATGAGAGAGTCTCATGATAAGTCCTTACCGCTAATCCATGCTTTCCCTAAGCACAAGCTAACCCTTGAATTTGTGGCATTGTTTGAGTTGTTACACCCTGGTTTTGGTGTTTCAGCATCAGAGGTTGAAGAGGGAAAAGCGGAAGCCTAATGGTTAGCGTGGACTTGTTTTGTTGATTTTTGGCTCTCTGCGGTTTCGGTTTCGCAACCAGCGAAATAAAGGTAGCGCAATGAGGCATGAAATAATAACAATGAGCAACAACCTCTGAATGAGTTCGCTGTTATTTAGAGGCCTAAGAATAGCTAAAATGGGTTGTTGAGGAAAATGTTCATCAATGACCCGTTTTATGGATAAAGAGGTTAGCTCCTTAATTTCATCAATGGCATTTGGCATTATTCCTGTGTGTTTAATTTTTAATCGATGGTGTCGTATTTGTTGTGTGATTCTGATATTTCTCCGTTCTTTACTTTCATGTTTTAAAATTGCACGCTTTTTTAGTCGAGCGATATCTTTTTCTGGGATACCGTTAATCACTAATTCTTTATAGTGAAATAAAATAGATTCAGTTACCTTTTTTTCACCTTCAAGGGTTGTTTCTGCTGTGACATAAATGTGCCCAAGGTCGCTGCCAGCGATATACATGGCTCGTGGAGAATAGGCAATACCAAGGTGTATCCTTAATTCGTTAAACAATATCTCGCCAAAATAATCACTGATCAATTGAAATGCTGCTGTGTTCCCTGTGCTTTTTCCTGTTGCGGGCAATAGCAAGCTAACGTGGACTTTTGACTCAGAGAATTTCCCGTGCTCAATAATTGGTGTTGTATCAGTGGTTAGTAATGATATTTTTTTGTTGTGGACAACGCTAGAGTCGTTAATGTTTTTAAAGGGGCTCAGTATCGCTGGAGTGAGCTGCTCTCCTTTTACATTGCCCAATATAATCAGGGTCATGTTGGATGGGTGGTACAGTGTGTCGTAAGCTTTTTGTGTTTCTGCTAGTGAAATTGCACTGGGAGAACTTCGTATCGTACAGTCGAGGTTGCTATTCGCGTAGAGTCTAGCAACCCCCAAATTCTTTACGGCGGGTTTGTCATTGATAAGATTTTTAATAGCATTGTTTGTTGTACCAATTTCAGCGTGAACTGCTGTGATGCTTTTTTTGAGAGTTTTGATTGATAGAGCTGGCTCAAATACTGTGGAGTACAGCATGTCCAGTCCCGTTTCTAAATAATTTGAATGCAGTATTGCGCTGTAGTGTGTGTATTCTAAGGCTGTAAAACCGTTTATCGAGCCACCCAGGTTTTTTATGGTTTGACGCATATCGCCTTCTGCAAAACGGCGGGTTTCAGCGAGTAGCATATGTTCTAGAACGTGAGGTGTCTGTTGTTTATCACAGGGGTATTGATCGAGGCCTCCACCTATCACGACTTGTAATGTTACAGAGTTGCTATAGGGGCGATAATGATGGATAACGTGTAAGCCGTTATCCATTGTGAAACTATTGACGTTTATCGCCGAGCTTATTGTTGGGGGTGAAGTTATTGATGTTTTGGTTGTTGTGGCATAAGTAGACGTGGACAAGAATTGTAACGTAAAGGCAAATACAGTGCATAGCACTAGGCGTAGTATAGCGGTGTTGCTCGTAGGAGTTGCTTTCTTCATAAATTAGTTTCGTTATTTTTATTATCGTACTTTTATTATCGTACTTTTTTATTGTATTTGGGTGGCGATTGACGCGTTAGGTGAACGCTTGCAAGCCTGTCTGTGCACGGCCTAAAATTAATGCATGTATATCATGTGTGCCTTCATAAGTATTGACTGTTTCCAAATTTAGCATATGCCGCATGATAGGGTATTCGTCACTTATGCCGTTAGCCCCATGAATATCCCGTGATATTCGTGCAATTTCTAGTGCTTTTCCACAATTGTTACGTTTCATAAGGGATATTAATTCTGCTGGGCAGCGATTGTCATCCATTAATCGGCCCATGGTTAATGCACCGTTAAGCCCTAATGCGATATCGGTTTGCATGTCTGCCAGTTTTTTTTGAATTAGCTGGGTTCCTGCTAATGGTTTGTTAAATTGTGTGCGGTCAAGACTGTATTGTCTTGCGGCGAACCAGCAACTTTCTGCTGCCCCCATTACACCCCAGGATATCCCGAACCGTGCTTTATTAAGGCAACCAAAGGGGCCGCTTAACCCTTCAGCATTCGGCAGTAGATTATTATCAGGAACAAAAACATCCTCTAATATAATTTCTCCAGTAATGGAGGATCTTAGCGAAAGTTTGCCGGCTATGGTTGGTGTTGATAAACCTTGAAAGTCACGTTCAACAATAAAACCGCGAATTTTTCCATTTAGCTTTGCCCAGATCAATAATGTGTCAGCGATGGGGGCGTTGGTAATCCACATTTTTTGGCCATTTAATCGAAACCCACCCTCGACTTTGACGGCTTTTGTTGTCATGCCTCCGGGGTCTGAACCATGATCTGGTTCCGTTAGTCCAAAGCAGCCAACATGTTCGCCAGCGGCGAGAGGGGGCAAGAATTTTTTTCGTTGAGCATCGGATCCATATTTGAAAATAGGATACATAACCAAAGAGGACTGTACGCTAAGAGCAGAGCGATACCCGCTATCTACTTTTTCGATTTCACGAGCAATAAGTCCGTAAGCGGTATAGTTAATGCCCGCACATCCAAATTGAGAAGGAAGTGTTGATCCTAGCAACCCCAACTTTCCCATTTCCAAAAAAATAGCTCTATCGAAATGCTCAGATCGAAATGCTTGCTGCACACGAGGGGCTAGTTCCTGTTGAGCATAGTCAGCCGCTGTTTTTTGAATGGCTATTTCTTCTTCACTTAACAACGCTTGGAGTTGAAAAGGGTCTTCCCAGGAAAAGTTTGAGTGTGTCATGGTGTGGTTATCCTGATGATAGATGCTGTGGTGGTTTGAGTGTCAGTGGCATGGATTCAGGTTATAGCGGTAGTCCAATAAGTGCAAGTTTGGTTATAACTGGTTGCTTGTTAAGTGATTTTTGTGTCGAGATACCAACAATTATAGTTTTCTGTCGGTGTTTGCCATTGTCTTAAATAAGCATCAGTTGATAGTTTATTAGAGAGGCGACGGGCATGCTGACGTAAAGGAATCCCAGTGAAGGTGAAAAAGTTTTTTTAGGTTGATTTGCTCTATGGCCTGTATACCCCGTTAGATTGTCTATTATTTTAATAAGATGCCAGTTTTGCAGAGGAAAAGAAATATGGGTTTAAATATCGTAGATCAACCGCCAAAAGACATTATTGAATCAGATGACCTTGAGGGACGTTTAACAAAGAAACATGTTGATGATGTTATTGAAATATTTGATACGCCGTTAACGGGTTCATATAATTGGGATTATCACTCTGCTGACGGGAGAATTCGTAAACTTTATGAGTTGGGAAAAGAGTTGAATTGGAATGCGGCAATAGATGTGGATTGGTCTATTGATTTTCCAAAAACAGAATTTCCTACCGATGAAATGTTTAACCCATTTATTGGTTATGCTCCTTATGAGGCAATGAGCGAAGAGGAGAAGCTTAAGTTTGCTTGGCATAATCAGGCGTGGACATTATCACAGTTCTTGCACGGTGAGCAGGGGGCTTTGCTTGTTACGTCTCAGTTGGTTTCATGTGCGCCAACCTATGATGCAAAACTTTATGCTGCTTCACAGACATTTGATGAGGCGCGCCATGTTGAAGTGTTTGCCAAGTATCTTAATGATAAGGTGGGCATTAGATACCCCGTTAACGATAGTTTAAAATTGCTATTGGATAAAATACTGACAGATCCTCGTTGGGATTTGAAATTCATTGGTATGCAAATTATTGTTGAGGGTTTAGCGCTAGCAGCTTTTAACACGATGAAGATGGTCTCAAAAGATGCTTTGCTACGAGATATTGTGCATTTAGTGATTCGCGATGAGGCGCGTCATGTGACTTTTGGTGTTAACTACCTTGAGGATTTCGTAAAAACGCTATCTGACAAAGAGAGAGAAGAGAGGGCGCAATTTGCTTATGAAGCATGCTGTGTGATGCGAGAGCGCTTGGTAGCGACGGATGTGTTTGAACACTTTGGTTGGGATGTGGAGGCAGCTAGGGAGCGGGTTCTTGAAGCTCATGTTATGGTTCAGTTTAGGAAGTTTTTGTTTACCCGGGTTATTCCGAATTTGAAACGTATTGGTCTGTTAACAGATAATGTGCGCAAAAAATATGAAGAGCTTGGTGTGTTGGAGTTTGAAAATATGACAAGTGATGCAACTATTGATTGGGATGACTTGTCGAAGCCGCTGTATGATAATGGTCGTGACCTTCCCAGCCAGAAAGCATCGGGACAAAACTAGTGGTGAACCACATTGCCAATCGTTGTTGGCAGTGTGGTTAGAAATCAAATTGAAAACCAAAGGCTGCGGCGTTATATTTTGTAGTTGTCATGTTTGTTGTTGCTGTTTTGGTCGTGGATTCATACTTTTGTAATTCACCCATAACAGTTAAGTTTGGTGTGACTTTGTGTCTTAGAAAAAGCATAACGAGTTCATTTTTAATATCGGGTGTTACAAAAGGCGAGGTGTGAGAATCTTGATCCCCTTCGCCATAGCTAATACCGAACGTTGATTTTCCAACAACGACATCCCCCTCAACGTACCATTGAGAGCCGTCAACGTCAGCGTCAGAAATCGCATCAAAACCATATAAACCATCTGCACCAATACCTAAGGTATCAGTGTAAGCAGCCGTTAGTCCAAATGCCCCTGCATCAAGGTGAAATCCAATGTCGATGCCTCGCATATCATAATCGACATTTTCTACGATCAATTCAACTTCTTGCCACATAAACCCTGACCAAAGTTTGATATCAGCACTGTTAGAGGTGAATGTAACATTAACTTGCCCTTCAACCCGAGGGAGCGCGGTTTCAACAGCACCGGCGGCATTGGTGGGTTCTTCTGGGTTAAAAAGCCCCACTTTGAAGGATAGGCCATTGAAATCACTAGAGGAATACATGATTCTTGGGTTGAAGTTCGCGTAGACGTAACCTGTTCCTATTCGACCACCGGTTGCGTTACCTGTGTCTGCACCACCACCCAATAATCCTACTCCCATACCACTGCCTATGTCTCCAATGGCGGAGCTATTGAATATGCCAAACCCTTTACCCACATTGAAGGTACCAAAGTCACCACTAATTTTTATCTCAGCAATTCTGCTTTCAAAGGTGCCTGAATTTTGAGTTTGAGAGCCTTGTAAGTGCGTGTTGATTTGTACGTGAGAGGAAACGGTAATGCCGTCAAACTCTGGAGCAAAAATATGGAATGTTAAATTTACCGGATTGAATCCAGACATAATGCGTGTGGCTTTTTCTTCCTCTCCTTTGTCAAAATCTGAAATAACCATAAAAACGGGAAAGGAACCGCTGACACTTGCTTTCCATTCAGAGTCTGATGTGAAGGTTATATCGGCGTTGCTGATTGAGGATGTTGTTAAAGCGATAAGGGATAGCAGGCATGATGCAGGGAGTTGTTTTTGTGTGTTCATCGTATTCACCTTGGGATAAATAGAATCGATTTGACACATTTAAGCGTAACGTATGAGTTCAGTTATCACAATGGTGCTTTTGCTTTTCGTCTGTCAATTTAATATCACAAAAGCACTGTTAAACGTCAGTTTTTAAGCGCGGTTTCTCTGGGTATACAGGGATCCCCCTAATAACACACCGTATAATACTAATGTCCAAATACCAATAAAAGCAGCCATCAACCCAAATAGATCAGGTGCTTTCATGAGGGTGGTCATGAGCGATTCTTGATAGTAAAAGAACCACTGGTGACCCTCTGGAAATATTTGTGTGTGCAGCCAATAAAACACATCTTTTGGGCCAACGACTATCAGCGTCGCTGCACTGATTATTAGCAATATGCCAAGACCGGATGTGGCTTGGAGTAAGGGTGGGGGGGGGAGTTTTAATTGGTGTATAAGAAGGATTAGTAAAATACTGATCAATATCATCAGAACGCCGACTGGGTAGAGCGTATCAATTAGAATGGCAACATCTTCTAAATGGATGACTTCAGCTCGATGTAATAAGGGGATGGACTTACCTTTGTATTGATAGCGTATGTGCTTAAGACCTTCGCCGCCTTGTTGGATACTGTCGACAATTTCAGAAAAGAGCTGGAGATGTTCATCTTTAGTCGTTGTTTCGAAGTGCTTTCTGTATTGGTTTGTGGGGGCAAAACGTTGAATGTGTTCCTGAATAGATAGCCATTGGTAGGCTTTAGCATATCCAAAATCAACAAACGTCAAACTATGCCAGGCAATTAATAAGGTGCCAAGAAAAAGCGTAAGAATGTAGGTAGGCCATAGGCATTGTTTTGCGCGTTGCTTGTTGTTTTTTTGATCATGTTTTGAGTTGTAAGGCGACGTGTTCTTTGGCTTTTTATTATGAAGTTTTGACATAGAAGAAATAGGTTGCAAGTGATTTGTTATTTTTAAGGGGTAGGGTTCGTTGAGTCATGTTACATGTCATGGTTTTTTCTGCAACTTGTGAACACCATCAATAGAGCCTTGGGCTGTGCTTTATAACGTAAGCTGCTATGATCCGACGCATCGTTATTGACATATAAAGAAGGTTTAGCAATGGATTATAAAGGTAGAGCGACGTCAAAAGGTATTGGATTTGGTTCCTTTTTGCTGGTTGTGTTGTTTTTATTACTCACAGTATTGTGGTTTATACCTGCTCCCGCCATTAAGTGGGGAATAGAAACCTATGGCTCAGAGCATGTAGGGGCGAAAGTTGATGTTGAGAATGTGGATTTTTCGTGGCTATCTGCTGGGATAAGCATTGAAGGTTTACAGATAACGGATCCGAATGCACCGATGGAAAATATGTTAGTGATTGACCGTATGGCGACTGCATTGGATGTGTCTCAGTTATTAAATAAGAAACTATATATTGATGAACTGCTGATTGAAGGTGTTGGCGTCGGAGAAGCAAGAGCTGAAAGCGGAGCAATGTCTAAACAAGCTTCTACGCAGACAGAAGAAAGCTCGGGTCTTTCTCTTGCTAGTCTGGGATTGCCCAGTACTGATGAGCTAGTAGCAAAAGAAAAAGCCATTTATGAGAATAAAATTAATGCATATAAAGAAAAATTAGATGCAAAGCGGCGTGCTATTGAAGGCGCTATTAAGACGTTACCGAATGAAGATGCGTTAAATGCGTATAAAGCCCGTATTAAAAAAGCAAAAGATGGCACTAAAGGCCTATTAGGCAAGTTTGCAGCATTAAAAGATTTTAAACGTATTCAAAAAGATATAAAAAAGGATGTTAAGAAAGTACGAGAGGTTCAAGCACTCATTAAAACCACTCTCGCGGACTTAAAAAAGGACTATGAGGTATTGAAGGATTTACCGAATCAATCCGCGAGTGAGATTGTTACGTCACTGGGGTTAGAAAAGTCTTTGGTGGCGAATGCAGGGCAAACCTTATTGGCTGGGCGTTTTGATTCCTGGGTTCAACAAGCGCTTGGATATTATGACGCCGTGGGTGGCGGTACTACCACAGGTGGTTCTGATACAAGTGAGGCTGAGGGAACAATAAAAACGTCGCCAGACTTCTTGATTAAGAAAGTATTGTTATCAGGGGCTTTGCGAGAAGGCGGCAGAGAAGGTGAGATGAGTGGTGAGATTATTAATCTCAATGAGGCACCTGCATTGTCACCTGAGCCGATAACAGTAAACCTTAAGGCTGCTGGCGTGGCTTTTGGGAAGCTATCGCTAAATGGTGTTGTTGATCACCGGGAACTAGGTGCAGAAGACGATACCTTCGCGTTATCGATTGCTGATAGTACGCTTGAAAACTACTCGTTAACCGAACAGTCGGATATGGCCTTATTGCTAAAGAAGGCGTTATTCTCGACTCAGGTGGATGCATCGATTAAGACGTTATCTACGTTGAATATGGTCATTGATGCAGGGTTTAGCAACATTGATTTGGCGATTGGTTCTGATGGTGAGCCAAGCGGCACTGATGTTCAGCGAGCTGTTGTTGAGGCGTTAAAAGGGACAAAAGAGATCAGTTTTCAGGGCAAGGCAGAGGGGCCCTTGGATAAGCTAACATTATCTCTTAAATCTAATCTTGATGATGTATTAAGTAATGCCGTTAGCAAAGCGGTTCAAGGCAAAGTTGATGCATTAAAAGGGGATGTTAGTAAGAAATTACAGGATGAGCTTGCTAAGCAAATGGCGCCACTTAAAGACAAGTTAGATGGCATGGCTGGCTTGCAAAGTCAGGCTGGAGATCGAGAGGATGCAATTGAGGGTTTGTTGAAGAAGTTGTAATAGCTGTAGATCTGATGGCTGCTCTGATTGTCAATGTGGTATGCCCAGAGGGGGTGTTTTTTAAAGGTGGCCTTAAGCGTTAATTGATTGGAATTACATGGGGTAATTATGTCTGAACCAATACCGTCAGCAACGGTTGTATTGCTACGAGAAGCCAATGAAACGATAGAAGTATTGTTGTTAAAGCGAAATTCCAAAATTTCTTATGGTGGTATGTGGGTTTTTCCGGGAGGAAAAATTGATGCTGAGGATTATGAGAAAGCTGAAGATTCGGCTACCGGAGAAGCTAATCGTGACGGCGAGGCGGCGTTGGTTGCAGCGCAAAATGCCGCTCACCGAGAAACGCAAGAAGAGGCGGGCTTGGATATTCAACGGGAGAAGTTGATATATTTTGCCCATTGGACAACGCCTAAGATACGGCCGAAACGTTTTAGCACATGGTTTTTTATCGCGCCAGCGGAAACTCATGACGTTACTATTGATGGGGGCGAAATTCATGAGCATTGCTGGCGTTCACCAATGGATGCACTAAAGGCCCATCGAGAAGGTGAAATCGAATTAGTCCCCCCCACATTCTTAACGCTATTGGAAATATCACCTTATAGTTCCATTAGCGAGGTGGAGGATGCACTTTCCAATTCGTCACCTCGGGTTTTTGAACCTCGAGTGGAAATATTGCCAGAAGGTTTGTGTTATTTCTATGAAGGTGATGCGGGTTACGAAAAGACAGATCATAAAGCAGAGGGGGCTCGACATCGCTTGTATGCGAAGACGAATAGAGATTGGCAATATCAGCGTTCATAGTGCTACATATAACGCTGATAGGGATGAAAAAGCCTAGCTGACGCCACTTTTTGTGGATTATTTTCTGTGAATTAACATGGTTTTGCATTTACCTCAAGAATAATTCACAGAAAATGAATCCTTTATGATAGGCTGTCATCTTATTGACATTCCACAACAACTTAATACGTGTTTACATTAAGTTGTTGAATAAGCGCGAGAAATAAATTGACGGTTCTTTGACCATTATTTTGTAGCCAACGTTTTCTTTGGGCTGGCGCTATTTAACCAAAAGTAATCCCCATAGTTATCCACAGAAAATGTGGAGAAGTAAAATAGTCGAAGTGCTGATGTTTTTTTGACCAGAAAACCTGCTATCCTTTTAAGGTAAGTGTCAAAAAGATGATTAAACAATAACGGGTAGTAAGAAAAATAATTGAATACGATGAACATGCCGCCAATTATATTAGATCTTGAAGCCTCAGGCTTTGGAAAGGGAAGCTATCCTATCGAGGTAGGTTTGGCGTTAGATGATGCTCACGCTCACTTGGTTTCTCACCTGATTAAACCTTTTGATCACTGGACTCACTGGCAAGAGAGTGCAGAAGAGGTTCATGGAGTTTCTCGAGATTTGCTGATGACTGAAGGTAAGAATCCTCAGTTTGTTGCAGACGAGTTGAATCGTTTGTTGCGAGGTAAGACGGTCTATTCGGATGGCTGGGGGGTGGATCGTAGTTGGCTGGCATTGTTATTTCATGATGCAGGTATTTATCAAGGGTTTAAGATCGATACCATTTTTTCCCTTCTATCGGAGGGCGAGCTAGAGAAATGGAATGAAAGCAAAGCTAAGGTTCTTGAAATTACTGGTATGAAATTGCACCGCGCTGGCACTGATGCACTAATTATTCAGCAAACCTATCTTTATACGGTTGATCGTCCCGCATTTGAAGAATCATTAGCAACCTATAACGCTGCATGATCCTGTCGTAAGGTAGCTAAGAAGTAGAGGCTTGTAGAAGCCCCTACTTCTAAATTGCCGCTAAACGCTTTCTATAGTAAAGCCACTTAATTCCTCGTCATCCCAATGTTGCTGTGATGTGACCACTGCAATGCTTGAGGCATTTTTATCGGTGAGATAAGTTTTTGCTACTCGGGTTAAATCCTCTAACGTTGTGGCTAGCACGCGTTGACGGAATCGCCCTTGAAATTCATCCCCCCTGTTAAATAACCTGTTTTGAAAGGCGTGTTTTGCTTCCCCGGCGGGTGAACTGGGTTTATCCAGCGCACCGATAACACCCAGGATGGCTTCTTCCAAGACTTCGTCTTTGTGTTGGCTTTCAAGAAACCACTTAACGGCGAGATCAAAGTCTGTCAGCGTCTCAGATAACCGAGGGTCTCGATATGAATAAAAGCGAAATGCTGCGATATTAGACTCTTGCGATGCCCCTCCACCATAAGCCCCCCCTTGTTCTCGAATGGCACGGTGTAGATACCCATTTCTTAACACACCACCAAGAATGACAAGGGGGGCTGCATCAATGTGATCGGATGTTACCGTTGGGTACGCCTTTGCACAGAAGTTAACTTGAGTATTGGTGAGCCAGCATTGCTTTACTTGCTCTCGTTGTTTCGGTAATGAGAAGGCGTCTGTAGGTACGTTATCTGGAAGCCATAAATCACGTAAATACTTTTGTTGTTCTTCGAAATTCGGTTCTTCACCAATAAGTAAAAATTGTTTTTGACCTAGGGTAACTAAGCTGTGTAATACTGTTAGATTGTCTGCAAGTTCGCTAAGAGATTCGGTGTTTTTAAGGCTTTGGTCGAGTTTCTGTACCGCTTGAATACCTGCCAATCCTGATGTGGTGTGAGATAAGTGGGCGATAGGGCTAAGGCCACTACTTGCCGCTTGCATAGCTAGGCCGTGCCCGTGCCCAGTAATACTTTGATCAAGGCGAGAGCGGTATTGTGCGACAAGTTCTTTTATTCGTTCTAGCTCATCAAATCGAATACGTGTAACGATCTTGTTGAGCAACTGGAACATAGATTGGGCGTTGCGATTTAATGCCTTTCCTGAAAACCCTAAATGTGCCGAGATGGATTGCTCATCATTGATATCGCTGCGTATGGTTGTGAAGCAACCAATACCGCCAGAGCACGCACTGATCTCATCTTGAATGGCCAGGTAGTCTTCTTCCCCTGCACCTAATTCGCCGACTAAATGTGTATATAAAGGCAGTAATTGTTGCTGCTCCGGGGAAAGATCCGGAAGAGCAAAAAATATCTGTAAATACGTTAAGCCGTTGGTACCCTGTGGGTACAAAGCGATGGGCTGTTTGTTAATGTTGTTTTGTGTTTGCTTTGCCATCAATGTCTGGGCGGGTACATCGTCCAAGCAAACCTTGGGCAATATGTCGATGTCATCTTCTTGAGATTGTCGTTTCAGTAGTTGCTTTGTTTTTTCAACAATAGCGTCTTTTTCTAGGTCTGTTAATTGTTGTTTGTGTCGTTGCAGCTCCAGTTGTACGCGAGCCTCTTTTCTAGCGTCGATTTCTGTATCGGGGCGTAATGTCAGGCATATTCGGTGAGGGTTATCTAAAAGCTGTTCTTGGATAAGTTGCTTTATGAAGTTAGGGTCTTTTATGTCAATACGGAGCTGCTCAAGCACTGGGTCTAGATTGAGTTGCTGAATAGGGTCTCCACGATGAATGGCTGGCGATAGTGCATCTAGAATCATTTGTAAGCCATAAGGGAATTGATCTCCGCCTACTTCGCGCTGGCTTAACTCTAACTGGTGAAGGATGGCATCAAGTTTTTCTTCTTCTACGCCATCTTTGGCCAGTTTTTCTAACAGAGCCAAAACCTGTTTTTCAAATTCAATGGCGGCGTCTGGATTGGCACCTTCAATGCCACACATAAATGCCATTTCAAAATTACTGTCTTCCAGGCCACATAGAGGGCTAGGGGCATTACCAAGTCCGCAGGTTTCTAATAGTTTTTGTAGCGGTGAGGCGCTATTTTCTAATAATACGTCGGATAATAAATGCGCCTTTAATTGTGATTCTAAATCATTGCTTTCTCCCAATAACCAACCTAATAAAATGTGACTTTTATGTTCAGTTGTTTCATTGGGCGCGAGTGTAATGGGATAGGCTTCTTCTATTTTTATAGGGGCAAAATAACGCTTTTCCGGTTGAACTTCGATGCGGGTTTCGAGTTGCTCAAATCGATGTAATGCTTTTTCTTCAAAGTTTTGCTGGTGCTCTTGAGCTGGGATGTTTCCGTAGGTCATAAATATCGCGTTACTCGGGTGATAATGGGTGCGATAAAATGACATTAATTGCTCATAGCTTAAATTGGGGATGTCTGTTGGCTCGCCACCGCTATTAAAGTGATAGGTCGATGTTGGGAAAAGATATTTTTTTGCTGTTTCGTAAAGCATGCTGACGGGAGAGCTAAGGGCTCCTTTCATCTCGTTGTAAACGATCCCTTTGTAGACCAAATTGGAATCCGTATTTTCAGCGTCTTCAAATTCGATGCGATGTCCTTCTTGGGCGAAGTCCAATGGATCGATGCGAGAAAAGAATACTGCATCTAAATAGACGTTGAGTAGGTTATCAAAATCTTTCTTGTTTTTGCTCGCAAACGGATAGGCTGTCCAATCGCTGCTGGTAAAGGCGTTCATAAAGGTATTTAGCGAGCGGCGTATCATCATGAAAAATGGGTCGCGAACCGGGTATTTCTCACTTCCGCACAACGCGGTATGTTCCAATATATGTGCAACACCTGTAGAGTCGGTAGGAATAGTTCGTAAACCGACCAGAAATACATTCTCATCATTATCAGCATCAATATGGTAATGCATAGCCCCAGTTTTTCTGTGGCGATACTCTGAGACAGTGACATGCAGGGACTCAATGGACTCAGTGCGAAGCCACTCAAAGCTCTCGTGTGCAGGTTGGCTATTTACCGTATTGTTTGATGATGTTGCAGATGCTTTTGATGTTTTTGGCATAAATTGAGTTCTTAAGGTTGATAGGTTGGCCGTGGATGTCTCTGTTGCCTATTTGGGCAGGAATACACATGTTACCTGCTCACGGGAATCCACTGAATAACGATACACTCCAAAGTATTTCACGTAAGGGCGGGCTTTGCTAGTAAAGCCAAGTATTCAAGGTCTAATTCAGTCAGCATTAATGAAAAGGAGTGTTGTTTTGACTCACCCTGTTTTAAGTCACCCTGTTTTAACGCATATAGGCCCAATGGCATTGTTAGCGGATAGTCAGTTGTTATTTGGTGGCGAGAAAGGTGGGCCGCTTTCACAATGGGTGATGGATCAAATGTCAGCTAGGTATGCAGGTGATGTGTCTAGTGCATCTGGGATTTCTAAAAAAGCGGTATATATCGGTGCTGCGAACGGTAATGCTATTGAATTCTATCAAATGGCGACGGATGTTTGCCGACAGTGGGGTGTTGATAGTGTTGTGCATGTCGAAAATGTAAAACAACTTGTTGATTTGAGCGTTGAAAATATTGCTGTGATGATATTGGCCGGAGGAGATGTGGCATTAGGGTGGAATTTCTTATCACAACCTTCTGTGAGGAACTGGCTAAATCACTATACTCAAACGAATGGTCTTATTGTTGGTATCTCAGCGGGAGCTATTCATTTAGCATCCACATTTTCAAAAGGCTGTGGCAGTCGTGTTTGTTTTTTGGAATATTGCACCGTAAATATAGCCGCCCATGAGGAGCAAGAAAGATGGCCTTCCGTTCGGTCATGGCAACAGAGTACCAACGACGAGCAGCTTCTATTTATAGGGCTTCCTTTTGGGGGGGGCGTGTTGATTGAACCGAATGCAGTCATGTTCGAAGGAGCTCGAGCAATTGGGAAAGGCTATGAAGTATTTGAAAAACACACCACTATTATTTAAATACACATGCAATTTATGTAAAAAAATCAATTTATGATGAAAGCTGATATGACGATGAAAAAACCCTTTGATGGCCTGTTAGTTATTGCGCTGGAGCAAGCTGTGGCTGCACCTTATTTATCATCGAGGCTTGCAGATGGGGGTGCAAGAGTAATAAAAATTGAGCGTGAAGAAGGAGATTTTGCTCGACGTTATGATTCTGTTGTAAATGGCGAGAGTGCGTATTTTGTTTGGCTTAACAGAGGTAAAGAATCGTTGAAGCTGAATATTAAGGATTCCGGGGATAAGCAGTTACTTGAAAGGTTGATAGAAAAAGCCGATATATTTATTCAGAACTTAGCACCAGGAGCGGCGGGGCGAGCAGGGTTCGACAGCTTGGCCTTGCGTCAAAAGCATCCACGACTAATTACGTGTGACATAAGTGGTTACGGAGAAGAGGGTAGTTATGTTCAGCGTAAAGCCTATGATTTGTTGATTCAGGCGGAGACAGGTTTGTCTGCGGTGACGGGACGGCCGGAGGGGCCTGGGCGTGTCGGTGTTTCCGTATGCGATATTGCTGCCGGTATGCATGGCCTTACCGGGGTGCTGCAGGCGTTGTATGAACGAGAGAAAACGGGAGTAGGGCAAGGTATAAAAGTCTCCTTATTTGATGGCATGGCGGACTGGATGACAGTACCGCTGTTACATCAGGAATATGGAGGCAAAGCGCCGGATAGAGTAGGGATGAACCATCCATCAATTGCTCCTTACGGTGCTTATTCGGTAGGGAATAAAGCTGAGGCTGCACAGGTTGTACTGTCAATTCAAAACGAAAGGGAATGGCAGTCTTTCTGTCAGGGCGTATTAACAATGCCAGGTTTGCTTGACGATCCTCGGTTTTTAACCAATGAGCTCCGTGTAATGGATCGAGTAGCACTGGATCAAATAGTCGAGTTGGTATTTAGTGGGTTGAACAAGCATGAGCTAGAAATACGAATGGAAAAGGCAAGTATAGCTTTTGGTTGGTTGAATAGTGTTAGCGACCTGTCGGTGCACCCTCAGCTAAGGCGAGTGAGCGTGAAAGGGGAACTAGGTGAGATTAGACAGGTTGCTTCCCCAATACAGATTCAAAATAATGAAGGGAATATTTCATGCGATTCATGGGGTGGTGTTCCAGCTGTGGGAGAGCATGATGAACAAATTAGGCAAGAGTTTGGTGTTGTATCTGGATAAATAGCTATTTTATTTAAATGTGTAAAGAGTGCGTTTTTATAAAGTCACCAACTTGAGAGATGGCCTGCCTTGCTTGAGGCAGTCCACCCCCCATACAGTGGAAGACATGCCACATTTTGGGCCATACAGTGAGTTCAGAATTAACACCGTGATTTTTTAATTGCTGATGTAAACGAAGGGAGTCAGACAGTAGGATCTCATCTTCGCCAACGTGAATTAAAATAGGTGGGAGCCCTAAAAGGTCAACGTTAATCGGTGATAAAGATTTGGGCATACCCGAGGATTCCCCTAGATATAAGTTTACCAAATGGGGCAGTTGATCTGCTTTTAGCCAAGGGTCACGTTTTCTTTTAGATACATAACTTTCACCATTAAAATATAATGCGTCGGCCAACGGCGACAATAAGAAGGCTGCTTGTGGTTGATCCATCCCCCGCTGTTTTATTTCTAATAAGGTTTGAAGTACAAAAAAAGCGCCTGCGGAATCACCACCTAATACAATCTGTTGTGGTTCATAAGCGTTGTCCAATAACCACTGGTAAGCATTAAAACAATCTTGGTGTGCTGCGGGATAAGTGTGTTCGGGCGCTAAGCGGTAGTTGATAGAAAGGGCTTGGATATGTGCAGATTTGGCAATGTGAGCAACCATAGGTCGATGGCTCTCTTTGGAGCCAACAATAAATCCTCCGCCGTGAAAATACAGCAATACACGTTTTTTGTTGCTGCCGGCAGGGGTGATCCATTCGGCATCGATTGCTGGGTGGCCGGATGGTTGAAGGGTAATGTCAGAAACGGATACGGTTGAAGGGATTGTTGCATTTCTAGTGATTTTTTCCAGGTGTTGTCGTTGTTCGGGGATGGGGGTATTGGCAACAGGAAGCTTGCTCATGACGCGGCGCACATAACTTCTATGTGCCAGGACATTTATATATTTCATCATAAGAGTGTTTCCTGATGCTGGCCTTAACGGAATAAGCTCCACTATAGCGATGGGGTAGCGGTAGATCACCCGATAAGGGGATCAAAATATATGGCAAATAGCTCAGAAATGGCGGATTATTATATGGGAACGCCTGAGTCAATCGTTTCTCTAATGAACACTGTTGTGTCTAATCTACCGTTGTGAGTTGTATGAAATGACAAAAGAAATTGCTCCTATAAAACATGCAACACTTGTTTTTTGTGATCAAACACTGGGTACAAGCTTAGGGTTATCAACCGATTTATATGCATTGCTGCACTTTTTTGCCAAGCAAACCGATAAAGCGTTTTCTTATGACAATGTTGCTGTTACTGGTAATACGATCACTACATCCGGAAAATTGTCAGTGAGTTTTGAGAAATCGATTGAGGATATTGATGAAACGGATTTGGTGATGTTGCCTGCTTTTTGGGGCGATCCATTGCAAATATTAAAAGAAAATGAGGCTCTAATACCTTGGTTAATACAGCAGCATCAGCGCGGGGCATTATTAGTTGCACATTCTACGTCGGCATTCTTTCTTGCGAAAACGGGATTGCTCAATAACAGATCCGCGACAACACACTGGCATTACTTCGATCAGTTTGAACAAATGTTTCCAACTGTCCAGCTATGTCGGCAACGCTTTATTACTGCAAGTGACCGGCTTTATTGTAGTAGTGGGATAAGTTCTGCGATGGATCTGGGGGTATATTTGGTTGAGCAGCTTTGGGGCATGGAGATTGCCAATCAAATCAACCAAAATTTTTTAATTGATTTGAAACGTAACTATAAACCGGAGTTTATAAATGTTGAAGGCCATAAGTTTCATGATGATGAACTTATACTTTCTATTCAAAGTTGGTTGGAATTAAACTATTCAAAAAATACTGACTTGGAAGAAATATCCCGCCGATTTAATACCAGTGTCAGCTCCCTTAAAAGGCGTTTTAAGCAAGCGACGGGGGAAACGCCGAATAAGTATATCCAAAACCTTCGTATTGAGCGGGCAAAAGAATTGTTAAAGTTTGATGATCTCTCTATTAATCTTGTCGCTTATGAGGTGGGGTATGAGGATGTGAGTTATTTTGGTAGTTTGTTTAAGCGTATAGTGGGAAACACCCCTAATTCCTATAGAAAGAGTTTTAGGGGTGAATGATGAAAAAAACTAATAGCTTCTTTTGGTGATAATGATCTTTGGCTGATGATCTTTACGCTTTTGCTCTATGAGCGCTTTTATTCACCTGTTGAGCAGTTTCTTGGAGGCATGGTACATATGCCATCATCGATAGCTGAGGCGAACGCATCATTAACGAGGTATTCTTCATAAAGGTTTACGAATGCATAAGCAACACCAGCGAACTCTCCATTTTTATCTTCAAAAGGTTTGTAAAATAATAGGATGTACTGCTGGAAGTTAGATTGTTTGTAGATGACGTAATGGCCGTCCATGTCGCCTTGGAGGTAGTCACTGAATCCTGCACTAGCCCAATCTGAACTGGGAATTGATGCGTCGCCAGGGTGCCACCCCGCAAACGTTTTGTACACAATATCGTCAGTGTTATACGTAGCGTCATCAAAGAAAAATTTGTTTTTTGTCCCATGTAATGAACTATTGGAAATGTTTAAAAATAATGAGCTATCCATGCTGGTGCAACTAGATAGTACATTGCACGCCAAGGACATGACTTTCGATGATACAAATGGTACTTGTTCGGAGTTAGCGTCATTAGGGTTGATCGGGCGAGGGGACTTTGGAGAGAAGGGGTAGTTGCAGGTAGCTGACGGTGTGTTTGCCTGATAGATGCCGAATAGATTTTCCGGTTCTGCTTCGTTATTCGTATTGATGCTTAAGGTTCCAAACCCTGAACCTGCCGTGATAGGTACAGGTTGTCCTTTATCGTTGTTTGCGACCTCATTGTGGGTGATAAATATGTCGCGCATAGGTGGCGCCAGTTGAGCTGCCGCATCGGCATTTTCAGGGTTTAACTCGGTTAGGTTTTTGCTAGATAGAAACCCAATCATTTCATTTACAAGTAGTTCACTACGAGCGGATGCTCTCACCTGGGATTCTACAAGCATGTCAGCACAGGCTTCTGATGGTTTGTCTGCGGGGGTATATCCGCACGCCTGAAGGAGTAATATCACACAGCCCAGTAGTATTTTTTTCATTGTTGTTTTGCTCTGTAGTTTCCGTCATTAAATAGTACTTGGTGACAGTATTTATTGTTTTTGAGCGCAAACACAGGGGGGATCAGACTAACGACTAGGGCATTTGGCTCATGAAGTGACAAATACCCTAGTTTTTGTGATAAGAGTAGCTACTAGAGGGGAGGAGGTGTTAGGTCGTTTAGAACGACCTTTAGTAACTCTCTATTGGTGGTTTCTTTTAGTAACTCCCTGTTAGTAGCTCTCTGGGAGTTTTTTAAGGATCTGAAACTGCTTACGTTCTGATAAAATATAGCCACCAACAGTAAGGTCTTTTAGGATTCTTGCAACCATCTCTCGAGAAGAGCCAATGCGATTAGCGATATCCTGCTGGGTTAGCTTCTCCTCTACCACCATGATATCGCCTTTTTCAACCGCCATATTCAATAAGGTTTTGCGGATTCTTCCGTACACATCCTGAAGGGCGAGAGTTTTGATATTGTCTGTTAGCTGACGAACGCTGCTGGCAAGATTTCTTAACATTGCCATAGCAAGGTTGGGGTTAGCCTCAATGGTTTTTGTGAACTCATCTTTGTAGATTATAGAGAACGTCGACTTTTCTGTGGTGATAACGGATGCTGAGCGCTTTTCATCATCGAGCAGAGATAGTTCACCAAAATACTCACCTGGCCCCATTGAGTTTAGAATAAACTCTTTGCCCTGTTCATCGCTGACATAAACACGTACTTTTCCAGAGCTAACCATATACATGGCATTGGCAATATCCCCTTCATTGATAATAACGCTGTTTTTGGGGTAGTTTCGGGTGACCGCAAGGGCTTCAATGGCGGAAAGCTCTTCTTCTGATAATCCTTCAAATATCGAGATGTTTTTCAGGTCACTCATTTTTTGTCTCTTATGTAGTCGAATTCTGGTCAATTGAGAGAGCGTCAACAGGCTTGTAGCACGCAATATATGGCAGCTTACCACATGGTGAAGGGATTAAAAGCGATATGCCTACAGTATGGCAAGGGGAGTAGTAAGCTGTGGTAATATAGGCTCATTTTCGTTTAAACATGTTTACGCAATAATCAAAGGTGATACTCCATGAAGGTGGTTTCTTTTAATACAAACGGTATACGGGTTAGGCAACATCAGTTGGAAGCGTTGATTGAAGCCTATAACCCCGATGTGATCGGTGTACAAGAAAGCAAAGTTCAAGACAGCGAATTTCCAGTGGAGATGATTCACGCTTTAGGGTATGAAGTTGAGTTTCATGGTCAGAAAGGCCATTACGGTGTTGCGATGCTGTCTAAGAAAGCAGCGATATCATCAAGGAAGGGTTTTCCCAGTGATGAAGATGATGCTCAGCGACGGCTAATTGTGGGGGAGTATGAAACGGCTGAAGGTAATACGGTTACCATTATTAACGGTTATTTTCCACAAGGTGATAATCGAGAACACCCTCAAAAGTTTCCTGCTAAGCAAAAATTCTATGAAGATTTGCAAACCTATCTAACGACCACTTTTGACCCTTCGCAGCCTGTTATTGTAATGGGTGATATTAATATATCACCTTCAGATCTTGATATAGGTATTGGACCTGACAATAAAAAGCGCTGGTTGCGTACGGGTAAGTGCAGCTTTCTTCCTGAAGAGAGGGATTGGTTAGCTCGCTTACAAAATTGGGGGTTAACCGATACATTCAGGCATCAGAATCCTGATGTAGATGATGTTTTTAGCTGGTTTGACTATCGCAGCAAAGGTTTTGATAGAGAGCCAAAGCGAGGTTTGCGCATTGATGTGATATTAGCAACGCAGGTGTTGACGGATTCATTGGTTGGTACCGGCGTTTGTTACGATATTCGCGCGATGGAAAGGCCGTCAGATCATTGCCCTATATGGTCAGAGTTTTCTTTTTGATTCAAGGTTTTTTACTAACTCGTCAACGAAGAGAGAGTCGCTCACAGAAAGAGGGTGAGCGAGGGCTTGTGTTCACCTATTGGGTGAAAACCGATGAAGGAGCAGTTTGTGTTGAAGTTGATAATCAGCAGGCGGTGTGCTTTGTTGAATCGGCTCAGCTTAAGCGTATTGAAAAACGGTTGTTACACACGCCAGGGGTAAATATTAAACCGTTGGCGTTGAGTGCATTTAGCGGTGAGCCGGTAAGTGGGGTGTATTTTTCCAGTTACCGTCAGTTATTAGCGGCAAGAGACGAGTTTGAAAATATCGGCATTCCCTTCTTGGAGGCGGATGTTCGGCCTGCCGAACGGTATTTAATGGAACGTTTTATTACCTCGGTCGTATCAATCGATGGCGGGGAGGCGGCTCGAAAAACACCAAGTGATCGTTTTGATACGATACATTCCCCTCGGCTAACCCCTGGTTCCTTTTCTCCTCAGTTTAACGTTGCTTCCATTGATATAGAAACGTCAATGGATATTGGGAAATCAATCTCCCATGATCAGCTTTATTCTATTGCGGTGGTTCAGGGGGCGCAGCGTTATGTTTTTATGGTGGGACAGGCTGATAGTGAAGACTTACAAGAGCATGACGGGTTTACACTGATATTTTCTCGAAATGAACGGCACTTACTTGAGTTGTTTTTAATGTGGGTGGAGAAGGCTGATCCCGACATTATTATTGGCTGGAATGTCGTGAATTTTGATTTGCGTATGCTGCAGAAAAAATGTGATCAATATCGGCTCGCATTTTCATTGGGACGTAACCGGTTGGTGCCTGAATGGCGATCTTCTCAGAGAGAAGGTCAGCATTATTTTGTGCTGGTTCCTGGTCGAGTAGTGTTGGATGGTATTGATACGCTAAAAGCAGCAACTTATAACTTTGAAAGTTTTTCTTTAGAAAATGTTGCGCGTGAGTTTCTTGGGCGAGGGAAATTGGTTCATGATGTAGATAATCGTGGAGAAGAAATTGGCGTTATGTTTCGTAACGATAAGGTTGCGCTGGCAAAATACAACATTGAAGATTGTCAGTTGGTCTTGGATGTTTTTGATAAAGCGCAGTTATTGCATTTTTCAGAAGAGCGGGCTCGCCTAACAGGCCTGCCGATGGATAAAAGTGGTGGATCTGTTGCTGCATTTGAAAATTTGTATTTGCCTCGCCTGCATCGTGAAGGTTATGTTGCTCCCAATATAGGTATGATGCAGAGTGACATTGTTGCCCCTGGTGGCTACGTTATGAACTCCGTACCTGGATTGTATGAAAATGTCTTGGTATTGGATTTTAAAAGTCTGTATCCGAGTATTATCCGTACGTTTAATATTGATCCCTTATCCCTTGTTGTGAGTCAGCATACGCTTGGTGAGAATACGGATATTCCTCCAGAGGTGTTTAACCAACCTGTTGTTGATCTTAAAACAATTGCGATGGAAAAATACGTGGGTAAAAATTGGGATGATTGGATTCCGGGTTTTAACGGTGCTTTTTTCAGTAAACATCATCATATACTTCCGGGCATTATCACTACTCTTTGGAAGGCTCGGGATGCAGCAAAAAAAGAAAAAAATGCGCCATTATCTCAAGCCATAAAAATCATTATGAATTCTTTTTACGGTGTTCTGGGAACACCGTTATGCCGTTTTTACGACCCTCGGTTATCTAGCTCGATCACATTGAGAGGTCATGATATTTTGCAAAAAACCCGTGAGCTAATTGAAAGTCAAGGGTATCAGGTTATTTATGGTGATACGGACTCTGTATTCGTTTGGGTGAAGCAAGAAGGGGAGGTTGGCGATGTTGATGTCTGTCGCATAGGTTCTGAATTGTCGGAACGATTAAATCAATGGTGGGATAAAACGCTTGAATCACGTTTTGGGTTAAAAAGCTGTCTGGAAATCGAGTTTGAAACGCATTTTTCGCGATTTATGATGCCAACGGTTCGTGGTTCGGACGTGGGTAGCAAAAAACGTTATGCCGGTATGATTAGTGCTCCGGGGAAGGACGATGAATTGGTGTTCAAGGGATTGGAAAATGTTAGAACCGATTGGACGCACTTGGCGAGAGATGTACAGCGGCAATTATTTTGGAAGGTGTTTCACAATGAACCGTATGAGCTGTTTATTAAACATGTGTATGAACAAGTAATGAATGGTGATATGGATGCGCAGTTGGTTTTTCGTAAGCGCTTGCGACGTAAATTGTCTGATTACCAAAAAAATGTTCCCCCTCATGTACAAGCAGCAAGAAAGGCGGATGAGCGAAATGTCCAGCTCGGGAAACCTAAACAGTTTGAGTTTGGAGGCTGGAGTGAGTACATCATGACATTGAATGGCCCAGAGCCAGTGATGTATGCCGAGTCAGCATTGGACTATGATTTTTATATTGAACGTCAACTAGCTCCTGCCGTTGACGGCTTGTTGCAGTTTATGGGGACGTCATTACAGCAAATTACTGATCAGCAGATGGGGCTGTTTTAGGCGGTTTGCGAACGCGCATCAAGCCTTCTTGGGCTACCGATGCAACTAAAACACCTTTTTGATTGTAGATTTGTCCTCGATTAAAGCTACGAGCACCAGACCCACTGGGGCTTTCCATATCGTAAAGCAACCACTCGTCAGCACGGAAGTTGTGATGAAACCAAATGGCATGATCAAGGCTTGCTGCCTGAACTTTAGGACTCATAAATGACAGCTGGTGGGGGAGCATGCCACACCCGAGTAAGCCAAAGTCAGATGCATAGGTTAGCGCAGCCTGATGGACTCCGAGTTCTCCAGATAAGTTCCCTGGCACTCTAAACCAAGAGCGTTTTCTAGGAGGTTTGGCTTCAGGTTCAAAATAATCAACGGGATCAATAGGGCGGATTTCAATGAGACGTGGCTGTAAAAATGCATCGCGAAATTTCACAGGAATATTGTGTGCAACACGTTTGCGTATTTCTAATTCGTGTTCCACGTCCTCTGGTGCTGGCACAGTAGGCATCGTTTCAGCTTGGTGTTCAAAACCTTTCTCGTCGGCTTGAAAGGATACGGATAAATTAAAAATAACTTCACCGTGTTGAATAGCCACCACACGCCTAGTTGTAAAACTTCCCCCATCTCGAATGCGATCTACTTCATAGATGATAGGGGTGCTGACATCACCGGGGCGAAGAAAGTAGCCGTGTAGTGAGTGTGCTTGTCGATGTTCATGCAAGGTACGGTGTGCTGCAGTTAACGCTTGAGCTACAACCTGACCGCCAAATACGCTGCGACCGTCCATTGCTCGGTTCGTGCCGCGAAAAAGGTTGTGTTCGAGAGTTTCGAGATCTAATATTTGGAGAAATTCTTGGACTAAATTATTCATGTGAAATCTTTGGTGACAAGGAGGGTTGATAGGCATAGCTTAAACTATCAGCTTCCTTGCTGCATTAGATTCCAATAAATTAAAATGACATGGCAAAGCCGACGGTAAGCGTTTTTGATTCGTCTTTGGTACTGGTTGCATCATCTTTGGTGTTGTCTTTTTTGGCATAGGCGACGTGATAGCGTAGGGAACTATTGCCATATGGATAGTATTCGAGTGCGACATTGTAGCTGTCAAAGTCTTTGTATGCCTCTCCATTCGCGACGGTGTAACGTAGTTGAGGTGACCACTTTCCCTGTTTGTATTTTATAAATACGGTTGAAGATTTGTCATCATCAACTTTAGCACCTGCGTCGGTATCATCATGTTGGGTAACGACTCTATCCACTTCAACGGTCAAAGTTGAGGCTTTTATCTGTAACCCGACAGCAATATCATCATGATTTGTATCAGTATGATAGGAAATTAGGGGATTTATCATGCCATCAGCGAAGGAAAATATGGCTTGAGCACCGTATAACAAATTTTCACTTCTAGCTTCTGCATTATCATCAGGGTCTTCATCATTATTGGCGACTTGTGCATTAAAGCTATGGTCGCCGATATTATAGAATACCCCGACAGCATTGCGATAGAAAGATGCATTATTCCAAGTAAGAGATCCTTGTGAGTATGTGTCGCGAGAAGAAAATATGGATTCATAACCACCCAGGTTTATATACTGCTTGCCGAGCTTAACTTTTATTCCATTATCAAATCTTTTCTGGATATAGGCGTAATCAACACCTTTGCCAGAGCCATCGTCATTTTCCCCTGCTAAGGTTTTGTTTAATCGGAACTTTAAGCGATAGGATAAATCGTCTGTGATTTTGCCTTTTATATCAAAGCGCATATAGGGGATTTGGAGAGAGGTGCTTTCGTGAGCACCATCGCTATCACTTCTAACAAGGTCACCTCTGATCTGTGTCTTTATCGTTGGCATACCTGCAACAGCACTTCCAGAAACAGCGAGTGTTAATCCCGTCATTAATACATTGATTTTTTTCATGTATGTATCCCCAGTTTAGTTTGCCTTACTTGGTATTTAAGCTGACCAAAGCAGTGAAGGTATTGTTTTTAGTCAACTAATTAATAGTCGCTATTTGATATCCGTCAAGTAGGCTGGCGAGTTTGAGCCGGGGCAAGGAGGTGGGTAGTTAGACGAAAACTTAAGGCTGGATGCCTTACATTGCAAAAATTAGAGAGACAAAAGAGTTTAAAGATAAAGCGGGAGGTTTTTTGGGAAAATGATTTTGCAACTCACATAATGGGTTGAGGAGACAGAGTCCCTCAACCCATTATTTTCTATTGTGTTACGTGTTCATATAAATTAGCGGAGCGAACGCTACAAGTATTAGAGATATCCCCATCACTGTTAATGGCAATAATATTTTCTCATGGCGTAGCCAGAATGATTTCCCTATCGTTTCCTCTGTAGCGAGTAATACCTCTTTTTCTCCAACCACTTGTCTTGTTAATAGGTGGTTAACCGCAACGGGTGGGGATAAATAACCCAACTCAAATGCGACTAAGGTAATCATCCAGAAGTGAATGGGTTCTATACCTTGTTGATAGGCGACTTGAGCAATAGTTCCGGATACCAGTACAACCGCACCAAACGGATCCATGCACATTCCGATAATGACAAGTGCAATCAATAACACCACCATGGTTTGCCACATATTGCCGAATAGGTCTGAATTTTCAGAGAAGTCTTGAATGATGTGTGAATCTTCGATAACGCCACCAGCGGCTAATGATAGGCCCATTAACAATAACAGTGCACCAATGTGAACAATGCCGTTAGTGGTAGCAGTTCTTACTGAGCCTTCTAACTTTTCTTCCCTTTCAATGTCATGATAATCATCTTCATGTTCTAACGTTTCACCGTAAGATTTCAAGTAAATCTCAGGGTATTTACGAGAGAAAGCGTTCATATAAGGTTTTGCTAACACCTTTTCATAAATAAGCATTAACAACACAATAACCGGAAGAATGGTTGGCGCTGAGAACTCATCAAGATGTGCATCCATTACATAGGCATAAAAGATCGCTGTTAGGACAAATACCGATGCATAAGGAATCAAGGGAATAAAAGCGAATAAACTTGGTACTAGTGCTTTTTTAACCGGCGCAACTTTTAAGGGGCCTTGCTTGGCAACCAATGAAATTATAAAAAACATAAAGGAGGTTAGTAAGAATACTTTAACACCCCACCCAAACATTTGATCGGTGGTGACTTCTTTATTTAACGCGGCAATAAGCACAACCAGTAAGCAGGGGCGCAATACAACACCGAGGCTGCCAGACATTGCGGTGGCAGCTAGGGCGAGTTGACGACGAGCACCAGCACGACGTAATTCACTATAAACAACGGCACCCATTGCGATAATGATAACACCTGATGCGCCGGTATAAGCGGTAGGTACAGCCATTACAAGAACCGCAACAAATGCCAGCATTTCTGGAGGAAGTTTCCAGGGTTTAAATATTCGGAATGCTAACTCACCAATGAAGGTTTGTTTTAGCATCATACCAATCCAGATATATAAGCCAATTTTGGTAAAAATACTGGCCATATCCATCATTTTGTCAATGTAGAGAACAACCCCTTGAGGATTTGATTCTTTCAGTATGTAAAAGTATGCGGCGCTAAATGCCATGTAACAATACAAGGGAACTGATAAAAAGGCTTTGCCGATTGAACCACTTTCCTCAGCATCTTTAGGGATCTTAAAACACTGATAGAGTGATACTAAAGTTAATGCGCTAAAACCAATCATGTAAGTCCAGCGTATCTGGGGGTATAACATCTCAACCCCGGTGTTATAGCCGTTGTACAGGTAGGCATATGCCGAATAGGAAAGCGCAAGGTTTGCAAATAACTGTGCACCAGCTCCAACTTTATGATCAAGCTTAGACATTATTGGGCGCAAGCCAATATGATGGTATGTAAGTGTGGCTGTTAAGGCGCAAATGAACAGAAGTAAGGATAGAATTGAGCGTTGGTTATCACGGCTGAACGCCGCGATTTTAAGCATAAAGTAATCAACCTCTCGAAATGCTCTAACACTATTGGTAACTCGTGCTTGGTTTTCGCTGGCAATTTTATGTTTTTCGTTACATAAACGGAGTTGCCCGGTAATTGACTTACGAAGCGCAGCTTCGTTGGCGCTTGTATCTACCTCGTCATCGCCAAACATGTCTCCGAATTCATCGTCACTCTCTAGCTCTTGTTCAGCGAGAAGCTTTTGGAGTTCTTGGTCTATGTTGGCATTGGGGTCACAGGATGGAGTGGCTATATCTCCACGTAACAGATAATAGTCTTGCCACAGGCTTTCGCCCAGCTTAAGGAATTGAGAGTAGCCCATTTCAGCGGTGTTAAAGAAAAGAACACCGACTAATAAAAGCATAACGGGGAAGGAGGAGAACCATTCCCTAGAAGAACGCTGGGGGATCATAGCCGTAAATTACCTAATGATGATTACTGTGGACTGAAGGTGGATTGGTTAGCAACAAAAAAGCAGGCGTTGCCTGCTTTTTTGTGGTCATCACTGTTTTTGCTTATTCTTTATCTTTGGCGGTACACTCTGCTAACCCTGCATCCAATTTGCATCGGATTCGAGCCAGAAATTTCAACATTTTTCCGTTGTAAATGCCCATGTCTCGCAGTTTGATGCGTGATTGTCTGAACATTTCAGCATAACCAAGTTTGTCTTGCTCTGGGATTTTCATCCAGTATTTTGGATCGATTTTGGCGGTGCTAACTTTGATGAGTTCGATAGCACGATCATATTGAGACCAGGAATAGTCTCTTGATTTTTGAGCAAAATCCGCTGGAAACCGCTCATGGCGAATGACCAATTGAAGTGACAGTTGAGCAATAGCAAAATCTGCAATGGCACCGTTTTCACCCAGCCCTTTATAAAGCTCTAGTGGTTCGTAGGCAATTGCAGGGGCAGCGATAATGTCAACCGAGCCGTTGTTAAACATTGGGCCGAATGTGGCGATTGTTGCGCTCACTGGTGAAGCACCGACAGAGGCGACTAATACAGCTTGTGATTTATCAAAGTCTAGAACGGCTACTTTTTTACCGGACATTTTAGCGACGGTGTTTACGGTATTGTCATTAGTGAATAAGTATCCGGCGCCACCAGGAGATATACCTGCTACTTCATAGTCACCACTTTTCATATATTTGGCAAACTTAGGTTTTAGTAGCAGTTTAAGGGTTTGGCGCATGTGGTCATAGGTTGGGATTGATCCAATAGAATCTAGTGTTCCAGTGAAGGAGTTAAAGCTTCTTCCTCGTAAGCCGGTTAGGGCTGCAGCATCGCATTTTCCAGACTTCAGGTCTTCAGAGGCTATCTTCTCATCGGTATACGCTTTTAGTGTTAAATCGACACCCCAGTTCATAGCTTCAAGTCGATAATCTTGCATTAGGCTATAGACATCGCCCTGTTTGCCCACGATATCAAAGACACAGAAAGTGCGCTTTTCTATTGCAGCGTTAGCCGAAGTAGCAGTAACGGATGCGGTAATCATGGTGGCACCAATAGCTGCTGGCATGATGATTTTTTTTAAAATGGATTTCATAGCCTCGTCCTGAAGTCTTATTGTAAATGGTTAGTATTATTGTGGGTAATGTTGTGGGTATTGCTATCGATTGTTATCGATTGCTAATGAGTTGTTATTATTGGATGGTGTTACTGAACGACGTTATAAATCGTCAATATCGATATCCAACTCAACGTCATCTTCGTCTACGTCATCCCAGAAGGTGCCTAGACCACCATGAGGTGTTCTATGGCCAGTGGCTTCTGTCCATAATGCGTCAGATAGAGCGGTTATCATGTCGGTTGCCATGATATCTACGAGGTTAAATTCGCGATTAGAAGCTATATTCTTTAATGAATGAGCGTGAGCACGGATAGTGTCTTTTACAAGTGCTGTTTTTGAAGCGTTGTTAGCAGCCAATGCCATCAGCGCTTGAGACATTCGAACCCCTTCATCTTCACCAATACGGGCTGCTTTTTTCATTTCTTTCCAGGGATCAACGCCTTCTATGCCCGCGCCAGGAAGAACTGTCGAAAGCACTGCGTGGATTGCTTTGGGTAAGCCCCACCACAATCTATTTCCTTCAGGGGTATTTAAACATGCTGCTGCGCGCATCGCTTTGGGCGCGATGGTTTTTGGCACACCAGCTTCCATACCGCCCAATGTATCACTGAGTACTGCTTGTAGGGCTGTAGCGGTACCAATAATCCATACAAACTGTTCTTGCTCACTAGAGAAGCTAGGGCATTCTTCTCCAATTTCACCAAAAGAACGAACCAATGCTTTGTACGCTTTGTATTGACGTTTTGCTGCTAAAGCGTGAAAGCGCTTAGATCGAATGCGGGCATCTTTTGCTGCAGATATGCGTCGATCGTTGGCTAGGCGCAGATATTCAAGATTGGCTTCATTTGCAAGGCTATCGGCACAGGTGCCACCGACCATATGTGTTAATACAGCAAGCTGGTCGATGCTGGTGGTGTATTTGCTAAAAGAGAGCATTAGAGGCGTCATTGATTCCCCGGCAACACAGGCTATGCCTGTATCATCGGTGGTCATTAAGTAAGGCATCATGACGTCTTGGCCAAATGTAGCGGTAGTGTCCCCTGCAACTTTGTAAACAAGTGAGCTACAACCCGTTAGGGTTAGTGAGGCGACAGCAAAAAGCGCAAGACTGGCGCGTTTAAATGACTGGCCGAAAGTCAATTCCATTGGGAGTGCTCCTATTTCATTATTATTATGTTGAATACAGCGAGTAAACATAACTTTTGGTATTGTATTCAAGTTTTATTGGTTCTTCTTATGGGTACTACTTAGTCACTACTTTAGGTACTACTTACGAGTACTGCCGATAAACGAAAGGCGTTGCTCAGGCTGGACAATAAGGTATCGAAGAGTGTGTCTGTTAGCAAGTTATTGAACTAATTTTCTTGATAAAGTAATAAATTGTGCTTATGCATTACAGTGGGTGGATAGTGTCGCTATTTATGCAATGCTGATGCATAAATAGCGCGGTGATTTTTATGAACTTGTTGGGGCAACCGTACTGTTTTATTGGTGGTGTGTTGTCATTGTTAAAAACCGTGTAAAATGACGATCTTTTTTGAGTCGTGTCTTTTTATATGACGTGTTAATCCTTTTGAACTGACAACTTACTATGCTTTCTGACGACATTAAATTATCTATTCAAACCGCTTATAGCGGTTTTTTAAAGAAAAAAGGGCTTTCTCCTCGGTATGGCCAGCGTCTAATGATCGCAGAAATTGCCAAAGCATTAGCAGCGATAAAAACAGATGCCGACGGTATCAGAACATCTAATGACCATGTTTGCGTCGTTGAAGCGGGGACTGGTACAGGAAAGACGGTAGCGTACCTGGTATCGGCAATTCCTATGGCACAGGCGATGGGGAAAAAAATTGTCATTTCAACGGCAACGGTTGCTTTACAGGATCAGATTGTTTCTAAAGATATTCCAGATTTATTGTTGAATTCACCCTTACGTTTTTCGTATCAACTAGCGAAAGGTAGAGGTCGGTATTTATGCATGTCTCAGCTTGATCAGTTGATGACGGCGGGAGGAGAAGATGACCCTAACATGGCATTGTGGCAGGAACTTCGTGCTGTAACCGTTGACAAGGCGAGCGCCGAACTTTACCAATCATTGGCAATGGCTGTCGATCAGGGGCGTTGGGATGGGGATCGGGATAGTTGGGAAGACGAAATTGATGATGTGGTATGGCGGCGAGTGACGACAGATCACAATCGTTGTACCGGTCGTAACTGTAGTTTTTACGATGAATGTGTGTTTTACCAAAATCGTGGAAACTTACATAAAGTTGATGTGATTGTCGCGAACCATGATTTGGTGTTGGCAGATTTGGTTCTTGGTGGCGGGGCGATTTTACCTGCTCCTGAAGATACTATTTACATTTTTGATGAAGGTCACCACCTACCTGATAAGGCATTGGGGCACTTTTCTTCGTCGAGTTATTTACGTGGCACGCAATCCTGGTTAACTGAATTAGAAAAACTGCTAGGTTCGGTGGCACAGACATTTTCGAATACAGGAATTCAAACCTCTGCTGAGCAATTAATTGACCCTATTCAGCAATTACAACAACAGTTGCCGCTTGTGCAGGTTATGTTGTCTCCTTTGGCGGATCAGACGGATAATTTCAGGGGAGGGTTTGGTAATGATGCGCAAAATGGTTACAGCGTGTATCGTTTTGAGAATGGTAAAATTCCATCGGAACTAAAAGAACAGGCAAAAATAAGCTGTGTAGAAACGCTAGCAGTACGAAAGTATTTGTCACAAATGGCAGACATTCTTGATGATGCGCTAGAGGGAGAGCGCTCTGATATTAATAAATCAGAGGCGGAACAATGGTACCCGATTGTTGGCGCACAATTGGCGAGGGCGGAAGCCATTGATCGATTGTGGCAAAGTTATTGCCGTGATGAGATAACCAGCAAAATTCCAGCTGCGCGCTGGTTGAATTTTCACGAGGTATCGCAAGGTATTGATATTGAGCTTTGCTCCAGCCCAATACTCGCTGCTGATGTGCTTAGTCAATATCTGTGGAATCGATGTTTTGCAAGTATAGTTACGTCAGCAACTATCGCGGCGGTAGGGGATTTTGAGCGTTTTAAAATGCGTACAGGAATACCCAGTAGTGGTGGGTTTCATGTTGTTCCCAGTCCCTTTGATTATGCAGATGCAGGTAAGATTGTTATACCTGTAATGGATTTCGACCCATCGGACAGTGTACGTCATACCCAGTTTGTTGTGGATTTTCTTATTGACTCAGGCAAACGTATAGCGACTCTGGTGTTGTTTACATCTCGAAAACAGTTGCAAGACGTCTATGATTTGTTGCCTTTTGAATATCAAGAAATCGTATTGGCTCAAGGACACGTTGCAAAATCTGAAATTATCAAAAAGCACAAAGCAGCCATCGATGCAGGTGATTATAGTGTGATTTTTGGTTTGGCTAGTTTTGCTGAAGGCATTGATTTGCCCGGTGCTTATTGTGAACACGTGGTTATAGCAAAATTACCGTTTGCAGTACCGGATGATCCTGTGGATGAAACACTGTCGGAATGGATTAAAGGGCAGGGAGGTAATCCGTTTATGCAAATTGCAGTGCCGGATGCAGCGATTAAGTTAAAGCAAGCGGTAGGGCGATTGTTAAGGACCGAAATGGATCAAGGTCAAATTTCTATTTTAGATCGCCGTATTGTTAAAAAACGCTACGGGAAGGCCATTTTAAACAGCCTTCCCCCGTTTCCTGTTGTTACAGGTTGATAGCTACAACGTAGCTAACTGACAATCGAGTTATTGACCTAGGCCGTTTTTCATAATGGCGGCCACGTCAATTTTTGTCAGACCTTGATCGAAGATTTCTTGTAACCTTTTGCCTTCTGCATTTTTCTTAAAACAAATGTAGAGTTTTTTATCTTCCAAGAGCTTGCTATTAAATTCAATTTTGCTTGCCACCGGCTTTAAGCGAGCATCGGTTTTTTTAAGATAATTCATCACGTTTTGGTCGACAACCGCTAAATCAAGACGGCCATTTGCAAGCTTTACTAAATTGGTTGAATCGCTGGTAACTGCTTTTGCTTTTATACGTCCATCGGCAACACGAGCATCAAACTCTGTGGTATTTACATAATCTTGTACAACGCCAACATTTAGTTTCCCGATATCATCCAGAGTTGCCCAGTTGATAGGTTTTGCGGTTTGTTGCGCAAAACCTAAAGGCCCATTACCCATAACGCCGGAATAATGAAATTCTTTGGCTACATCGCCAGAGTAGTATTCAGGGAAATAACCTGAGTATTTTGAGCCCGTATCTTTAGCTAAGGCAACTGCACGAGACCAAGGGTAAAAATCGACAACAAGTTCATATCCCATGGCTTTAAATGCAGCTTTTGCCACTTCAATCGATGGCCCGTTATTAGGTAATTCTTTACCAGAATAAGGAGGCCATCCTAATGAGGTAAGGTGTACCGTTTTGCTGTCTGCATATGATGTGGAGACACCGAGCATCAGCGATAGTAAGAGCGCTACTGGTGCTGCTATTTTAGGGGCTATTTTTTTTATGATGGCAAGTTTCAACATAGGAATATCCACGGACTTTGTTGTGTTTGATTTGAGGGCGCTGTCTCCTGATTATTGTTGAAGTTTGTGTGTTCGCAAGTATGTGAGTCTCTTTGTTTACTTTATAAGGGTGTTTTTACTGATTCGACGTTCTTTTTATGTGTATAAAACACATAAATCGTCTACTTTTAAAAGAGGATTTGTCGTTTGTGATAAGGATAGAAGCTAACTAACTAACTAATTACATTGCCGTTATGAGAAATAACGAGCGTGAAGGCGTTTAAAAGGTGTTTGTGCCGTGAAGGATTCTATAAGTGTTAAATTTAATGTGCTAGCAGTTGCTTGTGTGACAGTGTTGTTGGTTGGCTTTGGTGCATATAATTACATATCTACCGAAAAAACCTTGAGAAAACAACTGGATGCCCAGGTTGTTTTATTGCTCGATCGTTTACAACTCAGTTTACCTACAACCTTATGGAACTTCGAAGGCGAGCAAACAGGGAAAATATTAGAATCTGAAGCTCAGGCAGAGTTTGTCAAAGGGTTGTTTTTATACGATGGGACAAAGCTAATTGCGAGCCGCTCGAAGTCGCTCTCTGGTGTTATTGTCAAAGATGAGGCGTTAATAACAGAAGAAAATTTATCTGATCGAGAGTTAACCTATGATGATGGGGGTACTGTTAATAAGGTGGGCCGGGCTATCGTTGTAAAAGATGATGGTTATATCACGGAGTTGCTAGAAGAAACGTTAATACGTTTGGCCGTGCAAACACTGGTATTAGATGTTGTTTTATCATTTCTGTTATCGATGTTAATGCGCTCTGTTGTCATTCGACCCATTGATGATGTTATTCGTGCATTAGAAGATATTGCTCATGGTGAGGGGGATCTTACTGTGCGGTTAAAGGAAGGCTCTGGTGAAATAGGTGCGCTTTCGAGTAACTTTAATGTGTTCGTAGAAAAGATTCAGGTTTTGATTGTGCAAATTGTCGGTACGATGAACGGTATGAATCGTTCTGTGACTGAAATGGCGATTATTGCAGAGAAAACAAGTAAAGGGGTGGATCATCAGCGCTCAGAAACAGATCAAGCCGCTGTTGCTATGAATGAAATGAGTACGGCTTCTCAAGAGGTATCCAGAAATGCTTTGGAAGCTGCAGATTCGGCACGTCACGCAGAGGAAAGTGTTTTTGCAGCAAAGGGTGTGCTGACGGATACGGTACAATCGGTTTCTCAATTGGCGAAAGAAATTGAGCATGGCGCAAACGTGGTAAATGCGTTGCAAGGTGATGTTGGTAACATCGTGACAGTATTGGACGTTATTCGAGGTATTGCTGAACAAACCAATTTGCTGGCATTAAATGCTGCGATTGAAGCGGCGCGAGCGGGAGAGCAAGGACGAGGATTTGCTGTTGTTGCAGATGAAGTTCGTACGTTGGCGAGCCGGACACAAGAAAGCACACAAGAAATCCAAGATATGATTGAGCGTTTGCAGAGCGGTGCTAGTGAAGCAGTTAAGGTGATGGAAGGTGGTAAAGAGTCGGGTGATTTAACGGTTGGAAAGGCAAATGCTGCTGAAGGTTCATTGGATGAGATAACCACTGCGATTTCCACGATAAGTGATATGACCACTCAAATTGCCAGTGCTATTGAAGAGCAGTCTGCGGTAAGTGAAGATATTAATCGTAACTTAACACGTATCCAAGATATCGCAGTGGATACAGCATCGGATACGGGTGCTTCTAATGGTGCTAGCAGAGAACTGCTTGGATTGTGTGATGAGCTGCGTGGACAGGTAACACGATTTAAGGTGTAGTTGATTCTAAGTGTCGTTGATTTAGATATTATTTATAACAGACATTAAAAAAGGCTTCTAAAAATAATATTGGAAGCCTTTTTTAATGTCTGCTTTTTAGGTTGTTTCTGTGTTGTTGTTTTTTTATACAATGATCTAGTAAAAAGTGTGCTTTTAAACTATAAGTTAAAGACTCCAGGTTATTTTTCTTGAACCATTTTTTTGATGCCGTAGGGGCTGAATAATGGTGACCAAACCAAATGATATATCCTTAGATCGTGTACCTGCAGGCGTTGCAGGTTTGATAGCTGTTATTCTAATTATGTCTAGCGATATGCTGTTTTCGACAGTAGCTGCATTCGTGTTGATCACTGTAGAATTAGCATTAGGTATAAGAAAGCGGAGACTCTATACGCGTCTGAATGATCATAGCGTTAAGACGGATAAGCGGTTGTCTGTTATTGAAGTGGAAATGCAGGAATATCAAAATACTATCAGTTCATTGCAAACAATTGGAAATAGCAATCTTCCAATCTGGGCTCATCAAATTGATGATTGTATTAACATATCTACTGCTGAAATGAATGGTCTGGCGGAACGATTTTCTGGCATTGTAAGTGACCTGCGCGCTATTGTCAGTGGGAAAAATGAGAGCGATGAGCACTCTGTTATAGAGATAAAAGAGAAGTTAGATAGCATATCATCTTCGCTGGTTAAACTGGTTGGTATGAGAGAGGAGTTGCAGCAGGAAATTGCAGAGCTTTCAGTGTTTATTGAAAAATTGGAGTCAATGGCTCGTGATGTTGGCAGTATTGCTGATCAGACTAATTTATTAGCCCTTAATGCGGCGATAGAAGCTGCACGAGCTGGAGAGGCCGGCCGAGGGTTTTCCGTAGTTGCCGATGAGGTGCGGAATCTGGCAAGTCGCTCTGGAAAAATTGCTTCAGATATCATCACCAATGTGGTGAAAGCTAACGAAATGTTTAACAGCATGGAACAAAAATCTTCCACTAATGCCTCAATTGAAGGTGAGCTTCTTAATGCTGCCCGCGAGAATATTCAAGCGGTTATTGATGAGCATGCTGAGATAACGAGAGAGCGAGATGAAGGACTTGAAAGTCTTGAACAATTCTCGTCAAGTATTACGTCAGAAATTGAGAACGCATTAGTATCTTTGCAGTTTTGGGATCGTGTATCACAAATTCTAGATCACGTGAGAGGCAACATGTCTGAATTATCTGGTTTGATTGAGGATCATAAGAATTTGGATGTTGGTCGTTTTCTAGAGAAGATGGCTGGAGAGTATACCACTACAAGTGAACGTGACGTTCACAAAAAACTTACGGGAATAGAAATCGCTGAAACGTCCGAAGAGTCAGACGATGGTGATGTCGTATTTTTTTAACAGGAAGGTAAAACATGTCGAAAACCATATTGATTGTTGATGATTCTGCGTCAGTTCGCAGTGTTGTAGGAATCGCTTTAAAAGGGGCTGGTTACGAGGTGATTGAAGCCTGTGATGGAAAAGATGCACTGTCGAAATTAACGGGCCAAAAAATTCACCTGATTGTGAGTGATGTGAATATGCCTAATATGGATGGCATTACATTGGTGAAAGAAGTGAGGAAACTCGCGAGTTACAGGTTTACCCCTATTTGCATGTTAACGACTGAAGCTGAGCAGTCGAAAATGGCGGAAGGGAAAGCTGCAGGCGCTAAAGCCTGGATTGTAAAACCATTTCAGCCCCCTAAATTGTTGAATGTAGTATCAAAACTGGTTTTATAAAGAGCAAATAAACGTGATTATCTAAAGGTGTGATAAACATGGCACTTAACATGAAGACGGTTAGCAATAGCACCGAGGGCTTGTGTACATTGGTGGTTGAGGAGGAGATGACTATCTATGTGATTGAGCCCATGAAGCAAACGATTACCACTCTGCTGGATAGTTATGATTGTTTTGAGCTAGATTTATCTGGAGTAGAAGAGATTGATACCGCAGGTATTCAATTATTGTTTGCGTTAGAGGGTGAACTGAAGCGAAGAAACAAAACATTCAAGCTGAACGCCGTTAGTAGTGAGGTCACCAAACTACTAAAAACTTACGGTATCGGTGAGCGCTTTCCTATTGGGGATGTAGCATGAGTGACGAAGGATTACATATCTTTGCTGATGAAGCGGAAGATCTACTGGCTTCGGCAGAGCAGGCATTACTCCGTATGGACAATCTGGAGGATGAAGTTGATACCCTGGAGTGTGTTAATGAGATTTTTCGTACCTTCCATACGATAAAGGGGGCAGCAGGGCTTTTCGGTTTTAATGAGATTGTTGATTTTACCCATATTGTAGAAAGTGTGTTTGTTAAAATTCGAGAAGGTATTATTACTGTTGATGAAAATATGGTGTCCCTCTTTCTGGCCAACCTGGACCACCTGGAATATCTCGTGAAGATAGCGCTAAGTGATGAGGATCACATGAGTGTCGAGGTTAAAAAGAGAGATGATTATCTCGTTGGCAAGTTAAATGCCTACTTGGCTCCTACAGCGATAGGCGTAGATAAAGGGGCAGTGACGGAACCAAAGAAGGAAGAACTTAGAGCAGAAACGGAACAGGAAGGTGCTTCAAAAATACTAGCTCGACTAGATGATAGGTTAGACGAATCTGATGGTGTTGTTAGTGGAAACTGGCATATCTCCTTGCGATTTGGCCCTGCTGCTTTGCGCAATGGTATGGACCCCGCGTCATTTATTAAATACCTTGCTAACATAGGTGAGCTTAAAAGCGTTAATCTCATCGACGATTCAATACCAGGTTGGGCTGAATTTGATCCGGAGAGCTGTTATCTCGGTTTTGAAATTGTGTTGGTTTCATCAAATACGAATAAGGAGGAAATTGAGGAAGTCTTTGAGTTTGTTCTAGATGATTGTCATATCAGTATCCTTCCGCCACATAGCCATATCAATTCCTATATTCAACTGATTGAAGACCTTCCGGAAGACGAATTACGAATTGGCGATATCCTGGTTGCGTGCGGTGCGCTCACCGAGCGAGAGAAGGATCACATTCTTAATATTCAAGATGATTTTAACGATGGGATAACCGCTGGTGGTCGAGAGTGGGATGCCCCCCTGCTTGGCAAGATAGCGGTTGGTGAAAATGTCGTAGAACAGGAAGTGGTCGATGCGGCCATCAAGAAACAGAAAGATGTACAGCAACAGAACACTAGCTCGCAGCAGACCATTCGGGTTAACGCGCTTAAATTAGAAGACCTGGTTAACTTAGTGGGTGAATTGGTTATTGGTTCGGCTAATGCCGATCTCAATGCGCGTCAATTATCGGATGCAAATTTAAATGAAGCCATGGAAAACTTATTGCGTCTGGTTGAGGAGGTGCGAGATACGGCTCTTGGGTTGCGTATGGTACAGATCGGTGAGACTTTTAATCGATTTAAACGTGTTGTACGTGAAGTCAGCCGTGATACGGGTAAGGATATCGAGCTGCGAATCAGTGGCGCGGAAACTGAACTTGACAAAACATTGATTGAAAAAATAGGTGATCCTATTATGCATCTCGTTCGTAATGCCATCGATCATGGTATTGAATCACCTGCAATAAGAAAGGAAACAGGAAAAGCGGCTAAGGGAGTCGTCAGTCTCAGTGCATTTCATGAGTCAGGCAGCGTTGTAATCAGAATCACTGATGACGGTGGTGGACTTTCAAAAGAAAAAATACTTAATAAGGCCATTGAAAAAGGGCTCGTCAATGAAAACCAACAGTTAAGTGACCAAGAAATATTTCAGCTTATATTTGAGGCCGGTTTTTCAACTGCTGAGAGTGTCAGTAATATATCGGGTCGAGGTGTTGGAATGGATGTCGTGCGTAGGAATATTGAGTCACTTCGAGGTCAAGTAGAAATTGAAAGTGAGGAAGGAAAAGGAAGTACTATTGCTATCCGGCTGCCTTTGACGTTAGCCATTATTGACGGCTTTCAAGTGCGAGTGGGTGACGCTCAATATATCGTGCCGTTGGATATGGTTGATGAATGTATCGAACTGAATGAGTCGCTTCGTGAAAAGGATGGAAATGCAAATTACCTCAATCTACGTGGTGAGATTCTTCCCTTTGTACATTTAAAAGATATGTTTCGAGTGAAGGGATATGAGGGTAGCGAAAGAAACGCTGAAATGAAGGATATTGAAGGTAGGCATCGCGATAATATCGTTGTGGTTCAATTTGGGGGTAAGAAGGCGGGATTTGTGGTTGATGAATTATTGGGAGAGCATCAAACCGTCATTAAACCACTCGGAAAAGTATTTCGTAACCTGAAAGGCATTAGTGGTACCACCATTCTCGGTAGTGGTGAGGTTGCAATGATTATCGATATTCCTGAAATGGTGAGTCGGGTTGTTAATTCTGAACAGAAAACGTTTATGTCTTCTAAAACCATTTAATGAATCATAACTTGTGGCGTTTGTGGAGAGCGTGATGCACCAAACTGAAATGAAAGTCGAAATGGGCGATGTTGGTTCAGAAGATTCTGAGCAATACCTTACCTTTATGTTGGGTGGGAAAGTTTACGGCTTGGGCATACTCAATATCAAAGAGATTATTGAATATGGTGACATAACGGAAGTTCCCATGACCCCAGAATTCATATCGGGAGTCATAAATTTACGAGGTAGCGTGGTTCCAGTCATAGACCTGAGTCAACGTTTTTCAGGTAAAGCGACAGAACTTGCCAAACGTACCAGTATTATTATTCTTGAAGTTAAGAGCGCTGATTTGAAAATAGAAATTGGCGTTATGGTCGATATGGTTAATGAGGTGCTGGATATCCATCCTGGCGAAATTGAACCTGCGCCCTCTCTGGGCGATCAGATTCAGACCAATTTCATCAATGGCATGGCAAAGGTTGACGGCAAACTTCTAATTTTGCTGGACATTGAACATGTTTTGTCGGTTGATGAGCTTTCAATGGTGGGCAGCATTTAGAGCAGCATTTAGAGCAGCGTTGATATGATCGTTTTTTTTCGTTAAAGATGTTTTTTAAAGTTTTTGATATTTGTTATTTCTAGGAGATGAAAATGTTAAAAAATATTGAAATGAAATGGATGTTGATAATTTCTATGCTTGTGGCGGGACTGGTGCCGTTAATTGGAACGGGTTTATATGCATTGAATGAAGCACAGGAAGCGTTATATACGAAGGGGTTTGATCAACTTAAGTCACTCAAAACCGTTAAAAAGGGTGAAATTGAAAACTATTTTCATCAGATAGAAAATCAAATTATTACCTTATCTGAAGATCAAATGACGATTGATATGATGCGTGATGCGAAAGACAGCTTTCATGCCCTAGCAGGGGATCTTAGTGTTGACGAAAATAAATTGGCTGAATATAGGCGTGATGTACGCCGTTTTTTCGATAATGAATTTGGCTCGAAATTTACCAAGGATACGGGGGAATCTATTTCCTCAGGTCAGTTAATGGCGTCTTCAGATTCAGGAGTTATCGCTCAATATCTTTATATTTCCGATAACAAACACCCCTTAGGTAGTAAGTCGCAGCTTGATGACCCAAAAGATGGCTCACGTTATTCGAATAACCATTCGAAATCCCATCCAATGTTTCGCAGTTACCTGGAAAAGTTTGGTTATTATGATATTTTTCTTGTGGATAATGAGACAGGCGACATTGTGTATTCGGTATTTAAAGAGATTGATTACGCTACTAATTTATATGTCGGGGCTCACAAAGATTCTGGCATAGCTGATGTTGTCAGGAAAGCTGCAAGTTCTCGCTCTAAGGATGAAACCGTTGTTAACGATTTTGATTGGTACATTCCCTCATTCAATGCAGCGGCTTCATTCATTGCGTCGCCGATCTTTGATGGCGATGAAATGACAGGTGTTCTTGTTTTTCAAATGCCAGTGGATGAAATTAACCGCCGGTTGTTGGTAGGAGAAGGTCTTGGTAAATCCGGTGAGGTCTACTTGGTAGGCCCTGATAAACTGATGCGGTCGCAGTCTCGTTTTTCTGAAGAGAACACCATTCTAGCGACAAAGATAGAGACTGTTACCGCTATTGATGCACTTGCGGGAAATGAAGGGGCGGAGATTACGCCTGATTATCGTGGTATTAACGTCCTTTCGGCCTACACCCCACTTAAAATTAAAGGGCTGGATTGGGTTCTCCTTGCAGAAATTGATGAAGACGAAGCATTTGAAACGGTGAATGCGCTTGAGTTAGCCATTTTGATTGCGATGGGAGTTGCCGCAATGTTTATTGTATTAATTGCCGTTCTTTTTGTCCGCAGTGTAATGAAGCAGCTAGGAGCAGATCCTGCAGAGGTTCGGGTGCTGGCTGAAAGTATTGCAATGGGTGACCTTAGTATGGATCTAAGTCATCTGGATAAAAGTAAGTTGGTGGGAGTTTATGCTGCAATGATTAATATGCAGCAAAAATTGATTGTGGTAGTGGAGCAGATTCAGGGTAATTCCGATCAGATCTCTTCTGCCGCCGCACAAGTTAGCGATACCGCAAGTTCATTAAGTGAAGCCGCCAGTGAGCAAGCGGCCAGCGTCGAAGAGACCAGTGCATCGGTTGAAGAGATGGGGGCCTCAATCAGCCAGAATAGTGAGAATGCTCAGACGACGGATCAAATTGCCAGCGAGTCTGCCCAATCCGCAGCGGAAGGTGGGGAGGCTGTTCATGGAACGGTTGATGCAATGATGCAGATTGCGGAGAGAATTTCAATTATTGAGGATATTGCTTACCAGACGAATATGCTGGCGTTGAATGCGGCAATTGAAGCGGCGAGAGCAGGGGAGCATGGTAAAGGGTTTGCCGTTGTTGCTGCCGAAGTAAGAAAACTTGCAGAGCGCAGTCAGATAGCCGCCTCAGAAATCAGTACCTTAACAGGAGATAGTGTGAAAGTAGCAGAGAAGGCTGGCATGTTACTTGAAAAAATTGTCCCCGATATTACCAAAACGGCAGAATTGGTCCAGGAAATAAGTGCGGCTTCTGAGGAGCAGTCGAGTGGAGTAGGGCAAATCAATAGTGCGATGCAACAACTGGACAAAGTCACCCAACAAAATGCAGCGGGTTCCGAGGAGTTAGCGGCTACGGCAGAGCAGCTGCAGGCACAGTCGGAGAATTTACAACAGGTGGTCGGGTTCTTTCGACTGGCAGCGAATACCAGTGCGCAGCGCGAGCCAAATTCTACATCCAGACCTGCTGCACAAATCAAGTCATCCGTTACCGTTGTGACTAGTAGGGATGAGGGTGACGAGATTGACGAGTCAAAGTTCAAGCGCTTTTAATTCATAGGAGTTAATGATGCAGCAACAGGTATCGCAGCAGAGTGTAACAGGGTATCTAACGGAAGATAATTCTGGCAGAGATCGTTGTCAGTTTCTCACATTTGAGTTGAATGGTGAGGCTTACGGCATTGATATACTCAATATTCGAGAGATTATTGACTATGGAAATATTACTCGAGTTCCGATGATGCCGGCTTTTATTGCCGGTGTTATTAATCTACGAGGAAGTGTTGTGCCGGTGGTTGATTTAGCGCTTCGGTTTTCTGAATTGCCGTCTGAGAGGACAAAACGCAGTAGCATTGTAATTCTAGAAGTCGAGTACGAAGAACAAAAGCTTGAAATAGGTATCACTGTTGATGTAGTCAATGAGGTTATTGGAATTTTACCGAATGAGATAGAGCCTGCACCTCCTTTTGGTACTAAAATCCGTACGGATTTTATTGATGGGATGGGAAAGATCAATGATCAGTTACTGGTGCTTTTAGATACCCGGGTTATTCTATCGGTAGCGGAATTATCTGCTACTGAAATGCAATAGAAAGCCTGTATTTCGATAGGAAAACAGAAGAAATAAACAGTAGAGATAAACAGAAGAGAGAAATAGAAATGTAACAGGGTTTTAACATAAAGAAACTGCGACGGAGGTTGCCATGAATGTATTCACCAAAAGAAGCGTGAGATTTAAACTGTTGATGCCAGTCTTTATTACTATGGTCGTTATTTCCATTTTTGTGGCGATCCTAATTCCCAGACTAGGCAATACGAATGCCCAGAATAATGCGATCGCATCTGCTATAAAAACAGTGAATCAATTTAAAACAATTCGTGGTTACTATACGAAAAACGTTGTCAAAAAAGTGCTGGTTGGTTCTTCATTAAAACCTTCGTTTAATCATGCCAGCGAAAAGAACGCTATCCCACTTCCTGCCACCCTGATTCATGACCTTAGTAAAATATTGAAAAAGGATGGAACGGATTTACGTTTATACAGTGACTTTCCTTTTCCCAATCGGCAGAAAAGGCAGTTAGATACTTTTGGTAAAAACGCCTGGAATTACTTGATAAAAAATCCAGACAGTCGATTTGTTGAGACAGGAGAGATGAGTGGTAAGCAAGTTGTTCGAGTTGCTATTCCTGACATCATGGTTGCGCAGGGGTGCGTGGATTGTCATAACTCACGAGCAGATACGCCCAAAAATAACTGGAAGCTGGGTGATGTGCGCGGAGTACTGGAAATTGTTGTCGATATAGATGACATGGTCGCGCAGAGCACGTCGATAAGTCAAATTGTCGTCGGTGTATTTGTTTCTGCTCTGCTCATTGTTTGTATTGTTATTTTCTTCAGCTTTCAGCGAATTGTAAATGTCAGGTTAGATGGGGCACGTGCCACGTTGACGGCAATTTCCAAAGGTAATTTACAAACCGAGGTTGCTATCGGTGGTGATGATGAAATTGGAAAGCTCAATGGTGCAATGCTCAATATGCAGCAGAAGTTGGTCGAAGTGGTAGAGCAGATTCAGGAAAATTCGGATCAGATATCATCTGCTTCTGCTCAGGTAAACGCTACTGCAAGCTCATTAAGTGGGGCCGCTAGTGAGCAAGCGTCCAGTGTCGAAGAGACTAGTGCATCGGTGGAGGAAATGGGGGCGTCAATTAGTCAGAATAGTAAAAATGCTCAAGCGACAGATAAAATTGCTCAGGAATCGGCTTCTGCAGCAGCCGAAGGTGGTGAGGCCGTGGAGGGCACCGTTAAAGCTATGACGCAAATTGCGGAGAGAATTTCAATTATTGAAGATATTGCCTACCAGACTAATATGCTTGCGTTGAATGCAGCAATAGAAGCTGCGCGAGCAGGTGCACATGGTAAAGGTTTCGCAGTGGTTGCTTCGGAGGTTAGAAAACTGGCTGAGCGAAGTCAGGTTGCTGCTGCGGAAATTAGCGCGCTGACCGGTGATAGTGTGAAAGTGGCAGAGAAAGCCGGTACACTACTTCAGAAAATGGTGCCGGATATTACAAAAACTGCGGCCCTGGTACAGGAAATTACGGCAGCTTCTGAAGAGCAGTCAAGTGGTGTTTCCCAGATCAATACTGCAATGCAACAGCTGGATAAAGTGACGCAGCAAAATGCAGCTGGATCTGAAGAGCTTGCGGCAACCGCCGAGGAGATGCTGGCACAGTCCGCAAACCTACAGCAGGTTGTGGGATTTTTTCATGTAGGTAATGGGTCATCTGAGAACAAGCAGTTGAAATAAGGTTGATGAACTAGGTCAATCGAAGTTGAGGTCTTAAAATTATGTTATATGAGTGGTATTGATGTTTCAGTTTACTATTACAGATAGTGAGTTCAATTCTTTCAGGACGTTTATCTATGATAACGCTGGGATTAACCTGAGTGATGAAAAAAAGACACTTGTTACCTCTCGTCTCAGTAAAAGGCTTCGACACTACTCTCTAGACTCGTTTCAGCAGTACTTTGATTTAATGATGGCTTCTGTGCAGAGTGGCGAGCGACAAGTTGTCATAGATTTACTGACAACAAATGAGACCTATTTTTTTAGAGAGCCAAAGCATTTTTCGTTTTTGGAAAGGGAGATTCTTCCCAAGTGGAAGGGTGGGAAAACGCTTAGAGTATGGAGTGCAGCTTCATCTACAGGAGAGGAGGCGTATAGCATTGCCATGTTGTTAGATGACATGTTAGGTAATCACCCTTGGGAGATCTTTGGATCCGATATCAGTAGCCGTGTAGTTAAAGCTGCGCAAAAAGGACATTATCAACAAACCAGAATCGATGGGATTCCTGTAGCGTATTTACATAAGTATTGTCTTAAAGGCGTTGATGAACAGGAGGGAACTCTTCTGATTGATAAAAAAATACGGCAGAAGGTGTCATTTTCCTCAGTGAATCTAAAAAATCCATTGGGAAATATTGGGTCTTTTGACATTATTTTTCTTCGCAATGTTTTAATCTATTTTGATATGGAGACGAAAATAAAAATTATCAGACAGTTGGTTGATAAAATGAAACCGGATGGGTATCTTTTTATTGGTCATTCCGAATCTTTGAAAGGAATACATGATGGATTGGAAGCGATTATTCCTACTGTGTATAAAAAGGCTGTTAGTTGATAGATGATGAAAATCATACCTACAACAAAAGAAGGAGAAAGCAACGAGGGTATCATTAGTCGGTTTCTTAATCCTGGCGAATTTTATTTTTGTGAGTCAGATTGTCAAATCAACACAATACTGGGGTCGTGCATTGCAATTACACTGTGGCACCCTGTTCTTCATATAGGGGGGATGTGTCACTTTGTGCTTCCTGGGGGGCGAGCACCGAATAGTGTGATACGTGATGGGTGCGAACTCAATGGACGTTACTCAGATGCTGCGATGGTTTTGTTTGCCAATGAGGCTGCTCGACGTGGAACGAATTTGAAGGAGTATCACGCTAAGATATTTGGTGGTAGCAATATGTTAACAAATACAACGTTACGAGAAGACGAACGCATCGGCACTCGAAATACGGAGGCGGCGATTAGGCACCTGAAAGAACTAGGTATCTCATTATTGATTGCACATGTTGGAGAAACTGGGCATCGGCGTATCGTTTTTGATGTAGGAAGTGGTGATGTGTGGGTTAAACATGAACCGTTACAAAAAACAATTCCCTGAAAAAAAAGAGGTAATTAATGGGTATTCGGGTATTTATAGTTGATGATTCTGCTGTTGTGAGGAAGGTTCTTGCTGAGCTGCTTGACGGTGTTGCAGGCATTGAGGTGATCGGTTCGGCGCAGGATCCGATATTTGCGCAATCAAAAATGAGGAAGGACTGGCCGGACGTTATTATCCTTGATGTCGAGATGCCTCGTATGGACGGTATTACATTCCTCAAGCAGATTATGGTTGAGCGGCCGACACCGGTAGTGATGTGCTCTACATTAACAGAAGGTGGATCAAAGACATCACTTCAGGCGTTAAGCCTTGGGGCGATTGACATTGTCGCTAAACCGAAAGCCAACCTGAAAACGTCCTTGCCGGAGGTTTCTCAGGAGCTAATCACGGCCATTCGCACAGCTGCTAAGGCCAATATGGCGGGAGTCAAACCCAGACGAATCGCTCCTATTCCTCGTGTGCCTAGTAAATTAACTGCTGATGTGATGTTAAGTAAAGGTATTAGTCGTAACACTAAAAAAACGGGCCCTATGATCGCCATAGGTGCGTCCACCGGAGGAACCCAAGCGTTAGAAGCGGTGTTAACTGCGTTACCGGCGAATACCTTGCCAATACTTATCGTGCAGCATATGCCTGAAAAGTTTACACATACCTTCGCCAATCGATTAAATGAGTTATGTAAGGTGGACGTTAAGGAGGCGGAGGATAATGATGCGTTACTTCCAGGAAGAGTTCTGATCGCCCCTGGTGGTAAACACATGATATTACAAGCGACTCAGTTTGGAGCATCAGTACAAGTGAAGGACGGGCCATTGGTGAGTCGACATAAACCGTCCGTGGATGTGTTATTTCGCTCCGTTTCGAAGTATGCAGGGGGTAATGCGCTGGGTATTATTATGACTGGCATGGGGGATGACGGGGCCAGAGGAATAAAAGAAATGCATGATTCAGGGGCAAAAACTATCGCGCAAAATGAGGCAACGTGTGTTGTTTATGGCATGCCGCAGGAGGCGGTTAAATTAGGGGCCATTGATCAGGAAATACCGTTGCACAAAATCCCAGAAATAATCGTTGCTCATAAATAGACAGGAATATGGCAATGTTAGTTTGATACTGAACGTTATACCGTTGTATTGGTTTGGGCGTATATCCGTAAATGCTATATTCTGTGAGTTATGTCCTGTGACTTATATTCAGTGATTAGGGCACACTTTTTTCTTTCTTTAAGTCAGCTATCCATTGAGCGTGAGACTGTAAAAAGGCATTAAACTCTTCAATCACTTTGGGGTGTTTTGTTGTTGAAAGGCTGATGTCACTTTTTGCCGTAGGTATGCCTTCGTCATAAACCAAGAGGTTAGGTTTTTTAAGTGTATCTTTCATATAACGTTGGGCAACGGTGATATTTGCAAAACCGCCTTGAGCTCTACCAGCGGATACCATTTTTATTACCGCTGCTAAGTCTGATGTTTCTTGGAGTTTGATGGAACCTTTCGCAATATCATCTAGAAAGATAAAAGGTGTAAAACCTCTCACGGTAACTAAGGAGGATAGATTTTCATAACCAGTACCTTTGTTTTTTGGGTCAACAAGAACGCCATCCAAATAGACAGTGAGTGGTGTGCTGTAGGTAATGTTTTTACCGGTCTTTAAACTGGAAGCCCAAATAGGATTGTCTGGGATTTTAAAATCAATCTTATCGGTGATGAGGTTGTTCATTAACCGTTTTACTGGAGTTGGCGCCAATGTAAAGGTATAACCTTTAGTTTTACCAAATTCATCCAGGACATCTTTAAAAAACCCTGTGGCTTTGCCATCGACTGAGGTGCCAAATGGAAGGTATTCCAAATTCTCTGTCCCCACAGTGAAATGCTGCCCAGAGAAAACTGACGTAGAAAACAACATCAAAAACGAAGTGATAAGGATAGATCTGGTGTAAGTTCGCATAAGGACTCTCCAGCTAAATTATTGATAAGGTTGTTAGTATGTGAAGTTGCTCTGTAGTCAATTAAGTGTAGAACAAGAGTGAGAGTTATACGTTTTTTGGACACAAAAAAGCCCACATTTAGGTGGGCTTATGAGGCTTTGTTATAAAGTGATCGTTTAGGATCAGGGGATTAAGTTATAAGCGGATATAGAAATTCTCTGTGTGTTCTACGAACCTTCCAAAATGAGTAGGTTCAAGAGGTTTGATCACTTTTTCAAGTACGGCCTTAACGGCTTTTTCTACGCTATCAACACCTACTGTTAACATCTTGTTAGTAATAGCGCCAATCTTGACAACTTTGGTTGATTCTAAGAAGAAGGTGTCGATGATGATCTGCATAAGCTGATCGTATTTTTGCATTACATCATTGAGATTGTTTGGAGCAAACTCAGAGCTATCTCCTTTTTCGGCAAGTATTGCATCCAAAGCACTGCCAAATTCCTCAGAAATAGGGGTGATGAGATACCATTCACCGTGGTTATCGCTTTGTGAGTTCTTTAAATAGTTATTCCATAGGTCTGCAACGGGTAATAACTCTTTGACAGGCATTTTTTTGTAGATTTTGCTTGTCAACATGCCGGAGACTTTGGTAGATGACGAAGCACAAAAACCTATGATTTTTTGCCCAACTTTATTGATTTCAGCAATCTCAACCATTTTTATCAGCAATGTGTCGATAACGTGATCGGTTAGTTCACCTATAAATTCTATATATAGTGAACCTGCCGTTTTGTCGTTCGCCTCAACGGCTTCAAGGAAACGATTTAGTTTTCCTCGTAAAGCTTCCGTTGTTTTGAATCCTATATATGGAGTGAGAGCAGGTGTGAGGTGTGCAGAGTTTGTCATTCAAAAAGTCTCAAACAGTAAGGTAGATTGCAGCACTCTATAACAGCATCCGGTGTTGGTAAAGAGACGAATGCGCTCAATCATCGGACAACAGGCGTAGCAGGGTTTTTGACGTTGTCCAGAAAATGATTTTTCCACAGTTGTTGTGGATAAGTCTGTGAATAAGGATTTTGTAACATCATGTAGCCCCCTGGTACTAAGGGTGTTGACGGTTTGGGTGAATATTGCACGGAAAGAACGAAAGGCGAGTAAAAACAATAGGTTAAGTTTTTATCTGTTAAATTGATAAAAAATGATGTTTTTTTGGCACCATGCTGATTGACATCATATTCGCTTTGTGGACAAGTTTTGCCTTAACGTAAAGACGGGCCATTTTTGATATCTTTATTAATTTCTGTGAGGATTATTTGGATGTCTTTTAGGCGTTTAATGCGGGAAAATAAACATTTGCCTTCTGGATATCCATTTGAGAGAAGGCCTATCCATTGTTTTAGGCGACTGCAAGCGAAGCGAGTAGGGATATGTTCTATTCGTTGATAAAAATTTAGAATCAAATAACAGACATCACTCCATTGTAGAGGTGCGTAGGGTTTGTTTTGGTTTGCCGCATTGATTTGCAAGCCGATGTCAGGGGTACGTATGGCTCCTCTACCGATCATTACGTCCATACATTGGCTGACGTCACGACAGCGTTCATAGTCCTTCACATTCCAGACTTCGCCATTGGCGATTATTGGAAGGCTTACCTGTCGTTGTATTGTGTTAAGCCACTGCCAATGGGCAGGAGGGGCGTAACCTTCTACTTTGGTGCGAGCATGGACGGTAATATGACTTGCCCCTCCAGCTTCGATGGCACAGGCATTTTCAATGGCGAGAGATTTGTCCTCAAACCCCAAACGCATCTTCGCTGTGACGGGGATGTGGGCAGGTACACTTTTACGTACTTCAGAAACGATGGTATATAAACGGTCTGGACTTTTTAATAATGCGGCCCCACCATCATGACGATTAACCGTTTTTGCCGGGCAGCCAAAATTTAGGTCGATACCTGGAGCACCTAGATTACATGCGCGAGCGGCGTTAGCTGCAAGCAAGTCAGCATTACCTCCTAATAGTTGTAGAATAACAGGGGTACCGCTAAGCGTTTTGCCTCCTTGTCTTAATTCCGGACAAATTCGATGAAATACCCGATTCGGTAACAGCTGGCTTGAGACCCGGACAAATTCGGTAACGCAGTAATCAAACCCACCCAGTTCGCATAACAGTTCTCTCATAGGGTGATCAAGGACGCCCTCCATTGGTGCGAGAATTACTTTCATTATATTTAACAGCCGACGTTGTCTTGGATAGGTTTGTATGGGTTGAGATAGATGGAACAGGGAGCGCATTTTACGCTAGTCAGTAAATTTGAACAGGGTATTTGGGTAAATCACCATACGCATTGTTCCTGGTGATGTTTGAGGTTCTTTTAAACCTATTGTTTGGTTCTAGGTACATAAAAAGCTGCCCGCCAAAGTGTGACTGATCAGGTCATCAATTTCGTATAATTGGTTTACAAAACAATATATTCGGAGTGTTGTGTAAAGATTTGTAACGTCAGAGTGATTTGTTGTCACTATGGCTGTTATCAGTATTGAATTAGGTGCAGGTCTTTCAGTATGATGGCGGGGCTTTGTGGTCAATTAGGCAGCAAAGTGATCGTTAGAAAAATGTTGAGGCGAGTCAGTCAACCCCAATGAACGGCGACTCAAATTGATGAATAAATATAACAATACCTAGCGAACAATCGTAGTACTGCTTTTTGGCAGAGGTTGTATCGTTTTTGAGTACATCTTTTATCCTATTTATGGAGATACCCAATGCGATCCGATATTAGTCGGTTTTTGATGTTTGCCTTTATGGCACTGTTTTTAACGGCATGTAAGTCTGTTACTGTCGATAATCCTGTGAATGGTGAGGTTTATACCGATATTCCAGACATACAACTGTCCTTTCCTAGTGGTCGTCCTGATCCGTTTGAAGTAAGCCTAAACGGTCAAGACATAACATCTGTATTTGCTGTTACCGATGCCGGAGCATCTGCAACAGCGGCTTCAATTGAGAGTTACATCTTATCAGGTGAGAACTTATTGAAGGTTGTTAAACCCGATACATCAGTTGTTAGCTTTATCTATGATATCTCAGGCCCTGTCGTTCATGTAACGTCAGTGACCGATGGTGCGACACTAACGGTTGTTGGTTATGCAGAAGATCCATCGGGTGTAGCTTCATTAACAGCGAATGGTTCTGCTGTTACCTTAGCTGATGATAATAGCTTTACCGCAAGCATTGCTGCGGCAAGTTATATTGAATTTGTTGCTCAAGACTCCCTAGGGTTTACTAGCACACAAAAGTACGCTGATGAAAGTGTAGTGATGGAAGAGGCTATGGCGTTACGTATTAATCGTAACGGCCTTGACTTCATGGTTGCTGAAATTGAAACCCTTTTAGAAGGGGATGATCTTGGTGCGCTGATACCATCGGATCCTATTTTGGATCAAGGCTTTATTGTTGCTTCTGTAAAAGCTTACGTGACTGGTGCATCGCTTGGTTCTGCTGATGTCGCAATGGATGTAACTGGATCAGGTGGAAACTTTGATCTTAGCGGTAAGTTTAACAACCTTTGGGCAAGTTATACGGTTGTTATCGACTGGCCATGGCCGTTACCGAACTCAAATATCGATGGTACCTTAACCGTTGATTTTGTGGACTTCTCTGGTGACGTTAACGTTTCAGCCGGCGGTGCTGCAGTTAATGTAGGTGTTAACAACCTAAACCTTAACTTAGATACTATTCGAACAGATATTGAAAGTTTCCCTGATTGGTTGTTGATTCCTTTCTATGAAGTATTTGAAGGTCTATTTGAGTGGATCCTTGAAGGTATGCTTGAGAGTATGATCCCTGATTTGGTGAGTGACTTCTTGGATACGTTCTCTGCTGATTTAGAATTGGTTCTTGGTGGTGGTACTATCAAACCTTCTATTCTTCCTGAGTCTTTTGCTTCACCAAACAATGGTATCGATATTACGCTTGATTCTCACATCTACGCGTTGACGTCTAACGGCCCTAAGAATGTTGGTTCGGCATTTGGTACTAGTGCAGCACTGCCTTCACCGACAAGTACGACCCCTGCGGGCGATGAGAAAGATGTTGGTGTGATCATGTCAGAAAATGCGATAAACCAAGCGTTGATGGCTGCTACTGAAGCGGGTGTGTTGAACATTACTTTGGGCGCAGATGATATTCCTGAGCTTGGTGGTGTGGATACTTCTGCGGGCAATGTTCGGATGACATTTGTTCCTACGGCAGCACCGACTATTGACTTGGTAAGGGATCTTGACGCTGGCCTTGGAACATTAGAGTTTAATGATTTCTACATCGGTTTTGAGTCATACAACTCAACAACTGAAGTATGGTCATTGTTTGTTGGCGCCACTATGGATATCAAAGTAACTGCTGATCTAGGTATAGCAGAGAACAATGCAATTGCGATTGAAGTGGTTGGATTGCCGAGTATTAATGTTCGTGATATTGATGATTCAAGCACCATAGGGTTGAACGAGTCGTTGGTTAACTCCTTATTAGAAGAGTTTATGCCAATCGTTCTACCGACAATCCTTAACACTGCTGCAGCGATTCCATTGCCTACTTTTGCTGGATATGGATTTAATGTTGGCGACCTGTGGGTTGAAGATTCAGCTGCTAACTTTGTAGCACTAGCGGGTAACTTGATTAAGGTTGAAGCAACGGCTGCTGCAACAGCATCACGTACTTATGTAAGTGTTGGTGGAGTGCAGGCAAAAGGTATCTTTGGATTAGGCTCAGCGGTTATCGAAGCTGATGTTGTTACCATTGATGTTGCTGGATCTGAAGATGGCATGGCTTACCGTTACAGTGTTGACGGTGCTCCATTCGGTCTTTGGAAGAATCGTACAGAAATAAACTTGTATGGTTTACGTACAGGCGATCACGAAGTGACTGTTTGTTCTCGTAACGCCATGATGGTTGTTGATACAGATTGCGATGTAGTGACTTTTACTACTAACTAAGTTTGTAGAACATAAAAAAACCTCGCTCAATTGAGCGAGGTTTTTTTATGTCTGTTCTTTTTGTCAGAAGAGCGGGTTCTTGGGATTATTCGTTTTTGTGTAAAGTGGATTAATGGTATTCGGCAATCATGTCGACAATAGGCTCTGAAGGATTGACGAGTTCAAAGCCACCATCCACAAGAAGGTCATTATCGTCTTCCGAATACCACTTACATTTGGCATTGAAGTGAATGACATCAAGGCGATCCATTAACGTTGTGTCTTCAACGGCCAACTGGTATTGATGGTTTTTATCAAGTTCGCGGTCACAAGTAATCAGCATGCCAGTGGGTGATACATCAACAACGTGTCCGAACAATGAGTCATCTGCACGATCAAAGACGCGGAGGTAATAAATTAAATGCGTTCTCGCCTCTTTTCTCTGCTCAATCATATTACCACCTCTATTTGCCTGTATTAATATGCACTCTCCTCTTAAGGTAGCTAGAGAGTAAATATTCGTCAAATAGAGAAATAGATCAAAAAACAAACAAAAGTTATATGCAAAAAAAAGGGATAATTATCAGAGGGTTAGCGTGAGGGGTGAAAGGGTGGCGAAGACAGTTAGTCTTGATTATTTTTACTAGTACTTTTTGCTAGTGCGTTTTGATCCTTCCAAAGGCCAAAAAGCTCGGTCACTTTGTTGGATAAAGGCTCAGTTCCGCTTAGGGTCCAGGAGTAAACAATGCCAATGGCGAGGTTCATCATGATTTCTAATGCGATACTGTTGGGGATATCTGGGATAAGGTTTTCATCTTTTAGCGCATTGATAAAGGCGTCTGAAAAAGGCCTGTTCTCTTCCATGACGGATTTGTAGAGGCTTTCGATTTCGGTCATTATCTCGCCAGCCTCTTTTACCACGACTAACGAAAATTCTTTATCAGTATCAAGGAAGCTCGCGATAGCTAAGCAGGTCTTTTCAAAGCGTTCTAATGGGCGGCCAGAGCCTATTAGGGCTGCAATACCGATGTCTCGCATGGCGTTGAAGTTTTCTTCAACAATAGTGAGTAGCAAATGATCTTTGCTATCAAAATGTTTGTAAATGGTCGCTTTGCCGACCCCGGCAACCTGGGCAATTGTTTTCACCTCCGCATTTCGAAATCCTTCTTTGGCGAAGGTATCTTTAGCCGCAATAAGAATACGTGATCTACGTTCCAAATTTTCGTTCATGGGGGGAGGCTCGTTGCAGTGTGAAGGGGCTGACTATACCGTTTATTGCGTTGTATTTGAAATCAAAAAGGGCATGGCGCTGTGATTGTTATTGGGGTTTGCTCTATTGGGTGAGCGAAGGCAAGGTATTGAGCGTGCAGGTGCATACGGCTGCTAGCTTTTGCTACGTTCTCGGGTGAGTAAAGGCGATCACCTATAATGGGCAAACCAAGTGCGCGCATATGTAACCGAAGTTGGTGAGAGCGTCCAGTAATGGGAATTAGCCGCATCCTTACTTGTTGATTGCTTTGTTCTAGTACTTCATAGCGTGTTGTGGATTTTTTGCCGTTGATAAGGTCGACCATTTGCTTGGGGCGATTGGGCCAATCTTTAAGGAGTGGCAACTGTATTTCACCTCTGACAAGTACACTGTGACCGTGCCCCAGTGCGACGTATTCTTTATCAATTTCGCGATCACGAAACTGGCGGTTGATTTCTCGTTGTGCTTCTTTGGTTTTGGCAAAAAATAATATGCCGGACGTGGCGCAGTCGATGCGATGAACGACGTGTGCAACTCCGCAGTAGAGCTCCATTCGGTGTGCAATGGAATCCTGGTTGTCTGGCAGGCGGCCTTGTACTGAAAGCATCCAGGTGGGTTTGTTAAACGCGATCAGGTGCTCATCTTCATAGAGAATGTCCAATCCGTAGTTGGGCAAATCTATCGATGGCGGGGCGAGTATTTCATCCGGCATTGCCATAACTTATGAAACCGCAACCATAATACGTACAGCATCTAGTGAGACAACAGAGCTATTGTTAAGTAGGTCTGTACCTAGGGTCAAATTTTGTTTCAGTATGTCGATATCTTGTTGGCCAATTGAGGGGTTGTGCTCGCTAAGTTGCTCTAATCGGTGGATTTCTTCATGCATTTGTTTTGAGTATGCATTGATGGCGTCTGATTTTGTTGTTTCGAATTGTTTTTGGGCGATAACATTACCTGCCTTAACGAGCCTATCAACATCTTTACGGTATTCTTTAATAATGGCTGCGACGAGTTCCCCTCGAGCATTTTTTAACTGCTTGTCGAGAACGGCACTTGAAGCGGCTTGTGATAAATCACGGCCCTGTGTATCAAGTAATATTCTGACAGGGGTTGGAGGCATAAAACGACTGAGTTGTAGATGAGGAGGTGCGGAGCAGTGGATCACAAAGAGAGCTTCTACCAATAAACTGCCTTCTTTGATTTGTTTGTTTTTGAGCAAACAGACGCTGGCTTTTCCTTTTTCGCCGCTGACAATCATATCAATAGCATCTCTTACCATGGGGTGATCCCATGTTAAGAAGTGGCAGTCTTCACGAGATAGGGCGGTACTACGGTGGTAGGTTGCAGTAATGCCATCTTCCGATATAAACGGGAAATGATCATTTTCCAACTCAGTGCCAGGGCGAATATGAACGGTTGTGCTGCACAGGTCTTCGCTATCGATACCGTACTGATTAAACACGCGTTCTAAATAAAGCTCTAATTCATCAGAGGCGTCTTCTGTTCGGATTTCCTCTAGGATGGGCTCTATATGCTTGTCACCGCGAGATTGAAGTTCCAATAAGCGGTTGCGGCCATGTTTGAACTGCTCGTGTAATATGTCGGTAGCGGTACGCGTGTCTTCGATGAATAGATCAAACGTTGCTTGATCTGCATAACACGCAGATTTGAACTCATCATAATGGTGGCTAAATATGACACTGCTTGCGGCATTGGTTTGTTCAAAGGCGTTGATGCTTTGGTGGTACCAATCATGCAGCTTTTCTTGAGTGCTGTTTTCAAAATAAGGTGCATGAATTTGGATGTCGTTCTTTTGCCCAATTCTATCTAGACGGCCGATACGTTGCTCTAAAAGGTCAACGGGAACCGGTAAATCAAACAATACTAGTTCGCTACAGAATTGGAAGTTTCGACCTTCGCTGCCGATTTCTGAACAGACCAGCGCTTGTGCGCCACCCTCTAAGTCTGCAAACCACGCAGCTGCACGGTCACGTTCAATAATCGAAAGGTTTTCGTGGAACGCTGCACACAGTATGGCGCCTTTTAGTGATAAGAACTTTTCTAGCGCGCAAGCTGTTGCTTGGTGGTGGCAGATGATCAGATATTTTTTCTGCTTATTCTTTTTAAGCGTGTTGATAAGCCATTCAACACGAGGGTCTTCTTCAATCCAGGTTTCGTCATCAAAGTCGTGTTCGGGGTATAAGCTGGTTGTGATTTTTTCTGTGGGGCTTTGAAGATCAGCGTATAACTCTGGCAAGGGGAGTGGATGAGAGTGTAATTGGCGCTTAGGGAAGTTTGCAATGCTATCTCGTGTATTCCTAAATAATACACGCCCCGTGCCTTGTTGATCTAACAAACGTTTTGCCAGGGTTATTTTGGCTTCTTGGTGGTTGTCGTCTTCATCGCGAGCAGAGGCAATTAATGTTTGGCTTGAACTGTCTTTTAATAATTCTGACAGTTGCGTAAGCTCGACATCACTCAGTGTTTGATGATCCATTAGCCGTTCGGCTATGTTGGCGATAGGCTCAAATGACTTTTGCTGCTCAATAAAGTGGTTAAGGTCGTGATAACGGTGATGATCAAGCAATCGCAATTGTGCGAAGTGGCTTTGATGACCTTCCTTTTCTGGAGTGGCGGTAAGTAGCAATAAACCTTTAGCGAGCTGAGAAAACTGATCAACCATGTCATAGCTTGGGCTTGGGTTGCCTTCTTCCCAGGCGAGGTGGTGAGCTTCATCCACAATGAGCATGTCCCACTCGGCTTCGAGCGCTTTCTGTTGCCACTGTGGTGCGTTCATCAGAAAGCTACGACTACAAAGTACCAGTTGCTCACTGGTAAAGGGATTGTCTGTCATTTGGCTGCTACAAATGGCCTCACATTGATTGTCATCGAGGATGCGGAAGTTCAAATTGAAGCGGCGCATCATCTCCACTAACCATTGATGGATAAGTGGAGATGGAACTAAAATGAGTACACGCTTTATCCGGCCTTGCAGGATTAGGCGGTGCATAATGAGACCCGCTTCAATGGTTTTACCAAGGCCAACTTCATCCGCCAACATGACGCGAGGGATTACTCGTTGTGCGACTTCATTGGCGATATGGAATTGGTGGGGGATTAAATCAACCCGAGGCCCTGATAAGCCGGCTATTGGAGACTGGCCGTAGTGGTTTTGTTTTTGCCAAGTTTCATAGCGAAGGGCGAACGTGCGGTATTTGTCAGTTTGCCCCATCAAAAGGCGTTCAACGGGGCCAGAATGCGCACTACTACCATGAATTTGCGTTTCTACGATATCCTTACGTTCACCTGAGTCATCTAGTACTCCGTAGATAAGTAGGCCATCAATGACATTGATTTCTTCGACGGTAAACGCTTCGCCTTCGCCATTTTCAACAACGTCATTAATTCTGAATTCAACACGACTTAGCGGTGCGCTGGCAGCAGAATATGTTCGAGAATCCTCTGCATTGGGAAAGAACAAGGTGATGGTTCGACCTTCTACTTGGGTAATTATTCCGGCCCCTAGTTCAGGTTCTGCAGTGTTGGCCCAGCGTTGGCCTGGTTGAAAATGTTGCTTTCCCATCAATGATTCTCGTTTGGTAGATAACTGGTAAATAATGGACAGGTATTTTACCGAAAACAGAGCTCCCTGTCTTATGTCATTTTAATTATGTCATTTCATGTCGAAGATAGATGTGTTACAACCGAAACATTGTGTTTTTACTGTCACTATTCAACGAAACTTGTGCAACAAAACTTGTGCAATAACAGGGATAAAAAAAATCAATGCATAAAATACTGACGTTTAATCAAATCTCCGTAAAAGGCTTAGAGCGTTTTTGTCGTGAAAAATACGAAGTTGCCAGCGAAATCGGTTCACCGACTGCCATCATGCTACGAAGTCAAAAGCTGACACCAGAATTGATTCCAGATACTACCAAGGCTATTGGCCGTGCGGGAGCGGGGGTAAATAATATACCTCTTGAATATTGCACAGAGCAGGGTATTACCGTGTTTAACGCACCAGGAGCCAATGCGAATGCGGTGAAAGAGTTGATTATTTGTTCGTTGCTGTTGTGTTCTCGTGGTATTGCTGAGGGTATTCAGTATGTGCAGGGGCTGGATGCCATGGACGACGTGCAAGAAATGCACAAGTTGCTGGAGAAAGAGAAGAAGCAATTTAAAGGTTCTGAAATTGCGGGGAAAACATTGGGTGTCGTGGGTTTAGGTGCGATTGGCTCTATGGTGGCTAAAACAGCATTGCGTTTAGGCATGAATGTGATTGGTTATGATCCTGCTTTATCTGTCGAGGCTGCATGGCGTTTGCCTTCTGAGGTTGAACGTATTGAAAATTTACAGAGTTTGTTGTCAAAAGCCGATTATGTAACGTTACATTTGCCAGTGTTGGATGCCACGCGCAACCTAATCAATTCCGAAATGGTAGGTTCATTTAAGAAAGGTGCTTGTTTGCTGAATTTTGCGCGCCCCGAGATTGTTGATACTGATGCGGTGGTTAGTGCTTTAGATCAAGGACTGTTACGTCGATATGCAACTGACTTTCCTGAACCGGCATTGATTGGGCGAGCAGATGTTTTGTTGATGCCTCATATCGGCGCTAGCACTGATGAAGCTGAAGAAAATTGCGCGATTATGGTGGCGAATCAACTGGTGGACTTTATTGAGAATGGTAATGTTCGCAATTCCGTGAATTTTCCTAATGTGTATCTAGAGCGAACGGAAGGTTATCGTATCGCTATCACTAATCGCAATATCCCTAAAATGCTGGGTAATGTATTGGCGGAGTTCTCGGATAGGGAGATTAACGTTATCGATATGTTAAATAAGAGTCGCCAAGATATTGCGTATAACTTGTTGGATATTGATGTTGAACCAACAGACGAGTTATTGGCTGCAATTAAAGAAATCGAAGGCGTAGTAAGTGTAAGGGCGCTCTAGCTTTTACGTGATGTTTTGCAGATCATAAGAGGTCTGCAAAACATCAACCTTCTACCACTTAAACATCGGTAAAGGGTTTAACGGTGCTTTGAGTGAGTGAGCAAACGTTAGCTGAATTAACTTTTTATGAAATCCTTCATAAGGAAATATTTTTCGAATTTCCCGTATGTTTGTCCAGGGGATTCCAAAACATAATACCCCCATCGATACATCAATCCAGTCGGCCTGTCTGAACATTTCTACCAGGTCTTTTTTGTTTGAGCTGAACGAGGTGACCTTGTGATGTTCATTGATCATACTGGTGACGATCTCAACCCAACCCCCTTTGCCTTCTCGTACAAGATAGTTGTTTGCGCGTTGAGCAGAGGGTTGTAAATAATCGAACGTATTATCTAACCAAATGCCGATGTCGTGAAAAGCGGCGGCTATTGCAATGATCTCAAGGGTGTCATGGCTCAGGGTAATATTGTTTTTCTCAGCATAAACAATGCAGTGGTTGATGACCCGGTAAACATGATTGCGATAAGCAACATAGTCCGGACCAAAGCTTGGCCGCCATTGCTGCAGCAGCGTTTCTAATGTTGCTATGTGTGTGGTTATTTGTGTAGCTACTGTCATTAAAACAAACTCCGTGTGAATGTATTAGAGGATACCATCCCAGTGTCCCCGTGTGGTGCCCTGAGGGTCTTCAACAATACGAGTGTCAACATCAAAGCACATTACCTTGCGATTGTTGGTACTGTACCCTGGCCATTGACCTACCCTGTCTGTGCCCGGGTTTCCCGAACGAGCGAAGGCTACCCAGCAAGATTGAACGGTAGAGCTAAGCTCTGCAGCCTTGTTACTGCCACCTGTGAGTATTTGACCAAAACCACCCTGCGTTGCGCCAAAAACAAAGGGGATATCGACAGCATGGCATGCACCAAATACGCCTTTGTCCCACTCGAATTCAAACATGTAAACATCATCTCTGTGGCGGCTTTGCGCTTCAGCCAAACGAAGCGTTGGAATTCTAAACATTCGATCGCTTTCAAAGGCGCTGTACATATCTAAAGCAGCTCCCGTTGGCAGGGCAGTGCTTGAATCACCGTTCGACTCAGCGTCTGATTCAGCGCGAGATAGAATAACAGACTCGTAAAGATTAGCGCTTTTTTCTCCGAGGCCTGGTAAGTCACGCTCACATATTTTTATCAAGTCGCTTTTGTTTAGGTGTTTGTAGTGGGTTTTTGCGAGAGAATCACCTTCGGGCCCCGGGGTATGAAGAAATAAATTCCACTCATCTCTTGTTGCCCCTGCCATTAAAGCGATCTCGGAAGCTGCGCCATTTTCGATGGCTCGAATGGGGGTGGTAGGCAGAATATCACCGTCGATGACGGGAACTAAGGTCATTCCAAATTGTGGGACACGTTGCTGCTGGCTCCCTCGGTCAAATGATAGTGATAAACATTTTTTTTGCGCTTTAATAATTTGTTTTGTACTGAGTGTAAATAAAGCGTCTGGATCATCAGATGAAACACCGGTCTCTTGCAAAAAACAATCGGTAACCTGGGTAGCTTCTTCTTTCGTTAGCACGTGATCGCCGGAGCCACTTTGAATAATTGCTCGATTAAATAGACCTTTGGAAAGAGGGCTTGCCATTAATGCCGCGATACTCATGCCGCCAGCGGACTCACCAAATACGGTGACTTGGTCAGGATCACCACCAAATGCGAGAATATTGTCTTTAACCCATTGCAGAGCCGCGATTTGGTCTAATAAGCCATTGTTGGCACTGACAGGTAAGTCTGATGAGAAATACTGCGTTAAGTCTAAAAATCCGAGTACACCTAAACGATAATTGATGGTAACTACCACCATATCGCCATTTTCGCAAAGTTCTCTGCCACGGTAGATAAGTTGGGATCCAGAGCCGGATATGTATCCGCCACCATGAATCCACACCATAACGGGGCGTTTTGTTTCATCGATGTTTTTTTCATTTGTATTTAGAGAAGGTGTCCACACGTTTAGGTATAAACAATCTTCAGAAATACTACCGACGCCAAATAACGAGATGTTTTCTTGAATTGAAGCATCCCCAAATCGGTCGGCTCGTTTAATGCCTTGCCAAGGGGATAGAGGTTGAGGGGCTTGAAAGCGCAGTTCGTCAACAGGAGGTTTTGCGTAAGGGATACCGCGGAATTCTATATGGTTGGTTCGCTGAATTCCTTGTAAAGCGCCTAGGCGAGTCTCAACGGTGGCTGTCATGAAGCTGTCCTTATATAAAGAGGTGTCTGATTCTTATGGTTTATGTCAGTTAGCGCTAGTTTTTACTGACTGGGGGGAAACTGCAAGCTTGGGAGGGAAATATTTAAAGGTATACCTTCTATTTACTTTGATGTATTTATAGGAACCCAGAAATTGGAGTCAATATGAACCTTAGTGATACCCAGCGCAAGCATGCTAGTCGTATTATCTTTATTGCAATCATTACCGTTGCGATGGGGCAAACGGTTGTGTTTGCGATATTGGGACCGTTGGGTAGAGAAGTTGGGCTCAATGAAATGCAAATTGGGTTTATTATCACCTGCTCTTCAGTGATCTTTTCACTATTTAGTCCGATTTGGGGGCGGCGTAGTGATGTGATGGGGCGTAAGCCAGTGATGATCATTGGTCTTGTTGGTTATACCCTAGGTACAGTGCTCTTTGCATCCACTTTTTACGCCGGCTTGAATGGTTGGTTAACAGGGTGGGTACTATTTGCGGCCCTTATTTTTGCACGAATGACCCAGTCGCTGGTTATGTCTGCAACCTCTCCTGCTGCTACGGCTTACGTGAGTGATATTACCGATGTTAGCAATCGAACGATCGGTATTGGACGAATAGGCGCAGCCCATAGCCTTGGGACGATATTGGGGCCTGCGATAGCCTATTTTTCAATCATTAGTTTGTTAGCCCCGATCTACATGGCTGCTGTAATGACCTTTCTTGCGGCGATATTTGTGATGGTGTATCTGCCTGCTTTGCCAATAGCAAAAACAACTAGCGTAACGAATAAAAAACTGAGGTATACCGATAAACGAATTTTGCCCTTTATGGTGGTTGGTATTGCTATGTTCACCGGTTTTTCTGTGGTGCAGCAAACGTTGGGATATTATTTTCAGGATAAATTGAGTTTGACTGCAGAGGTAACGGCTCAACAAGTTGGTATTGCTATGATGGGATCTGCCATTGCTGCGTTGGCTATGCAATTGATTGTGGTTCAGCGATTAGGATGGACTCCGTTTCGATTGATGAGAATTGGTTTGCCTTTTATGTTATTGGGTTTCATCGGGTTGACGTTGGGAAGGGACTTATTCGAGTTTGTTCTTGCCATGGGATTGGTAGGGACGGGGATAGGGATGTCAGCTCCAGGTTTTTCTGCCGCAGCCACTCTCGCCGTCAAAGCCGAAGAGCAGGGGGCTGTCGCGGGTCTAATCAGTGCTTGTCCTGCTTTAGGGTTTATTGTAGGTCCAATGTTAGGGGGGACTTTGTATCAGTTTCATGCCGCATCACCCTATATTGTTTCCGCAATCTTATTTATTCCTTTGGTGCTGTTTTCTTGGCGCATAAAGGGGCGCGATAGTGTGTAAAAAACGTCACAATTCGGTGTCAGACTAGTCAAATTGGCCCGAAATACTAAGCTTTTCTGGTTTTTTGGGTGAAAAATAGACATAATGCGTCTAGCAAATGCCTAATATAAGCTTTTCAACCTAATTAGGGTTAATCTGGCCCTATTCTGTGATTACACTTAACCTACTTGATAGTAGCTACTATACTAGCTAAACAAATTCGTATTTGTTTGCTGTAGCTGCTTACAATAGCTAGGCATTCCAATACTGTTAATTCCACTTACTTTTTTGATGCTTTTTATGACCTATCGTAATGTTCCATTTTTGTGGTTGATTGTTGTTTTCTCATTGGCCTTCCAACTAAGTACATCGCTGAATGCTGCCGGAGTCTATGAGGGGGACCGAAATACCTTTAACCGCTTTCATGGTCAAGGGACTTATACCTATGGTAACGGCAAGGTATATAGCGGCGAATGGCGAGATGGCCGCCGTGATGGAAAAGGCGAGCAAACATGGGCGAATGGCGATCATTACGTTGGAGACTGGTCCGGAAACCGAACTCATGGAAAAGGGGTGAAAACGTGGAAGAGCGGTGACCGCTATGAGGGTGAGTGGATCGGTGGTAAGCCATCGGGCACGGGGCATTTTACATGGGCTAATTCGGATGAATATACCGGTGGCTTTTTAAAAGCAAAGCGCGAGGGAATGGGTGTTTTCAAAAGCAAGAAGCAAGGCGTATATCAAGGTGAATGGAAAGCCGATAAGAGGCAGGGTAAAGGCAGTTTAGTTAAGTCTGATGGAAGTAAAGTGACCGGGGATTGGGATGGTGGTTACTTGGTTGGCGATGCGGTATTTGTGTTTAAAAATGGAGATCAGTTCACTGGGCCAACATTAAATAATGCGGCCAATGGCGAGGGTGTGTGTAAACGCTCTGGGAAGTTATCTCCCTGTACATATAAGAAAGGTCGATTGGCTGTTAAGAAAGTGGTTAAGAAAGCGGTTAAGAAGGTAAAACCTAAACCTATTGTTAAGGCCAAGCCCAAGGTTAAGCCTAAAGTTAAAATCAAGGTTAAGCCGAAAGTGGTTGCGGCCAAGAAAAAAGAAAGCGCTAAGGCTGCTGTGAAGAACGTTTCAGCTAAGTCGACTGTTGCGGTTTCTGCAGTTACAAAAGCAGTTGTAAAAACGGTATCAACAGTTTCAACACCAGTTGTACCCGTATTGGTTCCAACGCCAACAACTGGCGGGGCTCCATTGGTTCTCGCGAGACCTGTAGTGGTAGCTCCAGTAGTAGCTAAACCAGTAGTAAAGCCTGCTCCTGTAACTGTGAGTGTACCTACGGTTGAAAACGAGGTTGAGGTGGCGACAAGGTTTGCACGAAAAGGCAAACATCGCAGCGGATCTAAACCTAAAAAAGCGGCCAAGGCGGTAACGGTTTCTGTCGCCAAACCTGCGTTTTTAACGGGGCCATTACGTAGTGATGGTGCGGTCTTCTCTTTTAAACATGATTGGATAATGCATGGATATTACGACACAGCGCCAACAGTATGGGGGAAATTTGATTCCATTAAGTTTGGGGATCTGAAAATTAGAGCTGAAGGCGGAGATTATGAGCTTACAATGGTGATTGATGTTTATGATGGGCCGGGGGCTTACCCACTCAAGTACTTTAAAGGTGTTATCTCTAAACCTGGTGTAGCGTCTTATCAAACAACATCCACATTACCTGGGCGGATTGTGATTAAATTTGATGATGGGAAAATGATCGGTGGTACCTTTGAGTTTGTGGGGTATCGTAATGGTAGTCAAAGCAGCAATGAAAAACGTACCATTCGTTCGGGTGAGTTTTGGATACCTATCGTCAAATAAGTCTCCAATCTGACTTTTAGCGATAGCCTTTAACGGTAATTAGGTTCCAAGCAGTAGCTTTGTTTCTTCTATTTGTTCCTTTGCTTCTGCAAGTATGGATAAGCTTTTCTCCGGGGTTAATTTACCGTGGTTAGATAACTTATGAAACGCGGGACACTGTTCAAGAGAGGGCAGTTCTGCCATGTCATCTTCAGTGGACTGTTTTCCCATTGCGGCATGGAGCTGGGCAACAATAACAAGGTCGCAATAATCAGGAGGGCCTTCGTGTTCTCGATCCCATTGGCGGGCGTATTGTGTCACGGTGATGATTTCATCACTAAAGCTCCAACGTTTTAAAATCACACCCCCAATTTCTGCACTTAACCCCGATATTGCATGTTCAAGTTGTACAGGGTCATTGGCGATGCCTTCGTACTGTTCTGCGTACATCAGCACAGGTACCGCACCAATCTCATGTAATAAACCTGCAAGCAAGCCTTGTTCAGGATTAAGGCCAGGGATATGTTTAGCGAGAATGCTTGATATAGCAGCGATTTCGATACCATGGCCCCATAGGGTGTCCATGCGTTTTTTTATGGCAGGGTTTTTAGCTTTAAAAACTTCCCTGAGTGTAAAGCTAGTGACAAGTTGCTGGGTGGTTGTCATTCCAAGCCGCACGATAGCTTGAGATGTCGATTCGAATTCTTTGCTGCCACGGAATAATGGGCTGTTTGCAGCTTTGATCAGTTTGGTGGCAATGGCGGCGTCGCTGTTGACAGCTTGAGCAATGGTTTTTGCATTGTTAGTGCCTTCTGCAATGAGTTGGCGGATTTTAAGTGCAACGTCGGGTAGGCTGGGTAAGCTGAGTTTGTTATTACGCAAATCGGTGTAAATATCAAAGAACAGCTGTTTTTCTTCTGGTTGATCTTCTCGTAGTACTTTTCGAACTTCGTAATTATCCCCGGGTGCATCTCTCAGTAAGGATTTTAAATGTTCAAGTTCAACACGTAATAATGCCGCGTTGGTTTGGGCATATACATCGTAAGGGCGGGGTTTTGAGCGAGTGATACATTTTAGTCCGTCATGGCTATTGGCATGGATGGATTTAACGGCATTTAAAGCATCCCCTGCTTCTTTTAAAACCAGTTCACCTGCTAATAGGTAATATTCATAAGGATCTTGGTCGCCGGCATTAATGACTTTGTCCCCTGCATTAAACTTGAGCGTTTCGCTGGTATTGTAAAGAAGAATGATCTGTTGTTCGTTGAGATGGCGAATGAATTCAAGTTCTTTGATATGGCTAATATCCATGACCCGGGGTTCCTAAAGGAATCGTATTTTAAGGTTAAGTATAGGAACGTTCTGGCTAAATGACGGGTTTAATCGAGAGGATTGTGATGTTTTTCGCGTCCTTGCGAATTATTTGTGATGTTACATTAATAAGTTGAGGGCATTCTACGTGAAGTTATGTATTGTCTTTGTTTTTTTCAAGATAAGGTACCAGGATGTCATAACCTTTTAGCTCAGCGCTTAACACAGACATAAAGGTGTAAGCCCCCATTATCTTACGTGCCAAGAACATTAACTCTCTTGGAGGAACAGCGAAGTGGCGGCTTGTGGCAGATAAGCCCGCTTGAAGGCTGAGTCGAGCAGCTAGGTCACTACCCCCCCAAATATACTCGTCGTTATCATTAAGAAGGTAGGCGGGAGGTGGAAATTTATTACTGTCAGCAAAGGGTTCCATGGCCATAAAACATAGTTTGGACAGGTTTTCTTTGATGCTTTCTGGAGCGGCTCCTCCGAAAAAATTTAGCTCATCAATGGCCTCAAATAACATGTCGGTATCGTGGAGGAATGAGGCTTGTACGATTTTTTTACCGGGTTCTATGGTTTTTGCCGAAAATTCGCGGACAGCGCCAAAGTCCAATAATACGATGCGATCATCATTGTTACCGCCATCCCCTAAACGAACAAAATAGTTTCCAAAGTTAGGGTCTGTTTGCATCTCTCCCCACTGAAAAACCTCTCGCCAACATAGGTCTAATGACGCTTCACATAAGTGATTCCTTCTTTCTTGGGAAAGCGCTTTAGTTTCTTGTGAGTCGATCCCTACGCCGGGCTCATAAGATGTTGCAATGACTTTAGGTGTACAGAAATCGGGGAAGATTTTTGGGACAATATAACGCGTGTCATTGATGAGCCGTTCACGAAATAGCCGTGTTTTTTCCGCCTCATGAATGTAATCCACCTCGCGATACATCATCTCTCTGATTTCATCAAACCAGCCTTCAAACTCTTCAGTTATCGGAACGACTTTAACTAAACGAAGTAGGGTCTTTACAGCGTTGAGATCGCTATCTACCGCTTCTGCTACACCAGGGTATTGTACTTTTAAGCAAATCTGTTCCCCGGTCTCTTTGATAACAGCGCGATGTACCTGACCCAGTGAAGCTGCACCAATAGGTTTTTCATCGATCTCTAATTTTGCGAGTCTGTCACTGCCAAGTTCGTCTTCTAAGGCTTCATAGATTGAGGTCCAATCTAATGCGGCAGTGTCGTCTTCCAAGGTATGAAGGGCTTCAGTTACCTCAACTGGCAGAAAGTGCTCGCCATAGAGTGCCATCATTTGACCAATTTTAACGATGCTGCCTTTCAGTTTACCGATTTCATCAGCGAGGTAATGAGCTTGCTTGGATAGGATGTCTTTTTGACGTTGAGCGCGCTCTTCTTTAGCGGTAAACATATTACCGGCAGATTGAGCTGCTAGGCGAGATCCGGCGACGATGCCCATCTTGGCCATACTAAACCTGCGCTCGAAGGCACCTGTTTTTACACGATTAATGGTTGTTCTTTGATTTTTATCTGACATCCTTTCCACCCGTCATACTACTTGTTTGAACATTGCGCGGGGGATGTTACCCTAAAATGCATAGAACTTCACATTACACTGCAAATAAGCTGGTTGTGGGGACTTATCAGTCATTTTTTGTATACAGTGTATATTTTAGTGTATAGCTATTATATGTAGTTGTGATGGTTGTCTACGCTGGATTGTTGTTTGAGAGGGGCAGTGATGGTGGAATCAAATGATGTTGTGGACTTTGATGCGGCTAAAAAACGTGTGGAAGCTGCTCGTAAGGAGGAAAAGGTAAAGGATTTAGAGAAACGGTTTAAAAAAGCGATTGGTTGGAAAGAAAAGTCTAAATTCAAGGTTAAGGCTAAGCGTAAGAATGCCCCTGGAGCCAATGGGCCGAAGCCCAAAAAGCCGTCAAACCCCCGGGGTAAAGGTAAGTAACGTCCAAAGGCCCTCATTTACGGTGACACGCTTTTCTTCTTCTAGCTTTTCCAGGTGTGCCATGAGGGACATTCTAGCTATTGGGTGTAAAAACACAGGTACTTCATCGTAAACAGAGGCGGTAAGTGACTCGATGTCACAGGATGCAAGTGTGGGTATCCGTTCTAATACCTTCTTTTCACGCATTAATCGATGTTCTATCGTACCTTCGATAATTTCAAGCGGGTTGGCGAGTATGCCTCCGTGGGCAGGCGCTAAATTGTCGATTGGATAAGATTTTAATTTCTCTAGAGATGCCAAATACTGCACCATATTACCGTCAGGTGGGCTGATGACCACGGTGGAGCCGCTCATGATATGGTCGCCGGTAAATAGTAGGTTTTCGTCATGCAATAGAAAACATAGGTGATTTGAAGCATGTCCCGGCGTGTGAATTGCTGAGATGGAGAACTCTTCGCATGCTAGTTCGCTTGTATCTTGCCAGTGCTGGTCAGGGTGAAAGTTCGCATCTTGACTATTTCCTAGCGGTGCAGGTTGGCCACAAATAATCGCACCGGTTTTTTCTTTAAGCAGCGCAGCTCCTGGAGAGTGATCCAGGTGAGTATGAGTACACAATATCCACTGAATCTGACCCTGTAGAGAATCAGCAGCCTCAACTATGGCATCGATGTGTTTAGGATTTGCTGGTCCAGGGTCAATAACCGCTATTTGCTTGTTACCTATTAGATAACAGTTGGTACCTGGCCCAGTCATCATACCTGCGTTATTAGCGACCACTCGGTGAACTAAGCGGGATAGATTGACAAGTTTTCCTGGCATGAACTCAGACATTTGGGCTACCTATACTTGTAGTTAAAGTATTGATTTAAGAGCGCATAATTTAGGGAATGTGACCACGAAATGCAAGCGTGAAGAAGGAGGGGGTATAGCGTTAGTATATTGGACTACACTTTTATGAACGCTCTTTGATGAGTGCCAGGTCAGTACATCCAATCAGCAAAGGCTTCACAAGGGCAGATTGAGCACAATGGATAAGTTATTAGTAATTGAAGATTCGCAGTCATTTTCTGCCATCTTATGTTCAGAAATTGAGTCAACGTATGCTATTAAAACCGTGCCCGCTTATAGTCATGAAGAAGCTGAAAATATTCTGAGGAGTAATAAAGGCGAGTTTTTTCTTGCGACCATAGACCTTAATTTGCCCGACGCTTCGGGGTGTCAAGCTGTTGATCTTGTTTTGGGATACGATGTACCTGGCATTGTCTTTACGTCGGAGTTGAATGAAGAGTTGCGTTTAACGTTACTTAACAAAGGGGTCTCTGATTATGTGCTGAAGCAAGGTGCGTATAATATTGATTATTTGATTAGAATAGTAGGGCGGCTGTGGCGTAACAGATCGTTAAAAGTGTTGGTTGTTAGTAGCGATGAAGCTGAAGGCCGCTGGTATAAAGATAACTTAAGTACACAGCAAGTACAGGTGCAGTGTGTTGATTCTCCTGAGCAGGCGTTGCTAGCGATAAGGGATAATATCAATATTTATGTTGTCGTAGTTGATTACAACGTCTTAGGTACGAGTGCATATCGTTTAGTATCCAATATTAGAAATGATTTTGTAGATCGAGACATTCGGGTTATCGGAGTCTCAAGTGAGGACAGCTCATCATCGGTACATTTTCTTAAAAGCGGCGCCGATGATTTTTTGCGCCGCCCGTTCCCACCTGAAGAACTTTTTTGTTTAGTGAATCGAAACTTGGATTACCTTGAACATCTTCAAGAGTTCAAACGCTTAAGCGAACAGAAACAAAAACTATTGGGTATGGTGGCTCATGATGTGCGTGGTCCAGTGGGTAATATTGTGACAGCGGCCAAGTGGTTAGCGGATAAAGATGTGCCAGCTGAACGACAAAGTGAATTTATTGATCTGATTGCTAGGTCTGGCGTTGATGTTCTTGAACTGTTGAATAGCTTGTTAGATATGACAGCGATTAGCTCAGGCAAGGTGAAGCTAAATTGTCAGAAAATACCGTTAGCCCCTTTGATCCGAGATAGATTGACCTTTTTGGGGATTGCGGCGAAGGCGAAGGATATTGAAATATCGACTTTCCTTAAAAGTGATGTGGAAGCGTATGTTGATAGTAAGCGTTTTTCTCAAGTTATTGATAATTTGGTGAGTAATGCATTGAAGTTTTCTTCTCGGGGAGGGCATATTCTTGTTGAATTATGTCATTCTGATGGATGGTCAAAATTGGTGGTGAAGGATAGCGGGAAAGGTATTCCAAAAGGAGAGGAACAATATTTGTTTTCGGATTTTTCGCGTTTAAGTACGAAGCCTACAGACGGTGAAATAAGTACAGGGCTAGGACTGTCTATTTGTAAAAGTATTGTTGATGCTCATCACGGAGAAGTTTATGTCGACCAAGACTATCAAAATGGTGCGGCCTTTGTTGTATTGGTCCCGGTTAGCAATAGTAGTGGTTATGACAATATGGGAGAGGGGGTATAGTGTCGGGAAAATATGTTATGGAGATAGGGCTCGTTACTCGCTTTTGGCACATCCTTACGCTATACCTTATAGTGTTAGTGGTTAATATTCATTCGTTATAACGGGCGTATCAATGTCAATTTGGTCAGAATTAATTACAAGTCATTTAAAAACTCTAAAGACCACCTGTACTGATGATGTACTGAAATTTATGTTGTCTGAAGCTTCGATGGTGAAAGACAAAAATGGCAGGGTGACGGCGAATGGCCTGGCAGATATGCATACCTACCTTGAAACATTGGAGAACTATCTCGGCACTCTATATCGAGAGCGTGCAGAATATGAATTTGAGCAGATTATCGCAAAAGGCTGGACGCACCCAGAAGATTTGGATGTATTAACCCGCTCGTTAGAAATGGAAATGGAGCAAAAGGTTGCATTAAACGACAAGTTAAATGTAATGAGCAAAGACTTGGCTGCGGCAAAACACTCTGCAGGTATAGCATCAAGTGCCAAAAGCTCTTTTCTGGCGAATATGAGTCATGAGATTCGAACACCGATGAACGGTATTCTTGCTAGTTCTGAGTTGTTGATGGATACCCTGCTTAATGAAGAGCAATCTGAGCTTGGTGGTTTAATTAACCGTTCTGCCAATTCATTGTTAACCATTCTTAATGATATTTTGGATTTATCGAAAATAGAAGCAGGAAAATTTACGTTTGAAAAAGTCCCGTTTAATTTACCGGAAGCCATTCGTGATGCCTGTGACCTAAACAGTACTCATGCAGCAAATAGTGAAATTACGGTTGATTTGGACATTGAGGACGGTACGCCAACGGTACTGCTGGGCGACCCTACTAGAATACGCCAAGTGTTGATGAACCTCATTGGTAATGCCATCAAGTTTACAAAACAAGGCCGGGTGGGGGTGAATGTAGGTTATGACTGTATTAATAAAACACGCTATAACGTAATTATTGAAATTAGTGATACTGGCATAGGTATCCCAAAAGATAAAATCGAAAAGATTTTTGAGGATTATGAGCAAGCGTCTGAGTCAACGGGACGAGAGTATGGCGGTACAGGCTTAGGTTTAACAATTTGTAAAAATCTGATCGATATGATGAATGGTGTGATTGAGGTTGAAAGTGAGGAGGGCAAGGGTGCTTCTTTTACTGTCACAGTGCCATTTGATATTGCCAGTGAAGCGTCTACTTCGGAGATTAAGCGGCAAAGTGAGGTTGGTTCGCGAGATTATAAGAAGAAGGTGTTGGTTGCAGAGGATAACGTCGTTAATCAGCGTGTTGCGCAAAAGATGCTGGCTAAACTTGGGGTGGACGCCGATATTGTTTTTGATGGAGAGGCTGCAGTTGAGGCCGCCAATAACCGTGTTTATGACCTGATTATGATGGATATTGAGATGCCGGTGGTCGATGGACTCGAAGCAACTACAATGATATTGACGGGTACAGGGCTAAACGCAAATACACCAATACTGGCATTGACGGCAAGTGTTATGGCTGAGGATAAAGAGCGTATCTTTGGAGTAGGTATGAAGGGTGTTGTGGGTAAGCCAATGAATTTAAAAGCATTAATGGATGAGTTAGATCGCTTTTTGATAGCGTAACATTGCAACATGACCCCGCTGGATGGGTGGGTTGAATTCACAGTGTTTACGTGATGTTTGTAACGGATTGATTTTATTAAATGTTCAGGTTGAGGTGTTGGTGTCTGGACAGCTGTTTTGTTGTTTTATTTCAATGGCTTATGTGTGTATGTTGGTCTGCGTGCAAGTTGCAAGCCTGGGGGTTTAAGGTACTATTGATTTAAGACGTTAGGTTTAAGCGAATAGAATCAAGAACATTAGAGCTAAATGTTAAATCAAGTGCTTCTTAATGGGTGTAAGGATATGTCGACGAAGGTGTTTGCTAATACTGCAGAACAAAACAGTGGATCTTACCAAGGCGACCTCAGTTATATTGGATTTGGTGATATGCCGTTGTTTCGCGATGTGGATATTGAGCCACTTGAAACCATGTTAGAGTGCTGTCGTGTCGTATCGTTTTTTGCGGGTGAACTTTTGTTAGACCCGAACAAAGGCAATGAATTCTTTTATCTTATTCTTGATGGTAGTGTGTCCATTTATTTAGATAACCCTTTAGACAAGCCAAAAGAGGTGGCGATTGCAACGTTATCTGTTGGGGAGTGCGTAGGGGAAATGTCGATGTTTGATGGCAAGAACCCGTCGGCATTTGTGAAAGCAAATGACAGCGTTCGAGTGCTTGCTATGGACAATAGTGCTTTGTGGGAGATGATTGAGCTGTCTCACGGCCTTGCTCGAAATTTGTTATATCTTTTGTCAAAAAAGGTGAGAATGGGTAATGGCGCTGTTACCAATAGTATGCAGTTGCAAGAGCAGCACAAGAAAGCAGCAAATTGCGATTCGCTGACGGGCCTGCATAATCGACGTTGGTTAGATGATTTGTTATTGCGCCTGAAAGGCAAGACGTTAGGTGATTTGTCCCCTTTGTGTTTGATGATGCTGGATATTGATCACTTCAAGAAATTTAATGATAGTTATGGGCATCAGGCGGGGGATGAAGTGTTAAAAAAGGTGGCTTCTGTTATGCAGCACCGGTTAAGACCAAATGACATGGTATGTCGGTATGGAGGGGAAGAGTTTGTTATTCTTCTTCCATTGTCATCAATGCCAGCTGCTAAACGTGTTGCTGAACGCTTACGAGAGGGGGTTGAAGCAGAATCGATGACCTATAATGACTTGCCTTTGATGCCTGTTACTATCTCAATTGGTATAGCCCAATGGGATGGATACCAGCAGATTGACGGGCTGATTGCTGATGCCGATGCTGCGCTTTACCAAGCGAAAGCGCAGGGGCGTAACCAGTATTGTTGTGCTACTTAGTTGCGCTATTTAGCTCCGCTAAGGTTTTAATACCAACTTAAGGTTTCAACACCAACTTAGTGATGAAGTTCACCCATGAGCGGGGAAAGAACCGTGGAAGAATGGTCATAATTGTATTCATTAGACCGGGTACTTCGATCATTTTTCGTTTTTGCATGGCTTTTACCGCCGCTCTGGCCGCCTGAGCAGACCCCATAATGGGTGCTTTTCGCATCAAAAAGATATTGGTTGTCCCCGCTCGTTGATGAAACTCTGACGAGACGGGACCAGGACAGAACACGGTGACGCTTACTCCGGTTCCTTTTAGCTCGGAACGAATGGCCTCACTAAACGATAAAACATACGCTTTTGACGCATAATAAACCGACATATACGGGCCAGGAACAAAGCTTGCGGCGGATGCAATATTTAAAATTTTACCCAACCCACGTTTTACCATTCCTTGCGATATGAGTTTGGTCAGCTGAGTTAACGCAAGAACGTTTAACTGAATCATATGTTCGTCATTTTCTGAGGGCTGTTGTGTAAAAGGCCCCCAATAACCCACACCTGCGTTATTTACCAAGATATCAATAGGGATACTGTCTTTTTCAAGCTGCTGGTAGATACGATTGGCCGCTTTTGGGGCAGTCAGGTCCGCCGCGATCACCGTTACAGCAATATCATGTTCTTTCTCAAGAAAGTGCGCTAAATGAATTAGGTTTTGCTCGCGACGAGCAACCAGCACTAAATCGTGACCTTGGTCAGCTAAAATACGGCTAATTTCGTAACCAATACCGCTAGAAGCGCCTGTGATAAGCGCTGTCATTAATGCCATGGTGCCCCCTATGTAGGTCTTGTGGAAATTTATCTCCAAGTTCCTTAGTTTTATATAAAAAAACCGTGGATATCAATGGATATTTTTATCGGAGTGCCATGAAAATATGGCTATTAGCAATTGATTATATTGGTAAAAAACAAAGATTATGCGAGAATTCAGGCAAAGAGTGACCCCTGATATGTGGGTGAGAGCCCCTCACTAGTACTGCTGGTGATTAATGAAGAGATGAATGTTCCTTATGTTGATTGTTGTTTCCCCCGCCAAGAAACTGGATTATGCCACTGCGTTACCGGTTGAAGATTACTCTATGCCCACAATGCTTGATAAGGCGCAAGAGCTTATCGATATTTTGAAAGACTATTCGCCTCAACAAGTAGCTACTCTGATGGGGTTAAGTGACAAGCTGGCAGGATTAAATGTGGCGCGTTATGGTGAGTGGACTTTGCCCTTTACAGAAGAAAATGCTCGTCAGGCTATTTTGGCATTTAAAGGTGACGTATATGCGGGGATGGATGCCTATGCATTCAAAAAAACAGATTTTAACTTTGCTCAAAAGCATCTGAAAATATTGTCTGGATTGTATGGTTTGCTTAACCCTTTGGATTTGATACAACCGTATCGCTTGGAAATGGGAACTAAGCTGGCGAGTAAGGCTGGCAAGAATTTGTATGATTTTTGGGATAGTTCTATTACCGAAGCGTTAAATGAGGCACTTGCTCAGCAAAAAGACAAGCACGCTATTTTGGTGAATTTGGCATCAGCAGAGTACTTTAAGTCGGTAAAGAAGAAGCAATTGGCGGCAACGGTTATTACCCCTGTGTTTAAAGATGAAAAGGCGGGAACCTACAAAGTGGTGGGTATTTATGCGAAACGAGCACGAGGGCTTATGGTAAATTATATCGTTAAGAACCGCATAAAAGATGTCGAAGGCATAAAAGCATTTGATATTGAGGGTTATCGGTATAACCCGGCAATGTCAGATGGTAACGAATGGGTATTTTCCCGAACGGAGAAAGGTAGAGCATGACATTAGAAGAGTTTATCGTCGCGGTAAAACAAGCTCCTGTGGCGTTTACAGAAACGATGGCAGTTATCGCATCCAGCTATACGTATTCGCCAGCAGGCTTTCATAACGGATTGAATGAGCGGGAATTCTTTAACGCGTCAGGAACTAATGAAGGTTCTTGCAAGTTGTTTGCTTTTGCTAAGATCAATGATTTGGATGAGCAGGCGACCCTGAATTGCTTTGGTGATTATTATACCGTTGATGTGCTGCAAAACCCTGAGGGGCAAGATCACCAAAATATTCGTACGTTTATTGATTGTGGCTGGGAGGGGATCGTTTTTGATAGTGAACCCTTGACCACCAATCGTTAATATTGAACCTTTAAATAGAATCGGTTAATAAATATGGATACTGATAAACGTTCCGAAATTTCAATGCCCATGATACGGACGTTGCTGAGCTCGTTAATGCAGCAGGGTATTGATGCGGATCGTTTTTTGGATGCGCTAGGGTTAACTCACCAAGCAATTGATGGTACTGAGAACCGGATTGAGCTATCTGTATATGATCGAGCACAAGAAATAGCTGTGGAAATGTTAGATGACCCTGCTTTGGGGTTGCATATGGGAGAACAAACGAACCCAAGCTCTTTGGGAGTATTAGGGCATATGCTGATAACGGCTGCGACGATTGCTGATGCGTTCCAGCTATTTTTCAAATACCACAGTTTAATTAGCGACGCAGAACCTTCATCGATTCACGTTGAAGGTGAGCATGCGATACTTACCTACAACTATCCTAGCTCAACGATTCTAGGGAACCGAATTCGCGCTGAATTTGGTTTAGTGCAAATAGCACGCATGGCAAAAAATGTTATTAGCGCAAAAATGGATGCCGTTGAAGTGCGTTTTGAGCATCCAGAGCCCGATTATGTGAGTGAATATCAACGAATATTTGGTGCGCCGATACGTTTTAATTGTGAGAGCACGCAGGTGATATTTGCAGCAGGTTTATTGGATGAAAAGTTATTACATGGAGATGAGTCGGTTCTTAGCTTGTTAAAAGAAGAGGCTGATAGGCAGTTATTATCGTTGAATCAAGATGGCAGTATTGCGGATAAAGTGGAAAGTTTATTGCTAGCGCATATTCAACAGGGAAAGCCGAGCATTAATAAGGTAGCTGAGTACTTTCATATGAATGAGCGGACGTTGAGGCGCAAGTTAGAGTCACACAACACCACGTACTCTGAGTTGCTGACGCAGGTTCAACGTAAGGTGGCCTGTAGAATGTTGGAAAACCTTAATATACCCATTGAGGATATCGCCGAGAAACTACGTTTTTCAGAGACAAGTGCTTTTTACCGAGCGTTTAAGCGCTGGACGGGGAAAACACCCGCAGAATATCGGGAGGAGTGTGACTAAAATGTGATTTTGGGTGCGGTTAGATGCTACTGGTGTAAGGTAGTGTTGTTTGTTCAAGAGCCGCTAAATGGCGAGAAAGCTGGGTGATCTTGTGGTGTTGTCCTTCGGGCGAGCTTTCTGTTGGTTGGGAGATAAAAGGAATGTTGTTTAACTCAATCGCATGAGTCCATTCTGATAGCGTTAATGAGGGTAAGTATTTATTTCTGGCGGCATGGATAAATTTTAGCGTTTTGAATGCATCAAACCATGTGAGCATATGGCGACAAAACTCCGCAGCAGACTTGCTTTGTTTACGGCTATGGTTGATCGATTTTTCTATGTTTAAACCTAATAATATATCGTGAATTTTCTCATTGATTTCAACATAATTCGCAACCTTTTTTTGGGCCATGTCCTGAACTTCAGTTAACGCAACGGTTAGGGGTTGAGTGTATAGCTTTGGAATGGCTAATAACCACAATTTAAGCCATTCAAAGCATGCAGGGTTGTATAGCATGAATTCATTCATGATGCTGTCGAGTTGTTGGATGCGTTGCACCGCTGGGCCTGTGCCAAATGGAACTCGATGAGAGGCTCTGTCACTGAGTGTGATCACGGGTTTTTTTAAAGAAAGTACAGCGCCTGTTTTAGCTATTTTATTGAGCAAATAAAAATCTTCTCCCGCTTCTCTTTTTGGAAAACCTCTGTTTGCTGCATAGTGGAATGCATGAATTGCGAGAGTGCTACCGACGGTATGAAATCCCCAGGGTGAACCTGCCCAACGCAACCCCAATACGTAATATCGTAACGACATTTCGTATAATATAGCGGCGATGTTAGTTGGACTTGGCTCTTTTTTCGATTTTGTTGTTGATTCTGTTTTTGATGGGGCGGTAGAAATATATGTATGTTGAAAAGGGAAAATATAACCAGAACAGTTGTTATTTTTGTTACCTTTTTCACATTGCTCAGAGGTGTATTGCCCCACTAAAACCGGTAGTTCAAAGTATTCATCCGGTAACAAAACATCTGCATCGGTGGTAAGAAAAAAGGGGTCTGCTATTTGATTCTGAGAAAACAACCGTAGGGCTAAATCCATACCTAGTTTTCGGGCATAACCAACACCATGAACAAACGTATCGAGGGAGTTCGAGTCATTCCAATCAGTAATATCCCAAACTAGCCAGTGAGCTGATGATGACTGTATTAGTTGTACTGATTCACCCTTGGCGCTTTGCCAGGTAACTTTGCCTAGATTTAGAAGATGGCTTTTGGCCTTTAACGTATTACTACGCTGCTGGGTGGTACATGATTTTGCACAGTTTAGGATCAGAATAATTAAGGTGTTGTCGGACGCTTGATGATTAAGGTGTTCAATAAAACGCGTATTCTCATCAAAGGCAGGGATAACAACACATCGTTGAAATGAACTGTTAGGTGGGAAACCATCCAACCAAGGTGATATGTTTTCAGCGTAATGTGCCAAATACTTTGAAATCACCTTGGTACTTTTCATGGTTACGGTCTTGTTGTTATGGCTTAGTTGTTACGGCTCAGTTGTTAGGGATAGAAAAAACAGCTTAGTGCGGTTGCGTGAGTGCCTGTTTTGCAATCTCTGGTGCCTTCGCAATATCATCTCCAGATAGCTCTGAGATAGCTTCTAAGGTTTCGCGTATTTTTTGATAATCACTACCAATAAGGCCAAATTGCTCAGTGACAGCTTTATCAATAGCTTGAAAGACTTTGTCATAGGCAAGGTCAGTGGACTCTTTGTCTGATTGATTAATTGCGTTCAAACAGGCTTTTGCGATGTTAATGTAACGTTTATTTTTGCTGCTCATGATGGACTGCTGTTGTGTAGATTAATGTAGTGGTCGCCAAACTGGTCTCGTAAATTCACTTTTAACAGTTTTCCTGTTGCTGTGTGGGGTAATTCGTCTACAAAAACCACATCGTTGGGTAGCCACCATTTAGCGACCTTGTTCGAAAGGTGTGCGATTATATCGTCTTTTGATACAGTTTGTCCTTGCTGTTTTATGACCAGCAACAAGGGGCGCTCATCCCATTTTGGGTGTTGAATGCCAATAACGCAGGCTTCTTGTATTGCTGGGTGGCCCACAGCGGCATTTTCTAAGTCGATGGAACTAATCCATTCACCACCGGATTTAATCACATCTTTGTTACGATCGACAATTTTCATATAACCTTGAGGGTCTAGGGTGGCTACATCGCCAGTGTCAAACCAGCCGTCTTCTAGTGCGCTGCTCTCAGCTTTAAAGTAACGTTCAATAATCCAAGGTCCCTTGACCATTAAGCGGCCAAAAGCGATGCCGTCATTGGGTTGAACCCCCCCTTCATCATTGACTATTTTTAGCTGCACACCAAATACTGGCCTACCTTGTTTCTGCTGTATGGCGTACAATAGTACCGATGGGGCTCATTTCGGTCATGCCCCAAGCATGCATGACAAATGCGTCATGATCTTCATCAAAACTTTGAATCATGGATAACGGTGCGGCGGAGCCACCGATAACGACGTTCTCTACGCTGTTTAACCGTATGTTATGTTCTTTAAGGTATTGCAATAGCCCTAACCAGATCGTTGGAACACCTAATAATAATGTTGGTTTTTCTGCTTCGATAAGTGCTGCTAGAGATTTACCGTCCAGAGCGGCTCCTGGAAAAACTAACTTGGCACCTGATAACGTCGCGGAATAGGGGGTGCCCCAGGCACAGACATGAAACATTGGAACGACAGGTAACAGCGTAGAACGGCTAGAGATGGAAAGAGCCTCCGGTATTGCGCTGCCAAATGCATGTAATAGGGTGGAGCGATGAGAATATACAACACCTTTCGGGTTGCCTGTAGTCCCTGATGTGTAACAAATAGCGGCAGCGGTTTCATCATCGAATTGTGGCCAGTCAAACTCGGTTGACGCGTTTTCCATATAGGTTTCATAACAAATTACGTTACAGGAATCACTATTTAAGGATGTTTGGGGCATGTGAGATTTGTCGGCCATGATAATAATGGTTTCAACACTGGGGATTTTGTCCTGTATTTGTTCAAGTAATGGCACAAATGTAAGGTCGACAAATAACATGCGGTCTTCAGCATGGTTAATGATATAGACGACTTGTTCGGGAAATAACCTAGGATTAATGGTGTGAGTGATGGCTCCCATACCAGATACGGCGTAATAGACTTCATAATGGCGGTAGCCATTCCAGGCCAGCGTACCAATTCGGTCCCCTTGCTTAATACCAGAGTGTGTTAACGCATTGGCTAGTTGTTTGCTGCGTAGGTTAGCATCCTGGTATGTATATCGATGAATATCACCTTCTATGCGTTGGCTAACAATCTCACTGGTGGGGTAATATTTTGCCGCGTGTTCGATCAAGTCTGAAATAAGTAAGGGGTGGTTCATCATATTGCCGTTCATCGATAGCTCCTTTTGAATCTGTTTCGAGACGCTTAATGTAGGACTTTCGGTGTTTTAGTGCAAACCGTCTATACTTTTATTAGTTATATTTGTCTATTCGCTGGCCAAATGGTTAGTTGTTGATTTTATAGTACTTCTGGCGATATTGGGATTTCGTTATTCATGAGTGATGTTGATAGAGAAAGCGAGATACGGGTACTAAAACGTTGTCTTGAGCAAGAAATCAAATCTCGCAAGGCTGCGGAAAAACGTGTTGATGAAACCTTGGCCGAATTAACAACAATCAACAGTGCTTTAGAACAAAAAGTGGAAGAGCGAACACGAGAAGCATCCGAGGCTCGTGATGCGGCATTAAGTGCTAGCCAGGCTAAAAGTGAGTTTTTGGCTACGATGAGCCATGAGATTCGCACACCGATGAATGCGATTATTGGGTTTGCGGAGTTGCTTCTTAACGAGTCATTAGATGAGCGGCAGCATCGTTTTGTACAACGCATTGATACATCAGGCAAGGCGTTACTTCAGATTATTAATGACATTTTGGATTTCTCCAAAATAGAGGCTGGTAAGCTTCACATTGAGTTGATCCATTTTAACTTTTTTGAGTTAATGGATCAGATGCAACATTTGTTCTCTCAGCAAGTTGAGAGCAAAGGTGTAGATTTGTTGTTTGATATTGATCGAGATATCCCAGTATCAATGGAGGGTGATCCATTACGGATAGGTCAAATTGTTACTAACCTGATCAGTAATGCACTGAAGTTTACTGAATCCGGCACGATTAAAGTGACAGCAAAAGTCCAAAAGAACTTTGAAGGTCGCGCCGTTGTTGAGGTGTGTTGTTCTGACACCGGAATCGGGATTCCTGATGAAGCACAGAAAAAATTGTTTAGCTCGTTTACCCAGGCTGATAGCTCTACAACACGAAAATTTGGTGGGACTGGTTTAGGGCTAAGCATTTGTAAAAGTCTTTCAGAAATGATGGGTGGCGGAATTTGGTTGATGAGCCGTGTGGGGATGGGAAGTTCATTCTTCTTTACTGTTGACCTTAAAGTGTTGGATGAAGAAGAGGCTGCAGCAGGTGAGGCGGCGCTACATTCATTAGATGATGTCTCTTTTCCTGAATCACGTATTTTGTTGGTTGAAGATAATGAAATTAATCAAGAGCTTGTGAAGGAAATGTTTAAGGATGTAGAGGTTATTCCTGATGTGGCATTTAACGGGCTTGAGGCGGTAGAAAAGGTAAAGTTAAAAAAATACGATTTGGTGTTTATGGACATACAGATGCCATTGATGGATGGTTTACAGTCAACGAAACGTATTCGAGAAGAGTTTTCTAGTGACGATCTAACAATTATTGCGATGACGGCTAATGCATCTCCAGAGGATCGAGAAAATTGCATCTCTGTAGGTATGAATGATTTTCTTAGTAAACCTATTAATTATCGCTTGTTAATTGAAACGATGCAGCGTTGGTTGATGGGAGGAGCCCCTAAAGATGATCGTTCTAAATGGGCGAGTGGGGACGTAAATGATGCCGAGAAAAATAAAGAGCAAGTAAACATTAATGCAGAAACAAAATCTGAAACTAACCTTGATACCGTTAATACAGAAATTGCTAGCGTTGAAGATATAAACATTAAAACCGCTAAAGCAACAACAGCTAACACAACAACAGCTAACACAACAACAGCTAACACAACAACAGCTAACACAACAACAGCTAACACAACAACACATCCCAAGAAAAAATCATCGGCTTATACAACGCTCGATCACAAGAAAGCACTGGCGATGATGGGAGGGAAAGTATCACTTTTAGATAAGATGTTGGAGATGTTTTCCGATAAATATAGTTCTGCGGATTTACACCTAAGCGAATTTATTGCGAATAAAGAGTGGGTTGATGCCCAACGTTTTGCCCATACAGTAAAAGGAATTTCTTCGAATATTGCTGCGGATAGATTGGCAAGTATTAGTGCTACATTAGAGTCTGAACTAAAAGCGATTGTGCAAGACCAGTCTTTGGTAAAGAGCTTTGATGATGAGCTGTTATTGTTTAGTGAGGAACTCAAAAAACTACTTGCGGAAATCACCGAGTAGCCTTTGAAGCTAATATTTGTATACCTTCTAATGAAATAGTCGTTTTTATTGACTTTTTTCCCATCTACTAATATATAAATACTAATGAGACTCGCGGGTTCTATGTGCCGGTTGGTCTTTAGCTATTTTTTTGGTAGGGGGAGTTATGGCAATTAGTTTTCAGGCGAAAGTCGTTAATGCAGGGTTACGGTTTATTGTTAAGCCGGTGGTCAGTCGGACACGGATAACAGAAGCTATTATGTATGTTGCTAAAGGTGGTTTTGACATCGCTTCGGCACTGAGTCTCCCTGTTCCTTCTATTGTGGATCCTGAGCGTGTGGATGTTGATGGGGTTCGTGGTGAGTGGATTGATATTAGTAGTCATATTAATCATGGCCGAGTGATGTTGTATTTACATGGAGGAGGGTACTTCTTCGGCTCTGCTCATTCTCATCGTCCGCTGATATGGCGTTTCTCCGCGTTAAGCTCATTAAAAGTATTGGCATTAGATTACCGACAGCTTCCAGACTTTGCTTATCCTGCACCGTTAGAAGATGCAGTGACAGCCTACAAATGGTTGCTAAAACAAGGGTATAAAGCGGAAAATATTGTGATCGGGGGTGATTCTGCAGGAGGAAATTTAACCCTAGTGACGCTGCAAAAAATTAAGGAACAGAACTTACCTATGCCTTCATGTGCTGTTTTATTATCCCCATGGGCTGATCTATCGTGTAGTGGCGAATCGATAGAGTCCAACCGTCATAGCGACCCGATGATACCTAGCGATTTACTGAGATTTTTGTCGAAGCATTATGTCGGAGGCAATGATCCTAAAGATCCGTATTTATCTCCTGTTCACGGCGACTATCGTGGCTTTCCTCCTATGTTGGTTTATGTTGGTACCACAGAGGTGTTGCTAGATGATGCTCGGCGTGTTGTTGAAAAAGCAAAGGAGGCGGGAGTGTATGTCGAGTACAAGGAGTGGGAGAAAATGCCCCATGTTTTTCCTATCTTGGCGACTTATTTGCCGGAAGGAAAAAGAGCAGTAAAAATGATGTCGACATTTATTAACGAGCACTTAGGGCGCGCAGTGAAACAACGACCAAAGATTGTTAAATGTTGATAAATATCACCTCTCTAAATTGATCTCCGTTTCTCTACGGGGTATAAATCATAGCGACATAGGTTGTTAGCCAGATTCACAATAATATTTTTTCAGGGATAAAATTATGAAATTAAGACTATTCGCATGTTCAATGTTACTTGCATCAAGTGGTGCAGTATTCGCTGGTGAAGGTGAGGTAACGTTAAACTTGGGCACTGGCGTTATGGTGTTTGATAGTGATCGTAATTTGGACAATGGCACGATCGGTTCGGTTGGCTTGGAATATGGCTTAACCGAAAATTTTGCAGCTGAGATCTCGTACTTACAAACAAGTCCAGATCTTGATAACGGTGATGGGCATGTGGATGTTCGTGAGGTTCGTCTCGATGGATTGTATTATTTCTTATCTGAAGGTCGTTGGTTACCTTATGCCGCCATTGGTGCTGGTACAGGAAAGTTTGCTTATGATGCAGGGTCTTTCACAGAGAATCAGGTGAATTTAGGAGGCGGTGTACGTTTTATTGCCAATGAGGTGCTGTCGTTTCGGGTGGATTTACGAGGGATTCATGGAGATGAAGACAGCGATACTGATGCTGCATTAACGGTTGGTATGAGTTGGACATTTGGTGATGGTAACGACGTTGGTAAGAACCGAACAAAACCATTAACCCCTGTTCGTCAGCCTGCTGCTGTAAAATCGATCAAAGAAGTTGTTCCAGTAGCTGTACCGAAGGCTGAGGTGCTAAAGCCTGTTGTTGCTCCTGTTGTTGCTCCTGTTGTTGCTCCAGTGGTAGTGATGTTGGATAGCGATGGTGACGGTGTTATTGACGCCAAAGACCAATGCCCGAATACTGCAAAAGATGTGAAGGTTGGTGGTACAGGGTGCAAAGTTAAAACGGTTACTGTTGAGACCATTGAGCTTGATATTAAATTCCCAACTAATTCATCTGAAGTACGTGCTGAATATACGTCTGAGCTGAAAAAGGTAGCGGATTTCTTGAATAAGCACGCGGACTTGGTTGTGGACATTGAGGGTCACTCAGATAGCAGGGGTAAGGCTAGCTATAATAAAGGGCTTTCCCAGCGTCGCGCGACATCCGTTAAAACAGCAATTGTGAATCAATTTTCTATTGATGCAAAGCGAGTCAATGCTATTGGTTATGGTGAAGAAAAACCAGTTGCCTCTAATGACTCAGCGGATGGACGTCAGAAAAATCGCCGAGTTATTGCCGTTATGCAAAAAGAAGTCATCGAATAAAATATTTGTTGGCACATGTAGCTGATTTATATGAATTGGCACCATGTTTAGGTCAATATAAAGCCCTCTTATTGTAAGGATAAGAGGGCTTTATATTGTGAATTGAACTAACCTTAATGAATGAACTGATTTAGGGTATATACATGAAGCGAATACTGATTGCAGATGACCAGCTAGTAATGCGTAATATGTTTAAAAGCATTTTAGCGGGCCAGGGTTATGAATTGGCTTTAGCTGTGGACGGTAATGATGCACTTGATCGAGCGAAAAGCACTGTGTTTGACATGGTTATTACGGATTTGTATATGCCTCACCTAGACGGTATTAACTTAACTAAGAAGTTACGTTCCTTGCAGGAATATCAAGGCAAACCGATCCTTATTGTTAGTACGGAAGGTGCAACGAAAAAGAAAGCAGAGGGCAAAGCTGCTGGTGCTACAGGATGGATTGTTAAGCCTGTGAGTAGTGATGTGTTGTTACCTGTGGTTAAGAAATTACTTGCTTGATCAACTTCGCTTTTAAGACTTATATTCGGTAAGATCCAAAACAGAGCCACCTAGAGTTTATGTAAGTGAACTCTAGGTGGCTTTTTTATTGTGTGAACGAATAGGGGTGAGACTTTGAGTGAGTGTGTATCGAGTGAATTGTTAACAGGTGAACCGTTAAAAAAGCTTCTGGAGCACGCTTGGGGCAATCGGCAAGTGTTATTTCAGCAAGCCAAACAAGAAGGTAGCGATTGTTATCGAGTGTTTCACGGAACAGTTGAAGGTATTCAGGGGCTCTCAATTGACTGTTATGGCCCTCAACTATTGATTCAAAGTTTTCATTATTCAGCGTCACCGTCACAATTACAGGACATAGAAGCATTTTATCGGACTAAGTTACCTGGTTTGAAAAACGTTGTGTACCACGATAGAAGTGCAAAAAGCTCGCGGCGTGAAAGTAACGATACCTACGAGACATCAGACGCCATTGAGGGCTCAGAATTAGGGGTGACGTATCAAGTGGACGTGAAGCGCCTTGGCCAAGACCCCTTGTTATTTTTGGATATGCGGGTGGGGCGACAGTGGATGCTTGATAATGCCGAGGGGAAATCAATATTGAATTTGTTTTCATATACTTGCGGTATTGGAACATGCGCGGCGAAAGCGGGTGCAAAAACGGTATGGAATATTGATTTTTCAGAATCTGCATTAGCAGTAGGTGAAAGCAATGCCTTAATGAACGGTCTAGATTTGGAGGCAATACGTTTTATCCCGTCAGATTGCTTCCCTGCCTTAAAGCAGTTGGCAGGTATTCCCATTAAGGCGAGGCAGAAACGTTTAAAAAATGGTCGGATGGCAAAAGCATCGTTGCCAGTATATCCATTATTGCCTAAAAAACAATTTGATGTGGTTTTTATGGATCCACCCCGCTGGGCCAAAAGTGTGTTTGGAACGGTTGATTTGGTAAGAGATTATCAGAGTTTATTTAAGCCGGCACTAATGGCCGCGAAGCCTGGCGGGCAGATGGTGGTATGCAATAATGTTGCAAAGATAGATAGGGATATATGGGCATCTCAGTTAATCCGTTGTGCTGAGAAGCTTGGGCGAGATATTAAAGTGGAAGAGGTGCTTCAGCCTTATGAGGATTTCCCAAGTTTTGATGGAAACCCTCCGTTGAAAATTCTAGTACTGCGTGTATAAAAAGGCCGATGTTTAGTTGGGCTCTTCCAGCTGTAGCGGCATAAATTCAATGACTACACGCTGGTTTTTTTGGGCTGTATTATTCCATTGTATAGCGGAATCTTCAGGGTTCTTCTCTGGATAGTGGACAGAAGGTGTACTTAACCCCGCACTTGTTAATGTGATGTGTAGATTGTTACTATATTGTCGTTCGAAAGCGGCGATGAAGTTATCGAATTGAACGGTTTTTTCCAACCCAAGGATTTCAGCTTGTTGTTCAGTAACGCCGTTTATGGTGCATTCAGATAACGTTTGTTCCTTTGCGGGTAGCTCTGAATCCCCTTCGTCATTAGCAATGAGGCAAAATTCACCCAGGTGACTAGTAAGATTAATGGTACCTTTAAAACCTGCAGTATGAAGCTTTTCAGCCGTTGATGTTAATAGGCCGGCAAGGTTTTTATTAAATGGCTTTTCGTTCCACAAAAACTGATTCTTGCGGTTTAGGGCCCATTGTAAATTGGCTACCCATTGATCTAAATGAAGCTGGTTTTTGTACAAGTTATTGGTTAGCTCACCTTCCAGTGAGAACTTTTCAGATTCGGATTTTGCACTCTCGACGGTGATAGATTCTTGGAGCGTTTGGTTGGTATTTTTCAGTTGTTTAATTTCAGAGGTTTGACGGGTAGTGGTAACGCCCAGGGTAATTAGAATGATAACGTTGATGATGAGAAGTATTATTTTTGTGCTATCAGATAGTTTTGTAAAAAAGCCTGCGCTGTCTTGGGTTTCTTTGATAAATGCTGAGAGTGATGCAGAAACTGAGTTTATTTTTTGATCTAAGGATTCAAGCAATAGTTGAGAATGCTCGCTGGACTGTTCTGCTAATTCTTCTCTGTGCTCATCAAGCAGTAGTTTCACGTCGTTGGTAAAGGATTTGTTTTCAATAGAGCGCTCAGCATCTTTTGTGACTTGCTCTAAGTCTTGCCCTATATCGCTAGCGGTAACTATCGCGGCAGGGGGCTCGTTAACATGAGGCAAGGGTTCATTAGGTGCTTGGGTGTTGTGTTCAGTAGTGTTTTGAGTGATGGTATTTTGAACAGTGGCACTTTGAACAGTAGGCTCCTTTGTCTCAGTTGCGTCAATATTATTGCTGTTTTGTGCAGCTTGTTTGGGTTCAGTGTTTGGGGGGGCAGAGCGTTGTTTTTTATTGGTTATTTGGCGCGGAAGTAATTGCTGGCGTTCAAGCACTTGAACTAGCTGAATAGGCTTGAGTTGTTTAGGCAGTACGTCGACGGCACCTAGTGCGCGGGCTTGATTCATGTACACGTCACCTTCTTTCGAGGTGTACATCATTATCGGTATTGATGCTGTTTTAGGATCATTCTTTATCGCTCTAATTGCCTGAAAACCATCCATTCCTGGCATAGTGTGATCCATAAAAACCATGTCAGGTATGTTATTACACAGATAACCCAGTGCTTCTTCTGCAGATTCAACGGTATCGACATTAATACCTTGTTCTTTTAGCATTTTGCTCAGTACATATCGCGCCATGCGAGAGTCATCAACTACCAGTGCCAGTATGTCAGCCATTGAACGTTCCTGAAGAGCCAGTTTTCGAAGGTTGTTTGCTTAGTATATCAAAGGGATACTAAGCTGCTTAGTAGATTTGTCACGTTTTAGTAATGTTGGGAAGGGAATGTGTGAGCATTAAGAAGGTATTCTTAGATTTGAGCTTAGTGATTGCCAATTTTTATCGTCGTAAACCCTCTAGTATGAAGTGCAGGCATGAGTTTGGTGACGTGGTTGTTTTCTGCGGTAAAGATAAAGGTATGAGAGGGTGTGGGTGATGTTAAGGGAAGTTGTTTATTTGATGTCGACAATATATGAGTGGCTCGTCGTGCGATAGCTTCACCACTATCGATAAGACGTACCTTATTGCCAAGGACATTCTGGATTTCTTGTTTTATCAGTGGAAAGTGTGTGCAGCCAAGTATGACGGTATCTATAGAGGTATTATTAATAATCGGAGCCAGTTCTCTCTCTACGAGTATTTCTTCAATTGAGCCACCATGCAGTTTGCGTTCGGCCTGTGATACAAGTAGATCGCTACCAATTTTTGTAACCTTGTGATGTGATGCAAACTCAGCAATGAGATCCAGGGTGTATTGTCGGCTAATGGTGCCTTTTGTTGCTAATAGCCCTATGTTGCCCGTTTGGGTAATGTCTGCGGCAGGTTTGATAGCAGGGACAACACCAATTACCGGGGTTTGTGTAATAGATCTAACTTTATCAAGAATAAGGGTGCTGGCAGAATTGCAGGCGATAATGATTATGGCAGGCTGGTAATGACTTTCCAGGATTGGGAATAGTGTTGTTGCTCTTGTAAGTAGAGCGTCATCGGATTGTATTCCGTAGGGATACAGGCGATTGTCAGCAATGTAAATAATGGGGTGTTGAGGGAGCGCTCGGGTTATTTCATCGGCAATTGATAGACCCCCTATACCTGAATCAAAAATGAGAATGTTAGATAGGGGAGGGGTATTTGTCATGGGAGGACTATAGCACAGGTAGCTATAACACCAGTACAACAGCGCGCGTGTTTCCGGAGTAAATCAGGAGGCCTTGCGCTGTTGTGACGGTGAGCTCAGTTCTATAGAACCGTTACTGTACCGGCCAAGTGTGGTTTTTCACCGTTGTTATCTTTAACATGGAATTCAACGCCATTATCGTTTTCTTGATATTGAAACTGAACTTGGGCAGGCATAAATACCGGTAGCTTGAAAGCAACGCTAACCTTGAAAGGGCCATTTGGAAGAAGGCTGTCTAATTCGGCAACAGCACAGGCTTTAGACCACATGCCGTGAGCAATAGCGCGCTTAAATCCAAATAATTTAGCGGTGAAAGCATAAAGGTGAATGAGGTTTGAGTCTCCTGATACTTTTGCATATCGTCGGCCCGTATTCTCAGCAACGGTCCAGTTACGTACAGTGTCAGCACTAAATGTACTAGCCGTTGCTTTTTTCTGATCATCAACATCTGTTTTGCAGCGGTAGAGGTTGGTGCTAACACTTTCCCATACAAGGTTCCCTGCAATGCTCACCTTAGTTACGATATCGAACTCTTTTCCTTTACCTACATCGGTTGGCCCTTCCAAATAACATTCGATATCAAGGATCTCTTGATTACCTATTGAACGATATTGGGTGAATTCGTTACGTACATGAACCAAACCAAGTAGTGGTAGAGGGAATTCCTTAGAGACCAGTAGTTCCATGTGCAAAGGAAAAGCGAGAATATGTGGATAGGTCGCAGGCATACATGGCCCTTTGGTGAAGCCACAAAGGTCGCGATATTGCGCAAGGTTTTTCGGTTTGGCCTGTACACCGCTTAGCGTTACGGCGAGTGGTGGTAATGTGCCCCCTGCGATATTACCGCTTTTTTTAGCCGTCGCAGCACGAAAATACAGGCTGAGCGTGGATGAGGGAGTATCGAGTTCTAGAGTAGACATAGCCTTGTTCCTTGGATTTGGATGTACAACATGTCTAGCAGTATACTCAAATGGTTTAACGCTGCAATTGTCAGAAAATAAGCAATAAAAGGCGTTAAGGTCAATGCGGCGTAATTTGGTAAGGCTGAGAGGTTGTTCAGTAAAGTTGTGTTCTTGGGTACCAATGACTATTATAGCTTTTTGTATAAGAAGCTGAAAAACAACAGGTTAGCGAATATCGCTCACTGAAAGCGTTGTTTTGTTGAGGTTTCTTTACAGTTTAGTCACAGTTTGACGGCACGAGTAATCATCATGGGCGAATTTACGGATTCTGGGGTACTGATACGACTTGCTTATCAAGCAATGGACTCTTTGGGTATTGATGCCCAAGAGGTGTTGCAGCGTATTGGTATGAATCAGCAGCAGCTGATGGATAAAGAACTCCGAACACCTCACTCTGCCCAGCGCTTGTTTTGGCAAACCATTGAAGACGTCTCTGGTGACCCACGCATTGGTCTGCATTTAGGGGAGCATATTCCTGTATTTAAAGGACAGGTATTAGAGTATTTGTTTTTGAGTAGCTCTACGTTTGGAGATGGCTTAGTTCGGTCGTTAAACTATCAAAGATTGCTGTCGGATGTCGTGCAAGCCTCGTTGGAGAAGGATGAGCGTGGTACCTACCTTGTTGATCCAACGCCACGTAATGCTATAAGCCATCTTACGGAAAGTGTCATTATTGGCGTACTCACTTTTTTTAACTATGTTACTGAAGGCGCGTTTACCACCAAAGAAATTCATTTTACACATGATGGTGATGAAAATGACGAGGAGTACTTGCGCATATTTAAATGCCCCGTGTATTTTAACGCATCACAGATTCGTATTTACTTTGATGAAAGCATATTAGAGCACCCATCGCTTCATGCTGAACCTGAGTTGTTGGATTTACATGAACAATTAGCCAGCCAGCATGTGGCGAAATTAGAAAAACAGGATTTTATTTTTCAAGTAAACCGTTTGATTGGCGAGTTGTTGGAGTCGGGTCATGCAAATTTGGAAACCGTGGCGGAGCGTTTAGATATTAAACCTCGTAGTCTGCGAACTCGATTGACGGATGTGGACACGAATTTTAATCAGCTGCTTGCAGACTATCGCTGTAACTTGGCGAAACGCTTGCTAGCAAAAACAGATGAGTCTATTGACGAAATTGTATATTTAACGGGTTTTTCCGAGCCAAGTACATTTTATCGCGCATTTAAACGGTGGGTAGGGCAGACACCCGTTGAGTATCGTAAAAGCCGTAGTCAGGTGTAGTGTTACTGATATGGTATTGATGTATTAGTATTAAATTTAACCTATAAAAAAGGCTCTGAGCAACTATGCTCAGAGCCTTTTTTATAGGTGGGGCTATTGATTAATACTTACGCACCAATCAAGTTCTGCCCACATACACGAATGGTATTACCATTGGCTCCGGCAGAAGCAGGACTTGCAAAAAATGCAATGGCTTCTGCAACGTCAACAGGCTGACCGCCTTGCTTTAATGAGTTCAAACGTCGACCCACTTCACGAGGTGCCATTGGCATTGCTGCCGTCATTTGTGTTTCGATAAAACCAGGGGCAACTGCGTTAATGGTAATGTTTCGCTTAGCCAAGATAGGCGCCATCGCGTTAACCATACCAATAACACCTGCTTTAGATGTTGCGTAGTTTGATTGACCAAAGTTACCTGCAACACCACTCATAGAAGAAACACAGACGATTCGGCCGCCTTCATTAAGTATTTCATCATCTAGCAATGCGGCATTAATTCGCTCTTCGGAAGAAAGATTGATGTCGATAACCATATCCCAGAAGTGATCCGGCATTCCGCCCAAGGTTTTATCACGGGTAACCCCAGCGTTATGGACGATAACATCCAAGCCACCGAATTCTTTCTTACAAAACTCAGCAATAGTTTTAGGAGCTTCTGGGTCAGTAATATCCAGAGGAAGAACGCTGCCATCAATGTGAGATGCTACACGCTTAAGATCGGCTTCTGCTGCTGGAATATCCAGGCAGATAACTTTTGCTCCGTCGCGGGCCAAGGTTTCAGCAATTGATTCGCCGATGCCGCGAGACGCACCAGTTACCAAAGCAACCTTGCCTTTTAGTGGCTGGTTCCAGTTGAAGTCAGTTGTGTCAAATTTACCCTTGCCAATACGAACCACTTGTCCGTCAACAAAGGCTGTGCGTGGCGATAGGAAAAAGTGAATAGCAGATTCAGCCAATTTTTCAGCTGTTTTGGTAACGTATACTAATTGAGCAACTGCACCTTTCTTACCGACTTCTTTAGCAACGGTACGTACAAATCCTTCTAATGCACGCTGGGCAATTTGCTGTGCAGGTTCTTTACAAGACTCTGGAGGGAGTCCAAGTACTACAATGCGGCCACTGCTTTGCATTTTTTTCATGACGGGATGGAAAAAGTCATATAACGCACGTAACTGAGTGCTGTTTTCAATGCCTGTTGCATCAAATACCAATCCTTTGAACTTGGCGGCTTCTGCATTGGGGTCAATGATGGTTAATTTTAATTCAGCTTTATCTGCTGCTTTATCAAAAGCATCTTTACTGGGAGATTCTTGGCTGACTTGTACGTGAGCGTTGCTAGCGGCTAGGGATTTACTGATAACATCGGTCAAACGCCCATTGGCTGCACCACCGATAAGAACATTACCGGTAATAAAAGAAGGCTGTGATTGACAATGACGGTCTAACTCTACAGGTACAGGTAAGCTAACTGCGGTAAGAAGTTGTCTGCCAATGGGGGATGAAAGCAAAGACTGGTAAATATCAGCCATAGTGTAATTCCTTTATCGAGATGGGTAATTGACCGCATCTACGGCGAACTATGCGGTAGAGTGGCCTTTGTGCTGCCATTAATGCTATGGTTGCGCCTGTTGTGCAACATAGCCGAGGTTTGATCCTAACCCTATGGGTTGGGGGGTATCTTAAAGGACTCGCACAGTTTTTGGAATTGACCCAGCGTAAGTTTGTGCCTGGCGGTGGGGTCAATGTAAGTTGAGTACCAATCATTAGACTAGGCGCAGACTAGGCGCTGATTGTGTTCTCGTCTAAAAGTAATCACCTAATTTGATAGGAAGTAATGCCATGAAAGCCGATACAGTAAGAAGAGTTGCCATTATTGGCGGTAACCGTATTCCATTCGCTCGTTCTAACACTGTGTATTCCGATGCGAGTAACCAACAAATGTTGGGTGCTGCACTTAATGGTCTTATCGAGCGTTATAACTTAAGCGGTGAGAAGTTAGGAGAAGTTGTTGCTGGTGCAGTAATGAAGCATTCTCGCGATTTTAACCTTGTGCGTGAGACAGTGTTAGATACTACATTAGCACCAGAGACTCCTTGTTATGACATTCAGCAGGCCTGTGGTACTGGGCTTGAAGCAGCCATATTGGTTGCTAATAAAATTGCACTAGGCCAGATAGATTCAGGTATTGCTGGTGGTGTTGATACAACCAGTGATGCACCTATTGGGATTAGTGAAGGCTTACGCAGCATTCTTCTTGATTTAAATCGTGCAAAAACCACACAGGACCGTTTAAAGGTTGCATCTCGCTTCCGCCCTAAGCACTTGCTACCTCTTGTTCCTGCAAATGGAGAGCCTCGTACAGGCTTGTCTATGGGTGAGCATTGTGAACTCACTGCAAAAGAGTGGGATATCGCTCGTGCAGATCAAGATCAGCTTACCTATAACAGCCACACCAATATGGCTAAAGCCTACGATGAAGGTTTCTTTGAAGACATGATCACGCCGTTTAATGGTGTTGAGCGTGATAACAACTTGCGTGCTGATACTACCATCGAGAAGTTAAGCACATTGAAGCCTTGTTTTGATCGTGAAAACGGCACAATGACTGCAGCCAACAGCACACCACTAACAGATGGTGCCTCTTGTGTATTACTAGCAACAGAAGAGTGGGCAAAAGAGCGCAATTTACCCGTATTGGCTTACATTACTTTCTGTGAAACTGCCGCTGTTGATTTTGTTGGAAAGAAAGAAGGTTTGTTGATTGCACCTGCTTATGCAATTCCTAAGCTGATTGATCGCGCAGGCATTAAATTGCAAGACTTTGACTTCTACGAAATCCATGAAGCATTTGCTGCACAGGTTTTGTACACGTTGAAAGCACTGGAAGATGAAACGTTCTGTAAAGAGAAGTTGGGTCGTGATGGCGCTCTAGGAAGTATTGATCGTAGCAAGCTTAACGTGAAGGGTAGCTCACTGGCTGCTGGACATCCGTTTGGTGCAACAGGTGGACGAATTATTCACACACTTGCAAAGCTGCTTAATGAAAAGGGATCTGGTCGTGGTTTGATCTCTATCTGTGCTGCTGGTGGACAAGGTGTAACGGCTATTATTGAGAAGTAAATTCTTAATGGTTAGCTAAAAAAGGGGACGCTGTGGCGTCCCTTTTTTTATGGGAGTTATTTTGTCATTTTTATTAAATATGAAGTGCAATTTATCGAGCACTCGCTTATTGCGTAGTATCGATACGTGACCTTCGTTAAAGCCACTCACTTCTATTGCTTGTTCTTGCGCTGCATATGACAGTACGCTTGATAAGGCGACTGTGCCATCGTTGCTCTCGAAGCCGATGACACCTTGCTGTTTAATGCCGAACAGTAAGTGGTGAGGGACGTTTTTTGGTAATGGGGTAGTGAAGAGGTTGCTTAAATAGTCGCTGCTTGGGTTCATATCAAGCCATACAGGGATGACGGCAGGGGAATAATCAACGCCTATTTTTGCTGCTTTATGCCCTTCCCACGGTGTAGATATGCTAGTAAATGATCGAATGTAGCCACAATTATTTTTTTCTGAGCATTGATTAAGGTAACCCCGTACTAACAACCCTCCCATGCTGTGAGCAACAATATGTAAGCCTTTTATGCCGTAGCGGGTTTTTAGTGTGCTCATGAAATTGAACAAACCTTTGGACTGTATGCCTAAGCGGAACCCCGAAGCATAATATAGAACCCACGGTTGATACTTGTTGGTATCAAGGTTATCAATTAGGTACTTAAAACTGAGGGG
>MAAC01011319.1_pt1 | contig 107941 bp, 100 predicted proteins | sample 1115981 | NCBI WGS metagenome assembly MAAC01 (sample SAMN04961126, study PRJNA320927) | seawater metagenome | isolation source: sample BD02T64 sea water enriched with oil for 64 days | place: USA:Gulf of Mexico | collected 2013-07-27 | reverse complement strand
GAGCTGATTTTTTAGACCGATACAAAAAATACATCGAAAAAGATTTTGTTACTGTGGTAGGGCCCCATAAAGTTTACGGTCCCGAACAAAATGATTTGAGTTTACAGATGAGAAAACAAAAGATTGATAAGGTGATTTTGGCAGGAATGTCTGGGAACCTATGTGTTGAATCACACATGAGAGAGTTGATTGAAGATGGATTTGAGGTAGCTGTTGTTGGAGACGCTACAGCATCGGCAATTGTTCCAGGATACGATGGAAATGCGGCTGCACAAACTAACTTTAGATTTATAGCCAGTCATGTGTTTACAATAATGGAATTAGAGGAAGTTTTAAAAACTAAATAAAATGCTCAATTGATATTGATAATGCAGAATGAAAAATGCCAGTAAATAGCTGGCATTTTTCATTGCAATAGAATTCAAATTGATTGTGCCTTCAAAGGACTACAAATTAAAACGCGTGTATTTAAAAAAGTAATACCGGCTTGAAACCGTTGAAAGGAAATATCAGTCTATTATAGTCACATTGTGTCGTCTCGTCTCTCCTTAGCTGAGACAAGGTCCAGTAAGCCAAATCCTTCTCTAAAAACCTTGAATAATTTTTTGTTTTAGGTTAATTAATTCTCATCGTAATATATTGATATGATGCGCTTTACGTTTTTAATAGCTATATTTACATACAGGAATATAGAATTGTAATTAGGGTGCATTCCCATCCAAAATAATATGGTCCAGAGGTTAAAAAAAACTATGAAATAGATAAAGCTGGATACTTGGAATTACAAAATAATGGGAGGCATTCTAAAGTCTTATTAAGTAGAAACTTAAATAGTACCGTTATGCCAAAATATGTAATAGAAAGAGATTTTCCTGAGGCAGGAAAATTATCTGCGATGGATTTAAAAGGTATCGCTCAAAAGTCTTGTGATGTATTAGAGGAGATGGGTCCTCAAATTCAGTGGGTAAACAGTTATGTAACCGATGATAAAATCTATTGTGTTTACATTGCGCCAAATGAAGAAATGGTTCGTGAACATGCAAAAAAGGGTGAATTTCCTATAAATTCAGTAAGCAAAGTAGCTACCATCATCGATCCGGTAACTTCTGAATAATATTTCAGTTGCCCCGTTTGATAACTGTTTTCTTTTGGCAATATTGAAAACAAGTCGATTGAAAGGTATATGAATTTATAACAGTCTTCAGGATGTTAAGGTTCATGAGCGAATTGTTGTGCCCAGGTTTAGTGAAAAAATGAATGGAAGAAATGATTAAAAGGATGCTTACCATTCTCCGGCATAACTAAGTTCTTCTCCTGAGAGAGATTGCAGATACTTAAATTTTAACTGTAGGATTTGCCGGATATGAAGGTAATCATGGGCAAGCCAATTGGACAAAAACATAGATCCAGTCATTTTTCCAAATTTAGAATGGAGGTAAAAACTATCCCATTTCGGATTATCCAGATTTTTCAGCCATTGTACCGATCGTTCCCTTTCCAGTAGAAATTCATTTAAGATGTCTGTATAGTTCTTTTGCATGTATTTCCGCTGAGTTACCCATCCAACAGGATCAATGGGTTGTAAAGGAAGCTTTGGGTTATTGAAGACATGTTTGATCCGTGCACGAAAGTCCTCTCTTTCCTCATCATACAAATGGCAAACAATTTCCAGTAGGCACCATTTGTTCGCCTGAGGTCTCCAGGTTTGTTCTGCTAATTGTAGCTTTTGAAGCAGGGTACTAAAAATGTGCTGGTTCTTTTCCAGTTCATGGGTAATATATTCGACATTCACTTGTTCCATTGGCTTTCAAAGTTTTTAAGGTGAGCATACCTTTTATAAATGTATTCTAATATACTTTTTTTCCGGTGAAATTTTCATCTAAAATAGAGGATGTTATAGTCCGTTTGATTCATTCAATTAATGCTGCAATAAGCAAATACATCTAAAATTTAAAGATTCGTACGGTATTGTTATTAAAAGAATCACTTTAATAAAAATTCGTAAGCATCTGAATCACAAGGTGTAGTGCTTTTATTGAGTAAGGTCAGTTCGAGAATATATAAATTAGCATTTGCATGAATGACCGATTGTTCATATATTTATCCCATGAGAAGGAAAGTGGATAAGGAAACCTTATTAGAAGTTGGGAAAAGTTTGTTGCACAAGCAAGGATATCATGCAACAGGAATAAAAGATATTGCCGATGCGGCGGGTATATTGAAGGGGTCGTTTTATAATTATTTCAAAGGCAAGGAGGCTTTTTGCAAAGAGGCCCTTGAGAAGTATAGTATGGACTTCTATGAAGCTTCAAGGAATATACTACATAATCCTGGCTTAAGTCCACTGACTCGTTTGAAGACCTTATTTTCCTATCGAATCAATTATATGATTTCAGATCAAAATTGCTCCAAAGGATGCTTTTTGGGTAATACCGGTCAGGAATTAGCTGAATCCAATGAAGTACTTAGATCTGTAATTGATGAAGCATTTCAAAAGGAAACCGGATTATTTGCTGATTGTATTATTGAAGCACAAAAATCTAAAGAAATTAAATCAAATCTTGATCCATATAAAGCTGCAGAATTTATAACTTTGAGTTGGCAGGGGGCATTGCTAAGGATGAAAACTTCCAAAGATGAATTACCCTTGAGAGTGTTTTACCAAATGGTATTCGAACAGTTTTTATAAAAAAATAGTTGGGCAATTTGGTTTGCCCTTTTTTAGACTGATTTATATGAATGATCGGTCATTCAAATTTAATTAACTAACCTATAAGAATAAAGAAAGATGAAAGACTTAAAATTAAACCTAAAGGATCGCATAGTATTTATTAGTGGTGCAAATAGGGGAATCGGAAAAGCAATAGCCATAGAGATATTAAAACGTGGAGCGAAAAAGGTATACGGTGGAACACGTAAATTGGCTGCTTTGGATGATTTAGCGAAATCGTATGAGGGCAGATTGATTCCTGTTCAATTGGATGTTACGGATGATAGTTCTATAGCAAATGCAGTTAAAATTGCTACCGATGTAGATATATTGATCAATAACGCTGGTATAATGATTGGTGATAGCTTATTTGGTAAAGAAGCTATAACAAACTTCAAAACACATTTTGACGTGAATGTTCTGGGAATCATAAAGCTATCTCAAGCATTATTGCCAGCTATTAAGGCTGGTGAAAAAGGAGCTATTGTAAGTATCTCCTCACTGGCAGGATTGGCTAATATGCCTGTTATTGGAAGTTATTCTGTTTCTAAAGCTGCTGCGCATAGTGTAATTCAGGGAATGAGAGCAGAATTAGTTAATGATCCTATTTCTGTAATAGGGGTTTATCCTGGACCTATAGATACGGATATGGCTAAGGGATTTGAGATGGATAAGGACAGCCCGGAAACTGTTGCAAAAAGTGTTGCTAACGCAATTGAAAATGGCTTGGAGGATGTTTATCCAGATGTAATGTCATCTCAAATAAAACCCGTTTATATGGCGAATCCAAAGGCCATTGAAACGGAATTTGGAATGTATGTCGCCCCAGTTGAACAGTAATAATTTAAAACCCCCAATTCAAAAATCCCATTTAGAACATTCTAATTGGGATTTTTAAGTTCAAGGTATTTGTTTAGGTAATTATAAATCTGTGGTTGACTAGGATACTATACTAAGTCATTATCCATTTATTTCATAAAGTAATAGATATTGTTATTGTTGCAAGTCCGGCACCTAAGGCACCTATTAGTAGGTCTTCACCTGTTGCTCTACCATTTCCTTGGCTGTCGTAGAATTCTTTCCCAGCTGCAAGTAAAATGGTGGACATTAAACCAATTGCAATGGATTTTCTTTTGTCTTGTGTTATTAGATAAGCACCTGAGGTAATACTTGCGCTTAAAATATAACCAACGGCAAAATGTTGTTGATGATCTACTGGAATTCTCTCCAACGACTGGGCTTCAGACTCAGTAAAAAAGAGAAATGCCATTAATAGTGTAATTATATATTTTTTCATAGCATTTGAAATAAAGTGGTGTGCTTTAAATACAATGCTATTGGAAGTAGAAAGTTATTAATGTAATGATATTCTGGCTATAGTAAAGTAAATACTATGCCAGAATTCTTAGAAGCCTATTTTATGGAATGGGCGATCTAACGAATGTTATTAACTATGTAAAAATAGGAAATTATTCCCAATTTGAAACAAAAAATAAATTATAGATTATTTACCAATAAGATCATTCCATGCCATTCTATGGGTGTTTGATCCATCCACTCCCTTATTTCTAAGTTTTGTTTTTTCAATATTAGCCGGCATTTCCTTATTGAAAGGATGACTAAATACTTCTTTTATTGGCTCTTTGTGAAGTTTTTGAATTGTCTTGAACTTTTTAAGTTCAGGTATATCGCAAAAGGTTATAGCAATACCTGATTTCCCTTGTCTTCCAGTTCTACCGATTCTATGTTCGTAGTTTTCTTTATTTTCCGGCATTTCGAAATTAACAACCAGTTTTATGTCGCTAATATCCAATCCTCTACCAACTACATCAGTAGCTAAAAGTATTTTTGTATCACTTTTCTGAATCGATTCTATTGATTTAATCCTTGCATTATGAGATTTTTTCCCGTGTACCAGGTCGACAGAAAAGTCAGCTTTTTTTAAGGTTGTTAATACTTCTTTAGCCAGGAATCTATCATTGAAAAAGATAAGTGACTTTTCCTGAAGGTGATCATAGAGTAGGTTAATCAGTAATTCAGTCTTATCCTTTTCATCCACATAATAGACTTTTTCATCAATATCCAATTTGTTTGAAGTGTGTTTCTGAACTTCAATCCACTCAGGGTTAGTACAGATAGATGAAATGGTTTCTCTTAGCTTTTTTGGAATAGTGGCTGAAAAGAAGAAGTTTTGTCTTTTAGATGGCAGTTGATGAAGAATAACTTCTACATCCTTCCATAGTCCGGATTCTAGCATTTGATCTGCTTCATCCAGAACTAAATACTTTAAGGAACTTCCTTTTAAAATACCTTGATCTATTATCTCACGAAGTTTTCCAGGTGTAGCCACAAGAACATGTGGGTTTTGATTTAAAATTTTTTCCAGGGGTCTTTTTTTCATACCACCGTAAATCATTCCACAACGGATGTCCAGATTTTGGCCCCAGTATTTAACTTCTTCAGCAAGTTGATGAGCAAGCTCTTTACTAGGCGCAATTAAAATGCAGGAAAGAGGTTCTGTAGATTTATTAGGAAGTTCCATCCACATTTCCAGTATAGGTAATAGAAAGGCCAAGGTTTTCCCAGTTCCAGTCCTGGAAATTCCAATAACATCTTTCCCTGTTAGAGCTGCTGGAATTACTCTTTTCTGTATAGCAGTAGGTTTATCAAAATCCTTCTCTATTAAGAGATCCAATATTTTCCCACGTAGGCCTAAATCTGTAAAACTTATTTCCATGATTCTTTAAATCTGCTGCAAAGTTAATCCAAATTAATATTCCGCAAGCAAAGGATTGAAAATTTCAACTATAATATGGGATAATGATGGACTATTTATCAATAAAAGAATAGACTTTATTTGGACTAATGCAATAATGAAGTACCTGATCTAAGTTGTGAACATCATCAATTTCTTCCATTTCGTCAAATAATGTTAGCCCAATAAAAAGTGTGTCTGGAGTACATTTTTTAAGAAATCGGTCATAAAAACCTTTACCAAAACCAACACGGTTTCCTTCCTTATCGAAGGTGAAAAGTGGAACGAAGACAATGTCCAGGTTTTCTGGTAAAATTTGAATGCCTCGAATTGGCTCAGGAATCCCGAATTTATTTTTATAGGTAACCGTATCTACATCAAATTTTATATGCTCGAGACTGAAGTCGTTGAAGTTTGTTTTTGGGACAACAACGGTCTTTTTTAGCTCCTCCCTTATGAAATGTATAAAAGGCCAGGTGTTCACCTCAAAATGCCTTTCTATTGGCAGGAATATATGGTAATAATCCTTATTCCAAATTGGCATATTTCGTGCTTGATTCAAAATCTTTTTCGAACGATCTAGAATTTCTTCTTCACTTAACGATTTCCGTTTCTTTTTATAAAGTGTTCTAAGTTCGAATTTTTTCATATTGAATAGGTTAAACTTTAAACATAAAAAAAGCTGCACAAGGCAGCTTTTTTATAATTATGAGTGGCTAAATTCGGCTAAGTACCTTTCAGCATCTAAGGCCGATATACATCCTGATCCAGCAGCAGTAATTGCTTGTCTGTAAATATGATCTTGGATGTCCCCAGCAGCAAATACTCCAGGTATATTTGTATTACTTGTTCCTGGTTTTGTTATTAGGTAACCAGTAGCATCCATGGTCAATTGCCCTTTGAAGATATCTGAGTTAGGCTTGTGTCCAATCGCAACGAAAAATCCAGTAGCAGGAATTGTGGTTTCTTCTCCTGTCACATTGTGAACTGCTAATACACCTTCTACCGATTTTTCACCCAATACTTCTTTCGTTGAAGTATTATACATTACAGTAATATTTTCTGTATTTGCTACTCTATGTTGCATTGGTTTTGAAGCTCTCATTTCATCTCTTCTAACCAGCATAGTAACTTTTTTACAGATTTTTGAAAGATAAGTAGCTTCTTCAGCTGCAGTATCACCTGCACCTACAACGACTACTTCTTGTCCTCTATAGAAGAATCCATCACAAACTGCACATGCAGAAACACCGAATCCATTTAATCTATCCTCAGATTCTAAACCGAGCCATTTAGCAGAGGCACCTGTTGAAATGATTACAGTTTGTGCTTCAATAACTTTAGAATCATCAATAGTTACTTTATGTATTCCACCTGGAATGGTGGAAAACTCTACTGCAGTAGCTAATCCAAATCGTACATCTGTACCGAAACGCTCTGCCTGAGTTTTTAAGTCTTCCATCATGCTGTTACCATCAATACCTTGAGGATAACCAGGGAAATTGTCTACTTCAGTAGTGATAGTTAATTGACCTCCAGGTTGTAATCCTTGATACATTACAGGTTTCATTTCTGCTCTTGAGGCGTATATAGCTGCTGTATATCCAGCAGGTCCAGATCCGATGATAAGACACTGAACTTTTTCAATTTCTTCTGACATGATTGTATGCGTTATTATTATGGAAGCAAAAATAATAGAAAAATTAGTTCTCTTAGCCTCACATCCTATAAAAGTTATTGATTAGCTGTTCATAAATGTTTATATATGTTAAAAGGACATTTATAAATCATTTTCATTAGCGGTAATGACCATAAGTTTTCTTTTTCTCTCCTTGGATTTGAGATAGGCATTCATGAAAATAGTTAATAAAATTACCAGGCCTCCTAAATAAAATCCAAAACTCATTTTTTCATCTTCCTGAAAAAATAACAATGCTAAAAGAATTGAGTAGATAGGTTCCATATTAACACTTATACTAATCGTATATGGGCTTAATTCACGCATTACATATACTCCCGTTAAAAAGGCAAATGCAGTACAAATAGTCCCTAATATTATGATATAAAGCCAATCCAGACCATCCATAGAAAATATCCCCATCATAGATTGGTCTTGTAAACTATAGTATATGCTAGTGAAAATAAATGCCCCAAGCATTTCATATAGCGTAATATGTGCTGCATTATCTTCCTTTACAAATCTTGCATTTAAAACGGTAAATAACGCGGCAAAAAAGGCCGAACATAAACTTAGTATTATTCCAAGAGAGTATTCAGATTCGAAATTGAATATCATGGAGAGACCAGATATAACGGTCAATCCTAAAATCAATTCATAGGTTTTTAATTTTTTACCATATATAATGGGTTCTAGAATAGCAACAAAAAATGAAGCAGAAGCAAGACAAATAAGTGCTACTGAAACATTAGACACTTTAATTGATTCAAAAAAGGTAACCCAATGGACTGCTATGATTCCGCCAATACCTAAATAACTGATTAAATTTCTTCTTTGAATTTTTTTTAATTTGCCTTTTAAGGCGAGGTATATTAAAATAACTATAAAGGCGATAAGGGTTCTTAAAATAACAATAGTAGTTGAATCAGTTTTAATTACTTTACCCAAAATTCCAGTGAACCCCCATAGGAATACCGTGAAGTGAAGTAATAAATAATAATGGTTTTTTTGTATATACTTTAACATGAAAATAATGGAATATGAGAGAGTTTAAATAATCGCGAAATTTAGTCCAATTCCATTTAAATTCATAACTTTTGACATTAAAATTGTGAAAGTACAAAACATTGATTATTAGTTATATATGAAGGTAGATATTTTGGCATTCGGTGCGCATCCGGATGATGTTGAGCTTTCTTGCGCCGGAACCTTGGTCAAACAAAAGTTATTAGGATATAAAACTGCAATTGTAGATTTGACTCGGGGTGAATTAGGGACTAGAGGATCTGCTGAAATCAGGGATGAAGAAGCGGTGCATGCAGCGAAAATAATGAATGTTGATGCGAGAGAGAATTTAGGCCTTCCTGACGGTTTCTTTGATCAGGATAAGGAAAGTATACTTAGAATAATTGAGATGATAAGGAAATATCAACCTCAGATTGTGTTGGCAAATTCCTATTCCGATAGGCACCCTGATCATTCTAGAGGATCTGATATTGTTTCACGGGCATGTTTTTTAGCAGGTTTACCAAAAATTGAAACTACATTAAATGGTGACGTTCAAAAAGCATGGAGACCGAAAGTGATTTATCATTATATACAATACAATAGTATTGAGCCAGATTTCGCAATAGATATTACCGGGCATTTAGAGGTTAAGTTGGAAGCAATTTTGGCCTATAAGTCACAATTTTATGATCCAAATTCTAAAGAGCCAAATACTCCGATTTCTAGTAAAGAATTTTTAAATGCGATTACTTTTAGAGCAGAGGAGTATGGTAAATATATAGGAGCTAAACATGCAGAAGCATATAATGTAGAGCGTTTGCCAGGTGTTGACGATTTATTTCATCTATTATAATATCATGAAAGTTTTATGGGGATGTCTATTTATTCTTTGCTCATTTGGATATGCACAATCTCCTCAAATTAGTATAAATAATGCCCCGGATTGGGTAGTTATCCCAACAAGTATAAATCATACAATTGCAATTCCTGGCAATTCAACTTTCTTTGGATCGACTTTGGTGCCTGATGGCTCTTTTGTCGGTCTTTTTTATGATTCTGTAGGAGTTGAACGTTGTGCTGGAATTGTCGAATTGACTTCATCTAATCTGGCAATGACTGCTTATGGAGCAGAGATGAATCAGGACAATGGTTATCAAGTTGGGGATAGCTTTGTTTGGAGACTCTGGCATGCTGATTATCAAAGTGAATATCCTTTAATAGCTGTTTACGATACTTCACTTGTATTTCCAAATCAAGGATTATTTGCAATAGATGGTATTAGTAAAATGTTAAGCCTTTCAGTGAATAATTTAAATATTCAATCAATTGAATATAGCGAAATTAACATTTGGCCAATACCAGTTGTAGATGAATTAAATTTTAGTTCAACTAATTTTTATAATGGTCGATTATCCATTTTTGATTTAAATGGAGTTGAAGTATTCCGTAAAACGACCATCGTAAAAGAAAATGCTACTCAAGCCATTGATATCAACTATTTAAATAAAGGTCTGTATTTATTAAAGCTAGACCATTATAACGTGAAATTCATTAAGGATTAAGTAGGTTTAAAATAGTAATTGTAATAATTTTGTTATTGTCTATGTTTGAGACGAAAGTCAAATATCGAATGATATAAAATAGTGCAAAAATGGAAACAATAACATTAGGGGCAGGTTGTTTTTGGTGTGTTGAGGCAATTTTTCAAGAATTGGAAGGGGTTAAGACAGTCGAATCTGGTTACTCCGGCGGGCATGTAAAAAACCCTACTTATGAGGAAGTTTGTTCAGATATAACAGGCCATGCTGAGGTTTGTCAGTTAACCTATGATCCACAAACCATTTCATTATCGGATATTCTAATTGTATTTTTTAAAACACATAATCCAACTACCTTAAATAGACAAGGAAATGATGTTGGTAGTTATTACCGTTCAGCGATTTTTTTTCATACAGAAGAGCAGGAGTTGGAAGCTATTGCTGTTAAAAAAGAATTGGATAATTCAGGCGAATTTGATGCTCCAATTGTAACCGAAATAGAAAAAATCACCTCCTTTTATAAAGCGGAAAATTATCATCAGGATTTCTATAAGATTCATGGTGAACAGCCTTATTGTACTTTTGTAATTCAGCCTAAAATTGAAAAGGTTAAGAAATTTTTCGGAGATAAATTAAAAAAGAAGTAGTTTTAAACCTCTGTAAAAAAGAGGTTTTTTTTATGAAAATAGTTTACCATTTATTCCTCATTATAGTCGTCTTTATTGCTTGTACAGAGGAACATTCCAAGAGCACTAAAAGTACACCTGAATTGATAGAAAATATCGATACTACGGTATATTTCGCAGAACATATTTCGCCTATCATATTTAATAATTGCACAGAGTGTCATCATGAACATGGTGCTGCTCCGTTTTCAATGACAAATTATCATGATGTTCGGAAAAGGGCAAAAATGGTGGCTTACGTAACGGGTATTGGTTATATGCCTCCCTGGCCAGCAGATCCTGAGTATTCTCATTTTATAGGTGAAAAGATTCTTAATCAGGAAGAGAAGGATCTGATACAAAAATGGTACAATCAAGGGGCCTTGCTAGGTGATAGTTTGAAAATGGCGAAAGTTCCTGAATTTACTTCAGGTTCCTTGCTGGGGAAGCCTGACTTAGTGGTGAAAATGGCTAAACCGATTATTATTCCTGGTGATAATAAAGATCGCTTTCTAATAATCAAAGTTCCTTTTGAACTTCCGGTAGATACCTTTATTCGTGTGGTAGAATTTGTACCTGGAAATAATCAGTTGGTTCATCATATGAATGGTCATGTTTTGGCCTATAGAGGGCATGATGAAAAAGATTTACACGAAGGTCAATATTTTGTAAACTTGGAAGAATTTAGTCCGAGTGAAGCTTGGGGGAAAATGGGGATACCTAATGAAGATGGAACCTATCCAGTAAAGATTCCTTCGGTGTGCAATTATTTACCAGGAGTTCAAACCTCCTTATATCCTAGAGGTATTGGAGGTTTTAAAATGTCTAAGAAAGGGATGTTTTTAATCAATGATATGCATTATGGTCCCAGCCCTGTGGATGATGAAGATCGGTCTTATTTCAATGTGTTTTTTGATTCGATTCCTCCGAAGAGACCAATAGGGGAGTTCCAATTAGGAACTTTAGGTGTTTCACGAATAGTTCCACCTTTAGTAATTCCTCCAAATGAAAGAAAAAACTTCACTACTTCGTTTACACTTCCGAATGACATTTCTGTATTGACTGTAAATCCACATATGCACCTATTGGGTAAGACCTTTAAAGCCTATGCTATAAAACCAAATAATGACACTATTCCATTGGTGAAAATTGATGATTGGAATTTTAGATGGCAGTTTTTCTATACCTTCAAAAAGATGTTACATCTTCCTGCTGGTACCAAAATTAAAGTGGAAGCCATGTTTGATAACACTTTATCTAATCCTGACAACCCATTTGATCCTCCAAAATGGATCACTGGAAAGGATGGAAGTATGAAGACTACCGACGAGATGTTACAGCTTATTATTACTTATTTACCTTATAGAACAGGGGATGAAAATATTTCATTGGATTCAGAGGTTTATGAGTAATTAGTGATTAGTAACCAGTAATCAGTAACCAGTAATCAGTAACAAGTAACTAGTGGAAAGTGGTTAGTGTAAAGTGATTATATACTTCCCTTCTTGAAAGGTTAAGGGTGTGTTTTTAAGTATTAGGTAAAAGCACCAAGTACTAGGATAGAATTCGTACTTCCTACTTCGTAATTCGTAATTCAAAATTCGTAATTCAAAAAAAAAAGGGCTGCAAATTGCAACCCTTTTTTTTGTATTGAGATGATTGATCTAAATCAACCAAAGTCATCAAATGCTACGTTTTCTTCTGGAATACCCCAGTCATCACACATCTTAATAACTGCCTGATTCATCATAGGAGGCCCACAGAAGTAGAATTCAATATCTTCTGGTGCATCATGGTCTTTCAAGTGATGATCGATAACTGCATTGTGTACGAAACCAACAAATCCATCACCTTCTTCTTCTACAGATTTCATTTCGTTCCAATTGTCTTCCGGCATAGGTTCAGAAAGAACTAAGTGGAATTTGAAATTAGGGAACTCTCTTTCGATTTGACGGAAGTCTTCAACGAAGAAAAGTTCTTTTTTAGAACGTCCACCATAGTAGAAAGTAACCTTACGGTCTGTCTTTAATGTGTGGAACAAGTGGAATAGGTGAGAACGCATTGGAGCCATACCAGCACCACCACCGATATACACCATTTCAGAATTAGTTTCTTTAATGAAGAATTCACCGAAAGGTCCTGAAATCATTACTTTATCTCCAGGTTTTTGAGCGAAGATAAATGAAGAACAGATTCCAGGGTTTACATCCATCCATCCGTTTTTAGCTCTGTCCCAAGGTGGAGTAGCAATACGGATAGTCAGCATTACCATATTCCCTTCAGCAGGGTGGTTAGCCATAGAATATGCTCTATAACATGGTTCTGGATTATCCATTTTAAGATCCCAAAGACCAAATTTGTCCCAGTCTTCCTTAAACTTATCTGGTCCGTAAGGATCATTTGGCTCAGGTTTGATGTCCATATCTTTAAAATCAACAGTGATTTTAGGTACATCAATCTGAATATATCCACCGGCTTCAAAGTCCAGGTTTTCACCTTCTGGTAATTTTACTGTAAAGGCTTTAATAAATGAAGCTACATTGTAGTTTTCAATTACCTCACATTCCCATTTTTTGATTCCGAAGATTTCTTCAGGAACCTTAATGTCCATGTCACCTTTTACTTTTACCTGACATCCAAGTCTCCAGTCATCCTGGATTTCTTTTCTTGAGAAGTATGGTTTTTCAGTTGGAAGAATTTCTCCACCACCATCTAGTACCTGGCATTTACACATGCCACATGTACCACCACCACCACAAGCTGAAGGTAAAAGGATTTTGTTTTCACTTAAAGTAGTTAGCAGTGTGTCACCAGATCCTACTTCTACTTCTCTCTCTCCATTGATGATCAATTTTACAGGACCAGAAGGAGATATTTTAGCTTTAACGAATAACAGTATTCCAACTAGCGATAGAACTACTACCAAGAATACAATTACCGTTGTAATTAATGTGATTCCCATTTTCTTATATCGTTAATCTTTATACTATATATTGATTCCCATGAAGCTCATAAACGCCATTCCCATCAAACCAGTGATGATAAATGTGATTCCCAAGCCTCTTAGTGGAGCAGGAACATTTGAATAACGAATCTTTTCACGAATAGCAGCTATGGCTACAATTGCCAATAACCAACCGATTCCAGATCCAATACCAAATGTTGTAGCTTCAGCTATAGTTGAGTATTGACGTTCTTGCATAAATAATGCCCCCCCAAGGATTGAACAGTTTACAGCGATTAGTGGAAGGAAGATCCCCAATGAACTATAAAGTGCAGGAGCGAATTTTTCAACTAACATCTCAACCAACTGTACGATGGAAGCAACTACGGCGATAAACATGATAAAGCCAAGGAAAGAAAGGTCTAAATTTTCCATTCCTTCAATACCAGTCCATGCCAATGCGCCTTCTTTCAATACATGGTTTTCCAAAAGGTAATTTACTGGAACAGTGACTCCCAATACGAAAATTACTGCTATTCCAAGTCCAACTGCCGTTTTTACTGTTTTGGACACCGCCAAATAAGAACACATCCCCAGGAAATAGGCGAAAATCATGTTCTCAATAAAAATGGACTTTATAAATATGTTTAATAAATCTTGCATCTCTTCAGAATTTATGATTATTCTTTTTCGATCAAACTTTTGTTTCTAGATCTTTGGAACCAGATAATTAAACCAACAGTGATCAGTGCCATTGGAGGCAAGATCATCATATTGTTGTTCATGTATCCAGTTTCATAAAGTCCGGTTAATTCAGTTGCACTACCTAAAACTTCTATACCGAAAAGTTTTCCAGAACCAAATAATTCACGGAAGAAGGATACAACAATCAAAATGATACCATACCCCAAAGAGTTTCCAATTGCATCTACTGCAGATGGACCAACTTTATTTCCAAGTGCAAATGCTTCCAAACGTCCCATGATAATACAGTTGGTAATAATCAAACCAACGAATACGGAAAGTTTTTCAGAAACATCAGGTAAAAATGCCTTTAGTATTTCATCTACGAGAATTACCAATCCAGCAATAATTACCAATTGAACGATAATTCGAATTCTGGATGGGATGATATTTCTCAGGGCTGAGACTATGACATTCCCCATCAAAAGTACTGCGAAAACAGATATTGACATTACCAATGCCTGCTCAATCTGTACAGTGATCGCTAGTGCAGAACAGATCCCCAATACCTGTACGGTAATTGGATTTGAACCATCTAAAGGATCTGTAATGAGTTTTATATTGTTACTCATAATAGTCTTATTTAAGGGATTTAAAATAGTCAGCATAAATCTCCAGTGTACGGGAAGTCATTTCTTGAACTCCAACACTCGTGATTGTACCTCCAGTAATACCATCGATCTTGTTATTGATTCCTCTACCAGAACCATCCTTTACAACAACTAATTCAGCAAATGTACCATTCACAGTAATTTGCTCTCCTTCGTATTGTTCTTGGAATTTAGTCGTTTTGATTTCAGCACCCAATCCCGGGGTCTCCCCTTTGTGGTTAAAGGTAGCTCCATAGATAGTTGTAAAGTCTTGCTTCAAAGCAACGAATCCCCAAATAGGTCCCCAAAGTCCTTTACCAACCATTGGAATAACATAGAATTTTTCTCCCTCCTTTTCACAGATATACAAAGGATAGTTTCTATCCTCTGCAGCTAGTGTTCTATCACGAAATTCTTTCTTTACATCTACATCGAATGCTTCCATCGTTCCTTTGTCTTTCCCGGAAATGATGATAGCTTCTTTTATGTATTTTTTGTAAAGATCTGCAGCAGTTTCTCGAGTAATTTCTTCCGAAGGCTTGATTGCTCCCAGGATACTCATTCTCTTTTTATCTTCTAGATTTTTATCTTGTCTATCTTTCAATCCTACAGATACAGAAGCCAAAAGTGCCCCTACAACTGTTACCAGAATGACAGCAAAACCAATCGTAAATCCGTTACTGTTTTTATCTAATGCCATCTTCAATAAATTTATACAGATTTAACTCTTTTCAATCTTCTCTTGATATTGGCTTCAACAACATAATGGTCAATCAGTGGTGCCATAATATTCATGAAGATGATAGCCATCATCATACCTTCTGGGTATGCAGGGTTGATAATTCTAATCAACATGGCTAAAACACCAATCAATAGACCATAGATCCATTTTCCACGAGTAGTTTGAGTTGCAGTAACCGGATCTGTTGCCATAAAAACAGCACCAAATAAGAAACCACCAACCATCAAATGACTTACCCAGTCGAACGATTGAAGTGCATTATTACCATAAGCGTTGAACATCATAGCAATTAGAGATCCACCGATAAGGGTAGATAACATAATTCTCCAACTTCCGATTCCTGAAAATATCAATAGGGCAGCACCTAGTAAAATAGCAACTACAGAAGTTTCACCAACTGATCCAGGGATAAATCCAAAGAACATATCGGCTATACTTGAAGTTACCTCTTTGTTTCCTGCTAATTGACCTAGAATAGTTTCACCAGTAATAGAGTCTATATTTGAAGCTTCTGATACCCACACCTTGTCACCTGACATTTGTGTTGGATAAGCAAAGAATAGAAAAGCTCTGGCAGTCAATGCTGGGTTAAGAATATTCATTCCTGTTCCACCAAAAACCTCTTTACCAATAACTACGGCAAAAATTACTGCAATTGATAACATCCATAATGGTACATCAACAGGTACAATTAAAGGAATTAGCATCCCAGATACTAAGTATCCTTCGTTAATAGAGTGACCTCTTGAAATGGCAAAAGCAAACTCTACACCCAATCCAACAGCATATGAAATAACTACTAGTGGAAGTACTTTTATTAATCCGTAAACGAAAATACCCATAAACCCTTGTTCAGCTAGTTCTCCTAGTTGACTGAAGTGTTGGTATCCTACATTATACATACCAAAAAGTAGGGCTGGCAATAGAGCCAATACTACGGTGATCATGGTACGTTTCAAATCTACAGCATCACGAATGTGAGCACCTTTTTTGGTCGTTGCACTTGGAACAAATAGCAATGTTTCAAATGCCTCGAAAGCTGGGTGGAATTTTTCCAACTTTCCGCCTTTCTCAAAGTTAGGCTTTACCTTGTCGAATATGTTTTGTATGAATTTCATCTTAAGACAGATTAGCTACATTCTTGTTTAACTAAATCTAACGCCTTACGAATAATCTCCTGTACTTCCATTTTTGAAGTACAAGCAAATTCGCAAAGAGCAAAATCCTCTGGTGTAACCTCATATATACCCAGGCGCTCTAATTGATCAATATCATCAATTAAGGCAGCTTTTATTAAATGCATAGGGTAGATATCCATTGGTAATACCTTCTCATATTGTCCAGTAACAACATATGCTCTCTCTTCACCGCGAAGGTTGGTATCGATTGTATATGTTTTGTTTGGAGACATCCAGGAAAGGAAGGTCTTAGAAAGACTAAATTTATTTAATCCTGGCAATGCCCATCCTAAGAACTCTGGTTTATTACCTTCTTCAATTACTGTCAACTCGTGACTGTAAAATCCAACATTACCTTCTTTAGTAACTTGTGTTCCTGTAAGAACGTTACCAGATATATAACGTACGTTATAAGATTTTAAACCATCTTTAAGGAGGTCCTTTACAGCCGCTCCTTGGATAGATTTAAAATATTTAGGATTGTTTACCTCAGAACCTGCAGTACAAACAATACGTTCTGCATTGTAGTGACCTGTGTTTAGAAGTGATCCTATTGCCGCTACATCTTGTGGGAAGATATACCATACAGTCTCCCCTTTATTTACAGGGTCAATGTGGTGTACTTGTACACCAGGGTTACCTGCAGGGTGTGGACCGCTGAATTGATTTCTTTCAACAGATGTTGCCATTGTAAATACTGTAGATGTATTACCTTTTCCGTTTAGGTTTAGGTAAACTGGTCCTTGAGAAAGTTTCTTCAAGGCATCAAGACCTGTCTGGAAATCTTTTTCCTTACCTTCAATCATGAAATTCTCATCAGCAGCTAATGGCGCTGAGTTAAATCCTGATACACAAATAGCTTTTGGCTTATTTGTATGATCTGCGATTACAGCATAAGGGATTTGACGCATAAACGCCCATGTACCACTCTTTAGTAGATGTTCAATCAAAGCTTCGCTGGTCATACTGTCAACATTAACCTTACCAAGGTCAACGTGACTATCTGTACCGTCTGCTTTTATAACAATCTCGAGAAGTTTGCGTTTAGCACCTCTTTTGAGTTCCACAACTTCTCCACTTACCGGTGAAACAAAGTTTACATCCGGGTTGTTCTTGTCGTAAAAGACAGGTGTTCCAACATCTACATGGTTACCAACTTTCACGTGCATCTTAGGGATAACACCGTGGAAGTCTGTAGGTTTTAAAGTGTAATACTCCGATCTTGGAGCAGAAACTAAAACCTTTTCAGCAGTACCTTGTAATTTGATGTCAACACCTTTCTTAATTCGAATGTCTTTTGACATATTTCTAGGAAATTAATTAGGCTTTCTTTAGTTGATGGCAAAAGTAATATTTCAAACGCTCATCTTAAAGTATTTTCACAAAAAAGATGAATTCTAAATAAGGTTATAAATACTTGATGTTTAGCGGAGTAGTAATTAGTTTTTTATTCTTGTAGAATTATTATTTTAAGTCATGGGTATTTTTACCCTTTTATCGCTGAAATAGAATTGATTAAAACTTGATTGATATTAAGGTGAAATTAAAGCTAACAAATGGTTTTTTGTTGGCTATTTTCAAATGAAAAAAAATGTTCAAAATAAGTAAATTATAGTGGCAGATTTTAATAGTATTGCTTACTTTTAAAGTTTGTAAAATCATTCTAGTAAAACGTATATGTTTCATTTGAAAGTAGGAGATGCTGCCCCGGAATTTGTTGGAGTAGATCAAAATGGAGAAAAGATTGCCTTGAAAGACTTTAGTGGTAAGAAATTGATTATGTTCTTTTATCCTAAAGATAATACACCTGGTTGTACTGCAGAAGCTTGTAATTTATCTGAAAATTATGACGAACTGATTTCAAAAGGATTTAGCGTACTTGGTGTAAGTATGGATTCGGTGGAACGACACAAAAAATTCATAAATAAGTATGGATTTCCATTTCCCCTGTTGGCAGATACTGAAAGAGAAGTATTGAATCTTTATGGGGTATGGGGATTAAAGAAATTTTTGGGGAAGGAGTATGATGGGATTCATCGTACTACTTTTGTCATTAGTGAAGACGGAAAGATTGAAAACATCATTTTAAAAGTAAAAACAAAACACCATACTGCACAAATTTTAGAATTGTATTAATAAGTGACACAAACTGTCACTAAACTGTACTTTCTTTGTGGTAGAAATAATTAAGGATAAAAATCATGGCTGAGGATAAAAAAACAATGGACAAGGAGCAAGCTGCAAAAATGAAAGCATTGCAGTTAACTATAGATAAGTTAGATAAACAATATGGGAAAGGTTCTGTAATGAAATTAGGTGACCGACCTGTTGTTGATGTAAAAGCTATACCTAGTGGTTCTATTGCCCTGGATGTTGCATTGGGGATAGGTGGTTATCCTAAAGGTAGAATTGTTGAAATTTTCGGGCCAGAATCTTCTGGTAAAACAACCTTAACTCTTCATGCGATTGCTGAAGTTCAAAAAGCTGGAGGTATTGCAGCATTTATTGATGCAGAGCATGCTTTCGATAAATCATATGCAGAAGCTCTAGGAATTGATACAGACAATTTATTAATATCACAACCTGATTTTGGTGAGCAAGCTTTGGAAATAGCCGAAAATCTTATTCGCTCTGGAGCTATTGACTTATTAGTTATTGATTCTGTAGCAGCACTTACTCCTAAAGCGGAAATCGAAGGGGAAATGGGTGAGTCTAAAATGGGCTTACAAGCTAGATTGATGTCTCAAGCATTACGTAAATTAACCGCTACTATTTCTAAGACGGGTTGTACTTGTATGTTCATTAATCAGTTGAGAGAGAAAATTGGGGTAATGTTCGGTAACCCTGAAACAACTACAGGTGGGAATGCATTGAAGTTTTACTCTTCAATACGTTTAGATATCAGAAGAAGTACAATGTTGAAAGATGCTGATGGAGCCTTCGGTAATAGAACGCGTGTGAAAGTTGTTAAGAATAAAGTAGCACCTCCTTTTCGTCAAGTTGAATTTGACATCTTATATGGTGTAGGGATTTCTAAGATTGGTGAAATTATTGATCTTGGAACTGATATGGATATTCTTCAGAAAAGTGGATCGTGGTATAGCTATGGTGACGTGAAATTAGGTCAAGGTAGGGATGCTGTTCGTGCATTATTCGAAGATAACATTGAATTATGTGAGGAAGTCGAAACTAAAATCAGAGAAAAATTATCTGATAAATAAGTCGATTTATTGATAGAGATTAGCTTATGCTAGAAATATCAAGGTAAAAAATATAAAATTTTCATAATTTCGGGGCTGTTATTAAACAGCCCTTTTTTTATGCGCAATAGTATTGTATATATCAGCCTATTAGTTGGCCTTTCCATTTCATGTAATTCACCTTCCAGTGAAACTGCTAATGTTGAAAATGAATCTGTTGAAAAGAAAGAAATTTCTACTGAGGATACTAAAAGAATATTGGATTCTCTAAATCGACTGCTTGATTTACACCCTGAAGATGCGAATTTATATATGGATCGTGCGAAGTGGCATTTGGAGCATAAAAATTATGCAAGAGCAGATTTAGACCTTCAAAAAACACTCGATCTAGAGCCGACAAATACCAAGTATTTATTGGCTTATGGAAACCATATGTTATTTACTAACCAAACAAGAAAGGCTAGGGATGTATGGACTATTTGTGCAGATACAGATTCGTTAAATATTCCATGTAGATTGAAGTTAGCAGAGTTGTATTTGTTGGTTCAACAATATGATGATGTATTCAAATATGCCAAAGAAGTGTCTCAATTAGATGCCAAAAAGCATATGCCGTTTTTTTATACAGGAATGGCTTATACCGAAATGGGGGATACTGCAAGAGCTATTCATAGTTTTCAAACTTCTCTGGAAAAGAAGCCCGATTTTATTCGTGGAATGGATCAATTGGCTTATTTGTATGGATTAAAAGGAGATTATATTGCCATTGATTATTACAATAATATGTTGAATTTGGATCCAAACAGAAGTAAGACCTATTTTAATATGGCTACTTTTTATCAATCTAAAGGAGATAATAATAAGGCCGCTTCTATCTATTTATTAGGTTTGCAATTGGAGCCTGAAAATGCAGGAATGTTCTATAATTTAGGATATGTTTATACGGCAATGAAGGATTTTGAAAAGGCACAACTTGCATTTTCGGATGCTATCAAGTTTGATGATGTCTATTTTGAAGCATATTTTGCCAGAGGATATGTGTTTACTCAATTAGGAAACGACAAGAAAGCCTTGGAAGATTATAGGTCTTGTTTACTTCTAAAGCCTGGATATCTTCCAGCACTAAATGAAATTGAGCGTATAGAAGGCAAATAAATTTGTATCTTGCTCCTTAGTATTATTAATGTTATTCGTTTTTAACCATCGATTTATGAAAAAGTACCTATTGTGTTTTGTTGTTTTGTCTTTTCTGATTATTTCTTGCGATACTATAGATGATGAGATTGATAGAACCCCAAGCTTTGAAGTGTTATGGGATACCGATAGTCTATTGTTTGATAATTTTGGTGCTGTACATAATTTGAATGGATCTTTTACAGTAAGTGGTTTCACTTATAAGGAAGAGGTAAATGAAGGAGAAGGGGTAGATCATCACTATAGAACACGTAATATCGTGGTTGAAAATATTTCTTTTGTTAAGGGTCAATATTCATTCTTTGAGCAAGAAGCTTTTTTGACAATTACTGATCGGTATTTTCTAGATGATGAAATGTATAAAGTGGATTTTACCATTCCAGATATGGATAGTATTATTGAATTGGGCTCTTACTTCTATATCGATGATATTGTAACTGGACATAATTTTGTTTCTGGATTTTTCGAAATAGGCTTCTGGAATGGTGATACTATTCCTACAGAAATTGAAGGGACTTTTAGAAATATTCACTATTCTGAACCTTGATAACAAGAACATGCGTACCGGAATTATAGTTATATTAACGATTGTTTCTATGTGGGCATGTAAGCTAAAGGAAAATCCTGCGCCTAAACTTTCAGGAGGGAATAACATGAAAGTTATGGCGGAAATTTTGAGTCTGAATCAAGATTCTACCGCTCAAGTATTGATCAATAATGTTTTTCAACGAAATTCTAGTCCACTAACGCATTCCTTACAGAATGGAGATATAGTGGACTTTTATTTTAGTTTTGGTTATAGTGGTTATTCTGCTACCGATTCAGATGGAAATAAGTATACCTATTCTAAACTGAATGTTAAGGATATTTTTAATGCAACACTGATTGTTAAGCCTAATTTAAACTCTTCCGAACCTTCGTATAAGGTAGTTTGGTACAAAAAACAGTGAAATGAAATTAAAACTTATAGGGTTCTCCGTTGCTACATTGGTTATGGGTTTTTTGATAAATGAGGGTTTTAAGAATTATACTGATTCTATAGAACTTGAAAGAAAGATTGAGGCCAAAAAGAAAAAGAAAAAAGGACGAAAGGATATTACCGCTCTAGTTCCTGCCAATGGAGATTGGAAGGCTCAAGGAGATTTGATGAAAAGGGAGTTGGGTAATCCTGAAACAGGGGAAATTCCAGAGGGAATTTTTTATAGAGAACGCATGTTTGCCCAAACTCTTCCAAAAATAGCTGCATCGGATGATTTGAATTGGATTCATCGTGGGCCATATAATGTAGGTGGTAGAACGAGAGCTGCAGCCTTTGATGTTTTAGATGAAGATATCATCCTTGCAGCAGGAGTTTCTGGTGGTGTATGGAAAAGTGTTGATGGTGGTGCTAATTGGCAAAAGAAAACTGCTCCTGTTCAATTACCTTCTGTTACTACAATAATTCAAGATACAAGATCTGGAAAAGAACATATTTGGTATTTAGGATCAGGTGAAGGATATGGTAATTCAGCAAGTGCTGGTGGAGCTTTATACTTGGGAAATGGATTGTATAAATCAGAAGATAACGGTGAAACCTGGACCAAATTGGAAAATACAGCTTCTGATACACCCACTGAAATTGATCGCATTGACATTGTTTGGCGCGTTGCCACAGATCCGTCTGTGGATACCTTAGATGTGGTTTATGCAGCTATCGCTGGTGGAATTCGTCGAAGTGAAGATGGTGGAGAAAACTGGGATATAGTTTTGGGAGCCAGTAATGGAGATGCGTTTTCCACCGATATCATAGTTACGGATTCGGGAATTCACTACGCCGTACTCAACAGTGATGCATCTGAAAGTCAAAGAGGTGTATGGCGTTCTGAAAATGGTTTAGATTGGACGAATATTACACCAGATAGCTTTCCCGATGTTTATGAAAGATTGGTTTTAGATTATAATCGTACAAATGAAAATGAAGTATACTTCTTTGGTAACACTCCAAATTTCGGTAAACATACAATAGCTTTCTTTGATATTGAAAGCTGGAACAGCTTATGGAAATATACTTTTACCGAAAATGATACGGCAGGTGTACCTCAGGGAACCTGGATAGATTTATCTGAGAACTTACCAGATGATGGAACTGAGTTTGCTGTTTTATTTACACAAAGTGGTTACGATCTTACTATAAAAGTGAAGCCAGATAGTTCCAATACAATTTTTATTGGTGGGACCAACCTTTACCGTTCCGATGATGGATTCTCAAGTGGAGATAGTATCACATTTTGTGGCGGATATAACCCCTCAAGTGTAAATACGGATTGGGAAATATACGATACACATCACCCAGATCAACATGAAATTTTATTCCTTCCTTCAAATCCAGATATAATGATTTCTGCCAACGATGGTGGAATGTTCAAAACCCTGGATAATACTGCTGATACTATGTTGTGGGAGAGTTTGAATAATGGCTATTATACAACCCAACTTTACGGTGTAGGAATCAATTACCATGACACTACAGCTACTATGATTGGAGGATTCCAAGACAATGGAAACTTCTTCACTGCCAGTGCAAATCCAAATGATGCCTGGACTATGCCCTACAATGGTGATGGAGGTTTCTCTCATATTACCGATGGAGAGGAAATATTTTATCTATCTATCCAAGAAGGAAAAGTAGGTAGGTTTAAATTGGATGCTCAAGGTAATGTATTAGCATCCGCTAGGGTAGATCCTGAGGGCACCAATGAAACTAATATTTTTTGGATGCATCAATTTGTACTTGATCCAAATAATGAAAATGTAATGTATTATCCAGATGGTAAAAAACTTTGGAGAAATACAACATTGAATGCTGTAGTAATGGATGGGGATTTTGAGGACCCTCTGGCTGCCGGATGGTCATTGATGGATGGAGAGGTGGTTTCTAATGTAACTTCTTTGAAGATTATTGCAACACATGTTACGAACCAAAACCCTTCACATAGTGTGTACGTGGCAACTTCAAATAGATGGACCTATCGAATAGATAGTGCCGATTCAGATAATCCAGTTTGGGTGAAGTTAGGTACAGCTAATTCAGAGGGAGTTAAAGTGCTTGGTACGGGAAATAGTAATTGTATTACTACCAATCCAGAAAATGGTCACGAAGTAATGCTTATCAGAACCAATTATGAAAAGCGTAGTATTCTTTACTCTAATGATGGAGGAGAGGTATGGGAAGATATAGGTGGAAACCTTGAAGAATTTGAGGATGGAACAGGAGATGGGCCATCCGTTCGATGGGCATCCATTATGCCTTTTGACTCAGGTGAGAAAATCTATTTTGTTGGAACAAGTGTTGGTTTATATGCAACAGACTTCATCAACGGTGCATTAACAGTTTGGAAACAAATCGGTGCAGAAAGTATTGGTAATGTTGTTGTTCAGCAAGTCCTGACTAGAAAAGAAGATGGTTTGATAGTAGTTGCAACCCATGGAAATGGTATTTACACAGCTTACATCAATAGTGTAGATGAAATTTTAGGAACGGAGGAAATTACAGATATTGAGAAAAGTTCATCACTAGAATTAATTCAAAACCCTGTGACTAACTTGTTGCAATTCAAATTGAATTCATTAAATGAAGATAATACAGTGGCAAGAATTTACGATAGTTTAGGTAAAGTTAGAACTGTGATGAAATTAGATGAGGAGGAAGATATTCATACGCTGAATATCAATTTACCAGTAGGGACTTATCTATTGGTTGTAGAAAATAAATCGTCTAGATTGACCAAGAAATTTATCGTAATACGTTAATTATCATTAGTTTTGCGATTATATTAAATCAAAAAGGAGACCACAGGTCTCCTTTTTGACGAGTATAAAACTATATTTTATGAAGAAGTACGGAATACCTACTTATATCCAAACGATCTTTAAGGTCTATGGTATATTGATTTTATTCTTTACCCTATTTAGACTATTCCTTGTGGCGAGTGAATGGGGAATTAATCCAGCTTTAAATGATTTGGATAGCTACCTTTATGTGAAAGCATTTTGGATGGGATGGAGATTCGATACCGCAATTTGCGCTTACTTATTAACCCTTCCTTTATTGTTATTGTTTCTTAGTGAGGTATTCCGAAAGAAGGTTTTTTCTAGACTTGCATTTGGATTTATCTACTTTTTTGGGATAATAAGCCTATTAATTCATTCTGCAGACATTCCTTATTTTAGTCAATTCTACGCACGATTTAATACAGCCGCATTTGCCTGGGTTGATAGTACATCCTTTGTAATTGATATGATCATTACAGAATCCAAATACTGGTTGTATATTTTTTTATTTATTGTCTTATCTTATTTTTTCATTCGATTAATTAAAAAGACAAGAATTGCTTTTCAAAATCAGGTATTATTACCAAAAGTAAAATCAGGTTCAAATTTAAAATACCTCTTATTACCTTTAATGCTTTTTATGCTTTTAGTAGGAATGAGAGGGAGGTTTGCTCAAAAGAGTCCTATACGAGTTGGAACAGCTTTTTTTTCTAATAATTCCTTTATCAATCAATTAGGTTTGAATCCTGTTTTCACATTATTAAAAAGTGTGGAGCACGATTTAAAACCGATGAATAATAAAATTCATTATATGGAGGATGAAAAAGCGTTATTACTGGCAAAATCTAAATTAACAGGCGCAGGAACTATTGCAAATCATCCCATTGCTAGATTACAAGATTCAAAATCCATTCAGCAAAAGACCAATGTAGTATTGGTATTGATGGAAAGTTTTAGTGCTGAAAAAATGGGGCTGTTTGGGAATGAAAAAAATATGACACCTCATTTGGATGCCATTGCAAATGAGGGTTGGTCTTTCAATAATTTTTATTCTGCAGGAATTCACACGTATAATGGTATTTACTCTAGTTTGTTTGGACATCCGGCTTTATTGAAACAGCACGCAATGAAAAAAGTGCAAATCCCCAAAATGTATGGTTTTCCACAGGTTTTGAAACAGCATGATTATTATACTGCATATTTCACTACGCATGATGATCAGTTTGATAATGTAGGCGGTTTCTTATATGAAAATAAGTTTGACATTATTTATTCCGAAAAGGATTATCCTAGTGAAGAAGTTGTGAGTACTTTGGGTGTCCCAGATCATTATTTATATGAGTTTGGCTTAGATAAATTAGATGGATTTTATCAAAAAGGGAAACCATTTTTTGCCACCTTCATGACCGGATCCGATCATCCTCCATATACAATTCCAGAGAATATTGACTTTAGTTCAGACAAAGTGGAAATTATGGATAGGGTAGTAGAGTATGTGGATTGGTCTATTAATAAATTTATAGATTCAGCAAAAACTAAAGATTGGTTCGATGAGACTGTATTTGTTTTTGTTGCAGATCATGGTGTTCGAGTAAACGACCCCTATCTTATGCCGCTTTCCTATCATCATATTCCGTGCATTATATATCAACCTTCCCGTATAAAAGAAGGGAAAGTTTTTGAAGGATTAGGTGGGCAAATTGATTTACTTCCAACGATAGCGGAATATATAGGGGTAGATTTTGAAAATTATACCTTAGGGGTAAATCTATTAAAAGAGGAAAGGCCATATATGTATTTTAGTGCAGATTCAAAATATGGTGTGGTCAATGACAGCCTTTATCTTATTGTTCATGAAGGGAAGGAGTCATTATACAATTATAGGGAAAGAAGTACTGTTTCTATAGCCAAAAATCATACAGAAATCGTCCGGGAAATGAAGGATTATTATGCTTCAATGACTCAAGTTAGTCAGATTCTATTAGACAAGGGGAGTTGTTCACCGGAATAAGTTGAAAGGATTTATTTAGAACGTTCTAATTTTGAGAATATTGGCGTTAAACTGAATGAAAGTTCTCTTTCAATCGTAGTGGATGAAGAATTCATTTGAAAAAGCTGAAAAAAGCGTTTATATAGTCCTTTTTTATTTTTAATTTTGCCTGACCTTTTTAATGATAACTATGTCTTCAACAAAGTACGTATTTGTTACCGGTGGGGTAGCATCATCCTTGGGTAAAGGAATTATTTCTGCATCATTGGCAAAATTGCTCCAAAGACGCGGATACTCTGTAACTATCCAAAAATTTGACCCTTATTTAAATGTAGATCCAGGAACCTTAAATCCATACGAACACGGTGAGTGTTATGTTACGGAAGATGGAGCTGAAACAGATCTAGATTTAGGACATTATGAAAGATATTTGAATGTCCCTACTTCACAAGCGAATAATGTTACTACTGGTAAAATTTACCAAAGAGTAATTGAGAAGGAAAGAAAAGGAGATTTTCTAGGTAAAACTGTTCAGGTAATTCCACATATTACGAATGAGATCAAACGTAGAATTCAATTATTGGGTAAAACGGGTGAATTTGATATTGTAATTACTGAAATTGGAGGTACGGTAGGTGATATTGAGTCATTACCATACATAGAAAGTATGCGACAAATGTTATGGGAAAATGAAGGGGACTGCATCGTAGTTCACCTTACATTAATTCCTTACTTGGCTGCTGCCGGTGAGTTGAAAACAAAACCAACTCAGCATTCTGTAAAAATGCTTCAACAAAGTGGTGTACAGCCGGATATTTTGGTTTGTAGATCAGAGTATGCTATAAGTGATAATATTAAAAGAAAACTTGCCCTTTTCTGTAATGTAAAGAAAGAGCAAGTTATCGAAGCACTAGATGCAGAGACTATTTACGATGTTCCTAACTTAATGAAGAAGGAACGTCTTGATGAGGTAGTATTGAATAAATTAAATCTTGATAAAGGAAATGAAGTTGATTTAGTGGAATGGAATAATTTCCTAAATCGATTGAAGAATCCTAAAGATGAGGTAACTATTGCATTAGTTGGAAAGTATGTTGAATTAAAGGATTCTTATAAATCTATTTCTGAGGCCTTTATTCATGCGAGCTCTACAAATGAATGTAAGGTAAATATAAAGTGGATTCACTCTGAATCGCTGAATGCTGAAAAAGCAAAAGAATTGTTCTCAGATGTAAACGGAATTTTGGTTGCTCCAGGATTTGGAGAAAGAGGTGTTACCGGTAAACTGGAAGCGGTTCAATATGCTCGTGAGAATGATATTCCTTTCTTAGGAATTTGCTTGGGAATGCAAATGTCTGTTATTGAATATGCAAGAAATGTTATGGGATGGAATGATGCTCATAGTTCTGAAATGAATCCTGAAACTGAGCATCCAGTTATTGATTTAATGGAAGAGCAAAAGATGGTAACCAATATGGGAGGTACCATGAGGTTGGGAGCATGTGCATGTACATTAGAAAGAGACAGTAAAGCATTTGAAGTATATGGTGAAGTTGAAATTTCTGAACGTCACCGTCACCGTTATGAATTCAATAGCAAGTATAAAGAAGAGTTCGAAAAAATGGGTATGAAAGCTACTGGTTTTAATCCTACTACAGGATTGGTGGAGATAGTTGAAATACCAGAACTTTCTTGGTTCGTTGGTGTTCAATTTCACCCAGAATATAAGAGTACTGTAGAAAAACCACATCCTTTGTTTGTCAGCTTTGTACAAGCAGCTATGAATAAAAAGAATAAATAAACTATGTTAAATCAAAAAAAGACGGACAAAAACGCCATAATTGGTATGCTTGTTTTAGGTTTCCTATTGCTTTTGATGAATTTGAATACTCCATCAAATGAGGAAACTAAAAATGCTGAGCAAACTTCAACTGAAGAAATGGTTCAGGATCAAGTGTCTAATGTTTCGGCTCCTGTAGCAGTTGTTTCAGATTCTGCACAGTTGATATTGAATCATGATAAATTTGGTGTATTCGCAAAGGCCGCTACTGTTCAGACCTCGTCAAATGCATATACTACTCTTGAAAATGATCTAATAAAAGTTAAAATTGCTCATAAAGGGGCTAGGGTAGTTGATGTTGTCCTAAAAGATTATAAAAAATTCGATCAGGATCAGCTTAGTTTGATTAATGAAGATTCTTCGAAATTTGATTTAAGCTTTTATGCGAATAACCGTAAGATCAATTCTTCAGATTTCAACTTTGTTGCCAAAGAAAATGGAAATGCAGTAAGCCTTTTCTTAAGCGTAGATGAAAAAAGTTATATTGAATACCGTTACCTACTGAATGATGAAAGCTATGAGCTTAAATTTAGTATCCACACGGTTGGAATGACAAACTATTTGCAAGCTGGATCGGAAATGACTATGAATTGGTCATTGGATGTTCCTAGGCAAGAGAAAAATGAAGAAAATGAACGTAACCTTACTACTGTTTACTTTAAGGAAAATGGTGAAGTAGATAACTTGAGTAAGGCGGGTGATGATAATGAGGTGGTTGAGAAAGTAGAATGGGTGGCTTTTAAAGACCAATTCTTTTCCACAATTTTAGAACCACAATCGGATTTTACTAAGATCGAAATGGCTACGGCTTCATTAGATGGATCTCAAAACTATATCGAAAAGCTTTCTGCTAAAACTTCCTTTGAAGCAAGAGGAAATGCAGCGTACGATTTTAGTTTTTATTATGTTCCAAATAATTTTAAATCTCTTAGGAAATACAAAAAAGATTTTGAATTTTTAGTTCCTCTTGGATGGGGGATTTTTGGGTGGATCAATAGATTCTTTGTTATAGAATTATTTGACTTCTTAGATGGAATGAACCTAAATTATGGTTTGATCATCTTTATTATGGCTTTGGTAATAAAAATGCTTTTATATCCCTTCACTAAAAAGTCTTATAAGTCGATGGCAGCCATGAGGGTGTTAAAACCTCAATTGGATAAAATCAAAGAGAAATTCCCTGATGACACAGCTGCTCAGCAGAAAGAAACAATGAGTCTCTATAGTGGTGCTGGTGTTAGTCCATTAAGTGGATGTCTTCCAATGTTGGCACAAATGCCTATATTATTTGCTCTGTTTAATTTCTTCCCGGCCTCCATTGAATTGAGACAGCAAGGATTCTTATGGGCAACTGACTTATCATCTTACGACTCTATATTTGATTTACCATTCGACATTTGGGGATACGGAAGCCATGTAAGTTTATTTGCATTGTTGATGTCCATGTCTTCATATTTACAAATTTTGTATAACAATCAAAGTTCTGCTTCAGCCAATGCGCAGATGCCTCAAATGAAGTATATGATGTATTTCATGCCAATTATCTTCTTGGGGGTAATGAATAGTTATGCATCCGCTTTGAGTTACTATTACTTCATGGCTAATATGATGACATTTGCCCAACAACAATGGATTAGAAGATCTGTAAAGGATGAAGATTTATTAGCTAAAATAGAAGCTAGACAGGCTGATCCTAATAAAAAGAATCGTCTTCAAAGAAGGTTGGATGATATGGCTAAAATGCAAGATCAAAAGAAAAAATAAATAGTAAAGCTATTTAACTTATAAATAAGACACCTTTAAGATTATACTTATCTTAAAGGTGTTTTTAGTTTATACCTTCTTAATTGACTAAATTGGCATAGTTTTTACGAGATGATAATTAAATGAAAATTCACTGAATAACGTTATTATGAAACAGTCTAAATATTATACTCTACGTTCAATTCTTTTCTTTTCACTTTGTATCCTAGGATTAGGATTAATGTCCTGTAAATCTAAAGAGAAGGTGAGCAATACTGAACAAACAACAGAAAACAAATATCAGCAAGATTGGGTGAGATTAACTCGCAGTGGATGCTTTGGGACATGTCCCATTTATATAGTTACAATTTACGGTAATGGGATTGTAAAATATGAAGGAATTAGACATACCGATAAAATAGGAATGTTTATTGGGCGTATGGATCCTCAGAAATTTGATGGAATTATCAAAAAGATGAAGGAAGTAGCTTTCCTTGAAATGGAAGATATGTACCAAGCTCCTGTATCTGACATGCCTGGTATTACTGTATTCTTGCATTTTGGAGATATAGAGAAGCAGGTAATGGAAAATGGCGATGCCCCAAGGGAATTAAAGGAATTCCAAAAATATTTAGACGATATCGTTTCGGAGATTGAGGAATGGAAAGAGGTAATGAAAAAATAATTTTACAACAATAGTTTTATATCTTATTGATTGTTACTCAGTTATAGTGGGATTTCCAGTGAAAATTACTAACTTTGATCCTATGGAGGATACTCCAAATGAACATAGTATTGTAATTTATAATAGAGGATATTTGAATATAATTCTTGAAGCTTAACCTTCAAGTTTTCAGCTAGATTCCTTGATGTAACTAAAATAATAAAAATGAAAAAATTATCCTTACTTACTGGCTCCCTGTTGGGATTCTTTCAAGCTATTGCACAACCAATGCCAGCTGCTGAACCGACAAATATTCCTTCCACCTCCGTAGATGGAATGGAATTTTATGTATTGGCTTTAGTATTTATTTCGCTTATAGCTTATACATTGTATACAAGAAGAAAGCAAGCCTAAGAAATATACTATTTAACAAAAAGGCCTACTTTGGAAATCCAAAGTAGGCCTTTTTGTTTTAATTTTTTTGAGTACTCTACTCTATAAATGCTCCCATCTTGCTAAACTTGTCCATTCTATTTTCAACACGTACTGACTTTTCTATCTTCTCCAATTCAGCAATGTTTTCTAAAATAGTTTTCTTTACTTGATCAAAGATAAATGGTCTGTCGTAATGAGCTCCACCAAGAGGTTCTGGTATAATACCATCTATTAGCTTATTCTTTAACATGTCTGTAGAAGTTAATTTCAGTGCTTCTGCAGCCTTTTCTTTATAATCCCAGCTTCTCCATAGAATGGTAGAACAGTTTTCAGGAGAGATTACGGAGTACCATGAATTCTCAAGCATAAATACCTTGTCTCCAACACCTATTCCTAAGGCTCCACCAGAAGCCCCTTCACCAATAATTATACAAATTACAGGAACCTTAAGTTTGACCATTTCAAAAAGGTTCTTTGCAATGGCTTCTCCTTGTCCACGCTCTTCAGCTTCCAGACCAGGATAAGCACCAGGAGTATCAATAAAAGTGACAATTGGTCTATTGAAACGCTCTGCCATTTTCATTAATCTTAAGGCTTTTCTATATCCTTCAGGATTTGCCATACCAAAATTGCGGTATTGACGCATTTTAGTATTAATACCTTTTTGTTGACCAATGAACATAACGGGTTTGCCATTTACGCTACCCCAGCCGCCAACCATGGCCTTGTCATCTTTTACCGTTCTATCACCGTGAAGTTCCATAAAATCTCCATCACTGATAGCCTGTATATAATCTAAAGTATATGGTCTCTTAGGGTGTCTTGATATTTGGACACGTTGCCATGGACTTAAATTTGAATATATTTCCTTTTTAAGCCCGCCTAACTTCTTTGTAATGTTATCTACGGTATCTTGAACATCTACTCCAGCGTCATCTCCTAGTTTTTTAGCATCTTCCAGCTTAATTTCCAGTTCCTGGATCGGTTTCTCGAAGTCTAAATACTCCATGTGTCAAATTTTTAATAGAAAGTGAACTACAAATTTAAATTTTCCTTGATTTTATTACATAAGTTTTATGATTACTTTTTTAAATTCGTAAAAAAAATGCTTTTCTATCCCAATGCAAAGATTAATATTGGATTGAATATTATCGATAAAAGACCCGATGGCTTCCATAATTTGGAGACCATTTTTTATCCTATACCCTTTTATGATATCTTAGAAATTGTACCAGATCCTAAAGGTGGTTTTGCCAGTTGTATCATAAGCCAGTCAGGGATTAGCTTCGATGGACAATCAGAAGATAATATTTGTATAAAGGCTTACAATTTACTTAGTGAAAATTTTAAATTGCCTGCTGTTATTATTCATCTTCATAAACAAATTCCGGTGGGAGCTGGTTTGGGCGGTGGATCTGCAGATGCTGCCGAATCCTTAAAGGGCCTAAATAAAATGTTTCAATTAGGTTTGTCTCAAACGGAATTAGAATCTTATTGCTCAAGTTTAGGTGCGGATTGTGCATTTTTTATAGAGAATAGGCCCAAATTTGCAACGGGAATAGGAGATGAATTCGAAGCATGTGATGTAAATTTAACAGGTAAATACTTGGTTTTAGCTTGTCCCGATATACATTCATCCACTGCAGAAGCTTATGGTGGCGTTCAACCAGAAGGTTCAAAAAAATTAAAAGAATTTATTCAATTCCAACATTCGCAATGGAAATCGAATATAGTGAATGATTTTGAAAAATCCATTTTCCCATTGTATCCAGTTGTGGAAAATATAAAAATCGAATTGTATTCGAAAGGAGCAATGTTTGCATCTATGAGTGGTAGTGGATCATCGGTTTTTGGGATTTTTGAACAAGAACCAAATTGTTACTTCGAATTAGGAGATACTGATTACCATATTTTCAAGTTATAAGTACTATTATTATTAGTGAAAAGTGCTATCCTAAGCTTTCACCAGCAGATATATTTTATTGGAAAGAGTTGTTATTCATATTGATATGGATGCCTTTTATGCTTCTATAGAGCAAAGAGATAATCCAGAACTGAAAGGAAAACCAATTGCTGTTGGTGGGTCCCGTGCGCGTGGGGTGATTGCAGCCGCTAGTTATGAGGCCAGGGCTTACGGTGTTCGTTCTGCTATGCCTTCTATTACTGCTTACAGACTTTGCCCTCATTTGATTTTCGTTAATCCCAGGTTTGAAAGGTATAAGGAAGTTTCTCAGGTGATTATGTCTATTTTCAAATCTTATACCGATTTGGTAGAACCACTTTCTCTTGATGAAGCTTATCTTGATATTAGTACATTATGTTTGGACAATGAGCCTGAATTAATCGCTAATTCGATACGTGCCGAAATATATGATAAAACCGGTTTGACTGCCTCTGCGGGTGTATCCTATAATAAGTTTCTAGCCAAAATCGCAAGTGACGTGAATAAGCCAAACGGTATAAAATCAATTTTTGAAGAGGATGCGACGACTTTTTTGAATGATTTTCCAATAAAGCGTTTTTTCGGAATAGGTGAAAAGACTGCCGAAAGACTGTATAAAAATGGGATTTATAAAGGAAAAGATCTCATGAAGTTGGATAAAGAGCGCTTTCATGTTTTATTTGGGAAAAGTGGTAAATTCTATTACAATATTGTTCGAGGAATTGATTTAAGAGAAGTGGTTGCTAATAGAATAAGAAAATCAATAGCTGTTGAAAGAACCTTCGAAAAAGATCTGGAAACTAATAATTCAGAACTTTTAGAAAGAATAGGTTTATTAGCTGAAGAATTGGCAAAGAGATTGAAAAAAAATAAGAGAAAAGGAAAGTTAGTAAGTATAAAAATTAAGTATTCTGACTTCCAAATAAGGACAAAGGCCATTCCCTTAGACAGTATGACAAATGAGGAAGTATTGATAAAAGAAAAAGTCGTAGAAACGCTAAAATTAATATTGGATGAAACTTCAAGTTCTATTAGATTATTGGGCTTGTCCATGTCCAAATTAGATGGCATTGAGCCCACTAATCTTCAATTAGAAATTCCATTTCAATATCCTTAAATAAATTGTCCGAATCCTATAACTAATCCATTGTTTGCGGGGTCTTTTGTTTCAAATCCGAAATCTATTCGGAAAATGGCACTGTGCACCTTTTTCAAAATTAACCTTAAACCTATGCCATTGAAATTTCTAAAATTGTCAGGTTTCATGCTATTTTCATAGCTGATTTTCATGGATTGAATAGTAGTTAGATCATTGAATAACACATTTTGTATTGCTAGCCAGTTGTTGGTGTATATGTCAAATCTGTATTCTGCATTAAAAGAGGCAATGGATGACCCTCTGGATACTCTATCTCCAACTCCCCTTAAATTGATCTGATTGTCTATTACAAAGCTCGAAAATGGACTTTCTGGGTTATTTGCCCATCCCATAGTTAAGTTCAGAGCTAAATTCCCATTCTTTTTAATTCTGTGATAATAACTCAATTTAAAGTCGGCTTGCATAAAATCTTCAATAGTTGTTCCATTACTCATTACCTTTGTTGTATTAGCAAAAAATCTCCATCCACTTTGTAAGTGAAAGAAATAATTTACCTTTTCAAGTCTGTATTGAAGGGAAACCGAATTTTTCATTTCTTTTGCAGAAATTGGTGTATCTGGGTACTTATTATTCAATCGTTCATAATTTTCTTGGAATAGGCTATAAGAAAACCTTAGGGTGTTTTTTAAATTTAAATGGTATAAAAACGCCATTTCCAGAGAATTGTTATGATAGTCATAAAGTATTTTCTCTTCAACATCGGGGAAGTATAAAGGCTCTATACTGGCCCATTTTTTTAGGTTAAACTCCATTCCTATATCTCCAATGCCGATATACGGTATGGAACTTAAAATTTGGAACGTGTTTTTCTGATTGTACTGGTAAAAGCCCTCCAGGGTAATTCCTCTACCAAGAAAATTGTATTCTGTAATACCAACTAAAATCCAATTACTACTTTTCTCATCCGAAAGTCCAAAATTCATAAAAGGGATAAGGGTTTGACTTTCCTGTATGATATAATGTACATTGCAAACCTGATTTGAGGTATCGATCTTATAGCGACAATCGTAAATAGAAGGAAGATTGGTTAGGTTTTGAGCATCTCGTTTTACCAATTCAATGTTTAGTTGGTCTCCTTTTTTAGCTTTGATAAACCTTTGTAGGTAGTGTATTTTTACCTTTTCATTTCCTTCAATATATATAGTATCTATAATATTGTTTTGAGCCTTCAGTATGGAGAAACAAAAGAAAATAATTAGGTATATCTTATTCATTTTATGCTTAGTGCTGTCCGTGTTCTTATAGTTAAACCGTCAAATAAAAATGGAATATTCAAATGGCTTATCAAATAATGTATGGAATTATCTATGTGTTAGGTTATTGGATAAATGGTTTCCATTGGTCTGATGTATCAAATGTACAATAGAATTGCTTCTTAAACCATCATTGATAAATAAAATTGGAAAGGAGAATGTGAAAAAATAGTATGTTATAGTCCTATTTAATCTTACAATAGGTATTTTAAACCAAGATTATATGTCTCCCCAATTCCGGAATCTTTTCCTCTAAAGAAATCAGTAATCAATAGTTCAAGGTTCATATGATCTGTGAGTTGATATTTCCCTCCAAACCCGAATTGAGTAAAGTCCTGATCGAATCCGGATGATCCTAAGCCGTAAGTGGGCGAATGTTGAATCATACTGTAAAATGTTACGGAAGTGTTCGGAAAATAGCTTAAAAATACACTTGCAGGAATGTTGAAGCTGTTGTTGGCATAATGACCTTCGCCCTTTTCTCCAAAAATTAAATTTAAATCCAATTCTGTAAACAATTGAAACTTATCTTTGGCAAAAGAAATATCATAAAAGAGCTGATTGCTCCATACATAGCTGTCTTTATCCAAAAATATCGGGTTTTCAGGTTGGTCAACAAGAGGGATGGTTAGAGAGCTTTGAATGGCAAAATTCCCTACATTCTTTAAGGGGGTATACTTCAGTACTGGAGCAATTGAACTTAAACCTGACCGCTGATTTATTTTATCATTTTTAAAGGATAAAACAGAAAGGGCATCAGAATTTTTTGAAGTAGATTTGATATTGGCAATCAATCCTACATTGATTCTTTTTTGTTTAGAAACACCGTATAAAAATTTCAAACTGCTGGTGAAGTATGTTTCTCTGGCTACTTTAAAGATATTACCTTGTGTATCGGTCTTTCTGGTTTCGGTGTATAGATTGTTGAAAATACTAAATTCCATATGTCCTTTTCCAAGTAGACTGGAAGGAGTATAACTTTGAATAAAGGATTGTACAGGTTTTACACCGTTCAAATTGTTTAATTTCTTTTGTTCTATGTTATTTAAGGACCAGTCATAGTTATAGTATTCCAACTTATAGTCATTTGGTAATGGTACTTCCCTGTATTTATTTATATACTGTTTTAACCCTTTTGACTCAGCTAAAAAATCGGCTTTGTACCAAGAGAAAATTTCCGATAATTCTATTCTTTTTTCAGAATGATTCAATCGTATAAATTCGGGATTATTTAGGTTTAATTTGGTTTGTCTATCCAGTTGCTTTTCCAGTTTGGATGGGGTATATGCTTCCGAAATGATTGGAGGGCAACCAACTGCACCACAAACTAAAACAAAATGAAGACGACTATCGACATAGTCCTTTCTTAGAATATCATTCTCTAAGGCATTTAAATCATATTTTTTACCGGCTATGGTATGTTTTTTACCTTCAAAAAATCCTCCAACTTCCATCGGACTAGAAATGGGATAATTTGCTATAACACTTTTAATGACAAGTAGGTTATAAACATTTATCAAATAGGCCTTTCTTTCATTAAAGGTTAATTGTTTATACGGTTCTACTGCTATGTGGTTTACTAATTGATTCAGTACTTCTGGTTCATTTTTTATTGATTGATAATCTACTTTACCATCTTGAACATGAGTATAGAAAAACTGGTTAGTCTTAGAAAAAAAATCTTGAGCATAAAGATTGTTTAATCCCAATGCTAAAAATGAAAGAAAGAAATAATTTCTAAGATTATTGAATGTTAAGTTTCCAGTCATAATGATAATAGTTTATTCTTGAGTTTGAAAGGACCTTTTTTTCTCTGTATTGATTGATAAATTGAATAATGGCTTCATCATTTCCTCCAAAATCAATTTTGTACCAATTAAAAATTTGGGATAACGATACCTCTTGTTTATTTACAATAGTGAAATTGGAATCTTCTATTGCGGAATTGGTTTGTCGATCTAATAACTCATGAACATTCTTCGGGAAATAAGCCATCGGAATTATAGGAGGACAACTAATAGCTCCACATACCAAAGCGAAATGAATTCTTGGATCATTAAATTCTGGTCGAATGATCTCATTTTCAAGTTCATTTAAACTAAGCTCCTTATGGGCTACTTTAAAACGTTTTTTTTCAAAAAAACCAGGTACATCCATTGGTGAATTTATTGGAAAGTGATCTATTACATTTTTTATCACCAATAGATTGTATGCGTTGATATAAAAGGATAATTGTTCATCTTTTGTGGCAGATTCTATATCGAAGGATTCAATACTACCTATCAATATATCCAGCTCCTTTTGATCTGAAAAAATGCTTGAATAATCCACCAGACCATCTCTTACTTGCTGATTAAAGAAGGAATTTGCACTATCAAAAAAGTTATTTTGTCCTAATAAGGTAAAATGAATTATTCCTATAATCCAAAATACCATTTGCTTTATTAATTTCATTTTCATCAAATTTATTATCTTTATAAGAAGCGAAAAACCTTACAAAACAAATCAAACCTATTCTGGAAATTGTTATTGTCGGCTAACTGACATACTTTTTTTTTAAGGTTATGGATATTTGTAATATAAGTGTATCGCCAATAAATTAACAAGTATAAGTTACCAATAATAACTATTAATGTAAAATACAATGTCAAAGATTGTAATTGTCGGGAATGGAATTTCTGGAATTAGTACTGCTCGTCATATTCGAAAAAGATCAAATGATGACATTGTAGTTATTTCTTCAGAAAGTAAATATCATTATTCAAGAACTGCCCTAATGTATATTTATATGGGGCATATGAAAGAAGAACATACGCAACCTTATGAGGCTTTCTTTTGGAAGAAAAATAGGATAGAGCTAGTTCATGATTATGTCACCACTATAGATTATTCTAATAAATCTATTCAGCTGAAATCTGGAGAGAAAATAAACTATGATAAATTGGTTTTGGCTGTTGGATCCAAGTCGAATAAATTCGGTTGGCCAGGCCAGGATTTAAAGGGTGTTCAAGGAATGTATGGATTGCCTGATGTTAATAGTTTGGAAGCTATGAGCGATCAAATTGAGCATGCTATTATTGTTGGAGGTGGGCTTATAGGTATTGAGCTGTGCGAGATGCTGCTTAGTAGAGGTAAGAAAGTTACTTTTTTAGTTCGAGAGAACTGGTTTTGGCAGAATGTACTCCCGGAAGAGGAAGCTCGTATGGTAGAAAAGCATATTAGAAGTCATCATGTAGATCTTCGAATGGAAGAAGAGATGGATGAGATTCTTTCAGATGATAATGGACATGTCAGAGCTGTACGAATTACATCGGGAGAGGAAATACCTTGTCAGTTTGTTGGTTTGGCAGCAGGAGTGAGTCCGAATGTAGATTTTTTGAAAGGTTCGGATTTGGAAATTGGGCGAGGAATCTTAATTAATCAATTTTTCGAAACAAATATTCCAGATGTATATTCGATAGGGGATTGCGCCCAATTTTCGGAACCTTTACCTGGGCGAAAATCTGTAGAACAAGTATGGTATACAGGGCGAATACAAGGTGAGACTTTAGCCAAAACTTTGACAGGAAATAGATCCAAATATAATCCTGGTCACTGGTTTAACAGTGCCAAATTTTTTGATATAGAATACCAAACCTACGGTGCCGTAAAAAATAGCTTAGAGGAGCATCATCGTGATTTTTATTGGGAAGCGGAAGATGGTTTAAAATGTATACACATTGTGTGGGATTTTCAAACAGGGAAATTCCTTGGCATAAATAATTTTGGTGTTCGATTGAGGCATGAATTCTTTGAGAAATACCTCAATGAGAATAAAACAATTACAGAGGTACTGACCCATATTGAAGATGCTGGATTTGATCCTGAATTTTATACGAATTATTTAGAACAGTTTATTCAACGATTTAATCAGAAGAATGCCACTCAAATAAGACCAAAAAGGAAAAATTGGTCGAGGATTTTAAAATTCATTAAGCATTAATTTTTTTTAGGAGAAACTATGAAGAATGAAGAAAGTTTATCAGTAGCAAACCCCGGATATAATGGTATTGATGCTGTTCAGAAAATAGGTTTAGCTCTTGCCACGATTGGTCTTATGGTTTTTGTTTTGGCTTCTTTTGGTATTATGGAGGAATCCAGTAATCTTATTTTGGGATTATCTTTGGGTTCTATACTTATAGGTTCGAGCATATATGCATTGAGAATGTATTTGATAAAATCGGCTGGAATAAAAAATGATGGTGTTCACCATAATCCACTTTTTAACCGTGGATTTTTTGGTTGGGTATTAGGAATTGTTTTATCGGGCTACTTTGTTCTATTTTATCTATATCCTGAATATTTGGGATTAGCAGCTGAAGGGGAATTCAATAGCGGACTTATTGGTTTTTTTGATCCTTTAAGTAAGTTTTTTACAGATCAGCCGGCTAGTCAGTGGTTTGTGTATGGAACTTTTTATACGTTGGCTATGCTGTCTTTAGGAGTTAAATTTATTTTAAAATATAGGCATAGCCGATATCAAGTAATACGAACTGTAGTAGTTGTTTCTGTTCAATTGTTCTTTGCTTATCTAATTCCTCAAATATTGGAAGGTTTACATTCTGGTCAGGCATATTTTGGCAAGGATATAAAAAATATTTGGCCACTGAACTATTACTTTTTTGAAGAGTGGCATTTAACAAATATGGTTGAAGGAGGAAATTTGGGAATGTTCTATCTCGTATTAGGAATTTTTATGTTTTTAATATTTACTCCCATTATAACCTATTATTTAGGTAAAAGATGGTATTGCTCCTGGATTTGTGGTTGTGGTGGTTTGGCAGAAACAGCAGGAGAACCTTTTAGACATCTGTCAGATAAATCATTGACCTCATGGAAAATTGAGCGCTGGATGGTTCATTCTGTATTGGTGTTGGTTACCGTTATGACAGTAGCATCGTTATATGGCTATTTTTCGGGATCTTCTGAGTTCCTTGGTTTGAGTATTTATACCTACTTTACTAAACCATATGGACTTTTTATAGGAGCTATATTTTCTGGAGTTATAGGTGTAGGATTTTACCCATTAATGGGCTCCAGGGTTTGGTGTAGGTTTGGATGTCCGATGGCTGCATATATTGGCATTGTTCAAAGGTTTAAATCAAGATTTCGAATCACAACTAACGGTGGGCAATGCATTTCTTGTGGAAATTGTTCTACCTATTGTGAAATGGGAATAGATGTACGTGCTTATGCTCAGAAAGGGCAAAATGTGGTTAGAGCATCTTGTGTCGGTTGTGGTATTTGTGCGACAGTTTGTCCTAGGGGAGTGCTTAAACTTGAAAATGGACCGGAAAAAGGTCGAATTAAATCAGATAAGGCACTGTTGGGTAATGAGGATTTAGATCTATTGAAACAATTGAAATAATGCGCCTTAAGAATTTCTTTGTTGTATTTGGACTTCTTGTGCTAGCAATTAGTTTGACCTCTTTTAAATGGGGTAAATTAAATTCAGAAACGGGGCTAGAAGAAATAAAAAATGGTTTTTACATTGAAACGGACGATCAAGGAAGGTTAATTTCTGAGGGTAATTATAAAAATGGTCTGAAGGAAGCTAGATGGTGTTATTATTTTTTGATAGATTCCCTCTTTGATGATCAAACAGAACAATTGGCCTATGCTCGAAAGTTTTTATTAAGAAAGGAAGGGAAGTATAAGACAGGGAGTCAAACACATTATTGGAAATGTTATTTCGATAAAGGGAATTTAGAAGCAGAAGGTTGGTTTCTTAAAGGGGCAAAAGATAAATTTTGGAAATATTATAATTTTGAAGGTCAAGTACTTTCAGAAGGTCATTATTCCCAGGATAAGAAAGATGGTTGGTGGAGGGAGTACTCTCCGAAGAAAGAGATCATGCAGAAAGGTCAATATACTAAGGGAAAAAAAGTAGGCTTTTGGCAGACTTTTCAACACGGCGAATTAATTGCTGTATCTAAATATATAGACGGCCAATGCAAGCATACCTGGACGAGTTATGAAGATTATTTAAATTGGAAGAAGGATTGAGAGAAGATAAATGGGGAAAGATTGGTGTAATAATTCCGGCTTTTAATGAAGAAGCATCCATCGCAAAAGTAATAGGAGATATTCCCGAATTTGTAGAGGAAATTGTAGTTGGTAATAATGCTTCTACTGATGAAACGGCCAGAGAAGCTATAAATGCTGGAGCTACTGTGCTTTTAGAGGAAAGAAGGGGGTATGGATATGCTTGTCTGAAAGGAATACATTATTTTAATTCTTTGCAAGTGAAACCTGATATAATTGTATTTCTGGATGGGGATTATTCCGATTATCCTGAACAGATGTTAGAGATTATAAAGCCTATATTAACTGGTAATGCAGATATGGTTATTGGTTCAAGAGCGCTTGGAAACCGAGAAGTAAAATCAATGACGGCTCCTCAGGTATTTGGGAATTGGTTGGCAACCAGTTTGATTCGTTTATTTTATAAAGTTCAATTCACAGATTTAGGTCCTTTTAGGGCTATCAAACTCGATAAATTGAATGATCTGAACATGGAGGATACTACCTATGGTTGGACCGTAGAAATGCAAGTAAAGGCTGCTAAAAAAGGGTACAAATCTGTGGAGGTTCCGGTTGATTATAAAGCTAGAATTGGAAAGTCAAAAGTTTCCGGTACGGTTAAAGGTACTATCATGGCTGGGTATAAAATTTTATGGACTATTTTTAAGTATTTATAAATGGAAATTCTTATTCTAAGTGTATATGGGATTGCACTAATTGTAATATTTACATTTAGTCTCATTCAATTAAGTCTTGTCAAGTCCTATGTTAGTAATAAAAAGAATGTCGATTCCGACAAGCAGTTAGTGGGATATGATAATTGGCCTATTGTAACTATACAACTTCCTATATTCAATGAAAAATACGTCATTGAACGTCTTTTAGATGCTGTTATTGAGATGGATTATCCGAAGAATAAGCTTCAAATTCAGGTATTGGATGATTCCATAGACGATACAGTTGAAATTACAGAAAGAAAAGTAGCTGAAATTTTAGCTGATGGTTTTTGGATAGAACATATTCACCGAACGGATAGAACCGGTTATAAAGCAGGTGCATTGGCTGAAAGTATGTCAAAAGTTAAAGGAGATTATATCGCTATTTTCGATTCCGATTTTTTGCCTGCAACCGATTTCTTGAGAAAAACTGTTCCTTTATTTCAGAATGAAAAGTTGGGAGTAGTACAAACTCGTTGGGGACATATCAATAAAGACTATTCTTTACTAACCAAGCTACAGGCTTTCGGTTTGGATGCACACTTTACCATTGAGCAAGTAGGGCGAAATTCGAGTAAACATTTCATAAATTTTAATGGTACAGCTGGAATTTGGCGTAAGGAATGTATTGAAAATGCAGGTGGATGGCACCATGATACACTTACTGAAGATCTAGATTTGAGTTATAGAGCGCAAATGGTAGGTTGGGATTTTAAATACCTTCCTAACTTAATCTCACCAGCTGAGTTACCAGTAACGATGAGTGCTTTAAAGAGCCAGCAGTTTAGATGGATGAAGGGGGGGGCTGAAAATTTCAGAAAAAACGCCTGGTCTGTATTAAAGAGTAATAAGTCATTTTATACGCGATTACATGGCTTATTTCATTTATTTAATAGTACCGTATTCCTTTTTATCTTCTTAATTTCTGTGTTAAGTGTCCCTATTTTGTTTATAAAAAATAGGAGTCATCAGTACGATCAATTATTTAGTATTGGTAGTTTTTTTGTACTAAGTTTCTTCATTCTGATGATATTTTATTGGCAAGCTTATAAGGATACGACAGCTAACGAGGATAGAAGTGTATTCAATTTTCTAAAAACATTCATCTTATTTTTGTCCTTTTCAATGGGTTTGTCTTTTCATAATTCCATTGCTGTAATTGAGGGGTATATGGGGAGGAAATCTTCTTTTGTTCGTACTCCTAAATTCAATATTCTGGATAAAAAAGATTCCTGGAAAGGAAATAAATACAATATCAAAAGCCTCAATTTGATTACTATTATTGAAGGTGTTTTAATGTGTTATTTTTTATTTGGCCTAGGATTGGGGGTTTATTTTACCGATTTGGGTATGTTTCCTTTTCATGTGCTTTTATTTTTCGGCTATTTCATGGTATTTAAAAAATCATTGATCAGCTGATGTATGCATCTAAATCCATATTTAGATTGTCCCTATTGGTCTCTACCTTAGCGTATATTGCCATTGCATTTTTTACACCAAGAGAAGATATCTATACTTTTCTAGCTTTGTATTTTACCCTTTTTGGAATTTATATATTTTGTCTGGGTAAAGGTTATCAATCTTCTCGATTGATTCCATTATTGGTCTTTGGGATATTTGTCCGACTGCTATTTTTGTACAGTGATCCACTGCTTTCAAATGATTATTATCGGTTTATCTGGGATGGTAGGTTATTCTTGAATGGGTTGAACCCCTATCTAAGAACCCCGGTAGAATTAATGAAGGATAGTCAAGGGATTTTTCCCGATATGCCCTTACTTTTTGAGGGAATGGGAAGTCTATCCCAAAACAATTATACTTGTTATCCGCCCTTAAATCAGCTTGTATTTGCTGGAACTACATGTATATTTCCAGATAGTATTATGGCAAATATTTTCAGCATGAAATTATTGATATTACTGGCTGAGATTGGAACCATGTATTTTGGAATGAAAATTTTACAATTGCTGAAGTTGAATATTCATAATATTTTAATCTACTCATTAAATCCATTCATAATTATTGAATTAACAGGTAATATTCATTGGGAAGGATTAATGATATTCTTTATCATCGCAAGTGTATACTTCCTTTTAAAAGAAAAAATGATATTAGCTGGACTATTTATGGCCATGGCTATATCTATGAAATTGATACCAATCATCTTTTTACCCTTTTTACTGAGAAAAATTCCATTAAGTAAATTGCTAGTCTTTTATGTAAGTACCTTGTTTTTCTTTGTATGTAGTTATGTTCCTTTTTTAAGAGGGGAGGCATTTAATAATATTATTGATACAGTATCTCTCTATTTTGATCACTTTGAATTTAATGCCAGTTTGTTTTATTTAATTAGAGAGATAGGTTATGCTTTTAAAGGATGGAACATAATTAGAACCGCAGGTCCTGTATTAACCATTATAAGTGGTTGTATAATTTGGTATTTCGCCTTAAAAAAGGAGAATGTTACTTGGAAAAACGTGTTAAAAAACATGTTATTTGCTTTAACAATCTATTATTTAATGGCAACGACTGTTCATCCTTGGTATATTTCTACCCTATTAGTGTTGTCTGTATTTACTGGACATAGGTATGTTGTACTGTGGTCAGGTTTAATTATGTTATCCTATTTTGCCTATTCTTTGGATGGATTTAAGGAGAATTTATACTTAACTATGTTTGAATATTTATTGGTATATGCTTTGTTCTTTTATGAAATTTTTAAAGGTCCTTCAGGGAGTAAAAAGTATATAGGCCAAATTGTTAATTAAATTTTTTTCGTTTTGCAATGTTATCATTTGTTTTTTGTTAAAGGTTATGTTGTTGTTTCTTAGTGTGTTGTGGGTAAGTTTGGTGTTTGCCTATTAGCTTATGAAAAGGTTTGATCTTATTAATTAACATAATAAGTATAAGGACTTTGGAATAATATGCATAATTTAGCAATCCTTAAAAAAACCCTAAATCCCTTTAATTTTGAAGAAATTAACCAATACCAGTAGACTATATTATCATTATCTAAGGAGAACCGGATTATTTAGCTTCCTAGCTCAAAATTTGATTAAACTTGGGATTTTTATCGCGGTATTTCTTGTGGTTGGTTTTTTTATTCAGAAGTATGTAATAAGTACAGAGGATATTTTTAACTTAATTGTGGATAACACAGAAAGTTGGGCTGTATTCTTATTTTTTACGATTTCTGAAACTATTCTAGGATTAATACCACCTGATTTATTTATAATTTGGACTAAGACCGAGGCATTAAATATTGGAGTCAATCCTTGGTTATTATTGAGTTTACTGGCTACTTTATCCTATATCGGTGGAGTAACAGCTTATTATTTAGGGAAATTTATGGCAGGAATGCCAAAGGTGCATTTTTGGGTAACTAAAAAGTATAAAGATCTATTTGTGAAGTTTAAGAAATGGGGTGGATTTTTGGTTGTGGTAGCCGCTTTATTGCCGATACCATTTTCCATTGTAACACTTATCTCTGGAGTTTCCGGTTTTTCTTCAAAACGTCTACTCACTCTAGGGTTATTCAGATACATACGCTTTTTTGCTTATGCCTTAGTATTGTTTTTATTGGTATAATTAAAATTCGTTTAAGATAAAAAAAAGCACAATCAATATTGATTGTGCTTTTTTTTATTTGATACCTGTTTATTTCTTAAGCAGGTCTCTAATTTCACCTAGAAGGACTTCTTCTTTACTTGGTGCAGGTGGAGCTTTTGGAGCCTCTTCTTCTTTTTTCTTGTACTTATTGATCGATCTAACTACTAGAAAAACACAAAAGGCTACTATTATAAAGGTTATAATATGGTTTATGAATTTGCCATAGGTTATTGCAACTTCTGCCACAGCAGTGCTGGTCTCAGAAGCAATGCTTGCTTCTTGAATAACATATTTCAATGAATTGAAATCAACCCCCCCCATTAGCCTACCTATTGGAGGCATAATGATATCGTTAACCAGAGATTTTATAATGGCTCCAAAATAAGTGGCTAGAATAAGACCGACTGCCATATCTATTACGTTCCCTTTACTGATAAATGTTTTAAATTCCTTTAGCATAATCTTAGATTTAATGGTTTTATTCTATGAATATATTATAAAGGCTGTTTTTGAGGCAAATGGAATCGATGAGTACCTAGTTAAATTAGTTTAAGGTATTTTTTTGCTCGGTTTTTTAAGCCAGAAGAGGCTTGCGGTATTAGCTCCTCTAAGCACAATTTAAATTCAGCTTGAAGGTCTGGGTAGATAATGGATAATCGGTAAAGCACAGGTATGGAAAATACCCTTAAGGCGATTGCATTCTTGGGGTCTATTATCTTTTGAAAGCAGTATTCAACCAAAAAGCCATGTTGATCTTCTGGTAGTTCGCTATCTTGTAAAATCCGTATAATATTCCTTTGTGTTGGTTCGGTAGCCCCATATTCAAGTAATTTGATGAGGTAAGGGAGGTGTTGTTCTATTAAATAGGGATAATCATCCCAAATATGTGTTAACACCCAGGAAGCACGATCTGATGATTTACCATTTCCCTCTTCAATATGCTGAAGCAGTGGGTTGATTTCTTTGGGATTATCAACAAAATATTGTACCAGATCTTTGTTCATTTCTTTTGACATTATCTGGTTTAAAACCACTATCCAATTCATTTTTTATAATTCATTATTAACACCCAAGCTAAATAGGGCATAGTCATACTTACATGGATCTTCGGGGTCGAATTTTCTTAACCAGCTGTCTAACTCCTCCAATGCTTTCCAATCATTTTGATTTCTAGTTATGAGTCCTAATTCTCTTGCTACTCTACCTGAGTGTACATCTAATGGGCAGGATAACATTTTAGGAGATATGCTTGTCCAAATTCCAAAATCAATATGTCTGTAATCTGAACGAACCATCCAACGAAGGAACATATTAAATCGTTTTGCAGCAGATCCTTTAGAAGGGTCTGGCAAATGTTTTCTGGATCTTTCCGGTGCATTGAAGGAGAAAAATACTTCCTTAAATTTTGAAATGGCCTTTTTAAGGCTACGATCTTCAGGGGAAATACAATCGGTAAATAAACGTTCCAACCCTCCGTATTTGGTATAGATTAGATTCAAGGCTTTTATGAAATAAGCAAAATCAACCACATTGAATGTTCGGTGAACAAAAGCAGAATCTAAAATACTGTTGTGCCTATCCCTGTTCATAATAAATGTATAAGGCTCATGGTCCATTATAGACATCATACGCTTTGCATTTTTAAGAATCTGATCTCTTCTTCCCCAGGAGATTATTGAGGTCAGGAAAGCGGCTATTTCGATGTCTTCCTTGCGATTAAATTGATGAGGAATAGAAATGGGATCATTCGGAATAAAAGCATCCGTATAATAAAGATCGAGTTGTTTATCCAGAAAATATTTCACCTGTGATTTCTCCATATTATAATAAAGCGCATTAGGCCTAACAAATGTACTTAGAATCGCACACGTTTTTCAGATTTCTGAAAATATTTCGACCTCTGCTGTGCTTAGTTTTGACCTTAAATCCGCAAGTCAAATAAAAAGGTATCAAAATCTTTCAACACATTTTGATTTTTAAGATAAAAAGGAAATAATGATTTATAACAATAATATCTTAACTCACTGTCCAGTCTAATATAGCAATTCCAGGTTTCCGTTCAACGATCAATAGATAGTAATAAACGATAAATAAAAATAAAATAAATGATATGATTTAATTATGGGAAAATTATTGAATATTTTGGGCGTTCAAACGGTTGAGAATACGGAATACACAACAATTCATCGGGTTTGTATAATTGCGTTTTTAATGTATCTTTAGATTTCGAGCTGTTTGTGGATAGACCTGGATTTAAATGAATTTTGGAAATGAATAAAGTGCAAAATGAAAAGCTTCACATTCTTTATGCTAATCTCGAAAATTTTGATGGCAAATTATCCAATTGTGAAATGTGTTGATTGAAATTTGACTGTAGAGAATGGTCTCTTATTGCACCTTTTAAATGTTTATTCATTTGGAATAATTAAAACAAGGCATGATTCAGAGATTTAAGGATTTATCGAAACATCCGCTGGTAAAGAATTTTTCTTCTCTGGTTCTAATCCAGGGGATGAATTATATTTTCCCATGGATTACCTTCACCTATCTAACCTATGTTTTGGGCGTAGAATTAATTGGTCGTTTGGGGTATGCCTATGCAATTGCAAGTATTTTATTGGTATTAAGCGATTTTGGATTCAATCTCACCAGTCCAAAAAATATATCCATATTTCGAAATAACAAGGAAAGAAGGGATGAAATATTCAATGGGGTTATTTTATTAAAAGGAATATTGAGTATTGGTATTTTACTGGCCTTTATTCCCTTGATATATTATATAGACAAGTTACGAGCAGATTATTTGCTTTATCTTTATTTCACCGGATTTGTTCTTGGAAATGCATTAATCCCTAAATGGTTTTTTCAAGGGGTTGAAAAGATGGAATTTCTTACTTTATTTGTTTTTATTTCAAAGTTGCTCTTTACTGCGGGAGTCTTTATTCTTATTCAGGAGAAAAGTGATTATTATTACTATCCACTTGTATTGACAATCGCCGAATTATCGGTTGCGGCTATTTCCTTATACCTGGCAGTAAAGAAGTTCAATATTCGTTTGTTTATCCCTAAAAAGATCAAATTAATATACTTGCTGAAGGAAAGCAGAACATTTTTTTACGCCTCGATTTCAATCTCCATTTTTACCCAGTTAAATACATTGGTTATTGGGAATGTACTGGGTGATTATAACCTGGGATTATATACCACGGCAGAGAAATTTTACAATGCGGCTTTAACCGTTATTTCTCCGGTAAGAGACGTACTATACCCTTATATGGCCAAGGAGCGAAATATTAAGCTATTTAAAAAAATATTTGGCATCGTTTGTATAGGTACCCTTTTCGGTGCTTTGATTCTCCATAATTATTCCGCGGAAATAATCGATCTGGTACTTGAAGATGAGTTTGTTGCGGCCGCTAAATACCTTTCTTTCTTCGGGATTATCCTGATATTCCAGGTGCCATCTCTGATGTTGGGATATCCATTGTTGGGTGCAGTGGGGAAAGCGAAAGAAGCGAATAAAAGTGTTGTTTTTGCCACTATTTTATATTTGATTGCATTGACCTTCCTATACAATGATATAGAAATAGAAACTATTTTGGTTATGCTTCTGTTATTCCATATGTTTATTTTGGTCTACCAGTCTATAGCAACCTATAAATATTTCAAAAAAAATAATGTTCTTTTAAGTTGATTCGGTTTTTGGAATGGCGACATAATCGTATGAGGTGGCAATTTCACATTAGGTTATCATGAATTTGAAGGGAGATTTCGATCACTGTTGTAGCACCTCATTTGTTATCTTTATGCATTGTTAGTAACTGAACTAATTTGTTTTCCTTTATGTTTATTTTTCGAGCAAATAATTTATCACTCTTTATAATAATTTGAAAATCGTCTTCATCTAAAAAAGCTGGATAACCACCTTTCCCACTTTCCCAGTCTATAAATCTCAAATTGTTATTGACTACATTTTTAGCATATTTCGAATTCATTATTATGGTTTGAAAATATATTTCTTCAGCACAAAATGTGTATTTGAATCTTTTTATAAATCGTGGATTTTCTTTGGTGAAGTTTAGTACAAATTGAAGAGTATCTCTTGACAAAGACCAATAGGTAGATCCCCCATACAGCTTGCCCAAATAATGGTTTATTTGTCGTTTAAAGTTGAGAATTGCTTGTAGTCGATTAAATCTCCAAATCCATTTATCAGACTTTTTTGCATTAAACAAATCATATAAATTATAATACTCTAATCTATCCATACCACCATTTTTCCAACATGCTGCCGGCATTGGGAAATAATGAAGATAATCTTTGTTTTTTTCTCCTGTTGTATTTATCAGCATTTTAAAATAATCAACGCTTTTTACAGGGTAATCTTTTCCCGTTATTAAATGAAAGTATACATTTTCACTGTCATTTAAGGCTATTTTCGATAATTTCAAATAGGATTTGAGATGATTTATTCCTCCCCAATTAACCTTAAAATCTTGTCCGACATATTTCACATTCTTTTTTTCGGTTAATGCTTGCAATATTTCTTTTTTCACCTCACTTTTCTTATCTATATGTATATAGATGGAGAAATAATCATCAAATTCGTTTATAAGCTTAATTAGTTGATCAAAATCGTTATATGCAGTTATCAGAATAGCTTGTTTCATTGTGCTGTAAATTAACTATTTGGCATAAGCAAAGTACACCAATGCTTTGAATTATCTATCGAGTTTAACGAAAGTTGGTTGCAGCGCTAAACCGTAAGAATTTACTGTTATTTCGATTATTTTTGACACCTTATGTACCGTTTATCTTTGATTATTACGAATAATATTTGATTTTTCATCATTATTCCCTTTATAGATAAATATCATATTATGGTAGAAATGCATGGAGATTATTTTCTTATCGAAATAGCTTTGTTTGTAATCCTTGATTATGAATTCCTGATTGTTTAATGAATCCGTTAAACTCTTAAAATAATTCGTCATAGTTTCAGGATTATTTAAATCATTACTATCACCACCATAATCCTCCCAATAAGCTGTTTGCGTATCTTCAATAACATATACTCCCCCATCTTTCATTTTTGGAAATAAAATGTTAAATGTTTCAATAACGTGTTCATTCATGTGGCTACCATCATCTATTATAATATCTAACCCGCCAATTTTGTCATTTATCTGCTGTAAAAAGGCCTTATCTATTTGACTACCTTGGAATATTTCTATCCTATTTTCCTGAAGAGCAGATTTGTCGTAAATATCCAAACCATAGATTTTACCAAAAGGGAAATATTTTTTCCACATCTTTAAGGAATTACCACCGGAATGTGGATCCTTATAACCACCAACCCCTATTTCAAGTATTTTAATTCTTTTATATTTGAAATTTTTTAAATGGGTCATATAATGAGGCGTATATAAGTGTTCACCTGCTTTATCTGTCCCATATATTCTGCCTAACCGGTTTAGATCTCTTCCAAAGAAGAAAGCATTAATGTCTTTTAAAAGATTCTGTAACCTACGTCTACCGGAAATAGATAATCTTTTTTTTAGGAATTTTTTAATCATGTTGCGTCTCTAGAATGCATAAGTACTCAATATAGTAAATTAAGCTATAAAAAGAAGTTATTCCTGAGGTGAAAGAGCATAAAATGATCCATATAATTCTGTTCTAATTGTTTATCCAAATATTCTTTGATTCCATCTAAAGGCATAATTTTAATTTATCTTCACAAAAAAATGTATTCAGACTTCTTGAATTTCTTGGACAATTTTCGTTATATTTCTTATATAATTTCCCGCTATGGTTGCTGAATTTTGGCTAATTTAGACGAGAAGAATTACTATGTTGAAAAAGCTAATAAAAGCCCTTTTTATTTTTCCAATACGGCTCTATCAGTGGGGGATTTCTCCATTACTGCCATCTACTTGTAGGTACGATCCTACTTGTTCCAGGTATGCAATTGAAGCAATTGAAGAATGGGGTATTTGGAAAGGTTGGATATTAGCAATAAAAAGAATTATGCGCTGTCATCCATGGGGAGGCCATGGTCATGATCCAGTGCCAAAAAAACAAAATAAAAAACAGGGCGATGTTAAAAATTGACATGCACACGCACATCATGCCAGATAAAATGCCAGATTGGGCAAAGGAATTTGGGTATGATGGATTTATCCACCTTGAACATCATAAAGCTGGGGTTGCCAGAATGATGAAAGGGGAGAAGTTCTTTAGAGAAGTACAACAAAATTGTTGGGATCCTGCTATAAGGATACCTGAATATGAAAAGTTTAATACTCAGGTACAGGTTATTTGTACTATTCCAGTATTGTTTTCATATTGGGCTAAGCCACAAGATGGTCTCGATGTTTCGCGATTTCTGAATGATCACATTGCAGATATTGTAAATAAATATCCAAAGAATTATTTAGGATTGGCGACCATACCAATGCAAGATCCGGAATTATGTGTTCAAGAGTTGGAACGCTGTAAAAAAATGGGATTTGTTGGGATTCAGATTGGGTCAAATATCAATGATGAAAATTTAAGTGAGCCAAAATTTGACCCTGTTTGGGAGGCTTGTGAAAGATTGGGAATGGCAATAATGGTTCACCCATGGAATATGATGGGGCAGGATAAAATGGAAAAGTATTGGCTACCTTGGTTAGTTGGTATGCCGGCTGAAACTACTCGAGCTGCTTGTTCTATGATTTTTTCAGGGGTGTTCGAACGCTACCCTAAATTGAGGGTTTGTTTTTCTCATGCAGGTGGATCCCTTCTTGCAACCATTGGTAGGGTAGAACATGGATTCAATTGTCGTCCGGATTTGGTGGCTATTGATAACCCGGTTAACCCGCGTGAATATATTGGTAAATTTTGGATTGATTGTATTACACATGATTCAGATATGTTGAATTACGTATTGAAGATGCAAGGATCTAAAAAAGTATGCCTTGGTTCTGATTATCCATTTCCTTTGGGAGATCTTGAAATAGGTAAGTTTATTGAAGAGATGGATTTGAATAATGGAGTAGTAGAAGATATTTTCTGTAACAGTACGCTGGAATGGCTGGATATCGATAAAAATAGATTCCTTTAAATAAAAAAAGCTCCTGTAAATGGGAGCTTTTTTTTTAATTTTTAGTCACTTTATATCCATTGTCAACAAGGAATTTATAAAGTTCTTTTCTTTTGTCACCTTGGATAATAATTTCACCATCCTTAACAGCTCCACCCACCCCACAGTGATTTTTTAATTTTTTCGCCAATTCTTTTAGTTGATTTTCCGTTCCCTGAAAATCTCTAACCAGACAAACTTCTTTTCCCTTTCTTCCTTTTCGTTCGTATTGAATATGTAATTTTTGTTTTGAAGCAGGGATAATTTCTTCTTTTTCATCAATCTCAGGTTCCTTTTCTCTTACGAATTCAGGATCCATTTGATTTAATAAATTATTCAGTTGGTCTAATCCACTTAACTTGGCCATTGTTATTTTTTTAATCCTAATTCTTTTAGTCGTTCAGTTAAATATTCTCCAGCAGTTATATCCGAATAACCTTTTGGGTTATTTTCATCAATACAATTATCGAGACAACGCAAAGATACATCAGATTTTGGATGTAAGAAAAAAGGAATACTAAATCTGGAGGTCCCCCATAGTTCTCTAGGTGGGTTTACAACTCTATGAGTGGTTGATTTTAGTTTGTTGTTAGTGAGTCTTTGTAGCATATCCCCAACATTTACAACGATATGCTCTGGTAAAGCAGTTACAGATATCCATTCACCTTTTTTATTTAATACTTGCAACCCTGCACTAGAAGCACCCATTAATAGGGTGATGAGGTTAATATCTTCATGTTGACCTGCGCGAACGGAACCTTTGGGTTCACCTATAATGGGTGGGTAATGGATAGGTCGAAGAATGCTATTTCCTCTAAAGACTTTATCATCAAAATAGTCCTTATCTAATCCTAAGTATAGGGCTATTGCACTTAAAATAGTGGCCCCTGTCTGCTCCAATTGCTGGTAAATGCTTTTACCTAAAGTATTGAATGCAGGTACCTCTTGAACAATAACATTGTCTGGATAGCTACTTTTTAAAGGATCACCCTCTTTCAAATATTGTCCAAAATGCCAAAATTCTTTTAAATCCGGATGATCTGAATCTTTAGCAGATTCTTTTCCGAAGGAAACATAACCTCTTTGGCCAGCCAATTCTTCAAATTCATATTTTTTTTTGGTAGCCAATTCCAGGTTGAAGAAGGCCTTTATATTTTCATATAACTCATCTTGAATTTGTTCAGATATTCCATGGTTTTTCACAGCAACAAAGCCTATCGTTTCATAGGCCTTTCCTAAATTTTGAATAAAATTATTCCTGATTTTTGGGTCACTGGATTTATAATCCATTAGGTCTACTGACGGAATGCCATACTGATTCTCCATGGTATAGAAATTAACTTATATTTTATATTTAACACTTTGTATAATATACTCCATTTAAGGCAACTTTTAAAAAAGTTTAGAGCAAAAAAAAAGCTTACACAAAATGTAAGCTTATTTTCAATGTGAAAAGCTGTACTAGTTTACAGTATTAACTAAGTCAGCACCTGCTTTAAACTTAACTACGTTTTTTGCTGGGATTTTAATAGTTTTTCCTGTTTGTGGGTTTCTTCCATCTCTTGCTTCTCTTCTAGAAACTGAAAATGATCCGAATCCTACTAGAGAAACTCTTCCACCTTTTGTTAATGTGTTCGATACTGACCCCATAAAGGCATCTAAAGCTTTTTTTGCAGCTGCTTTAGAGATTCCTGATTCTGCAGCCATTGCATCAATTAGTTCTGATTTGTTCATAGCAAATAAATTTTTGATTTTAGTAGACTTTTGCGACTAAGTGTAACAAATATAGGCTTTCTGGGCGATTACACAACTTTTTCCCAATAAATCTTTGAATATTGAAAAAAAAAATATGATAAAGTAGCGATTTTGTCAATAAAATCTTGTTTCCCCTACTCCTATTGACGTTTAAACGACTTTTAAGGAATTGCTTTGTTTTAATCCACGCATATAATCTCCAATAGTCATTTTTCGCTTTCCCGCTTGTTGTAGTTCTCCAATTTCTAGAAACCCATCAATACAATATATTCTATAGTATGTTTTTCCATCTGTTTCGATATGTCCAGGAGTGTATGTATGCTCTTCCAGTTTATCTTCACAAAGGAATATTTTATGCATGATGGCTTCATCGGTTCCATTACTTATGTAGCAATGGGCAGCAGGATAAGGGTTCAATCCTCGTATGAAGTTAAAAACTGCTAGTGTAGACTGATTAAAATCAATCTTGCACATTGGTTTAAATATTTTTGGAGCATCACGTAAAGGCTCCTCCTCAGTAAATAATTCTCCTTGTGGAATAGTCTCTACCTCCTCCTTATATATTAGGTCTAGGGTCTTCTGAACGAGATCAGAGCCTATAACCATAAGTTTGTCATGAAGACTTCCCGCGGTTTCCTGGTGCGTTATCTTACAAGTCTGCTTTAGAATAATATTACCTGTGTCTATTTTTTCATCTATATAAAAGGTAGTAACACCTGTCTCCTTATCTCCATTGATAATGGCCCAATTGATTGGCGCCGCTCCTCTATATTGTGGTAATAACGATCCATGAAGATTAAAGGTACCTTTAGCAGGCATAGACCAAACAACTTTAGGTAACATTCTAAATGCTACAACTACAAATATATCAGCTTCCCATTTGGACAATTCCTCATGAAAGGTTGGGGCTTTTAGGTTTTCCGGTTGCAATAATGGAAGATTGTGTTTTTCGGCTGTTTTTTTGACATCCGATGATTGTAGTTTATAACCTCTTCCTGCTGCTCTATCCGGAGTGGTGACTACTCCAACAACAGTGTAGTCGTTTAATACCATTTTATCGAGGATATGGGCAGCAAAGCCAGGGGTGCCCATAAATACTACACGCAATTTATTTTCCATGATATTTTTTTTCTGGGACATTGTCCTTTTGTACTTGTTTAGGAATCTACTTTAATCGGATGATATCTCTAAATAAGGTGATCTTTTCTTCCGATTTCCATTCATTTAATATGTCGAGAATATCTTGTTTATCAAAATAATTAAATTGACCAACTAAGTCCTTCAAATTGATAGCTCCATTCTGCAATATGTTATGGATTTTCTTTTGAATTTTATCACGGTTATTCTTCGACCTATTATTGCGAATACAAATATCGCAGGTACCGCAGGAAATACCCGTATTAGAATCTCCAAAATAATCTAATATCCAGTTGGCTCGGCAAATATCTTTATTTTCTACATATAAATACATTTGTTGGGCCTTATGTAATGCCTGTTTATTGATATAATTCAATTTGGATTCATTTATTCTCAAAAACTTACTTTCCTCACGACTGTGTAAGAAAGTCATCTTGGTTAAATTATTGTCTTGAAACTTTATCAGTCTCATGTTCTCCATTAATCTCAAATAAGATTTGATACGATCCTGATTGACAGATAATATTCTTGTGTAGTATTCTAAATTCAAACTGAACCACTGATTTCCATCTAGAGGATAATTACGCAAGAGGTTTTCCCAAAGTAAAATTATTTTGGTTTGATTTGGATTAAAATTTTGAATGTTGAATTGTTTGTTAAATATTTTAATTTTTACATCTCGGTTTCCACCTTGATTTAATTTTAATAAATCAATTGCCTGAAAATATTGAAATGCCTTTAGGCTAACATTTTTGGTAAGACCTGTTTTACTTAAAAAATCTTCTAAAGAAAAAGAATATACATTTCCCAATCCGTCGCCTATGGCAATGTGAAAATAATTACAGATTTTTTGGTAAATTTCTACAAGTTCACCCTTTAGTAATAGGGACTCTTCTTTTTCTGCTAACCATTTTTTACCATTATCCTGGTATAGAATTACAGAAAAAGCCGGTTTTCCATCTCTACCTGCTCTACCTGCCTCCTGGAAATAGGCTTCGCAACTTTCAGGAATTTCTAAATGACATACCCATCGCACATTTTCTTTATTGATCCCCATACCAAATGCATTGGTTGCAACCACAATTTTAATATGACCCTTTTTCCATTGTTCCTGGATTTTGCTTCTTTTTTCTTTTGCCAATCCTGCATGATAAGCCGCGACGTTAGCACCGTGATTCGATAACCAATTTGCGACTTCAACAGTTTTTTTACGACTGTTTGCATACACTATTCCAGTTTGGGGATTCTTCTTTATGATATTAATGAGTTGTTGAAAAGTATTTTGTTCATTTAGTACAAAATAGGAGAGGTTTTCTCTAAAAAAAGGCCTCTTGAATATGTTAACATCTATCAATCCGAGATTTTCGATGATCTCTGTGATAACTTTTTCTGTGGCTGTGGCTGTAAGTGCTAAAAAGGGAACATTTTTGACCTTGCTTCTGAATAGTGCAATTTCAAAATAACTTGGCCTAAAATCATGTCCCCACTGCGCAATACAATGTGCTTCATCTATAGTTACGAAGCTAATATGTAAGCGTTGTAATCGCTGAATAAATAGTTCATTCTTTAAAGATTCAGGCGCAATAAATAGAAAATTGATAGATCCCGATTCACAATCATCCAATAGACGTATCTTCTGATTAGTGTCTAAATTACTGTTGTATGCTTTTGCCGTAATACCTCTACTTTGAAGTTCTTCAATTTGGTCTTCCATCAAGGCAATAAGGGGACTAATTATAATGGCTAAACCATCCAGAAAGAGCCCCGGTATTTGATAACAAAGGGACTTTCCACCTCCAGTAGGGAATAGGGCAAGGCTATCTTTTCCCTTTAAAACAGATTCTATAACCTCCCATTGGGAAGGTCTAAAATCACTATAACCCCAATATTCCTTTAAAAGTTGCTTACACCTTTCTTTCATGACCAATTTTCAAAATAAATAAAGTGGGAACTTATTAAATGTTGATTTTTAGAAATTCGCAAATAAACTCCACTCGTTTTGGAATAGACAATTTAGGAATTTCAATAATTTTATAACCTAATTCTTTATAGGTTTTTCTTAGTTGCAGATCTATTTTTTTGGCTAGAGTGATATTCTCTACCCTTTTATAATCTTTATGATAAATTTCCTCCCAGAATGGAAAATACAATACGGTGTTATGGTATTTATTATTTTCAATAAAATCTAGCCATTCTTTAGGGGCATCAATTTCATCTAACACCAAATAGGCTACTACATCTATCAGGCTTCGGTCATAAAAGTTTGTTTCATTATGGACCGCTTGATGGTATTGTTGAACTCTAGATTTGAATAATAGTTCGCTGAAACGGAGCGGAGAATTTTGAAAGTTGAATGTTGATTCAGCAACTGAGTCTTCCGGTATGAATTCTCGAAAGGATTCTTCTTTACAAGCATACCCTAATTTGGAAAGTGCCTTAAGAATACTAGATTTTCCCGTTCCTGGGCCACCACTTAATATGATTCTTTTCACAGTCGATTATTAATTAAACTTTATACCAAGTCTGAACCCTCCATTTAGCGTAGTGTGTTCTCTTTTCCACAAGTAAAGTGCATCTAAAAAGACATTGAAATCAACATTTTTATTAATGGTTTGACTAATATTTACGCCTAATGAAGAACCTAAATAAAACTCTTTATCTGAATCATTGTAATAAAAGTTAATGGGGTCTTTCACTAGCCAATTCTCATCTGAAATATATACAAAATCGAGAAAACTTAATTCAGGAGAGATAGTAGCATCCTCACTTAAGGGGAAGTGTCCTGCCATTCCTGTGAAATAGGAAAGTTCTCCAAATTCATAATAATAGTAACCACCTGTCTGACCAAACAATATAGATAAGATGTTGGATGAACACCTAAAATACCCATCTCCAATTTCAATTCTACCACTTGCACTGAAATATTCCGAGGCGAAATAATCCACCTTTACTCCATAACTAAAGATGTTATGATGTTCACTAGAAGTATTAATTGCCATAAAGGGTGCTAATTTCCATTCATATTCATCTGGTTGAGCCTGAATATTTTTATAAGTAAATGTTAGTACTAGGAAAAAAGCTAAATATATATTGCTTTTTGCTGAAAAAAGGAAGTTTCTGATAAACATATGTATGCTTAAAATTGAAAATTTGTTTTTTATACAAAGTACAATTCAAAGGTAATGCATAAATTTCAATATTTGCTCTATCGCCTAGGTTAACTGGTATTCCACTGGCAATTAGAATAAGTCAATTAGATAAATTTATAATTGTTTGATTAAAGAGTATTTCTAATTCTGAAACCATTTTATATTGTTCAAATTTGACCTCTAGGTGAAAATAAGAGATGATATGTTGAATTGATTACTGAAAAGAAGGGTGATTTCACATTATAAACCAATTCCGAGCAATAGCATTATTAATAGAGCTAAAAGTAGCTAAGTTACTAGGTAAAAGACTACTTTTTTAATTGAAGAAAAAGGAAAATATAATACATGCATTGATAAAATTTAAATTTATTAACCTAATATTTAGGAATTCGTACTAAATATACTGTAATAATATTAATTTTGCTTTTCGCAATTTTTGAAAAATCTGTGAAATAAGAACTATGCATTTTTTAAGAATATACTTTTTAAGTTTTTGCTGTTGCTTGATTACTTCTTTAACAGCACAACCCTGTCCAGATATTGTTATTGCCGGTGAGGTAATCAATGAAAATCCATGTGACATTGGTCCGAATGGTAGTATTTATTTAAATATTACCGGAGGAGCAGAGCCTTATACTATTTCCTGGACTACTGGAGATACGGATCAAGATTCAATAATTAACTTGGTAGCTGGATCCTATGGTGTAACCGTTGTAGATTCCAATAACTGTATTGCTGTGGCCGGTTTTCAGGTAATTTTAACAGATACCTTGACTTTTAGTGATTTAAGTATTTACCCTACTTGTGATGGAGATTCTGGAACAGGAATAATTTCCGTATCAGGTGGTAATCCTCCTTATAGTTATTTGTGGTCTAATGGTTCGCAAGATTCAACGGCAGCCAATTTGCCTCTTGGCTTGCATAGTGTTACAGTAACCGATCAGAGTAATTGTATCATAACTATGGATGTGGAAATAATTACCAATCCAGAATTGGAAATATTCCCGGTAGTAAACAATCCATTGTGTTTTTCAGATTATGGAACTGTGTCCTTGTTTATCCTTGGAGGTGCACCTCCCTACCAGATTGATTGGTTTGGGGTTGATTCAAATGCTGTCTCTCCGGGTACATACCAAGTGGAGGTTACAGATCTTAGCAATTGTGTTAGGTTAGTGACTTATCATATATTAAGTGAAGCTGCCTTTGAGGTAGAATTAAATACTGTATTGGAGGATTGTATTTCTAATACATACCAGGTGAGTGCAAATATTTTAGGTGGTAATCCACCTTATGAACTTAATTGGTTTGGTTTGGATACAACAGCAGTATATGCAGGTTCTTATGTGTATGAAGTAGTTGACTCATTAGGATGTATTTTCACAGATACTTTGATTATTGATGCTGTGGATAGTTTATCTATTGGATTAACCATCGATATGCTCGCTTGTGCAGAGGATAGCACAATGGCAACTATCGAAATTTCCGGAGGTCTTTCTCCTTATCAAGTTATTTGGTCTGGTACAGACTCAGATAGTTTGTCATCTATGGTATTTGCTGGATTAAACTGGGTGGAAGTCATAGATGCTAGGGGCTGTATTATAAAAGATACTTTTGAAGTTATAAGCCCGGATTTATTCTCAGTAGAATTTGAAATCACAGCAGCTAATTGTGATATACCAAATGGAGCATTGGTAACGCATGTTTTTGGAGGTTCAGGTACTTTCAATATGTATCACAATGGAAATGCTATTGATACAATTATAAATGACCTGCAAGAAGGTTATTATGAGCTTCAAATAATAGATAATAATGGATGTGAATTGGATACAACCGTTTTAATCCCTTCCGTTCCTCATTTCTATCTGGATGATTTCGAAATAGAGACCAATACGTGTTATGGTGGATCGGAGGCTTCTATTCACTTAAACTTCGAAGGGGTTGAAGGAAATTTAGATTTAATATGGAACACAGGAGATACTACTAGCTTTTTAGATAGTTTAGCTGCTGGGGTATATACGATTATTGCAAAGGATAGTTCAGGTTGTTCATTTGATACTACATTCATAATATTAGATGATTTACCGGTAACTATTTCCAGTGTAGTTCAATATAATCCATGTGATAATAATCTGGATAAATATATTCGAATAGTTTCAACTGGAGGTACTCCACCTTATACGATTGATTGGGAAGAGGATGGATCCGATTTGGATTCTTTACATATTGATAATATAGGAATTTATTCAGTAACAGTAACCGATTCTAATGGTTGTATGAGTTCTGTGGATATTCAGGTGATAGGTGATGTTGTAGGCGGAGAGTATTGTTTCAGAATACCGAATGCCTTTTCACCGAATGGAGATACATTTAACGATGAATGGGTTATTTCTGGACTAGAAGAAAAGCCAAACAATAACTTAAAGGTTTTTGATCGTTGGGGAATGAAAGTATTTGAAACTGCCAATTATCATGAAAATTGGTGGGATGGATATAGCAATGGAAATGAGTTGCCAATGGGGTCTTATTTCTATATCCTAAATTTAGGAGACGGTGTGAATATTTTTAATGGTACAATCTCTATAAAGCGTTAAGATGTCGTTAAGAAAAATAATATTATCGTGTTTATGTGTTTTTAGCGGATTTGCTATTGCACAACAATCGCCACTTTATAGTTCGTATTCAGCAAGTGAGTTTTCAATAAATCCTGCATTTTCCGGAATATACGATTATATACCAATTCAATTCGTTTTTAGATCTCAATGGTCGGGGATGGATGATAGCCCGGGTACAGCTACTCTTTCTGGTCATTCTTCAATTGATGATAACCATGGTGTTGGTCTTGTTTATCAATCAGATGTTTTTGGATTGATAGAACAGAGTAATGCTACCTTAACGTATGCTTATAGAATGCCGATAAGTTTAGATTATAATATGTCTTTTGGTTTGGGGACTAAATTGGGACAGTTGACTTATAGAACATCTGAAGCAGTTACTCATGCAATATTCGATCCCGTTTTTAATGTTCAGGATGAAACAGCATTTAATTTTGACCTGAATTTTGGATGGGCTATTTTTAGTGATGATCTTCTAGCAGGTATATCTGTTGATAATTTGATGCAATCAGATTTAGAATTGAATGAGAGTAATATTAGATCAAACTCAATAGAACGTGAGTATAAGGTTTTTGGACATTACTATTATGAATTAAGAGATTTGTACGATTTCGCATTAGAACCTGCAATGCTATTTCGTTTTACAGAAAAAGGCCAATTTCAATCAGATGTAAACCTTAATTTGGTGTATCAAGATTTCGTATATGCCGGATTGATGTACCGTGTACAAGATGCCTTTGGAATAATGGCTGGGTTTAGAGGGCGTAAATTCAATTTTGGATATGTGTATGAATATGGTACATCTGAATTGATAGATTATAATTCTGGTTCTCACGAATTTTTTCTTGGAATTAACTTAGAGAAAACTAGATCAAGTCAAAATAACCGTTGGTACGATAGACATAAAACAGGAGATTGGCCTGAAGGTAATGGTATCTTTAGTAGATAATTTTCGAGTAAAATGAATAAAAAAAACTCCTTAGGATCTGTTCTAAGGAGTTTTTTTATGTCCTTTATTGTATCTTTAATAAGATAATTGCTGAAGGATATTTTTTATGAAAATATTATCTACTAATCAAATAAGAGCCTGGGATCAATATACCATAGACAATTTGCCTATTACATCGATCGATTTAATGGAGAAGGCTTCCATAAAATGCGTTAAGTGGATTCAAAATCATTTTTCAGGAAAAAGGAAATTTATAATTTTCGTAGGTTCTGGTAATAATGGAGGGGATGGTATAGCTATTGCCCGTTTCCTGAAAAGTAGTCGACTCGAGGTGGATGTATATTCTATGTCCGAGACCGAATCCAATAGCATTGACTTTAATGAACAGATAAAAAGAGCAAAGGCAGAAGGAATACCAATATATTCGTATAATGAATATGGAGATTTTATAAAAAGTAATTCCAACGATATAGTTATAGATGCTATTTTTGGTACTGGGTTAAATAGACCGGTAAGTGGAATATATGGTGATCTACTTCATAAAATCAATTCTTTAAAAGGGGTTAAAATAGCTATTGATATTCCAAGTGGTTTATCAGCTGATTTCTCATTTGACCATAAGGCCGTATTTATTGCAGATTTTACATTAAGTTTTCAGGTGCCTAAATTGGCCTTTTTATTGCCTGAAAATGATGCGTATATTGGTGAATGGCATATCTTAGATATTGGATTAATGCCAGAATACCTCCAAACAATTCCTTTAAATACAGAATTATTGGGTCCCAATGATATTCGGGGAGTGTTAAAACCTCGTCCTAAATACGCACATAAAGGAACCTTTGGACATACGCTATTGATAGGTGGGAATTATGGAATGACCGGTGCCATATTATTGGCATCAAAGGCGGCTATTCGTATGGGAACAGGATTACTTACGGTTTCTACTTTGGCTTCAGAATATGGGGCACTACTTGTAGCTCTGCCCGAAGCCATGTCTCTTTTATCAGATGATCCCGAGGAACTTACTTTCGCCAGCTTAGATTATTCACGTTATAGTGCAATTGGGGTAGGGCCTGGATTAAATAAGAAAGCAAAAAGCCTGTTTTTGTTAAAACAGGTCTTAAAGGAACAAAAGTCGGGATTGGTGATAGATGCTGATGCAATCAATTTATTGGGAGAGCATAAGGAGTTATTATCGGATTTACCGGAAGGCACAATACTCACCCCACATGTCAAGGAATTTGATAGAATTACATCTGTTCATAAAAATCATCAGCAAAGAATAAACTCTGCAAGGGGCTTTGCAGTAAAATACAATTGTATTTTGGTTTTGAAAGGGGCTTATACAGCCGTAATATCTTCCGAAGGAAAGTGCTTTTTTAATGCTACAGGAAACCCCGGAATGGCAACTGGCGGAAGTGGTGATGTTCTTTTAGGAATGATCACTGCATTAGTCGCTCAAGGAATTGAACCTATTGATGCAGCAAAATTTGGAGTTTATATTCATGGATTAGCTGGAGATTTGGCTGCCGATAAAGTAGGTCAACACAGTCTAATTCCTTCTGATATAATTGATTTTCTGCCTGTTGCGATTAATTCATTTGCAGTATAAGATATACGTATTTATTGGTTAGAAGCTTAACATTATTTAACCCCTTAGAATCCTGGTATACTGTATATATTACTTAATATTGTGCCATTATTCAATGGTATGATTCGATTAAAAAATATTCATAAAGGATATACAGTTGGCTCAGGTCAACTAAAGGTATTGAAAGGACTAGATATCCATATAAAAGAAGGGGAACTTGTTTCGATAATGGGGTCTTCAGGCTCTGGGAAATCTACCTTACTTAACATATTGGGAATATTGGATTCTCATGATGCCGGAGAATATATATTGGGAGGTACCACAATAGAAAATTTAACAGAAAAGAGGGCTGCTGGCTTGAGAAATAGATTATTGGGATTTGTTTTTCAATCCTTCAACTTGCTACCATTTAAAACGGCCCTCGAAAATGTAGCCTTACCATTGTATTACCAAAAAATTCCAAGAAAACAACGCTATAAGTTGGCCATGGAGTATTTGGATAAAGTTGGCTTGACAGATTGGGCTGAGCACAGGCCAAGTGAACTATCAGGAGGTCAAAAACAAAGGGTTGCAATAGCAAGAGCATTGGTTGGTCAACCAAAAGTAATATTGGCAGATGAACCTACAGGAGCACTAGATACTACGACATCACTTGAAGTGATGGAGATTTTCAAACAAATAAATAAGGAAGGGAAAACAATTATTATAGTTACCCACGAGGAGGATATTGCTGCAATGACCGATAAGATTATTCGTCTTAAGGATGGTCAGATTGAAAAAATAGAAATTAACGCCGGAAAGTAATGCGTTTTTTAGAGGCTTGGCAAGAATTAGTAGAATCAATCAGTAAAAACAAGTTACGGACCTTTTTAACAGGGTTTAGTGTAGCTTGGGGGATATTCATGTTCATTATTTTGCTTGGTTCCGGAAATGGCTTGATGAACGGTGTAACTAAGGCCTATTCAGACGATGCTACCAATAGTTTGTGGTTTTGGAGTGGAAGAACAACTAAAGAATATGCTGGTTTTCAGGTCGGAAGGTATATTCAGTGGACCAATGAAGATTTTGAGTTAATACGTAATAAATATCCCCAGTTGCCTTATGGTACGGCTCGTTACAATTTTTGGAGGGCTTCTATACAGTATAAAAATGAAGCATCAAGTTACCAAACACGGGGAGTGCACCCAGATCATCAAAAACTGGAAAAAACTATCGTCCAAAAAGGAAGGTATTTAAATCAGACGGATTTAGATGAGAATAGAAAAGTGGTGGTAATTGGAAAAAATATTGCAGCTGAAATATTCAAAGATGAGGACCCGATAGGGAAGTATGTCAACTTGATGAAAATACCCTTTCAAGTAGTTGGTGTCTTCTATGATGATGGTCATTTGAGTGAAAATTCGAAAGCTTTTATTCCCTTAACTACGGCACAAAGAGTGTATGTCGGAAAAGACAATATTCGAGCAATGATTTTCTCAACAGGTGACCTCCCTATGGATGAGGTGGCAAAAATTGCAAAGAATATAGAGTTAACCCTTAAAAAAAGACATAATATTCACCCCGATGATGCAAGGGCTATTTATGTGAAAGATAATAACAAAGAATTTGCTCAGATTAGGAATATCATAGTAGGAATCAAAAGTTTTGTTTTTATCCTTTCTATATTAACCATCTTAATTGGCGTAGTTGGTGTAAGTAGCATTATGACTGTTGTAGTAAAGGAACGAACTAGAGAAATTGGAATAAGGAAGGCCATTGGAGCAACTCCATTATCTATCGTGTCAAATATCATGTTTGAGTCCGTTTTAATTACAGCTTTTGCGGGTTATATAGGAATGCTACTAGGGATTGGAACCTTGGAATATGTAAATGCAGAGTTTCCGCAAGGATTGCACGAAATGGTTCAAAATCCCAGTGTGAATATTCGAACTGTTTTAAATGCTACATTGGTATTGGTGGTTTGCGGAAGTATAGCAGGTTTTATTCCAGCTTATAGAGCTGCTAAGATAAAACCAATTGAAGCACTTAGAGAAGAATAAGGATGAAAGGATTGTTTGACAGAGATCGTTGGAGAGAAATCACACAGACTATTACTGAAAATTGGTTCTGGTCTGTGGTGACAGGCTTTGGTGTATTTTGGGGTATCCTATTGATCATTATTTTGATGGGAGCCGGGAATGGACTTCAAAAAGGGATTAGCAAGACCTTCGACATGGGAGTTACCAATAGTGTTTACCTGTGGGGAGGAAGAACTTCCAAACCTTATAAAGGTATGTCTGCTAACCGAAGTATTCAATTGAACAATGAGGATGTTAGGACTATCATTAATAAGGTAGATGAAATAGATGTAATTGCTCCCAGGAATCAACTAGGTGGATATGGGAGTAATAATAATGTTATTAGAGGATTACAAACAGGGTCTTTTACAGTTTATGGTGATTATCCAAATCATACTAAAATAAAACCAGTTGATTTTCTTTCCGGTAGAATGATCAATGAACTTGATATTCGAGATAGAAGAAAAGTGGCGGTTATTGGAGATCGTGTGTTAGCTACTCTATTTTCTCCTGAGGAAAATCCAATAGGTGAAATGATACAAATCAATGGTATTAATTTTACCGTGGTAGGTGTTTTTTCACCTAAAGGTATGGGAGGAGATGCTCAAGAGGATAGTGAATCCATTAAAATCCCATTTTCTACATTTCAGCAAGCTTTTAATTATGGTGAAAGAGTTGGTTGGTTAGCTTTTACAGCTCAGGATGATGTATCATCCGCTGAAGTTGAAAAAGAGGTTAGAAAGTTAATCATGGAACGGCATAAAATTCATCCAGAGGATAGAAGGGCTTTAGGTGGTTACAATGCAGAAAAGGAGTTTAGGAAAATGCAAAGTTTATTTAGTGGAATAAGCTTGTTGTGTTTGTTTATCGGATTAATGTCATTGATTGCCGGATGTGTAGGAGTTAGTAATATTATGCTAATTCTTGTAAAGGAGCGTACAAGAGAAATTGGAGTGAGAAGAGCTCTTGGAGCAACTCCATTTCAAATTTTGAGTCAGTTAGTGATGGAGTCGATAGTGTTAACGATGTTAGCAGGGACTTTAGGTTTTATCATGGGGATTTGGCTTCTGGAGTATATGGGAGCTGCTATGGCTGGAGATCCAAGCGCAATGGTTCAAAATCCAGAAGTAGAGATAGGTGTTATTATACAAGCTTTTATCATATTAGTAGTGTCAGGGGCGCTGGCAGGATTAATTCCAGCAATTCAAGCTTTAAAAGTAAAGCCTGTTGATGCACTTAGATATGAATAAAAAGAAGGACAAAAAGTTATAAGTAGTATGAAAAAGGTAATTTTTAATGTGCTAGGTTTACTTCTATTTGTAGGAGTAATTTATACTGGGTATTTTCTGTATGAAAAAAATCAAGAGCCTGAAAAAATATTTGAAACCCTTCAGATTGAAAAAGGGAATATCATAAAAAAAACAGTAGCTAATGGTACGGTAGTCCCACGGAAGGAGATTGAGGTGAAACCTCAAATTTCTGGAATTATTGAATCCATATTTGTGGAAGCCGGAGACCAGGTAGAGGTAGGAGATTTGATTGCCAAAATCAAAGTTATTCCAAATATCATGAGCTTAAATAATGCTGAAAATAGAGTGAGTGTAGCTCAAATTAGCTTTGATAGTGCTCAACGAGATTATATTAGGAATCAAAAGTTGGTGAAAAATGAAGTCATTTCTTTTTCTGAATTTCAAAATTTTGAAGCCAATTTCCTAAAGGCTCAGGAAGAGTTGAGTAGGGCGAAGGCCAATCTTCAGATTGTAAAAGATGGTTCTTCTAAAAAGATGGGGAAAGTGAGTAATACCCTTATCAAAGCAACGACAGCAGGAATGGTATTGGATATCCCGGTTAAAGAAGGGAATCAAGTGATAGAATCCAATAATTTCAATGATGGATCCACTATCGCTGTTATTGCAGATATGCAAGATTTGATTTTTGAAGGGAAGATTGATGAGGCAGAAGTGGGTAAGTTAGCCAATGGAATGCCTCTTTTGATTCGTATTGGTGCACTTCCCGGAGATACCTTTAGAGCAGAGTTAAATTATATTTCTCCTAAAGGAAAAGTGGAAAATGGAGCCATTCAATTTGAAATAAAGGCAAACATAAAGACTCCGGAAAATATCTTTATACGTGCCGGTTATAGTGCTAATGCCGATATCGTATTGGATCAAAGAAAAAATATATGGCTTTTAAATGAATCCGTATTACAATTCGATAAGGAAAAGAAAAGTTTTGTGGAGGTAGAAGTAGATTCTCAGGTATTTGAAAAAAGATATGTTGAACTAGGTTTGTCTGATGCTCAAAATGTTGAAATAATCTCTGGTCTAATAGAAAAAGACAAGATTAAAAAACAATAATTTTATTGTTTTGATAAGCATATAATAAGGCAGTTTTCTACATAGAGAACTGCCTTTTTTATTATAAACTTATTGGAGGTGTAAAAATCTTCACTTTGCTGAGGTATGGTATATAATTACCTTCATTTATTCAGTGAATAAATTATCTTTGCGAAAACTATTTTGAATTTTGAAAAAAATATTCTCATACTCATTAGGGCTGGTTCTTGTATTCTCAATGATTTCTTGTGAATTCGATAATTTGAGCAATTCATCCAAAAAGGTAAAAAAAGGTACCTATTGGAAAAGTCCTAACTCTAAAGATAAATATGCAGCTGGAAATCTGGTAAGGCTAGAAATTGCAGATCGTCAAAATAAGGCAATTGATTCTGTTATATATTTTGCTGATAATAGAAGGCTTGGTGCTCAGATAGGAACTGAAGGAATCGAATGGGATACCAAAGGGGAAAAATTAGGACGACGTCTGGTAGTGGCTCGAGTATACCAGAATGGCCGAATGAAAAAAATGTCGGGTAAACTAAACCTAATGTCGGGATCTACTCCGGTATTTTATGATTATAAGGTAGAAAATAAATACCCGCATTCTACAAAGGCCTATACACAAGGTTTAGAATTTGATGGTGATGTATTGTATGAAGGTACAGGTCAGTATGGCCATTCTAGTATTCGAAAGGTAGATTTAAAAACTGGAAAGGTTTTAAAAGAACATAAATTACCCCCAAATAGATTTGGTGAAGGATTGACTGTTTTTGAGGATCAAGTGATACAACTTACCTGGCGTTCTGTAATGGGATATGTGTATGATAAGGACAGTTTCGATTATATACGTTCTTTTCCATATGGTAAAAGTAAAGAGGGATGGGGAATCTGTAACGATGGAAAATACCTTTATAAAAGTGACGGTTCCCATAAAATATATCGCCTGGACCCTAAAACTTTTGAGGAGTTAGATCATATTCAAATAACTAGTAACAAAAGAATATTTACCCAAATTAATGAATTAGAATGGGTGAATGGTGAAATATGGGCAAATGTTTATACCAGTAATTTTATCATAAGAATTGATCCTAAAACAGGAGAAGTTCTTGGAATTATTCAATTAGGAGGCTTATTGTCAGATGAGGAGGCTAAGGATGTTGATTATTTGAATGGTATAGCTTATCATAAGGCGTCTGATAAGATATATGTGACTGGGAAAAATTGGCCTAGTTTATTTGAAATTAAATTAATACCTCGATGAAATTAGATGACAAATACTGGCAAAATAGATGGGAGTCAGATAATACCCCATGGGATATTGGATATGCTTCACCAGCTATAATAAATCACATGAAGGTACATGTTGATAAGGATGCCCGTATTTTGATTCCAGGTTGTGGAAACGCATATGAAGCGGAAGCTTTGATGAAATTGGGATATAACAATGTCCATATAATTGACCTTTCTTCTACTGCAATTGATTCTTTTAGAGAAAGAGTTCCTTCGTTTCCAAAGGATCATATTCATTGTGGTGATTTTTTTCAAATTGAAGATCAATTTGATATGGTTGTTGAGCAAACTTTTTTTTGTGCATTAAATCCTACCATGCGCCTGGATTATGCCAAAAAGATGAGTGAAATATTAGTGGACAATGGGCGATTAATAGGTTTGCTTTTTAATATTCCATTAAATACGGATAAGCCCCCATTTGGAGGAAATAAAGAGGATTACGAGACTATTTTTGCACCTTATTTTAATATAATAGAGATGGATATTACTCCGAACTCTATTAAACCTAGAGCTGGGAAGGAGTTATTTATATGTTTAGTGAAGAATTGATAGGCGTAGGATTTGTGATGAAATTCCATTTAATCTGTTATTTTTACTGAACAAATAGTATTAGGGGTTATGAAAGAGAATGAAACTGTTATATTAAACGCCAATCAGATTGAAAATAAAATCAATCGAATAGCTTGGCAACTGTTTGAGGATAATAGCAATGAAAAAGAAATTATTCTTGCTGGAATCAATGGGAATGGATTTATGCTTGCCCAAAAATTAAGTGCAGTGCTTTCAGATATCTCCAGTATCAAAGTATGTCTCACAGAGATCCTTATCAATAAAGAAGAACCATTTGATCATGCCATTTCTATTGGGATTGATCAGAGGGAATACCAGGATAAAGTGATCATTTTAGTGGATGATGTTTTGAATTCTGGTATGACTATGATTTATGGATTGAAGCACTTTTTAAATGCTTCATTAAAGAAAATAAATACCGTTGCATTGATCGATAGAAACCATAATCGTTTTCCAATTAAAGCAGATTATGTAGGAACACGATTGTCCACAAGTATTTTAGAGCATGTAACAGTTGTTTTTGATGGAAAGAATACCCAAGCTCTTTTAAGTTAATTTATTCAGTATACTTTGAAACTTAGGTTCGTTCAAATAACGCTTCCATGTAGTTTCCCCACTGAGTATTATTAATCGGATACTTTCAGGAATATAGCTCAATTTCAATTGTTGGTAGATTTCTTTTTTTAATGAGTAAAATAATTAGTTAAGCTCCATTCAAATTGAGATAAATTTGTACCTTTGTGCGATTCTTTATTGAATGTGAGATAAGACGAAGAAGTTGGAATACAGCATTAGTTGTATTTATAGAAAATATTTTTAACAAAAACTTGCTGCCGATTTTAAAAAGTCATAGCTTTGCAGCTCGAAAAATTATTAAAGATGGCTAAGAAAGGTAATCGAGTTCAGGTTATTTTAGAATGTACAGAACATAAGGCTAGTGGACAGCCAGGTACTTCTAGATATATTACGACAAAAAATAGGAAAAATACTCCAGACAGAATGGAGATTAAAAAATACAATCCTATTTTAAGAAAGCAAACCGTACATCGCGAGATAAAATAATTTAGGTCATGGCAAAGAAAACCGTTGCAACACTACAGAAGAAGGGAGCAAAAGATTTTACCAAAGCAGTAAAAATGGTAAGATCAGAAAAAACAGGAGCGTATGTTTTTGTTGAAGAAATGCTAAACAAGAGTGAAGTTAGTGCTTTTTTGAAAAAGTAATATTTCACTTATTACCCTTAAAAATATTTAAGCTTCGTCCGATTTTGGTACGAAGCTTTTTTTGTTGGTACCAATGTAATGTTTAATTTAGAAACATTAAATTGGAACCTATTTTCAAGAGCGTGCTCTTGTGAAGCATGGCACTACTATTCAGTGCTTTAATATAGAAAGAATAACTATGGGAATATTCGGCTTTTTCTCGAAGGATAAAAAGAAATCCTTGGACTCTGGTTTAGAGAAAACAAAACAAAGTATGTTTTCTAAACTTACGCGTGCTGTTGTAGGAAAGTCTACAGTGGATGAGGATGTACTGGATGAACTTGAAGAGGTTCTAATTAGTTCTGATGTTGGTGTAAATACTACGCTTAAGATTATTGAAAGAATCGAAGAACGTGTTTCTAAAGATAAATATGTTGGTACCTCGGAATTAAAAAAGATTCTTCGTGAAGAGATTGCTTCTCTTATGGATGAGTCTAATGCTGAGGATGAAATTGATTTTGTCATCCCAAATAAAAAGGTTCCACATATTATTATGGTAATTGGGGTCAACGGTGTTGGTAAAACGACTACCATAGGGAAATTGGCTTATCAATTCAAAAAGCAAGGGAAGAAGGTGATGCTAGGAGCTTCAGATACTTTCCGTGCGGCAGCTATAGACCAGCTGGAAGTTTGGGCAGAGCGGGTAGGTGTAGAGCTTGTTCGACAAAATATGGGTTCAGATCCTGCATCTGTGGCATTTGATACTGTTCAGAAGGCAATGGCTCAAGATATGGATTTGGTTATCATTGATACTGCTGGTCGATTGCATAATAAGGTGAATTTGATGAACGAACTCGCAAAAATTAAGCGAGTAATGCAGAAGTTACTTCCAGATGCTCCTAATGAAGTTTTACTGGTATTAGATGCCTCAACGGGGCAAAATGCAGTTGAACAGGCAAGACAATTTTCTAAAGTAACCGATGTAAATGCATTGGCACTTACCAAGCTGGATGGAACCGCTAAAGGTGGTGTTGTTATTGGAATTTCAGATGAATTTAAAATTCCGGTAAAATACATTGGTGTTGGTGAGGGACTGGATGATTTACAGGTCTTCAATAAACACGAATTCGTAGATTCTCTATTTAAAGAATAAGGTATAAATTATAATGCCTTATAAAATTTGAAATCCTTTCCATTCTAATTATTCTATTCCTATGAAAAAATTACTAGTTGGCTTTTTTATAACACTTTCTGCTGTAGCTCAGTCTGGTTATTGGCAACAGGCCGTAGACTATAAAATGGACATCTTTTTGGATGTCGATAACAATCAGTATTCAGGAAATCAAGAATTGGTGTATACCAACAATTCTCCTGAGTCTCTAAAAAAAGTATACTACCATTTGTATTTTAATGCTTTTCAACCTGGAAGTATGATGGATACACGTTCTAGAAACATTACGGATCCGGATAGACGTGTAGGGGATAGAATATATAAGCTTTCAAGAGAAGAACAGGGCTATATAAAACCTATTGAAATCAGGCAAGATGGAATAAGTCTTTCTTATACGATTGTAGGAACGGTTATGGAGGTAGAATTGGCAAAATCAATTTTACCTGGAAAATCCACTACTTTAAAAATGAATTACAATGCGCAGATTCCTGTGCAAATTAGAAGAAGTGGTAGAGACAATGCACAAGGTATTGATTTTACGATGACTCAATGGTATCCTAAGATGGCTGAATACGATGAAGAAGGATGGCACCTTGATCAGTATGTCGGTAGAGAGTTTCATGGTGTTTGGGGTAATTTTGACGTATGTGTTACCCTAGATAACAAATATATTTTGGGTGCTTCTGGAGTATTACAGAACCCAGAACAAATTAAGGAAGCCGATCATGGTTATATGCATTATAATGGGGAGGTAGAGCCAAATCGTTATACTAAAGATAAGAATAAGAATACTTGGCATTTTATAGCCAATAATGTCCATGATTTTGCTTGGGCTGCCGATCCGGATTATATCCATAAAACAGTTACAATGGAGGATGGGCGCCAATTACACTTTTTATATCAGGAAAAAGACAATAAAAATGGGGAATGGGAAAAGTTACAGGTGAAAATGCCCGTAATTTTCTTAGGAGCTAACGAAATGTTTGGTTTGTATCCATATTCTCAATACAGCTTTATTCAAGGTGGTGATGGAGGTATGGAGTACCCTATGTGTACTATGGTTAAAAGCGGTAGTATTGGGACTGCAATACATGAAATGATGCACTCCTGGTATCAAGGAATGCTTGCAACGAATGAGTCGAAATACGAATGGATGGATGAAGGTTTCACCGTTTGGGCAAGTGAAGAATTGGAAGTTAAGTATCTTAATAATGAAAAGAAAGTAGGGCATAGCGGTTCATATAGAAATTATAATTACTTAGTAAATGCACCTCATTTGGAGGAAGAGCCAATTTGTAGTCATGCAGATATGTATCATACAAATGCAGCTTATGGTATTTCTGCTTATTCTAAAGGAGATCTATTTTTACAGCAATTGGCAGATATCATAGGTAAGAATAAGGTGATGAAAACATTAAAGACTTATTATGATACCTGGGCTTTTAAACATCCAAACCCAGAGCGATTCATTCGTATTGCTGAAAAGGTTTCAGGAATTCATCTGGATTGGTATCTAATCCAATGGACCAAAACCACTAATCATATTGAATATGACATTTTTGAAGTAAAAGAGGATAATGGAAATGGTTTTGTTCGAATAGAAAAGAATGGCAAAATGATGATGCCAGTTGAGATGGAAGTGGAAATGAAGGATGGTAGAAAAGTATTATACTATATGCCTTTATATTCAATGTATGGTAGAAAAGAATTATTTCCAACGGTGTATGACCAGGTGAATATAATCTCAGTTCCATGGACAGATCCTTTTACGTTAGTGAGGTTGAATGAATCTTTGAAGGATGTTAAAGCAATTAAATTGAATCCATCCAAACTTCAGGCAGATATAAAGCCTTATAACGACTATATGGTTATTCCAATGGATATGGACTGGAACCAGTATGTATTGAGAAGAGAAATTAAGGAGACTGAAGTAAAAAGAAGAGCTAAGCAACCTAAAAAACCTAAAGAACCATTAACTATAGCTGAAAAACAGGCTAAAAAGGCACGTGAAAAAGCTGTAAGACAGGCTAAAAAAGAGCGTGCTCGAGCATGGAAAATAGAGGCTAAAAAGCTTGATGAGAAAATGAAATATAAGTTAGGTAATTTAGCAAGGAAAGAAAAGAAGGAGAAGAAGAAAGAGCAGGATGCTAAAAGAAAAACCTATATAAAAAGAGACATCAACTTTATAAAGGTGAAAAAGTAAAAAATAAAAAGCCACTTATTTATAAGTGGCTTTTTTATTGTTGATGAATTTCATTACAAAAATAAAAAGGGCAGCTATATAGCTGCTCTTTTTTTATTATAATAAATCTATATCAAGATCAAGATCATTTTCTTTTGTAGTTTCAGGCCAAACACTAGCCTGTACTTCTCCAATGTGTTTATTTCGAATCTAAGTCCGGGTATCTTTTAGTAATTCTTTGGTATGAATAAAAAATAGCTTATCTGGTAGAATAGGTTTTAGGTATGGATAAATAGTTTTTAGCTTTTGTTCCGTTTTCAAAATACAGGAGTAGATTATTAAATTTTTTTTTAGAGTGGATATAGTCCTGTTTTTTGCGTTTAAATATACTTCTCTGCCTGTTACTCAAATAGATAGAGTGAATACCTGAGAGCTCTTTATAATGCCTTAGAGCATGCGTTGCAGTATAGGTGCCATGGTCTTCCGGAATCATGTATTGTTTTAAATTAGCCCGTTTCCATTTTGTCTTTGTTTGTAACAAACTTAGGAAGCTAATTTTATTGCATGATAATTTCGGACATAAAAAAAGCCTATCTGTTGGATAGGCTTTTTTTTAATTGAAAGTTAACTTCTTGTTAATGTCGTCGACATAATTCCTGAATGTTTTGTCAATATCCATTAGGTTTTTGACTGTTTTACAGGCATGTAATACTGTGGCGTGATCACGACCTCCATTTTGAGATCCAATATAAGCCAATGATTTTTTAGTATACTGTTTTGCAAGATACATTACTATTTGCCTAGCCTGAACAATATTTCTTTTCCTTGTTTTGGATTTCAATGTCTCCATGCTAAGGTCAAAGTAACGGCATACCGCCTTTTGAATCATCTCTATTGAAACTTCATTTACAATCTTCTTGACATATCTGTCAACTACCGATTTAGCAAGTTCAACATTGATTTCCTTCTTGTTTAGAGATGCTTGTGCAATTAATGAAATTAATGCTCCTTCCAGTTCTCTAACGTTCGAAGTGATACTATAAGCCAGGTATTCAATTACATCTTCTGGTAATTCAATGCCATCTTTGTACATTTTCTTACGAAGAATAGCAATTCTAGTTTCAAGCGCAGGCATCTGCAAATCTGCAGATAGTCCCCATTTAAATCTAGATAAAAGGCGTTGCTCCATTCCTTGCATATCAACAGGTGCTCTATCGGAAGTAAGTACCAATTGTTTCCCTTGTTGGTGCAAATGATTAAAGATATGGAAGAATACGTCCTGTGTCTTCTCTTTACCAGCGAAGAATTGAACATCATCAATGATCAATACATCAATCATCTGATAGAAATGAACAAAGTCATTCCTTGTATTATTTCTAATGGCATCAATGAATTGCTGAGTGAATTTCTCTGCAGAAACATATAAAACCGTTTTGTCTGGATAATTGTCCTTAATCTCAATACCTATAGCATGAGCAAGGTGTGTTTTTCCTAAACCAACTCCACCATATAAAAGAAGTGGGTTGAATGAAGTACCTCCTGGTTTTTTTGAAATAGCAAAACTCGCAGATCTCGCTAAACGATTGCAGTCTCCCTCAATAAAATTATCAAAAATGTAATTGGGGTTTAATTGAGACTCAACATGAATCTTTTTTAATCCTGGAATTACAAAAGGATTCTTTACTGCATTCGCATTGGATGCAACTTCGATTGTACTTTTGTTGAACTTCGTAGATATTCTTTCTGCAACCTGAACACCTTGTTGTAAGGTTGGTTTTGGTAAAGAACTGGGGATTTTCACTGTATGAGAATGACTATTTCCATAGGTATTCTCCATAACAATGCTATAAACAAGTTTTGCGTCCTGTCCCAGCTCTCTACGGATAGCTGCACGAAGCAATTTGATATAATGTTCTTCTAGCCATTCAAAAAAGAATTTACTTGGAACTTGAATATGCAAAATATCACCTTTCAGTTTGATAGGCTTTATTGGCATAAACCAAGTCTTGAAACTCTGAGGACTTATATTATCCTTGATGAAGTCTAGACAACATTCCCATACATATTCTGGGGTCTTGTTCATGTAATTAATTAAATCGTTATTCGTATTTTTCCCTCAACCCCGCATAAAGCATTTCTACTTTTTTGCGGGAAGACAAAAGTGAGGACAAAAAAGTTAATAAAAAAATGATTTTACTATTGGATTTTAACTTTTTTTTATTCAAATTATGGGAGTTGATGTCCATGGTTAATCATGGATTAGTTGGATTAAGATTATACAATAAAAATCACGTAACCTCCCATAAACACTAGGTGATTGAGGTGTTTTATATTCCCTTGTTGGTTTTAACTAAATTTGCTATTGTCCATATTTTTAAGGGCTTGACGCTAAATTGACCCTACCTGTAATTTGTTATTAAGTTCTTGCATTTCCTCTTCTGTTTTCTAGACCAAAATAGCTGTAATTATCCCGTTTTCAGACAGTTTTTAATTTTAATTATTGAACTATTACTTTTTAGAATATCATGATAGTAATTTTCTATATTATTTTTTTTGTGATAAAAATTATTGATGAAAAAAAATATTGAATTTGTGAATTTAAAATATCAGATATAGCCAAATTATTTATTGAATATTAATATTGAATAATCAACAGTATGATTACACATTAATTAGGTTAGGCGGTATTCAATTCATACTATTTTTTATAGCGTTATTTCTAATTGAAATTATATAGATTCAATTCTTTGATTAAATTTGATCATCCTTTAAATTATAAACTGTGAAAAATATTATAACCTGTTTAATTGCAGTTCTTCTTTTTGCATCTTGTGAAAAAAGCAAATTGAATAGTAAGATTTCTTACGATTCGGGATGGAACTTTTATTCTGAATCTTCTTCATCTGATACCATCTCTCTGAACCTTCCAATGACCTTTTTGGATACATGGTATAAAAATCAAATTGTTGAGGACTTGCACTATAGTGATAATGCAGCAGCAATATTTTTAGATTTTGAAAAGAAATGGGTATTAGAAAGACAAATTCATATTACAGAAGAGGAGTTGTCTTATTCATCTATACTAATGCATTTGGGTAATTTAGATGGTAAAGTAGATATTATTATAAACGGTACTCTTCTAGATAGTGCTAGAGGAGATGAAAAGGGTGAAGATTTTGAATTGAAGGATAAGATTGTAATAGGTGAAAATACTTTACAGTTGATTTATGAACCTTTATTTACTGAAGGCAAAGTAAAAGGACAAGATTACTATTCGAAGAATCAATTTCGAAAAGGAAATGATTTTAGTCCAGCTCATAGGAATGCCGGATTAGAGAATGTTTCTCTTCATTTTAACAATCAACTCTTTTTAAAAGGGCATTTTTTGCAATCCATTAGTGAACGCTTGGATGAGCCAAGTTTTCAATTGATTGTGGATATTCATAATGTCAATTATAAGGCAAGGGAAATTAAATTGGAAATTCCGGCCTTAGATCTATCCTTAATTGTTGAAAAGGAAGCATTGGATTCATCTGGATATGTTTCATTTGCTTTTCCTGTTTCAAAAGAAGATCTATGGTTTCCTAATTCTCTAGGAGAGGCAAAAATGTTTGATGCTAGTTTAAGTTTAGTTGGCAATCATGGTTTGATTGAAGAAAAGGAAATTAAATTAGGCTTTAATGTCCATCAATGGAGAAAAGTCAATCAGGCTTATTCCTATTATATAAACGATAAAAATTGTCAGGTAAGGGCAATAGAATTAAGTCCATCTAGTTTGTATCATCCCGAGGGGACAAAAAGCTATTGGAGAAAACAACTAGTAGGTTTAATAGATTTAGGGATCAATTGTATCAAATTGAATAGTGATAATTTTTATGCTCCCAAAACATTATTGGAGTTGTGTGACAGTATAGGAATATTGGTTTGGCAAGATTTTAATTTTGAAAGACCAGGCTTGGATAGTGACCCAATAGCACAATTAAAAGTACGAGAAAATATTGTGCAGGCCATTTTAAACTATAGAGAGCATCCTTCGGTTATGGCAGTTGGTGTGGGTAATATCGAAAAGAAGAATATTTCAAAGCTAACTAACTTGTCAGGTGAGGAAAAGAAAACGGTATTAAAAAAGGATATTGAATTATTTGAGTACTTGGCGCCAAAATTGGCAAAGTCTGGATCGGGAATTCGATTTTTTCCTAATTCTGAGTCTTTTTGGAACTTCGATGAGGAGGTACGTACTCCTTCCATGCCAAATTATGGTTATCTGGATCTATGGTTATCTGAAAATGAAAAGGATCCCGAAGATAAATCATGGCAAATTCATAGTTCTGATGATTTAGATTTGAAAGAATATTATGAAAAGATTATATCCGATTTTACAGATCCTTTGGATCTTGAAGCTTTGATCTATTTTTCAGAATTGTATCAGGATAAAAAATTACTAGCCTATTTAAAGAAAAAAGGAAAGGAGAAATTACTTCTTTTACCTTTAACATATAATGAAATGTGGCCTAGTATTAGTCCAACTGTTCAAACCTATTTTGGGTCGAAAAAGGCAGTTTATTATAGTTTAAAAAGAAGCATTCAAGATTATTCTTTTGAATTAGATCGTGTAAAACCTGAACTGTCCGTTTCTATGACCAATAATTCATCCAATGTTGTAAATGGTACTATTGAAATAGAGCTATATCACCTCAATGGAAATCAATTGGAAATTGAAAAGTTTCCGATTCAATTATCTTCAGGAAATAAGGGACAAGTGTTTTTTAAGGACTATACCGAAGATTTAGCGGATAAAATTGTTAAAGTCAAATATATGAAAGGGGATAGTTTGATATACTCAGAGACTTTTGATTTTATTTCTTATTCAATGCCAAAATTACCTTTGCCTACTCCTGCTTATAGAGTTGTTACAGAGGGGAACCTAAGTTATCTGGAGTTGTTTTCCGAGAGTTATATGAAAACGGTAAAATTATCCGCAAATCATTTAGGATTTTTTGAAGAAAATTATTTCAACTTGTTACCGGGTGATACCTTGAGAATTCCTTTTATAAGTGAAGATTTGGTGTATCCTTTAACCGTTGAAGAAGTAAGTGTGTACTCTTATTATCAAACCTATGAATAATCAAGATTATCGAGGAAATTTGCGCAAAATGCGTACAGAACTGAACAAGGAAGTTCAGTATTATTTACCCTTATATGCGAATCTAGAAAGGGGAGAAGAAATCCATCTTAACCCTTATATAGGTAAAGAAATTTGTTTACAGTTTACAGGAAATATTAACTGTGTTGTAACTGGAAAAAAAATAAAAAAGACCTATGGGGAAGGGATGTCTTACGATGCTTTTAGATCGTCTCCAATGGCTGATGAGAGTATAATCCGACCTGAACTATCTACTGCTCATTTGGGTATTGAACGTAGAGATTTAGATTGGGAGATAGCTAATCATGTGGTGCCTCATTTTGTATACCTGTCCTATACCAGCGGATTTAAGGTAGGAGTAACAAGGTTTTCTCAAATTCCAACAAGATGGATAGACCAAGGAGCTACAAAGGCTATACAGATTGCTGAAACGCCTTATAGGCAAGCTGCTGGTTTAATAGAGGTAGCATTGAAGGAATATATTGCGGATAAAACTAATTGGCGTAATATGCTTAAGGGAAGTGAGGAGCCCGAAAAAAGTATTCAGGAGCTGAGGATTGAGTTGATTGAAAAAATACCGGAAGACCTTAAAGTGTTTATTCTCGAGGATCCAAAGGAGGTGAATATACAGTTTCCAGTTGTTCAATATCCGGAAAAGCCTACCAGCTTAAAGTTGGATAAAATGCCAACTATCCAGAAAAAATTAACGGGTATTAAAGGACAATATTTGATATTTGAAGATGGTTCAGTTTTCAATGTTAGATCACATTCGGCATATGAAATAACCTTTGAAGGTTAATACATATTAAAAAAAAAATCCCTTGAATAATCTTCAAGGGATTTTTTTTAATTCTATTTCTCGGTTTTCTTTTCTTTAGATTCCGAAGTAGGTTTTACGATAGTAACTTTAATTCCATCTTTTTTATCGGTGAGATCTATCATGATTTCATCATCTTCATCCACATGTGAATTGATGATTTCTTCAGCTAACGGATCCTCAATCAATTTTTGAATGGCTCTTTTTAATGGTCGAGCACCAAAATCTTTGTCGTATCCCTTTTCTGAAATATAATCTTTTGCTTCATCCGAAATATTCAAATTGTATCCAAGTCCTTCCACTCTTTTAAACAACTTATCAAGTTCTATCTCAATAATAGCATGAATATTTTTTCTTGTTAAGCTATTAAACAGAACAACATCATCAATTCTATTTAAGAATTCAGGAGCAAAGGCTTTTTTCAAAGAACTTTCCAAAATTCCCTTAGCATGTTCATTAAGACTTTCTTCCTTATTTTGGGAACTACTAAATCCAACTCCTGAACCAAAATCTTTCAACTTCTTGGTACCAACATTGGAAGTCATTATAATGATCGTATTCTTGAAGTCTATCTTTCTACCCAGGCTATCTGTCATATGACCATCGTCCAACGCTTGAAGTAATAGATTGAAAACATCAGGATGGGCTTTTTCAATCTCATCTAATAGTATTACAGAATAGGGTTTTCTTCTAACTTTTTCAGTTAGCTGTCCTCCTTCTTCATATCCTACGTATCCCGGAGGTGCACCAACTAATCTTGAGATGGCAAATTTTTCCATGTATTCACTCATATCAATACGAATAAGTGAACTTTCTGACTCAAATAGGAATTTAGCTAGCTCTTTAGCCAACTGAGTCTTACCAACACCAGTAGGGCCTAAGAATATAAAGGAACCAATAGGTTTATTTGGATCTTTTAGACCAGCCCGATTACGTTGGATGGCCTTTACAATTTTATTGACAGCTTCATCCTGGCCAATTACAGTACTTTGTAATTCACTTGCCATTCCCTTCAATCTTTCACTTTCCTTAGAGGCTATACGTTGTACAGGTACTCCAGTCATCATGGCAATTACTTCCGCTACAGATTCCTCAGTTACCACCTCGCGATGGGTCTTCATGTCTTCCTCCCAATTTATTTGTGCCTCTACTAATTTAGCTTCTGTTTTGCGTTCTAAATCACGAATTTCAGCAGCTTGTTCAAAATCTTGTTTACCTACAACTTCTTTTTTCCTCGCCGTAAGTTCTTCCAGTTTCTTTTCTAGTGTTTCAATATGCTCAGGTACCACAATATTGGATATATGAACTCTTGATCCGGTTTCATCCAAAGCGTCAATTGCCTTGTCTGGAAGGAATCGGTCGCTGATATATCGATCAGATAATCTTACACATGCTTTTATTGCACCATCTGTATATACAACATTGTGGTGATCTTCATATCGACTTTTAATATTGTTCAGAATCTCTATAGTTTCTTCTGCAGTTGTAGGATCGACTATTATTTTTTGAAACCTTCTTTCTAAGGCTCCATCTTTTTCAATATGTTGTCTATATTCATCTAACGTAGTAGCTCCAACACATTGGATTTCTCCTCTTGCCAGGGCAGGTTTAAACATGTTGGATGCATCCAATGAGCCCGCAGCGCCACCAGCACCTACAATGGTGTGAATCTCATCAATGAATAGGATAATGTTTCTATTCTTCTCCAATTCATTCATAAGCGCTTTCATACGCTCCTCAAATTGCCCACGGTATTTTGTTCCAGCAACTAAAGAGGCTAGATCCAGACTAACAATCTTTTTATTGAATAATACCCTGGAAACCTTCTTCTTGACAATACGTAATGCCAAACCTTCAGCTATAGCACTTTTACCGACTCCAGGTTCGCCTATAAGTAATGGGTTATTCTTTTTACGTCTACTAAGAATTTGAGAAACGCGAATTATTTCATTCTGTCTACCAACTACAGGATCTAGTTTTCCTTCTTCGGCCATTCTCGTAAGATCACGACCAAAGTTGTCTAAAACTGGAGTTCTAGATTCTTTTCCTTTACTTGGTGGTTTTTGTCCATATCCTTTTGAGCCCCCCATGTGTCCTTCCGGCCCATCTGAGAATGGTAGCTCCGCGCTAGGACCTTGTGTGCCTGATTCACCGCTTAACATTTCAAATTCATTTTTAATTTTGTGATAATCGACACCGTACTTGTTAAATAATCTCGATACAGGATCATCTTCATTACGTAATATACACAACAATAAGTGTATGGTATTTACTGTACGGCTTTGATAATATTTCGCTTCTAGAAAAGTAGTCTTAAGTGCCTTTTCAGCTTGCTTGGTTAGAGGTAAGCTATTTTTTACTAAAGCATTATCGGTTTGTATACTTTGGTGTAGGGCTTCAATATTTTTACGTATTTGTTTTAAGTCTACACCTACATCTTTCAAGATCTGAACAGCATTAGAACTTCCCTCGCGGATAATACCCAACATCAAATGTTCAGTACCGATGAAGTCATGTCCTAACCTTAAGGCTTCCTCTTTACTATATGATATTATATTTTTAACTCTATTTGAGAAGTTATCGTCCATGATAATTTATTTTAATCCAATAGTTTAAGAACAAAATCTATTCCGAATTTCTTTGCTATAATTTCCTCCTATTTCAAGGATAAAATGCTTAGCTATTTTGACATAATGGCATTTTAATGTTTGTATTTTAAAAAAGACCTGTCAAAAAACTATTGTCTCTGATTAGCAAACTCCAAGCAAGGAATAATAAGATTAAAATAATGATGACCAATCGTCTACTTGTTTTTTTTCTTTCGGTATGATAGAACGATCTTTGATCCCATTGTTTTCTTAAAGATCCTCTGGAAAGTCGTTTATCTGTAGATTCCTCAGATTCATGCTCTCCAATAAGTTCTTCTAATTTCTCCTTTCGCTCATCGTAATAGCGTGGTTTAATTTCGAACCTTTTGTTTTTCTGTGACTTAAAGAAAAAAGAAACCATTGTTTGAATTTTGTTTAAAACAATGTAATAAATATTTACCTTAAAAACTCGTTTTATTGGAGCAATATTTTCTGTATTCACTGGATTTAACAGCTATTCGTCGCTATGACAAAACATTAGACAATTTGTTCGGCAAATTTGAATTGTACGTTTCTTTTAGATTTATTTCTTCTCAAATTAGTCGAAATAGGAATTTATTAATTATTAACGATGGATTAGCGTCATTAAACTTCTCTTATTTGTACAATACGGTTATTTTTGTGCTATGGAATTTTATATGCACCGTTTAAAAAACGGTATGAAAATAATTCATAAGCAAGTGCCTGGTGTAGTAGCTCATGCTGGAATTATGATAGATGTTGGAAGTAGAGATGAGTCGGAAGGTGAAGAGGGGTTAACCCATTTCATTGAGCATTGCTTGTTTAAAGGAACAAAAAAGAGAAAAGCTTTTCATGTTCTTAGTCGATTGGAAGATGTTGGAGGAGAATTGAATGCCTATACTACGAAAGAGGATACCTATATATATGCTAGTTTTATAAAGGATTATTATGAACGTACCATCGAACTTTTTCATGATATTCTCTTTTGCTCAAGCTACCCTGAAAAGGAGTTGTTGAAAGAAAAGGATGTAATCATTGATGAAATAAATTCGTACAAAGATTCACCTTCAGAACAAATTTTTGATGATTTCGAAGAATTGATTTTTAATGGTGATCCTTTGGGGAGAAATATTTTGGGAACTGAAGAGAGTTTAGAAAATCTGAGTAGAAAAGATATTCAATCCTTCGTTGACCGTTTTTTTCAACCTGAAAACATGGTTTTTAGTTCGGTAGGAGATATTGATCCAGCCAAATTGTTCAAATTAGTTGAGAAGTATTTTGAACATATTCCATCTAAGGGGAAAGTTAATACCCGAAAAAAAGTAAAAATTTACACCCCTCAGAACAGGGTAGAACAATTATCTCAATTTCAGACTCACTGCATGATTGGTACACGTGCCTATGGGGTGAAAGATGAAAAAAGGAAAACACTGGTTCTTTTAAATAATTTGTTGGGAGGGCCTGGATTGAGTAGTCGATTGAATATGGGGATTCGTGAAAAATATGGTTTTGCTTACAGTCTTGAATCCAATTATCATTATTATTCGGATACGGGGTTATTTAGTATTTATTTTGGTACAGATGAAAAGTATCTGAATAGGGTTGGTAAATTAGTTGAAAAGGAACTCTCTAAACTAATAGAACAACCCCTTGGTGTTAGGCAATTGGATAAAGCAAAACGTCAAATTATTGGGCAGATTGCTATTGCTCAGGAGAATCATAGTATGTTGATGACAACCATGGCTAAAAGTTACCATACTTTTGGAAAAGTAGATAGCTTGCAAGAGGTATACGATAAAATATGGAGTATAAGTAGTCAAGATTTACAAGAGGTGGCAATTGAAATATTTTGTCCCGATAATTTGTCTACACTTATTTTTAAAAAGCGTTAGGAATGGATTTTATAGATGATAAAATTTTAGAATATTGTATTAATCATTCAGGTGATGAACCGGAAATTTTGCAAAAATTAGCCAGGGAAACACATGTGAAGATGATTAACCCTCGAATGCTATCAGGGCATTTTCAAGGGCGTTTTCTAAAAATGATGGTACAATTGACCGGAGCCAAAAATATTCTTGAAATAGGAACTTTCACGGGATATTCAGCAATATGTATGGCAGAAGGATTACCTTCAGATGGTAGATTGGATACCATTGATGTGAATCCTGAATTGGAAGAAATGGTCAAAAAGTATTTAATGGAATCTGGATTTGACCCATTGGTGAATTTTCATATTGGAAATGCATTAGATGTTGTTCCTACTTTGGATGTGGAATATGACCTTGTATTTATTGATGCAGACAAAGAAAATTACGCCAACTATTTTAACCTTGTTCTGCCAAAAATGAAGAAAGGGGGTGTCATATTGGGTGATAATGTACTTTGGTCTGGAAAGGTAGTTCAAGACGAAAACATCAATGATAAAAGTACACAAGGTATTCTCGAATTTAATCGATTAGCGAAGGAAGACGATCGGGTAGATAGTTTTTTATTACCGCTTCGTGATGGCGTAATGATTTGTAGAAAAAAATAGTGCAAGAGCCAAACCATCATATTAATTTAGATATTGCTTTGGTAGGAGGTGGACCATCTTCGTTATTTGCTGCAACTTTATTGTTAGAAGCAGGATTTAATGTCGGTATTTTCGAATATAAATCGGCATTGGCTAAAAAATTGAATATAGCTGCTAAAAGTGGGTTAAATCTTTCCAATGACAAGGAAGGTAAAACCTTTATTGGCATGTATGGTAAAGATTCTAATTGGATAGATTCGCATCTAACAAATTTCAATAATGTTGATTTAAGATCATTTTTTAATGAAAAATTTGGACTCGAAACCTATGTGGGATCTAGTGGTAAGGTATTTCCTAAAGCAGACCTTACTGGAGCACGATTTATTAAAATTTGGATTGACCAACTTAAAAAAATAGGTTTAGTAGTATATACTCATCATCAATTTATAGGTTGGGATAGTTCAAACAACCTACGAATCCTAGATAAATCCGATACAGAATTAACAATAGGTTATAAAAAAGCTATGTTAGCCCTAGGAGGTATGTCATGGCCTATGACTGGATCCGATGGAAATTGGACTACTGTTTTTGAGTCAAAAGGCATAAAGTTGAATCCCTGGCAGTCATCTAACTGTGGAATTCATATTAAGGCAGATGCCGCATTTTTCGAAAAGTGGAATGGCCATTTTTTGAAAAATGTAGGTTTGAAATTTAAGGAGAAAAAGGTCGTTGGTGAAATTCGAATTTCCCGTTATGGCTTGGAGGGGAAGCCTGTTTATCATTTGGTACCTGAAATACGGGATGTCTTGAGTCTTCATTCAAACTGTCAATTGTCATTAGACTTTAAGACCAATAGTAGTTCCGAAGAGCTAATGAAAAAGTTATCTGGAATTAAAGAAAATTCTTTGCAGAAAATTTTGAAAAAATTGGCGGTACATCCTAGCTTTTCAATGTTGTTAAAAATATATAAGTTGAAATATTCCAATTCAGAAGAACTGGTTGGACTGATTAAATCTTTTCCTATAGAGGTAGAAGAATTAGGAGATATTGCAAATGCGATCAGTGTGGTAGGAGGTGTGTGTAAGGAAGAATTAGATAAAAATTTGATGTTAAAGAGGTTACCTAATAACTATCTGGCTGGTGAAATGATAGATTGGGATGCTCCAACAGGAGGATATTTGCTGCAAGCTTGCTTTTCAATGGCAAAAACTGTTACAGATTCTATGATAGAAGATTTAAAATTTTAAATTTGCGAGATGGCAAAAGCAAAGATTGCATCCAAAGTTAGTATATCCAATAAAAAAGCTCGTTTTGAATACGAGATTATGGATACCTATACAGCTGGTATCGTACTTACGGGTACAGAGATAAAAGCACTACGTATGGGGAAGGCTAGTATTGGAGAAGCTTATTGTTATATTCGGTCGGGGGAGGCATGGATCAAGGAAATGTATATTGGAGAATATGATTTTGGATCCTACAATAACCATGAACCCCGTAGGTTGCGAAAATTACTGTTGAATAAAAGAGAAATATCTAAGCTTTTTGAAAAGCTTAAGAATAAAGGTTTTACTTTAGTTCCCTTATTGCTTTTTATCAATGATCAAGGCTATGCTAAAATTAAAATAGGTGTGGCTAGAGGTAAAAAACAACACGATAAGCGAAATACCTTAAAAGACCGTGATAATAAACGTCAACTTGATCGAATCAAAAAGAACTATTAATTTAAAAGGAAATTTAGTACCATGAAAAATAAATCATCGATACGTTTTGGAACCTATTTGGGCTTGGCATTGATTGCCACTCACTTACTTTGGTTCATTTTGGATATGCTTATTGTAACACCAGCTGATCAATTGACAACAGTTATTTTGATTTTTGTATTCATTATTCTTTCGATGAAAGAATTGAGAGATATTGAAGGAGATGGTTACATAAAATATAAACATGCATTTTTTCAAGGTGTTAAAACAGTTGCTTACGCCTCGATATTATATTCAGCTTATTATTTTATTTTTATTCAATTTATTGATCCTGAGTATATCGTTAAAACTTTGGATGCAGCAGAAGAGCAATATTATGCTATGGCTGAGTCTGGATTTATTGAGGAAGATAAGGTAGAAGAAATGATTGAGTTAGCCAGAGAAAAAACTACTCCTTTATTTACTGTTATGAATGGAATATTGGCGCTTATTTTTGGAGGGAGTATTGTTTCTCTTATTGCTGCAGCGTTTATGAAGAAGAATAATCCTAATCCATTCGAAGCTTAATTTGTTATTTTATGGAGTATCCTAAAGATATATCGATTGTAATTCCTCTTTTTAATGAGGAAGAGTCTTTACCAGAATTGCATCAGTGGATTGTCCGTGTAATGCAAGCAAATAATTACAGCTATGAGGTTATTTTTGTGGACGATGGTTCGAAGGATAATTCATGGGATGTAGTCGAAGACTTGAAAGCTAAAGATGACAATGTAATAGGTATTAAGTTCCGTAGGAATTACGGAAAATCTGCTGGTTTGCAAGTTGGGTTTACCCAGGCAATTGGTAGAGTAGTTGTAACTATGGATGCTGATTTACAAGATAGTCCGGAAGAAATTCCAGATTTATATAGAATGATTTTAGAGGAGGGATATGATCTAGTTTCCGGATGGAAACAAAAAAGATTCGATCCACTTTCTAAGACTATTCCTACGAAACTATACAACAGTGTAACACGTAAAATGTCGGGTATTAAATTAAACGATATGAACTGTGGACTGAAAGCCTATAAAAATGAAGTAGTCAAATCTGTAGAGGTATATGGTGAAATGCACCGATATATTCCAGTGATTGCAAAATGGGCCGGATTCAATAATATTGGAGAGAAAGTAGTTGCCCATCAATCCCGAAAATATGGTACAACCAAATTTGGAATGGAGCGATTTATTAACGGTCCATTAGATTTGATGTCCATAATATTTGTTCAGAAGTTTTCTAAACGTCCAATGCACTTCTTCGGATATATGGGAGTAGCTGTAATGTTTATTGCTTTTTTATCAGTGATATGGTTGGGAGTAGATAAACTTTGGCTTGATACTTCTGGTAGACTGATAACCGATAGACCCTTTTTCTATATTGCATTGGTAAGTATGATGATAGGAGTTCAATTATTCTTGGTAGGTTTCCTGGCTGAAATGGTTGCGCAGAATAAGCCAGATAGAAACAGTTATCAAATAGAGGATAAATAGATATAAGTTATTACTCAAGAAATAAATGCAAACGCAACCAATTATTTGGTTGCGTTTTTTTATGCCGAAAAGTACGAACTGTCATTTCGATTTGACATTTTGACAGTGAAAAATGCCGCTTTAGAATTAAAACCTGTCATTTTGTTGGCAAAATTTCAGCTTTTTCAACTGGCACAATGATTGACTTAGGAGAATTGTAAAATTGTGAATCAAATTAAAGTAAAAATAGATAGACATGGGTAAGATTATAGGTATAGATTTAGGTACTACCAATTCATGTGTAGCAGTTATGGAAGGTAATGAACCAACTGTAATTGCGAATGCTGAAGGAAAGAGAACAACACCTTCTATGGTGGCATTTGTTGAAGATGGAGAGCGTAAAATTGGTGACCCTGCAAAACGTCAGGCCATTACTAATCCAACTAAAACTATTTCTTCTATTAAAAGGTTTATGGGAGAGTCTTTTGACAATGTTCAAAAAGAAGCTTCTAATGTTCCTTATAAGGTAGTTAAAGGAGATAACAGTACATCAAGAGTTGATATTGATGGTAGATTGTATACTCCACAAGAATTATCTGCAATGATTCTTCAAAAAATGAAGAAGACTGCAGAAGATTATTTAGGACAAGAAGTTTCTGAGGCTGTAATTACAGTTCCTGCATACTTCAATGATTCTCAGCGTAAGGCTACTCAGGAGGCAGGTGAAATCGCTGGTCTAAAGGTTAGCCGTATTATTAATGAGCCTACAGCTGCAGCATTGGCATATGGACTTGATAAGCAAGACCAAGATATGAAGATTGCAGTGTATGATCTTGGTGGTGGTACATTCGATATTTCTATCCTGGAATTGGGTGATGGTGTATTTGAAGTAAAATCTACTAACGGTGACACACACTTAGGTGGTGATGACTTTGACCAGGTAATCATTGACTGGTTGGCTAAAGAATTCCAAAACGAAGAAGGAGTAGATCTTAAGCAAGATCCTATGGCACTTCAGCGTTTGAAGGAAGCTGCTGAAAAAGCAAAAATTGAATTGTCTTCAGGTACACAAACTGAAATCAATCTTCCATATATTACTGCTACTGCAAGTGGACCAAAACACCTTGTTCGTTCACTTACAAGAGCTGCTTTTGAAAAATTGGCTCATACATTGATCCAAAGATCTCTAGAGCCTTGTAAGATTGCATTGAAAGATTCAGGTTTCTCAATAAGTGAAATTGACGAAGTAATTTTGGTAGGTGGTTCAACTAGAATTCCAGCTATTCAAAATATCGTTGAGAACTTCTTCCAGAAAAAGCCTTCTAAAGGTGTTAACCCTGATGAGGTAGTTGCTATTGGAGCATCTATTCAAGGTGGTGTATTAACAGGAGAGGTAAAAGATGTATTGCTTTTAGATGTAACTCCACTTTCATTGGGTATTGAAACAATGGGGTCTGTTATGACTAAATTGATTGATGCTAATACGACCATTCCAACTCAGAAGTCACAAGTATTCTCTACAGCAGCTGACAACCAGCCAGCAGTAGATATTCACGTACTTCAAGGTGAGCGTCCAATGGCAAATGACAACAAATCAATCGGTCGTTTCCAACTAGACAATATTCCTCCAGCACGTAGAGGTGAGCCTCAAATTGAAGTTGTTTTTGATATCGATGTAAATGGTATCTTAAAAGTTACTGCTAAGGATAAAGCAACAGGTAAAGAACAACACATTAAGATTGAAGCTTCTTCAGGTCTTTCAGATGATGAGATCAGCAAAATGAAAGCTGAAGCTGAGGCAAATGCTGATGCGGATAAAAAATCGAAGGAACGTGTTGATAAACTAAACCAGGCAGACCAAACGATTTTCCAAACTGAAAAGCAATTGGAAGAGCTAGGAGATAAACTTCCAGCAGACAAAAAGCAGCCAATTCAAGATGCTTTGGAAACGTTGAAGACTGCACACAAAGATGAAAACATCGAGGCAATTGATACTGCTATGGAAAACTTGAATAAAATTTTCCAAGAAGCTTCTCAGGAAATGTACCAGAATGAAGGTGCTACCGGAGATGCAGGTGATCAAGGTGATCAAGGTGATCAAGGTGCTCAAGGTGCTGATGCTTCTTCTGATTCAGATTCTGTAACAGATGTTGATTTCGAAGAAGTAAAATAATTTACCTAAACACTTATTTAGGTTTTGGATGCCACAACTTTGTTGTGGCATCTTTGTTTTTGATATATTCGTTTCAAATAGTATTGACAGCATGATTGCCATGGATAACGCGTTTAAAAAACTTGCAATTGCCAAACTAGAGCCTTTATTAACTGAAAAGAGACAGGCAAAGTTGGCTAGGATTTTAAAAGATAGAATGACCTATATGTCGGTTGTTCTAGAGGATATTTATAATCCTCAGAATTCGAATGCCGTTTTGCGCTCTTGTGATTGTTTTGGGATTCAAGATGTTCATATCATTGAAAATATCAATCCACATGAGCAAAGAAATGAAGTGTCAAAAGGTTCCGACAAATGGTTGAGTTTACATTATTATAAGGAAGAAGGTATAAACAATAGTATTGAATGTATTAAGGCTTTAAAAGATAAGGGAATTAGAGTGGTAGCCACCAAAGCAACGGAGGATGCTGTGGCTTTGCGTGATTTTGATGTTCGTAAAGGTCCCTTTGCCCTGGTTCTTGGGAATGAATTACATGGAATTACGGAAGAAATGGATAGTTTGGCAGATGAGTATATTCATATTCCGATGTATGGATTTACGCAAAGTTTTAACCTCTCTGTAGCTGGAGCCTTATGTATTCATCATTTAAGACATGAGTTGGACCAGCAAGCTATAAACTGGAAGCTTAGTCCAGATGAGGAGGTAGATGTTCATTTACGATGGATAATTAATACACTTCCAAATGGTGATTTTATGCTGAAGCGTATGTTTCAGGATTATCAGGAAAGTATAATCAAATAAAAAAGGGAACCAATTTGGTTCCCTTTTTTAGTATATATGAGTAGCTCTATTCGTTAAGCTGTACATTTTTTACAGCTCCATCATCTACTATAAATAGATTAGTAGGATCGTTTACATCCTGTAGAAGACATTTGAATACAATGGTTACTTTATTTTCTTCATCAATGCTTTTTACATAAGCTTTTCCGCTAGAAGATTTGAATTGAGTATCTTCATTTTCGTAATGGATGCTCGCTTTTGAATCATCGAAATCAAGATCTGAAATCACATTGTATGTTTTTCCTACAAATGTGTTAGTAACGTCGTAAATAGTAATAGTAATTTTATTACCTAATGTGTCTAGTCCTTCTACTTTAATTTCATTCTCAGAAATTTCACCAATACAGTTTTCAATAGGCGCTATATATGGAAATACGTTGATATTAGCAGAAATACCGTCTTGTCTTTCAGCGATATAGTCAATGTTGAATGGTGCGTTAGGATCAGAAGGATCACTGTCTGGGTTATTTAGAGGTTGAGTAACAATAAGGTTTCTTATTTTCCCCTCAATTGAATAACCCTTACCAAGCACCGGATCTACTACCCAAACGTTAAAAAAGTCAGCAGAAATACGTTTAGATACTTCTGAGAAATCAATAGAACCTAATATCCCAAAGGCTCTAGACGAATCTGTTAAATGAGTAATCGAGTAAAAGTCATTTTCTGAAAATTCATATTCTCCAATAATGATTGGAAGATCTTGGGTTGCTTGAAGACTAAAAATTAATGTATCAGATCCAAATATACCTTCAAGGTGAAGACCTTCAGCAGAAATTGTAAGCTCATAGTCCGCTGTATCCGTTATTCTATGTTGAATATCAGTATCAATTACGGTAAATGAAAATTCTTCGTTTGTATCCTCTTCATCAACATTACAAGAATAGAGACCGGAAATAACTAGAAATGCACTTAGGATTTTAAACAAATAGTTGAATTTCATTGTTCTTTTTTTTTAGTTTTAACGTAATTGTAAATCTAATAAAAATCAAGGGAATAATAACTAGATAAATGAAGCATAGCGTATGACAAGTGTGAAAATTGCCATTTTTGTCCTATTATCAATAGGTATTCAACTTAATACTACCGCCCAAGATATAGAATATGCAAAAAAATGCATTAAAAAATTGAGTTCACCCCAATTACACGGGCGGGGATATGTGAAAAAAGGTGATCTAAAAGCGGCCAGATTTATAGCTACTGAATTTGAAGATATTGGTTTAGAATCTCTATCAGAAGGATATTTTCAATCGTTTAATTTTTCTGTAAATAGTTTTCCTTCTAAAATGATACTGAAGGTGGACAATACTACCTTAGAACCTGGATATGATTTTTTGATCTCTCCCAGCTCTCCAAGTATAAAAGGAGAGTTCCCTGTATGTATTTTGAATAAGTATACCGGTGTAAGTGAATTGATAAAAATATTGAATGGATATAAACATCCATTTGTACTTGCTGTAGATTGGTTTGAGCTTGAAGAACTATCGGATAGTTTAAAATCAAATTTGAATAGTGTTTTGAATGAGATTCATAAAAAGGGCTCTAGAAAAATCGTGGCGATTCTTGATTATAGTAAGACTAAATTAACCTGGACAGGAAGTACTGTATTATTTGAAATCCCTCGATTTACCGTCAAGTCTGAAAAGTTTCCTTTAGTGGAGTCGTCGGAGATTTACTTTAATGTTAAAAATGAATTTATTGAGCAGTATAGTTCTAGAAATATTATTGGTCTGTTGGAGGGAGCAAATCGGGACAGTATTATAGTGGTGTCAGCCCATTATGATCATTTAGGACGTATGGGGAAGTCTTGTTACTTTCCTGGAGCTAATGATAACGCCAGTGGGGTGGCTTTAATGTTGAACTTGGCAAAGGAATTGAAAAAGGAGGATAGACCCTATTCCATTTTATTCATTGCCTTTGCAGGTGAGGAAATTGGTTTACTAGGATCTGGGCACTTTGTTCAGTACCCACTAGTCGATTTAAATAAAATAATATTTTTGTTGAACCTTGACATCGCTGGAACAGGGGATGAGGGAATCCAAATAGTCAATGGATCCATTCATAAGGAAAAGTTTGAACTTATAGAAAGTATCAATTCAAATGCGAATTTATTGACAAATATAAAAACACGTGGCGCTGCATGTAACAGTGACCACTGTCATTTTCACGAGCGCAATGTTCCAAGCTTTTTTATGTACACCTTAGGCGGAATAAAGGCATATCATGATGTTTATGATAAATATGAGACCTTACCATTAACTGCCTATGATGGGTATTTTAAATTGCTTAAAAGGTTTATTTTGTCATTGTGAAAATCTATTTAAAAAAAAGGCCAGTCCCGAAACTTCGAGACTGGCCTTTTATATTTGGTACCTTTTTCTAATATAATTAGAAAATAACAGGTAATACTTTTACTTTTTGATCCGAAAAGTTTGTGATAACTATATAATATATTCCAGAATTAAATTTAGGTAAATCAAGTACGTTATTAGAACTAACTACTTTATACATTGATCTTCCCGAAATGGATATAATTTCTACTGAATAGCTTATTTCTTCCGTTTCAATAGTTGAAGACTCTTTACCTTCATTTAATAATTCTTTCATGATAAGGGTGATAGAGTTCCCATTATCAAACTGCACAAATTCAAAATGTTCTGTACTGTTTTGATTCCCTACTACAACATCGTGGATATTTTGATCATTTATCGTTTTTTGATCAATGATTACTGTAGTGCAAATTTCATTTTGACATCCGTAAGTTGTTTCGTAGGATACGCAAACTTCATATTCACCAGCTTCACTGTAGTAATGCTCTACTACATCATTGCCAAATGATGGATAATCATCACCAAAATCCCACATTATAGATTCAAAAGAAATAACTTCGTTGTAATTCATTTCAAAAGTGACTCTACTGAACTCTATTTGATTACTTAGGTTTACAATACATTCATTACAAACTTCTAATTCAAGAGATTCCTCATTTCCAGCTTTCAACTCACCTTCTATAGTAAGGGGTTCTCCAGAACAAAAATCGTAACAACTTACTGAATAGTAGTAGTTGTCAAATATTGATAATTGACTTTCTTTATAACTAAATACAAATTCACCAAAATAATCTGTCTGAACCGAATCTGTCCTAATTAAGTTATTATCAGTATTTCGAATTTCCAGTTTTACCCAATGGCCTGCCAGGTGAACTTCTTCATCAATATCTGTTACTAAACCAGAAACATGAAATAGTGCTGAACTTTTTTCTGCAGACGATTCCTCAGTATCTCCTGCGGAGACACTTAGGCTAGTTAGGCTGAGTATGCCTATTAATATGGATTTTAGATAATTCATTTCCTATCAATAAGTAACAAATATAGTGTTTTACAATTTATATTTCAAAAAAATATTCATTTTAAGATGATTAACTGATTTAAGGGGTAATACATTCAATAAATAGGAATAAAAATTCTGAACCAGAATAGGATATTGGCATATTGATTTACCTTTGTGGAATGCCAATAAGAAAAAAGCAATATCAACATATATTTTTTGATCTGGATCATACAATTTGGGATTTTGATCAAAATGCATCGAACGTATTAAAGCAATTATTTGCTGATTTCGAAGATCAACTTTCACATATATCCTTCGTTGAATTTTTTGCTAGATATTCTTTTCATAACGATCAGTTATGGGCTTTGTACAGGGAAGATTTAATTGAGCAAGCGGAATTAAGAGCGGAAAGATTTCAATTGAGTTTAGCTGAATTTGGTGTCACTAGAAGGGATATTGTCGACCATTTCATTGTTCAGTATCCTAAACAAGCACCTTTACAAACACACCTATTTCCGTATTCTATTGAGATATTGTCCTATTTGAACGATAAATATGAATTGCATCTTATCACTAATGGATTTGAAGAAGTGCAACATATTAAGCTGGAAAATTGTGGATTGATGCATTTCTTCAATACAGTCACGACCTCTCAAAATGCAGGGGTTAAAAAGCCCAATCCAAAGATATTTGAGTTTGCTTTAAAGTCTGCTGGTGCAGATAGAAGTGAATCTATTATGATAGGGGATAGTATTGAATCAGATTGTTTGGGAGCTCGTAATGTTGGTCTTGACCAGGTGTACTTTAATCCAAAAAAAATGGACTGTAAACATACGTTTACAGCCCAAATACATTGTTTGTCAGAACTAAAGGTTTTACTCTAGCGTTCTGCTATTACGTCTATTCCTCCTGTAACAGCTTGATCAATAGAAACTGTTATTTTAGCGTCTAAGGGTACGAAAACATCTACTCGAGATCCAAATTTGATGAATCCAAAGTCTTCACTTTGTTTTGCTGTAGCTCCCTCTTTTGCGTACATAACGATTCTTCTAGCTACAGCCCCTGCAATCTGTCTGAATAAAACAGGTCCCCAGGTATCATTTTCAACAACTACAGTAGTTCTTTCATTTTCTGTAGAAGATTTAGGATGCCAGGCTACCAAGAATTTTCCTGGATGATATTTAGCGAATTTCACCAATCCACCCAGTGGATATCTTGTAACGTGTACATTGATAGGTGACATGAAAATTGAAATCTGAATACGTTTATCTTTAAAGTATTCAGTTTCTTCTACCTCTTCAATAGCCACCACTTTACCATCAACTGGAGCAAACAATTGATTTTCGTTGTCACCAAGGTTTCTTTTTGGATTTCTGAAAAATTGAAGGATTAATATTAGAAATATTAATGATATCCCCCCAACAATATAGTATCCTATAACAGATTCTGTTAAGCTAATTACGGCCGTATTCACCACTGCTAATAATAACAGTGTTCTAAAAATAATTACTGTCCCCTCTTTATGAAATCTAATCATGTACATTTTTTTTATTCCCTACCCATTTATAGTCCAAAGATAGCAAAAAAGGCATATATCACAGGCAGTGCAACCATGAAACTGTCCATTCGATCTAAAATTCCACCATGACCGGGAATTATATTTCCGGAATCCTTAATTCCTATAGATCGTTTAAACATGGATTCTATCAAGTCGCCAATAGATCCGAAGATTACAGCAAGTAGTGCAAATAGAATCCAATTATTTAATGAAGTAATGTTTGTTGTATAGAATAATACGATTCCTGTTCCGATGGTTAAAATTGCACCACCTATAAAACCTTCCCATGTTTTCTTCGGAGATATCTTTTCAAACAATTTATGTTTGCCAAAGGTTTTTCCACATAAGTAAGCAAAGGTGTCTGATGACCATATTAGGATAAACAGGGATATTAAAACCATACCTTGATACGATCCATTTAAATGGGCAAATGGTAAAGCAAAGCAAAAGGGTAGGGCTGTATAGATTAGCCCTCCTAACTGAAACACAATATTTGCAGCCCCTTTTTCAAAATGTTTGAACAATTCAAATAAGAAGACACCCGTAATACTGAAAAATGAAGCAAATAAACACAGTTTATTTATCATTGGGTTTAGACCAATAAATCCTCCATTAATCCCAACGAAAAGTAATACAACGCTCAGGTAACTGAATAAATTAGTGGATAAGTTTAAGGTAGTTTTTCCATTTTTTGTAAATTCAGAAAAGGCAATAAGTGCCAAAGCTAAAAACAAACCAAAGGAAACATTCACATGAATGAGTATTCCGAAGCAGAGTACAGCGATATAGATGATACCACTGATAGCTCTTAAAGTCATATTATTCATATTCTATTTCTGATTGAAGTCTTCTATCATCAAGATAAAAAGCTGCTTATCGTTTGGACGATCTATCCCCGTTTTTCCGGTATTTTTATTTCGAATAGTGGTGATTTGTCCAGGGATATTTTTTTTGTGGCGAAAATTGATTTGTGTAAGTCCTTCTCCCATGTTTTTTACTAACTGAGAGGTTTTTGCAATTACAATGACTTTTTCAGGTAAATCCTGAACTTTATTGTAACCCGTTTGGATGGAGGTCACCATAATACGTCCATCTGATGCAATAAGGCTCTCACAGTTACAAATAAACACATCGGCAATATTTGCCTTAGTAATCTGTATTTCCGACTCTATAGTGCTAAGTAATGCTTTGATGGATTGTTCATAACAAACCAAATTTTTCAGTTTCCACTGATCAGTGATTCCTGAAATGTTGTCTGCCAATTCCTGGTGTGACGAACAGTAGATAAATTTACCTCCTTGTTGTGTAAGGTGATAGGCAAATTCCTCGTCCAATTCAGTGAATGTTTTTGGAATGTTTAAGTCAGGATACTGTTTAGTACCCTGACTTGAACCATATGTTGATTGGCTATCTTTTACTTGTTCTGTTTCTGAAAAGCCAAATAGTTTATGCAGTATTTTTTTCATTGTTATTTTCCTCAACTTCTTCTTTATCCGACGCCTCTTTTGGTTGTTCAGATTTAGTAGTTTCTTCCTTTTTCTCGCTTTCCTCTTCCTTTTTCCAAGGGCGAGCTCCAAGAATGGTTTCTAAATCTTCCTTAAATATAACTTCTTTTTCCAAAAGTTGCTTAGCAATTTCTTTTAATCCATCTAAATTTGATGAAAGTGTATCCAACGCTCTCTGATAGGCGCTTTCGATGATCTTGCTAATTTCTTCATCTATAATTTGGGCAGTATGCTCACTATATGGTTTAAGGAAACCTGAATTTTGCCCACTTGAGTCATAATAACTGATATTTCCGATTCGATCACTAAGACCGTAAATGGTAACCAAAGCTTGCGCCTGTTTGGTCACTTTTTCTAAGTCGCTAAGTGCACCTGTAGAAATTTTGTTAAAGATTAATTTTTCTGCAGCCCTACCTCCTAAGGTAGCACACATCTCATCCAATATTTGTTCAGTAGTTGTAATTTGGCGTTCTTCTGGTAAATACCATGCAGCACCTAATGATCTTCCTCTAGGAACAATGGTAACTTTTACTAATGGAGCAGCATGTTCTAATAACCAGCTCGTCATAGCGTGACCTGCCTCGTGATGGGCAATTACCAATTTTTCGTTCTTAGAAATAATTTTGTTCTTTTTCTCCAGACCACCAATTATTCTATCTACAGCATCTAAGAAATCTTGTTTGGTGATTTCCTTTTTGTCTTGTCTTGCAGCAATTAAAGCTGCCTCATTACACAAGTTGGCTATATCCGCACCTGAGAATCCAGGTGTCTGTTTTGCTAAGAAATCAATATCTAGATTTTTTTGGTGCTTCAAAGGACGTAGGTGTACTAGGAAAATCTCTTTACGCTCATTAAGCTCTGGAAGGTCAACAAAAATTTGCCTATCAAATCTACCAGCTCTTATTAGCGCTTTATCCAGTACATCAGCACGATTGGTTGCAGCCAATACAATAACGTGATGATCGGTTCCAAACCCATCCATCTCAGTTAATAACTGATTCAGTGTGTTTTCTCTTTCATCATTTCCGCCTGTCATATTGCTTTTACCTCTGGCTCTACCGATAGCATCAATCTCATCGATAAAGATGATAGATGGTGATTTTTCTTTGGCTTTTTTGAATAAGTCTCTCACACGAGAAGCACCTACACCAACAAACATTTCTACGAAATCTGAACCAGACAGGGAGTAGAACGGTACATCTGCTTCACCGGCAACTGCTTTTGCCAATAAGGTTTTACCAGTACCTGGGGGGCCTACAAGTAGTGCTCCTTTTGGTATTTTACCACCAAGCTTAGTATATTTGTCAGGGTTTTTTAAGAAGTTTACAATTTCCTGTACTTCTTCTTTAGCTCCTTCAAGGCCTGCTACATCCTTGAAATTGGTGTTTACTTTTACATCTCCTTCAAATAATTGAGCTTTAGATTTTCCAATATTGAAAATCTGACCGCCAGCACCACCACCAGCACCACCACTCATTCTTCGCATGATATAAATCCAAAGTACGATGATTACAATCATCGGTAGCCATCCAATCAATCCATCCCAGATAGAGTCGGTATTGGTGAAGTTTAAATCTACTTTTTCGGAATGTGGAAGATCTCCCTGGATAATTTCCAGTTGCTCCTGGAAATGCTTAAGGTCTCCAATAGTATAACTATAGTGAGGACCTTTGTTTGGTTTTTGACCAAATTCCGGTTGACGAACCAACTTGTACTTATCCAATTCTAAGGATTCTACCTTAATATGGATATAGGCGGTGGTTTTATTGTTTACCTCAATCTTCGATACCTCATTGTTTTCAATCGCAGTTTGAAGGTCTTTCCAACCCCAAACTCGCGTGGTATTCATTTGTTGCATCATCAGCCAGGCAAAAAATACCACACCAATGAGAGCATAAATCCAATAAAAGTTAAATGCCTTAGGATTCTTTGGGCCTTTAAAATCCTTATTGAACTTATTTTTTTGTTTATTTTTTTCGTTATTGTTCATATCAGCTAATAGCTACTTAATCATCAATTGTCTCAAAATTTGCATCTCCCCAAAGTTCTTCCAAATTATAATGTTCGCGAACCTCTTTTTGAAAGACATGAACCACCAGGTTGACAAAATCCATCAATACCCATTGTGCTTCTCTTTCACCTTCTATATGCCAGGGCTTTTCATCTAATAAATCAAAACACATTTTTTCTACAGATCCTACAATGGCACTTACCTGTGTATTGGATGTTCCCTCGCAGATTATAAAAAAACTGGTAGATGCGTTCTCTATATTTCGAAGATCTAGAATTGTTATGTTCTGACCTTTAATTTCCTGTATTCCTTTTACTATGACTTCTTTTAAAGCCTCTATCTTAGTAACCGTTTGCTGACTCATGAATTCGTGTTAATTATTGCGCAAAAATACGTATAAATTGCGACTCTATTGGATTTAATGAAGCTAATTGACTATGTTTTTATCTAACAAATACAATAGACTGGCCATCGATGCTGCTCCTAGTTCCAATTCTCTTCTGTTTACGGTTTCAAATACATCAGAATCAGCGTGGTGATAATCGAAATATCTTTGGCTGTCCGGATGTAATCCCACCAAAATTATTTCAGGATTGTACTTTTTCAGCGGTCCTATATCTACTCCTGCATGGCCTTTTTCAAAATAATGTAAACCATAAGGCTCTAACACCGCCCTCCAGGACTTTATTTTAGACATAGCTTCCGCTGAAGCATCTAAATTAAATCCTCTAGGAGAAAATCCACCACAGTCACTCTCTATGGCAGCTACATGCTTTTCATTATTTCTATCAGCCAATTCAGCATACCTCGCCGCACCACGAGCACCGTTTTCCTCATTGGTAAACAATACAAACCGTATACTATACCGTGGTCGGATATCTAGTGCCTTAAAGATACGTAAAACTTCAATAGTTTGTGCAATTCCAGCTCCATCATCATGTGCTCCTTCTCCCACATCCCATGAATCTAAATGAGCTCCAATGGTAATGTACTTGTCAGGGTATTTAGTCCCCTTTATTTCAGCAATTACATTGTGAGATTCTTTATCGTCTTTGGTGTAACAGCCCAATTTCATATAGGCCATTAGGGTGGTGTCGTTTTTAACTTGTGCACTTAGTATATTGGCTGATTCTGTACTAATAGCAGCTGCCGGAATTGCGGTGTCCATATTGTCATAATGCAAAACTCCTGTATGGGCAAAATGATCTTGTGAATTGGTCATTGAACGTACAAATACGCCTATTGCACCATATTTTGCTGCTTCGTTTGCGCCTCCCCATCGTTGATCGACACATCCGCCGTAAGCATGGAAGGTGTTTATTAACTTTTCATTAAATGAACGATTGAAAAATACAAATTTTCCCTTGATGTCATTTGTGTCCATTTGTGCTAAATCTGCAAGGTTTTGCACTTCTACTACTTTCCCCGAAATAAAATTGTTGGTTCCGGTACTAACAGATCCTCCCAAGGCACTTAAATCAAAATTCACCCTTCCTAAGGTAGAATAAAAATAACCTGTTTCTTTTTTGGATCGAACCCAATGGGGTACCATAACCCCTTGTTTGTATACAGAATCTGGCTCGAGTGCCTGTAAGGTGTTAGCTCCCCAAATAACTGCTTGTTCCAGTTCTTTACTACCACTAAGTCGTGCACCAATATTCTTGCAAAGTTCTCTTAGGTCTTCATAAGCTTGGCCTTTTTCAAGGGCTTCATCGTAAATTTGTCGAATGATTTTTTTGTCTTCTTCGGATTGCGACCAGGCTTGGCCACCGTAGAATAAACAAAAAATGAGGGCAATGATTTTTAAATTCATATATGTGCATTGATTTAGCAGGATTAAAAGTACGATATTTTTTGACATATCGTTCCTGTTAATTTTATGCCTCCATGTTAAAAATTGTGATGGCTTTTAACTAATGGTATTTATAGCTATTTGCCTCGCTCTTTCATCTAATTATAATCTCTGCTTTGTTTTAGTCTAATCAAAGGTATGAGAGTGGGGAATTACGGTTCCTGACAATTGTAGGTCCGGAAGTAGGTAATTGTCATACTATAAGAAAATACCTTATTTCGACTGTTATAAGATTGCGGCGGTATTTGTGTGAGCGTAGGGCTTGAGAGTCTTTTTTTATTGCCTAACTATCAGTAAAACATAAAATTGCAAAAGGCTTATAAAAAAGCTTGAAAATATTTCGATTGTTGATTGTGGAATAAATAAAAATTGTATTATGTTTGCAACCGCAAAAGCGAAAAGCCGATATAGCTCAGCTGGCTAGAGCAGCTGATTTGTAATCAGCAGGTCGTGGGTTCGAGTCCCTCTATCGGCTCTGTTCTTTGAAATGAAATATTATTATTATTCGATTGTAAAATCGGGGGGATACTCAAGCGGCCAACGAGGGCAGACTGTAACTCTGCTGCGAAAGCTTCGTAGGTTCGAATCCTGCTCCCCCCACATTTACAGTTATACATAAGCGGGAATAGCTCAATTGGTAGAGCGTCAGCCTTCCAAGCTGAGGGTTGCGAGTTCGAGTCTCGTTTCCCGCTCTTATGTTGCCGATGTAGCTCAGCTGGCTAGAGCAGCTGATTTGTAATCAGCAGGTCGTGGGTTCGAGTCCCTCCATCGGCTCTATTTTACAATCGAATAATTTCTTGGGGGGATACTCAAGCGGTCAACGAGGGCAGACTGTAACTCTGCTGCGAAAGCTTCGTAGGTTCGAATCCTGCTCCCCCCACGTACACAAAGGCGAGAATAGCTCAATTGGTAGAGCGTCAGCCTTCCAAGCTGAGGGTTGCGAGTTCGAGTCTCGTTTCTCGCTCAATTTTTTTTAAAATTATTTGCGTACACTGAATATTTCATTACATTTGCATCAAACAAGCGGGAATAGCTCAATTGGTAGAGCGTCAGCCTTCCAAGCTGAGGGTTGCGAGTTCGAGTCTCGTTTCCCGCTCAAGAGAAGCAACCTATATCAGGTTGCTTCTTTTTTTTGCCGACGTAGCTCAGGGGTAGAGCGTTTCCTTGGTAAGGAAGAGGCCATGAGTTCAAATCTCATCGTTGGCTCTGGAAAATAGAAAAGGTCAGTTCTTATAGAGCTGACCTTTTTTTGGTTTTGAATCTTTTTTATTAAAATGACTGTCGGTGTAGTCAATTACAAATTGAGATTATATAAAAGTGTAGTTGCAAACTACGCCTAGTGGGTGGGGTAAACATTAATTCTAATTTACTCATTGTTGTTTTGTATAATGTATGTTAACGGCTCGTGTATGGTAACGTAGCTATTTCGATGGGTCGCTATGTATACACATTGTTATGTGTTGTTATTTTAATTCGTAAATCTTTAAAAATCCATTTAATTTATTTTTCTTTTCCGGATCGGAAGATGAATCCTTGAGCCATTTATTTATTCCATTTAAAATATCTTGGCAGAAAATATCCACTTGTAGTTGTAGTTTGTTGTTCTTTTGATTATTATGAATTTTCCAACCATTCGATGGAATAAGAAATTCAAAATCTTCAAGTACATCTCTTACTCTCTGTTCAACAATATCTGATTTACCTTCATGTAAATAAGCGCATCTCAGAGCATAACAGTCGTTTCCAGTTAAAAAAATATGTTCAGTTCTTTTAGGGCCAATGTTTGATTTATAACTATCCATCATATAATTTTCAAACCATTGTATATATCTTTTTCCTGAACTTAAATTAGGATATTCAATTTTACCAGCAATATCTGGTAATGTTAAAGCTAATGTTAAAGCACTATACCAATTCTTATTATGTATTGATAATTCGACTGATTTAATTAAGTATTCCATTTTTCATCAAATTTCACATAAATATACTTCAATAAAATCTATTAATCAATTCCAGAATTCAGTGATTTTTCATGGAATTTTCGGATAATAATTGTGTGTGATAACTAACAATTTTGAACTAAAAAACTTGCAAAAAACTGACAAAAAATAATGAGATAATATTGTAAGTTGCGTGTAATTAGTTAGATGTGAGATTTTGAATGTTTCCTTTGTAAGGAAGAGGTCGTGAGTTCAAATCTCATCGTTGGCTCTGAAGAAAAAAAGGTCCATTTCGGAAGAAGTGGACCTTTTTTGGTTTTATACTGTTTGTAAGTATTTGAATGTCGGATTCCTCAGCGTCCTCTTCGTGTGACACTGAGGGGTGTTAAATTGACATTATATTAAGGTGTAGTTGTAAACTACGTCTAAGGGGGTACCTTAGAGTGACACAAAATGTTGAATAGCAGTATTACTTTTGCAGGATATCTTTGACTATTGATTTAATAGACCTTCTACCAATCCTTTTTAACAGCGATTTTTTCATTTTATTATATGATCGATGCTTGTCATATTTTCTGATGTGGTAATTAAAGAAAGAAACCCTGCTACCGGAATTTATTCCCAAAACATCCAATTGTTTGGGTGTTAGGTTATTCAAATCTGAGGTCACCACTGGAGCGGGATTCCTGACTGTATTATTCGAATATATTTTACCCTGGTAACCATACAATAGTGTGGTTCTTTCTGTTTTAACAGGTTGTTCAGGTCCATGGAAACCACGTTCATCAAAAATTACGATATCTCCTGCTTTTCCAGAAATTCTTCTCATTCCATTTAGAATGTCTGATTTTAATTGTTCTGGATATTTATAAGGATCAGCTCCATGTGGAAAATCTAAATTGTGTGTTCCGGGGCTAAAACAAAATGCTCCCTCATCAGTATCATGTGTATAAAATAGAGTACCACATCCAAATGGAGTTTGCTTCTTTATGTTTGCTAGATCACTACCAGTGTGGCAATGATATGGGAAATATACTCTATTGTTTCCCAAGTCATTTTTCATAAAAATCTCTGAAATTAACACCTCACAATTGAGGTATGTTTCAATCAGGTCAATTACTTTCAAATTGGAAACGATTTGAACCGATGATTTTCCTAATAGCAGACCATCAAATATTTTTTTATTAGGATCTTTCATGTAATATCCTACAGATCCACTAATTGAAGGGTTTTCCAGAACTTTTTCTATTGAATTATTCAAATCGGAAAGTACATCTTTGGAAACAAAATTTCTTAAAACAACAAAACCGTTCTCTTTTAAAATTTCTAAACCTTGCTCTTTGTAAGAGTCGGAACCAGCTTCAACAACATAATTAAAATCGGGTGTTTTCATTTTAGATTGTATAATACTTTATGAATTTATGGAGTGGGATTTTTTTAAGATATGTTTTAGGTCACAAATATACTAATTAAAATAAAATTAAGTCATAAGTTATGACAGAGCCTAATGATATTAATCGGGTAATGATGTTTTTAGTGATGAACTGATGGTCTTTGTTTCAATTTTAGAGTTATTTCTTCAATAGTCATAAATATTGGTTATTTATATTCTGTAAAATTTATATAGTTTACTGATTTGAAATCACTTGTTTAGCATATTCGTCATTTATGATATTAATAGATTCCAACTTCGGATGGTTAAATATTTCATCTAATATGTTTATTGATTTTATCAAAATTTGAATAACATTTGACAGATGACAACATTCTACTTTTTGATTGTGATTAAATTTATATTCAATATTATCTATCTTAAATTCAAAGTTTTGATTTTGGTAGCCATGATGGATTCCATTTGAATGAAGACTATTTCGAATAAGGGATCCTGCATGTAAAACATCGAATTTTTCTGAATCTATATTAAGGTGATTAATTAATATTTGTGCCTTTTCGAAAAAGCCTTTTTTATTGGGTAAAATAAGAGCATTATTAATATTTTGGATACAATTTTCAATCTGAAACATTCCTAGTACACTTAGGGACACTTTCATTGTTTGATGAATTCTATCACTAAGTATTTTAATTTTTTCTTTATCTGGTTCCTCAAGCCCTACTATTTGTGAAACTAAAATTCTATTCGAAGTTGACCAGTTCAAAAGTAAACTAAGATTCATTGAAACCACTGAAGAAAATATGTTTATGTTATTTAATACGTTTGACCTTGTATCAAAGTTTTCAAAGTTATTTTTCATTTTAATTCTATCACACTCTTGCATTAAGGAAAGTGTTTGTTCGAGCTCATTTAATATGGACATATTTTAAAGTTTAATCAAAAATAGTTTCATTAATTTTTTTGAGAAAATGCAGAATATTGATAAATGACCTATTGTAATTATCCAATGGGTAAAAGATTGATCCACTAATATAAATTAATTAAAATTAATTTTCAATCCCTGAATTCAGTGAGTTTTTTGGAACCTTCAGAGAGTTTATGAGTGAGAAAAAGGACGAAATCGCCCAAATAAACTGGCAAAAAACTGGCAAAAAATATTCAGTAACTCGTTTAAGTAGTTGGTTTATAGTTTTGTGTGGGCTTTTGAATGTTTCCTTGGTAAGGAAGAGGCCGTGAGTTCAAATCTCATCGTTGGCTCTGTAAAAGTAAAAGATCCATTTCATATGAAATGGATCTTTTTTTGGTTTTTTACTGTTTGTAAGTATTTGAATTTCGGATTCCTCAGCGTCCTTTTCGAGTTACACTGAGGGCTGTTAAACACCTATTATTACTTGATCTTAATTTCTAAACCAAAGTATTGAATAAACAAAAAATATTTGTTGCACTGAAAACAAGTTCGAAAACTATTCCTTTAACTATCAGTTTATTTGGTTTTCCATCTAAACCAAAACTGAGTAATCTCCCTATTGCAAATCCTAGAAAAATCAAGATAGCAACAACAAATGATACGGTGGTCAATTTAGGAATGATTGTTCCCAGCAAAATAATTATTCCACTAAATAACATAACAGAGCTTACTCCTCTCATTTCGTTTAACAAGTTGACATCGTTTTCTAGTTTAATTCCAGAATTCTTTAAATACGTTTTTTTGGGGTTGCTTAACCTCATTATACCAACTAAGAGTAACATAAG